>Ga0335081_10016388_pt1 | contig 11992 bp, 9 predicted proteins | sample Lox_Sample_35_FD_206713 | JGI IMG/M metagenome (GOLD analysis project Ga0335081, IMG submission 206713) | Soil microbial communities from Loxahatchee National Wildlife Refuge, Florida, United States - Lox_Sample_3.5 | ecosystem: Environmental > Terrestrial > Soil > Wetlands | place: USA: Florida... | reverse complement strand
TGCCTGGCAGCGGCTTACCCCGGCAACGCGCATGGAGGGGCCCGATGCGCTCCAGATGATTGTCGAGCAGCTCGAAGGTTTTGAGGCGCCCGCCGGCGCCTGGGAGACCGAGATTCTGCCGGCGCGCCTTGAAAACTACGATCCCGCCTGGCTCGATGATCAATGTCTCGCCGGGCGGATTGCTTGGGCGCGATTGCGGCCAATCAACGAGCGGTCAAATGGTGGCGAGCGCACGACGGCGCCTTCGCCCCTCCGCACGACACCGATCACTTTGCTCAGCCGCCGTCATGCGTCCTTTTGGGGCTCGCTTTCGCCGCCGGCAGAGAGCAGCGAGCTGAGCTATCGCGCGCAAACCGTCGCTGATTGCCTGCGGGAGCACGGGGCCTCCTTCTTCGAAGAACTCGTCGAGGGGACGGGTTTGTTGCGCTCGCAGGTCGAAGAAGCGCTTGCCGAACTCGTTGCGCTCGGCCTCGTGAATTCGGACAGCTTTGGCGGCCTGCGGGCGCTGCTTGTGCCCTCCAGCCAACGCAGATCCACCACCCGCGCAGGACATCGGCGGCGTGCCGCCCCCTTCAGCATGGAGCACGCTGGCCGCTGGGCGCTGTCACGCCGTGTCCGGCCGCCTCGGAATGGGCCGCAAACGGAGGCAGACGCCATCACTCATATCGCGGAGAGCTTGTTGCGGCGTTATGGCGTGGTGTTCCGGCGTGTCCTTGAGCGGGAAGCGGCTTGGCTGCCGCCGTGGCGCGATTTGTTGCGTGCTTACCGCAAGCTCGAAGCGCGCGGGGAAATTCGCGGCGGCCGCTTTGTCTCCGGCTTTGCGGGCGAGCAATTCGCGCTGCCCGAGGCGGTTGGCCTCTTGCGGGACACTCGGCGTGAGCCGCAAACAGGCGCAATCCTCTCGCTCTCGGGCGCCGATCCGCTGAATCTCGTGGGGATTCTGACCCCCGGGCCAAGGCTTCCCGCACTCACTGGCAGCCGCCTCCTTTACCGGGACGGCGTTCCGGTCGCGCTGCTCGCGGGCGGCGAAGTGCAATTCCTCGAGCCGATCGACGAAGGCAGCGCTTGGACGCTCCAGAAAGCCTTGCTCCTGAGCCCGTCATCCGCTGCCAAAGGACCGCCCTTCCGGCAGAGAGCTACTGCGGGCGCGGCATGAAGCCTTCTTGTGGGAAGCCTCAAGACGTAAATCCAGCCAGGGCAGCGCTTTGCGCCCAGAGCAACAACGCGGCTCTGTTGTCCAGTGCCTCTTGCGACGGCGCAGCCCGGCGGCACTTGTAGAAATATTCGCCTGTTGTTTCGGCAAGGGTGGGGGAAGAGGCCAGATAGACGAGAGTCTCCGCGCCTTTCTTCGGCGAAAGGGCAAAAAGCTTGGCAAGCCCGATGAAACGCGAGATGACGCCGCCAGTTTGATCGCCGAAGCGGGTGGCGACGAAACCAGGATGCAGGCAGTTGGCGGTCACGCCCGTGCCAGCGAGCTGCCGGGCGAGTTCGCGCGTGAAAAGAATGTTGCAAAGCTTGGAGCGGCCATAGGCTTTTATCGGGCTGAAACTCTTTGCCGATTGCAGATCATCGAAATCGAGGGAAACGCCGTGGTGTGCGCCCGAAGCGGTATTGACGACACGCGCGGGCGCCGAGGCTTGGAGCCGTTCGCGCAATCCCTCGGTGACGACGAAATAGGACATATGGTTCAGTGCGAAGGTGTATTCGAGTCCGTCCTCCGAAAGCTTGTGGCTGCCGAACATAGCCCCCGCATTGTTGATCAGGACATCGACGCGCGGCTCACTCTCGGCGATTTCGGCACTGACACGTTTCATCTCGGAGATGCGCGCGAGATCGGCAAGATGGACTTTATGGGCAAGCCCCGGCGCGCTTTCGTGAAGCCGCGCCAATGTCGCCTCGCCGCGCGATTTGTCTCGCGCGATGAGGACGATCCTAGCACCCATCCGGGCAAGCTCGATCGCGGCAACCTCGCCAATTCCCGAGGTGCCGCCGGTGACGACCACCGTCTTGCCTTTCATCGGAATTCTCCCCCGCGATGCCCGCGCACTCGCGATCGCCGCGCCAAGCGGTAAGTCATCGAGGAGATATAGGTCACCATAGGGCGAGAAGCGCTATTTCAATAGAGCGGCGGCGGGTGCAAAGACACCGATTAAGGCAAGTTAATATCGCCGATAGCGCGAGGCATCAACCCATGCCAATCGGCTTCATTGGCTAGTTGTCCCAGCCAATGAAGCCGCAACATTCACAACCAGATGTTTTTTGATGTCGGTGGTGGGCTCCGGATCGCACAAAAGAGCACATCCGGCTGAGGCCAGGCGCGGTCCATCCACAAAGGGGTTAGGCATCTTTAACCGCCCTCTCAGGTCGAGGCCTTCCTCCCTTTTTGCAAAAGCTCGCCAGCCTAAAACTTGTCCGAGATTGGTCGATGCGGGGTTTGAACTTGAAGGAACGACGGCCTATGAACATCTGATTGACGGCCCATTTCCTGCCCCTGGGATGTAGCTCTGGCGTATCACTTGCTTGTGTTCGCACGTCTGCGACAAGGGAGATCAGCCGCGAACGGTCATACCGAGGAGGGGAAGCGATGGTTTCGCGTATCGTCAAGGTCGTCCCCTTCGATCTGGTGGTGTTCGGCGGCACAGGGGATCTTGGCCGCCGCAAGCTCTTTCCTGCCCTTTTCCATCGCTTTCTTGATGGGCAGTTTTCGCAGCCAACGCGGCTCATCGGCGTCTCGCGCCAGGCCCTCGATGATTCCTCTTTTCGGGTTTTGATCGCCAAGGCGCTGAAGGAATTCGCAGGCAGATCCGCGCATGATGAGGCGATCAAGCATTTCCTCGAGATGGTTCATTATTTTGTTCTTGATATCGATAGCGATATAGGGTGGGCCGACCTCGCAAAAGCGCTAGAAAGCGATCCCTTCCGGGTGCGGGCGTTCTATCTTGCGACAGGACCGGATCATTTCGGACCGATCGCCCAGAAGCTCGATGCCTATTCCCTTGCCACTCCGGCCGCCCGCATCATTGTCGAGAAGCCAATTGGCAAGGATGGCACCTCGGCCGCATTCATCAATGATGCGATTGGCGCGGTCTTTCCCGAAGAACGCATCTTCCGCATCGATCATTATCTTGGCAAAGAGACGGTCCAAAATCTGATGTCGCTGCGATTTGCCAATGCGCTTTTCGAGCCTTTGTGGAATTCAGGCCATGTTGATCATGTCGAGATCACGGTCGCGGAATCCATTGGCGTTGAGGGCCGTGCGGCCTATTATGAGAACTCGGGCGCGTTGCGCGATATGGTGCAGAACCATTTGCTGCAGCTTTTGTGTCTCGTCGCCATGGAACCACCTGCCTCTCTTGATGCGGATTCGGTGCGCGACGAGAAGCTCAAGGTCTTGAAGTGCCTTTTGCCGATTGATGCTAGCAATGCGGCGGCGCTGACCGTGCGCGGCCAGTACCGCGCCGGGGCGAGCGAAGGGGGCGCGGTTCCGGGCTATGCGGAGGAGGTCGGCAAAGAGGAAACTCAGACCGAGACCTTTGTCGCGCTCAAAGTGGGAATTGCGAACTGGCGCTGGGCTGGCATTCCCTTCTATCTGCGGACTGGCAAACGCTTGCCGCAAAGGGTTTCCGAGGTCATCGTCGTTTTTCGCGAGGTGCCGCATTCGATCTTCACGAGTGAGTCGGGAAGGATCTCCCCAACAACACTCGCGATCAGGTTGCAACCGGACGAGGGCATCAAGCTCTGGCTGATGCTGAAAGAGCCGGGCGCGGGCGGCATGCGGCTGCAACATGTTCCGCTGGATATGAACTTCGCCGAGGCTTTTAGCATCTATGCGCCGGAGGCCTATGAGCGTTTGTTGATGGATGTCATCCGCGGAAACGCGACTTTGTTCATGCGCCGCGACGAAGTCGAGGCGGCTTGGCGGTGGATCGATCCGATCCGCGAGGCCTGGAACCAGATGAACGAACCGCCGCGTCCTTATTTCGCGGGCACATGGGGCCCCGCCGCCGCGATTGCCCTTGTTGAGCGCGATGGGCGTAGCTGGAACGAGGAAACAGATTAATTTGGTGCAAAGGCATCATGCCGCTCGATGGCAGTGAGGAGTCCGAGATGGTTCAAGCGACAGTCGCCGATGTCACGGCCCGCATCCGCGCGCGCAGCCAGCCCTCGCGCGAGGCTTATCTTGGCCGCGTCGAGGCCATGCGCAAAAATGGCCCGCGCCGGATCGCGCTCGGGTGCGCTAATCTCGCGCATGGCTTTGCTGCTTGCGCCGCGAAGGATAAGGCGGATCTAAGCAAGAGTGCCGCGGCTAATCTCGCAATCGTTACCGCGTATAATGACATGTTGTCGGCGCACCAGCCCTATGAGCGGTTCCCGGCGCTCATCAAGCAGGCGGCGCGCGAGGTGGGTGGCGTCGCGCAGGTTGCGGGAGGCGTTCCGGCCATGTGCGACGGCATCACGCAAGGCCGGGCGGGCATGGAGCTTTCGCTTTTCTCGCGCGACGTCATCGCTATGTCGGCGGCGATTGCCTTGTCGCATGATATGTTCGATGCAGCGGTATTTCTTGGAATTTGCGATAAGATCGTGCCAGGGCTCGTCATCGCGGCGCAAGCCTTCGGGCATTTGCCGGCTGTCTTCATTCCATCTGGCCCAATGCCATCCGGTCTGCCGAACCAGGAAAAGGCCAAAATTCGCCAGCTCCATGCCGAAGGCAAGGCAGCCCCTGCAGATCTGCTTGACGCGGAAGCTGCCTCTTATCATTCGCCGGGTACTTGCACTTTTTACGGGACCGCCAACTCCAATCAGATGCTGATGGAAGTGATGGGCCTGCACTTGCCGGGCAGCGCCTTTGTCAATCCGAACACGCCCCTGCGAGACGCGCTCACCGCCGCCGCCGCGCAGCGCGCCCTGGCGATCACGGCACTTGGAAATGAATACACGCCGGTTGCCTCGATCCTCGACGAGCGCGCTTTCGTGAATGGCATCGTTGCTTTGCACGCGACGGGCGGCTCGACCAATCATGTTATCCATCTCATCGCGATGGCCCGGGCGGGCGGTATTGTTCTTGAGCTCGACGATTTCGCCGATCTCTCGAAGGTGGTCCCTTTGCTGACGCGGATCTATCCAAACGGCACCGCCGACGTGAACCACTTCACCGCCGCCGGCGGTACAGGCTTCCTCGTCGCGTCCTTATTGCAAATGGGTCTTTTGCATCCCGATGCAAAAACGATCACGGGGCATGGCCTCGAATTTTACGCACAAGAGCCTTATCTTGAGGATGGAAAACTCAACTTCCGGGCATCGCCTTCGACAAGCCGAGATGGAGGGGTCCTGCGCGGGCCGGCAAATCCTTTCTCCCGCGATGGCGGCTTGAAGGTACTCGATGGCAATCTCGGCCGCGCTGTAATTAAGATCAGCGCGGTCGCGCCGGAAGATCGCAAGGTTCGTGCGCCGGCGCGGATTTTCCACAGCCAGGAAGCGCTGGAAGCGGCGTTCCGCGCAGGCGAGCTCGATGCCGATTTCGTCGCGGTAGTTCGTTTCCAGGGCCCGCGGGCGATCGGCATGCCCGAGCTGCATAAATTGACGCCCACCCTCGGCGCAGTTATGGCACGCGGCCATAAGGTCGCGCTTGTCACCGATGGCCGCATGTCTGGCGCGTCCGGAAAGGTGCCGGCTGCGATTCATGTCACGCCGGAGGCGCTCGATGGCGGCCCAATCGCCCGGCTGCGGAATGGCGACATCATCACGCTTGATGCGGAACAAGGCTCCTTGACGGTGGACCTCTCCCCGGAGACTTTGCATCACCGCTCGCCGGCTGAATATGATCTTGAAGCGCATTATTATGGCTTTGGGCGCGAGCTGTTCCAAATGTTCCGCGAAAATGCGAGCGGACCAGAAATCGGCGCGAGCGTCTTCGGCTAGGCTTACTGCAAAGGGCGCTCCATGCTTTACCCGCATCCCGAGGCAACCCTGGCCGTGCTTTGCCGGGCGCCAGTCATTCCAGTGCTCACGGTCAGGAGCGTCGAGGATGCGCTTGACCAGGCTCGCGCGTTGATCGCTGGCGGACTGAGTGTCCTCGAGATCACCTTGCGCACGCGGGCGGCGCTCGGTGCCGTGGCGGAGCTTGTGAAGACGTTTCCCGGCGCCTGCATCGGCGCCGGAACGATCATTGAGGGGGCTCAGATCGAGGCCGCCAGCAAGGCCGGTGCCGCCTTTTTGGTCAGTCCGGGGGCGACGCCGCGCCTCGTCGAGGCAGCGGTGCGTTCGCGGGTGCCCTTTTTGCCGGGAGCGGCAACGGCGTCCGAAGCCATGGCGTTGCGGGAGCAGGGATTTCGGGCCTTGAAATTCTTTCCGGCCGAGCCCGCGGGTGGGGCAAAATACCTCGCTTCGCTCGCCGCGCCCTTGCCCGATTTGATTTTCTGCCCGACCGGCGGTATCGACGCACAAAAGGCCACAAATTATCTGGCGCTTCCCAATGTTGCTTGCGTCGGCGGTTCGTGGATGGTGGCGCCGGGGCTGATCGAAGCGCAAGACTTCGATAAAATCGAACAGCTCGCACGGGAAGCGTCCGCGCTCGGTTGCCGTTGAGGGGGATATAGCCATGGCCGCTGACGAGGAGGCGGACGCGCGCCACGCGATCATCGACGCCTGCTTTGCCATGAACCGCACCGGCATCAATCAAGGCACGGCGGGCAATATTTCTCTGCGCTGGAAGGGGGGGCTTTTGATCACCCCCTCCGGCATTCCTTACGACGAGGTGACGGTTGACGACATTGTCTTTATGGACATGGGCGGCGCCTACTCGCACCCGCTCGCCCCATCCTCGGAATGGCGTTTTCATCGTGACATTTTGCGCGAACGCGGAGACGTCAATGCGGTGGTCCACGCCCACCCGGTCCACGCCACGGCCTTCGCGATCTGCGGCATGGAGATACCGGCGGTGCATTATATGATCGCCGCGGCGGGTGGCCCGACCATTCGTTGCGCACCTTATGAGACCTACGGCACGGAGGCATTGTCGAAGGCGGCACTCGAAGCCCTGCGCGGTCGGACCTGCGCGCTTCTTGCCAATCATGGGATGATTGCAACGGGTCCGGATCTCCGCGAGGCAATGTGGCTTGCGGTGGAGCTCGAAACGCTCTGCAAGCAATATGCACTCGCCCTTCAGATTGGAATGCCGCTGGTGCTTGATGCCGGAGAGGTCGAAAAGACAATCGAAAAATTCAAAGAATACGGCTTGCGGCGCAAGCCCCGTGCGGCTTAGGTTTACGAATTCAATAAGGTTGGGGTTCTCCATACTAGCCTTGATATAATAAAACTATACCGATAGGCATCGAAGTGGATTATATGACCAAGAATTACCAACATAGTTTCGAAGATAAAGTTGATTCCCGTCTATCCAGCTTGCCATTGGTGAGTGTGATCATTGTTAACTACAATTACGGCCGCTATTTGAAGCAGGCTGCCGATTCCGTGTTCGAACAAACCTATCCGAATGTCGAGTGCATTATCGTCGATAATGCTTCGACAGATGAGAGCGGCGACGTTCTTCTTGCAATCTCAAAACAATATCCGAGCACAATAATATTGCGGCGAACCGAAAATGGCGGTCAAAGCACCGCCACGATCGAGGGTTTCGAGGCAAGCTCGGGCGAATACGTCGTCTTTGTCGACGCGGATGATGTCCTTCTTCCTTCGTTTGTAGAAACCCATATCTTTGTACATCTGTCACTGAGAATACCGGTAGGCTTTACTTCAGCCGATATGGTTCAGTCGGTTGGCTCCCATATGGTTCTTGGTACAATTTACGGATTGAGCGAATATGTGCGCTCCAAACGAGGCGTAAAGTTCGGGCTATTGCGGCGCATCGATGAAAGCGCGCCCGAAGTCTGGCCTTTGCGCCGTTTCGACGCGGCACTCGAAAGTCAGATCCATCTTGTTGAGCCTTGCGATGTTGGAACTTGGTGCTGGGCGCCGAGCTCGGGAAATTGCTTTCGCCGGGATGCGCTTCAGTTTTTCCTGCAAAACGAAAGGCTGGGCGATCTTCGCAGTTGCACGGATGCCTATCTTATCCGGGGAATCAGCGTGCTGATGGGGAGTGTCCTCATTGACCGTTCGCTTGCGGTCTACCGGCTGCATGGGATGAATGCGTTTTCCAAGCATCCTCATCTTTACTGTTTGTTGCATTATGAAAGGGGCGGTCCAACGGACAATGACATTTTGGGCCGCAAAATGGTCATTGATCACTTGATCGTGAATGCCCATCTCTTTTTGCGCAAATTGCATTCGGCCCAACATTACACGCAAGCTTTATGGGCGCTCGACACCGCGTGGCCGCGGATTCCTTCGACCGTCAAGGGCTGCCGGTCTTATCTCGCCGGAATGCTTGTCTCTGAGTCGGCAACCGTCGCGCGAGAGCTTGGGCTTTTTAACTTCGTCTTGTTGTTGACACGGCTAAGGGTAGCGCCCCATGTCGTTTTGTTGGCCTGTCTGCGGCGCCAACGCAAAAAGCGAGGGTGAGTCGCACCTCCATGGAAGTTATATGCCTCGACAATGGTTTGATCACCAAGGGAGAGCACAGCTATAATCTCGCCGCTACCCTTGTGAAAGCGCTGTCGAGGCGGAACCTGCGCCACCGCGTGTTCGGGCTTCGGGCGCTCGATCCGTCGATCATTAGAGAGCTTGGCGCCATCCCGCATTTCACTCGTTCGCTCTATGACAACGCGGCTGCTTCTCGAGAGGAGAAGCGGCTCCGGCCCATTGCCAGCATTTTGAAGGGCGCTTTGGCCGGCGGCCCCGCCGGATCAGAACGAAGAACCTGGGCTGCACTCAATGAGACATTTGAAGAGGACCTTGATGCCTTGCCTCCTGGTGTTTGGAACTTCAAAAATCTCGTGGTCGTGCCCTCGATCTCTCAGAACCAGATTCTAGGCCTGATTCGTTTCCTCCTTCGTCAGCCGCAAGAGCGATTGCCGCGCGTCGTCTGTCAATTGATGTTCCCGCCGAGTTGGACCCCGTGGGGCGAGGTTTCACGGCACAGTCAACAATTCTACCGGGATGCCTTTGGATTGGCCCGCCCGCTGCTCGACCACTCCTTGTTCTTCACAGTGGAGAACGAAGCGATGCAGGCCTTGTTTGCAAAGAAATTCGGGATCCACGCCAACATACTGCCCATGCCTTTCGCTGGTTCGCCCCGCAAGGAAACCGGCGACGGCGTGACTCGCTTAGGTTTTTTGGCTATTCGAAATGCGATAAGGGCTTCCCCCTCTTGCCGAGGGCGATCCAGCTCTGCCAGCGTCAACAGTCGGGTATTGAATTCATCATCCAAATTCAGCACAGTGGCTGGGAACATCGTACCGTTGAAGCCGAACGTGCCTTGCGTGCGCTGAAGGGCGTGCAGTTTCTGGAAGGCGTTCTGACTGGCGTCGAATATGCGGCCTGGACCAGCCGGATTGATGTGATGCTTTTGCCCTATGATCCGGTTGCCTTTGGTAGCGCGCGTGGCTCCGGCATTTTCACCGAATCGCTCGCTGCCGGACGTCCCATCGTTGCTTCAAAAGGAACCTTCGCTGGCACCAGCGTCGAAAAAAATGAAGCAGAAGGGGAAGTGTTCGCCCCCTACACGAGCGAGGCGTTGGCCGCCGCCATCGCACGGCTCATTCCGCGTCTTCCGGCCTGCAGGGCACGCGCGGAGGAGCGCGCCAAGGCATTCGCGCTCCACCACAACGCCGATGCTTACGTCGAGGTGCTGTTGTCGTACATAAGACCGCAACAGACCCTGATCGCCTCAGAATAATCGATCAAGATCGTCTTTGATGATCATCCTCCCAATGGCCGGAAAAAGTCCGGCTAGGGCTGCGGGGATGAATTTTTAAACGTCGTAGCTGCCGTCGTCGCCGGAGCCGAAATCGTCCGAGTCATAGTCGGCGTCCTGGATGTCGTCCTGATCCTGGTCGGCATCCTGCTGGGCATCCGCGTAGCGCTGCGCGTCATCACTTGCGTCTTGCTGCGCATCCTGGGCCGCATCCTGCTGGCTCAGACTGTCGCTGCCGTAATAATTGTTGACGATCGTTTCGCCGCCGAGACCTCCGCCAAGCCCTGACCCCAGACCGCCGAAGCCGGTTCCGATACCGAGCGTATTATTGTGCCCGGCGAAGAGGCCGCGAATGGAATCGGCAAGGAGGACACCGCCCGCCACTCCCGCCGCAGTGCCAAGCGCGCCGGTCAAGAATCCGCCGCCGCCGGGCCCTCCAGCCGGGGGGCCACCCCATGGCCCGGGTGCCGGCTGGCCATAGCTTTGCGGAGGCTGCTGCCAGCCGCCTTGCGGTGGTGATTGGCCCCAGCGGCCGCCGGGAGGTGGGGGAGGGGGCGGTGCGGGCGCGCGGGGCGCCGGGCCAGAGCCGCCAAACAGCGAGCCAAGACCTCCGAGGAAGCCCCCTGCGCGCGGCGCGCTCGCAACTTGGCTTTCCAAATCCTTGATCTTGCCTTCGAGCTCTTGCAGACGATCGTTGGCGGCACGCAGCGCCTGGTCCTGGACGAGGACGGTCTGCGCCAAGAAATAGGGCGCGTAAGGCTGTGCCCTGGTCGCGTCCTGGATCAACGCCTCGGCTTCCTGATCGCGCGGTGCATTCGCCGCGCCTCGGATACGGTCGAACAAACCTGTCAGCAACTGGCGTTCTTCGGGTGACATTTGATTCTCCCTTGAGCGGGGGTTGCTCCCCCGAGGCGCCAATATAAGGGGTTTTCGGTAGGTTCCAAGGGTGGCGCTTGCTCTCAAGGGCGAGCCCGCGCTTGCCGGCGCGCGCTTGCGCCCCTAAACAAGCGGCAACAGGAAGGCTGTGCAAAGAATGAACGGCAAGAAGAACGAGACGCAAACCACCCGCGCGAAGCTGCCGCGCGGCCTCCTCGACCGGCCGCCAGCCGAGATTACGGCGACAGAGAAAATGCTCGGCCTCATCAAGGAGACCTACGAACTCTACGGCTTCGAGGCCGTCGAGACGCCCATGATCGAGTTTACCGAGGCGCTCGGCAAGTTCCTGCCGGACCAGGACCGCCCAAACGAAGGGGTCTTTTCGTTCAAGGACGATGACGAGAGCTGGCTGTCGCTGCGCTATGACCTCACCGCGCCGCTCGCCCGCTATGTCGCGGAAAATTTCGACAGACTGCCAAAGCCTTACCGCAGCTACCGGGTCGGCACTGTCTTCCGCAATGAGAAGCCGGGGCCGGGAAGGTTCCGTCAATTCATGCAGTTTGATGCCGATACGGTCGGCTCGGCAAGCATCGCGGCCGACGCCGAACTCTGCATGATGGCGGCTGATACGCTCGAAAGGCTGGGGATCAAGCGCGGCGACTATGTGATCAAGGTGAACAACCGCAAAGTGCTCGACGGTGTCATGGAGGCCATCGGCCTTGGCGGGGAGGAGAACGCGGGACGCAGGCTAACGGTCTTGCGGGCGATCGATAAATACGACCGGCTGGGACTGGATGGCGTGCGGTCATTGCTTGGGCCGGGGCGCAAGGATGAGAGCGGCGACTTCACGAAAGGCGCGGGCCTCGCCCCGGACGCGATCGAAAAAATAATGATGCTGCTTGAGATTGAGGGCGCCGCTGCGCAGGCGAGGCGCGATTATGAGAGCGTTCGGCGTGAGGTACAAATCGGCGATATTGACCCTCAAGTAGCGGAAGATATCAGATTTGAAGGTGTGATGGGTGGGGTTGAGGCGAATGTGCAAACTTCCTTGACCGGACTCGATGGTCTGCGTGAGCTGCGGGAGGTCTGGAAACTCATCAGGAGCGCGGGTTATAATGATGGCCGCATCCGCATTGACCCTTCGGTCGTGCGAGGCCTGGAATATTATACGGGTCCCGTCTTGGAGGCAGACCTCACCTTCGAAATTCAAGGAGAGGATGGCAAGCCCGTCCGCTTCGGCTCGGTTGGCGGAGGGGGGCGCTACGATGGCCTTGTTGGCCGTTTTCGCGGCGAGAATGTTCCAGC
>Ga0335081_10016387_pt1 | contig 11992 bp, 6 predicted proteins | sample Lox_Sample_35_FD_206713 | JGI IMG/M metagenome (GOLD analysis project Ga0335081, IMG submission 206713) | Soil microbial communities from Loxahatchee National Wildlife Refuge, Florida, United States - Lox_Sample_3.5 | ecosystem: Environmental > Terrestrial > Soil > Wetlands | place: USA: Florida... | reverse complement strand
ATAGGCGTATCGGCGCTGAAGTGCAGCGGGTGCTCGACGGTGAAGCTGCGGCCTTCGCGGCCTTTCATGAAGGTGTAGGCGAAGGAGACGCGTTCGCTGTGGTTGCGCACCACGATGACGCCTCCGTCCGCCAGCCTGGGTTCCTTCAGCGGCGCCAGAGCCAGAGCCTCGGCGGGGGTGGCGGCGGTTTTCAGATCGGCCACGGTACAGAGCGTGGTCTGGTGCGGGTGCAACTCGTAGGGGCGTTCGACGATGGTGCGGCCGAGGCGGTCCACGACCCGCAAGGTGCCGTGCGACTGCTCGTCGTTGGGATTGAACAGCGAAAAGGCGCAGTGGTATTCGGAGAGCGGGGGGAACGGCATGGAATAGTTGTAGTGACCGATCGCCTGCTGCGGCGCGGCGGGGTGGGCGTGCACGTTGTCGAAGTTGCCAGGCAGGTCCCAGCGCATGAAGCCGGCGCTGAACAGGTCGCCGGCGCGCGGCACCTGGTTGGGAGAAGGCGCCAGCCGCACCCTCGCGCCGCCAAAAAACGAATCGCGTCCGGCCATCTTCTGGAGGTTCACCAGGACGGGGCGCATGGCGGAGATGGTCAGCCTGCCGTGATGATCGAGAGGGATCTCCTTTCCGGTGGCGTCGTACAGCAGCACCTGGTATTCGGTGGCGTAGTGCGAATCGCGGAAGCCCTCGACACCCGGGAAACAGGTGGCGGTGAGCAGTAAGTCGGAAGAGAGTTGCTGCGCCGGATCGGCGGCGACAAACGGCGCAGCGACATCCAGCCAGCAGGCTCCGGGGGCAGGCTCGGACTGCGCCTGCGGAGCGGGATACTGCGCGGGATGGGCCGACCCGGCGAACCAGGAACCGGCCAGGCCGGATAGAAACACGCGCCGGTCAATTGTGTTCATGAACCCTCCGCTGTGTTGTTACTTATTGTAAGGCCGAATTCCCGCACCGGCGCAATACAGTTATGATGAGTAGGTTCATCACCGGAGGGGCTTGTGGACAGACGAACGTGGATCCAACTGATGAGCATCCTGGCGGCGGCGCGGCCGGGAGTTTCGCAACAGCGCGGGGGCGCTCAACCGCCGGCCGGACGCGGCGGGCGCGGCGGACAACAGCAGCCCATGCGCATCACCAAGGAGCAGGTGGAGGCGGCGTTGAAGTTGCTGGGCCTCGAGTTCGAGGATAAGGAGATCGACCTGATGCTGCGGCGCGCGAACTCGGCGCTGTATAGCTACGAAGCGCTGCGCAAGGTCGATATTCCTTACGATACCGAGCCGGCGTTCCACTTCCAGCCGGGGCTGCCGGACCGGGTGCCGATCAAGGGGCCGCAGCGGTTCGAGACCACTATTCCGAAGGCCAGCGCGAAGGCGCCATCGAACCTGGAGGATGTGGCGTTCTGGCGGGTGACGGAGCTGGCGCCGCTGGTGCGCGCGCGCGCGGTGTCCTCAACCGAACTCACCAAGATGTACCTGGAGCGGATGAAGAAGTATTCGCCGAAGCTGCTTTGCCTGGTGACCCTCACCGAGGACGTGGCGCTGGAGCAGGCCGCCGAGGCCGACCGGGAAATCAAAGCCGGGCGCTATCGCGGGCCGCTGCACGGGATTCCGTTCGGGGTCAAGGACCTGTTCGATACCAAGGGGATTCCGACCACGTGGGGCGCGGAACCCTTCCAGCAGCGGGTGCCGGACTACGACGCGACGGTGATCGAGCGACTGCGCAAGCAGGGTGCGGTGCTGATGGCCAAGCTGTCGATGGGCGCGCTGGCACAGGGCGACGTGTGGTTCCAGGGGCGGACCAACAACCCGTGGAGTTGGGACGAGAAGACGCAGGAGTACACCCGCGGGTCGAGCGGGTCGTCGGCGGGTTCGGCCTGCTCGACGTCGGCGGGCCTGGTGGGATTCTCACTGGGCACCGAGACGCTGGGATCGATCGTCTCGCCGAGCGGGGTGTGCGGCACGGCGGGGTTGCGGCCGACCTACGGGCGGATCAGCCGCCACGGGGCGATGGCGCTGAGCTGGACCATGGACAAGATCGGACCGATCTGCCGCGGCGTGGAGGACCTGGCCATCGTGCTGAACGCGGTCTACGGGCCGGACGGGCACGACCGCAGCGTGGCCGCGGATCCGTTCCACTGGGAGCCGAAACGGCCGCTCAGCAGCCTCAAGGTAGGGGTGGCGCAAAAGGCGTTCGACAACGCGCGCAGCGAGGACGACAAGAAAGTGAACCAGCAGGCGCTGGACGATTTGAAGCGGGCGGGCGTGGCCGTGACCCCGGTGGAATACGACGAAGGCTTCACCGGAATTCGCTTCCTGCTGGAGGCCGAGGGCGCGGCGGCGTTCGACGACATCACACGCGACGGCCAGGTGCGCACGCTGCGGGGGCAGGGGCCGGGCGACTGGCCCAACACGTTCCGCAGTTCGCGCCTGATTCCGGCGGTGGAATATGTCCGGGCGCAGCGCGCGCGGGCCAGGTTGATCGAGCGGTTCGAAAAGTTCATGGCGGACTGGGACGTGATCGTGATCCCGCCGGGGACTTTTCTGACCACCACCAACCTGACCGGTAATCCGGAGGTAGTGACGAAGTGCGGTTTCGTAAACGGTCAGCCGCGGACCATCGGTTTCCTTGGAAGGATTTACGACGAGGGCTCGCCCCTGCGCGTGGCCCTGGCGTACGAGCAGGCGACGGAGTGGCACAAGATGAACCCGAAGCCGGTAGCGTAATCGCAAGTGGCGCCGGCGGTCTTGCCGCCGGCCGTGTTAGAGGATCCATGAACCGAAGGCTTTTCATCGCAAGCGCCGCAGCCGGTCTGAGCGCCCTGGCGCAAACCTCGGAGGTCCCCGAGGTGATTCGCAATCTCAAGCCGATGACCGAGGGCATCCAGCCCATCACCGACGACGAACGGCGGGCGCGCGTGGAGAAGGCGCGGCGGCTGATGCGGCAGAACCAGATCGACGCCCTGGTGTGCGAAGGCGGCTCGAGCATGTTCTACTACACGGGAACGCGCTGGGGACAGAGCGATCGCACGTTCGCCTGGGTCCTGCCGGCCAAAGGCGAGGCGGCATGGATCGTCCCGGCGGCCGACGAAGAGCGGGCGCACCAGGCCATTCGCATGGGCACCGACGTCCGCACATGGAGCGAGGGCCAGGGCGCCTTCCAGAGAATCGCGCAGTTTCTGAAGGAACGCCAGGCGGCGGGCCACGTCGGACTCGAGGAGCGCGTGCGGTTCGCGGTGTTCGACGGGCTGCGCCAGGAGGCGCCGGCGGCGAGCTTCGTCAGCGGCGACCCGGTGACGGTGGGATGCCGCGTCATCAAGTCTCCGGCTGAGCTGGCCCTCATGCAGCGCGCCAACGACATCACCATCGCGGCTTACCGGGCGGCGCTTTCCGCGCTGCGGGAAGGCATGACGCAACGGGAGCTGGGAGGCAACATCGCGGCGGCTTACCGGGCGCTGGGCGTAAACGGCAACGCCATGGTCAGCTTTGGGAAGTACACGGCGTTCCCGCACGGCAGCATCCAGCCGCAGATGCTTCGCGAGGGCGATTTCGTGCTGGTAGACGACGGCTGCACCGTGGAAGGCTACCAATCGGACATCACCCGGACCATGATCTTCGGCAAGCCCACGGCGCGGCAGCGCCAGGTGTGGGAACTGGAGCACAAAGCGCAGGACGCGGCGCTGGCGGCGGCCAAAGTCGGCGCCACCTGCGAATCGGTGGACGCCGCGGCGCGCAGGGTGATCACCGACGCGGGCTTCGGCCCGGGCTACAAGGTGCCGGGGCTGCCGCACCGCACCGGACATGGGATCGGCCTGGACGGGCATGAGTGGACCTACCTGGTGAAGGGCAACCAGACGCTCCTGGAGCCGGGCATGTGCTTCAGTGACGAGCCCATGATCGCCATCTACGGTGAGTTCGGGGTGCGGCTGGAAGATTGCATGCACATCACCGCGGACGGGGCGCGGATGTTCACCAAACAGGCTCCGGCGATCGATCAGCCTTGCGCGTGAGGACCCTATGCAACAAACTACCGAAACTTCCCAGGCGACCTACCGCGAGCGCATCACCATGTTGCAGGAGGCCATGAAGGAGCTCGGCCTCCAGGCGGTAGTGCTGGAACCGGGCGCGGCCATGATGTATCTGACCGGCGTTCGCTGGGGGAAGAGCGAGCGGACCTTCGCCGTGGTGCTGCCGGTGAAGGGCGAACCGGCGTGGGTGCTGCCGGGCTTCGAGGAAATGCGCGCACGGGAGCTGATCCACGTAGGGGAGGGGGACATCCGCATCTGGCAGGAGGACGAGAGCCCCTACCAGAGAATCGCGGATGCGCTCCACGACCGCGGCATCAGCGCCGGGCGAGTGGCGATCGACGAGAACGCCCGATTCTTCGTGTTCGACGGCATCCGGAAACTGGCGCCCAAGCTGGACTACATAAGCGCGAATGCGGTGCTGAAGTTGGCGGGGGCAGATACCGCCATGCCTGCCGGGCGGGGGGGCGGACCGGGCGGGCGCAAGCAGTAACGCTTCAGAGAAGCCCGTCAGGCTGGACGGGCTCCGCATGCCTGGAATACTCGCGGAAGGCTCAGGGCGGCGGTGGGATCGCCGGTGAAGCGCTCGAGCTCGGCTGTGACGCGCTCCTGTTCCGCGGGCTCGATCAGAGCCTCGTCCAACACCGCTTCGGCGATGTTCACCCGCGTGTGGAGGCTCAACTCTAACGCGACTTCGCGGCTCCGCTGGCCAAGTCCAGCCAATTTATCGCAGCGGAGTCCCGAGGGCAAATCCGCCGCTCCACACCTGAAACAAAAGTGGCATAATGGCCCCAATCAAGGAGGGTGCTGTGGCTTCACCGGAATTCCTGAGGCTCGCGAAATGGCTGATGGGGCAGGTTGGCAACCAGCGGCGGGCTGGTAACCCACCTGCGACGCTTGCGGAACGGGCCGTCCAGCGCCGGTTGCCAACCGGCGCGCAGGATGCCATCCTGCCCCCCTCAATCGTCTGGTCGATCCGATGCCTGACGGCGGCGGTTCTGCTGGTGCAACCGGCTTTAGGCCAGTCCTCCAGCGGTGGCGGTGGCCGGCCCGCGGTTCCGGCTTCGCTGTCTCCAACGAACGCGCCCGCCCCAGTGCACATCAGCGGCAAAGTGGCGCTGGAGGACGGCTCTCCGCCGCCATCCCCCGCCGTGATCGAGCGTCTGTGCGATGGTGTGCATGCGGAAGGTTACACCGATGCCGCCGGCAAGTTCAGCCTCGACCTGGGCCGCGACATCATCCAGGATCCCACCGTCATTCACGTGCAGGGCAGTCTCGAGATGAACCCCGCCGAGCCGGACCGCCCGTTCATGAACTGCCGCATCCGCGCCAGTGTGCCGGGCTATCGTTCCGAAGTGGTCAGCATGGAGACGGCCCGGCCTCCCGGCCGGCCCATGCTGGGCACTATCGTGCTTCACCTGGTCGGCCATGTGGAAGGACGCCTGGTCAGCCCCACTTCCATGGATGCCTCGAAAGACGCCCGGAAGGCATTCGACAAAGGCCAGGACTCGGCCCGCAAGACACAGGTGGATCAGGCCATAAAGGATTATCAGAAAGCGGTGCAACTCTATCCCGAGTACGCCGCGGCGTGGTTTGAGCTCGGGAGGCTGCAGGTTTCCCGCCACCAGAACGGCGACGCGCGCGATTCCTTCAACGCCGCGCTGAAGGCCGACCCCAAGTTTCTGAGCCCCTACGTTCACCTGTCCGCCCTCGCCGAGGAGGGCGAAAACTGGGCCGACCTTGCCGACGTCACCGGCCGTTGGCTGGCGCTCGACGGCTTCGACTATCCTGAGGCGTTTTTTTACAATGCGCTGGCCAACTTCCGGCTGCAGAAACTGGAAGAGGCGGAAAAAAGTGCCCGCCAGACCCTGGAGATCGACGCCCAACGGCGTTTTCCGGATGCTTTTCGGCTGCTGGCTTCCATTCTGGTGGAGCGCCGCCAGGTCGCTGGGGCCTGCGAGCAGTTGTCTAACTACTTGAAAATGTTCCCCAATGCCCCGGATGCCGTGACCGTGCGCGCGGACCTGGAGCGACTGCAAGCCACTCTGAAAAGGTGAAGCGTCCGCGGTCCGACACTCCGATTGCGCCAAAAGTACCAATAAAACAAGATTTCAGACCCTTTGATGGATTTTTCGTAAATCTTATTCGCCATTTGTAGGAAACTCTTGCCATGCCAGCACTTGTGGTATAAAATCTCCCCAATCGGCCAATTCTCTAGGGGGACACAAAATTATGAAGACGTTTCTCTTGGCGTGCATACTCTGTCTGTGCGCCACGATCGGCTTTTCACAAGGCAACACCTCAACCATGTCCGGAGTTGTGACAGACGCGAGCGGCGCCGCTGTGCCCTCCGCGGACGTGCAGGTCGTCAACACCGCTACGGACCAGTCTTTCAGAACCACCACCAACGAACTCGGGGAGTGGGTAGTTCCATCGCTGGGGGCGAACACCTATAAAGTCACCGTTTCGAAGCCTGGCTTCAAGACCGCAACGCTGAGTGACGTCGTCCTGCAGGCCGGTGTGCCGGCGAATGTGCCCATGAAGCTTGAAGTCGGCCAGGCTACGGAGACCGTTACCGTATCCGGTGGCGCCGATATCGTGCAAGCGACCAGCGCCGAGCTCAGCACCACACTTACCGGAACGCAGGTGACATCGCTGCCGTTCGCCACCCGAAACGCCATCGAACTGATGGTCACCCAGGCCGGCACCGCGACGCCCACCACTCCGCGCAGTTCCACCATCAACGGGCTGCCCAAGGGGGCCCTGAACGTCACCATCGACGGCATGAACACCCAGGACAACCTGCTCAAATCGAACGATGGCTTTTTCAGTTACATCATGCCCTCGGTCGACTCGCTGGAAGAGGTCACGCTGACCACTTCCGCGGGCGGGGTGGACAGCACGGCGCAGGGCGCCGCCCAGATCAAGTTCGTGACCAAGTCCGGAACCAACCAGTTCCACGGCGGAGGCTTCTACCAGACGCGCAACACGTTCTTCGACGCCAACTATTTCTTCAACAACCAGCAGCATCTGCCCCGCGACGTCATCAAGCTGAGGCAGATGGGCGGCCACGTCGGCGGTCCTATCCTCAAAGACAAGCTGTTCTTCTTCACCAACTATGAGATCTACCGGCTTCCCGGCACGAAATCTTACAGCCGCACGGTCCTGACCCCCGATGCCATCAACGGGCTCTATACCTATCGGGATTCGGCGGCCGTTCTGCATACGGTGAACCTATTCAGTCTGGCCGCTGCCGCCAATGCGAGCCTGCCCGCGGGCACCCGTCAGTTCGCCACCACTCCCGACCCGCTCACCGCGGCCACCTATCAGGCGATTGCCAAGCTCACCAACGGCGGCAACCTGATCAACAATCAGGCCTCCAACGATTACATCTCCAACAGCTTCAATTACCAGCCGACGGGGACCGATTCCAGAGACTTCTTCACGGCGCGCCTGGACTACAACGTCACCGAGAAGCATCACGTCTCGTTCAGCTACGACTACGACAAGTACGTCTCCGTGCCGGACTTTCTGAACAACGTAGTAGCCGTTTATCCGGGTACGGGAACGGTGCTCGGCAGCGACGTGAACACCGGGCAGCGCAGCAACCGGTTTGTGGGTGTGCTGGCCTTGCGTTCGACCCTCACTTCCCGGCTCACCAACGAGCTGCGCGGCGGATTGAACGGCGGCACGGTCCTGTTCTTCGATGCCGTGAACGACGGGCTTTTCTCGCCCTGGCGCGGATACAGCCCTTCGCTCATTGACGCCGCCGTGGCCACCAACGCCGGTCCGCAGCGGCGCAACGGTCCGGCCAAGGATGCCGCGGACACCATGACGTGGGTGAAAGGTTCCCACCAGGTCACCTTCGGCGGCAACTTTACCCAGATCAACCTCTGGCAACAGATTATCGGGACCTCGCTCATCCCGCGCGTCGCCATGAATTCGATCGCGACGGGCGACCCGCTCATTACCGGCAGCACGGCTCCGTTCGTGGTGGGCGGGAATTTCCCTGGCGCTTCGTCCAGCCAGGTTACCGCCGCCGCCAACCTGTATGCCTCGCTCACCGGCCGGATCTCCTCGTTCACCACCTCGGTTGTGCTGGACGAGAAGACTCACACCTATATCCATTCCGCGCCGATCGATCGCAACCGGGACCGGGAGTATGGCCTGTTTGCGCAGGATACGTGGCGGATTCGTCCCAACCTGACGTTGAGCTACGGCATGCGTTGGGAGAAAGAAGGGGCGTGGGAGAACCTCAACCACACCTACACCGCCAATGACACGGCTTCCCTCTGGGGTTTGTCGGGCATCGGCAATCTCTTCAAACCCGGAGTTCTGACCGGCGTCGCTCCTACGTTTGTGCCGGTTACGGACGCAAACACCTATCACATGCCGGCGGTTTGGGCGCCCTCCGTGGGCCTTGCCTGGCAGTTGCCTGCCAAGGATGGACCCCTGGCGTTGCTGCTCGGGCATCACCAGGGCGCGGCGGTTCTCCGGGTGGGCTACTCCCTGTCTACCATCCGCGAGGGTTCCAACGTCTACCAGAACATCTACGGGTCGAACAAAGGGTTGAACTTCGACGCTTCCATCAGCCCCACCACGTTTCCGGCCGACTTTGGCGCGCCGGGAAGCGTGTGGTTCCGCGATGCTTCGCTTCCTTCCCGCTCGGGCTTGCCGACCACCCCTTCGTATCCGCTCACGGCCCTGTTCACCGACGCCCTGGACGGCTTCGCTCCCAACCTGAAAATGGGATATGTGCAGAGCTGGAACATCGGCTTCCAGAGGGAAATGGGCCGCAATACCGTGATCGAATTCCGCTATACCGGCAACCACGGCGTGCATCAGTGGAGGCAGTACAACCTCGACGAAGTGAACATCGTCGAGAACGGGTTCCTGACCGAGTTCCTGGCCGCCCAGAACAACCTCCGGATTGCGCGCGGGGGTAACCTCAACAATAACGTCAGCGTCACCAACTTTGGCAATCAGGGACTGCCGGGGCAGGTGGCGATTCCCTTCCTGACGGCCGCCCTCGGCACCGCCTGCTGCACGGACAGCACCACTGCCACCAACCTGTATCTGGGCCAGGCGGGAACGCTGGCCAACGCCATTGCCACCAACGCCACCCGTAATACGAACTTCACCAAGGCTGGATACCCGGCGAACTACTTCGTCGTCAATCCAACCGTGGCCGGGAACGGGTCGTATATCGTGACCAACGATGGCTCCTCTTATTTCGATGCGGGACAGGTGGAGGTCCGCCGCCGTCTGTCCGCCGGCCTGCAACTCCAGGGTAACTACCAGTTCGGGAAATCGCTGGCCAACGGCGCCACCAGCAGCGCGACCGATTACGCCCAACCGGTCACGCTCCGCAATCTCGGGCTTAGCAAATTGCCCAGCAGCTTCGATATCCGGCACTCGATTAAGGTCAACACCATTTATGAGCTCCCCTTCGGTCCGGGCCGCCATTTCCTCGGCAGTGTCGGCAACCCGGTGGCCAGGAAGGCACTCGAGGGTTGGCAGATCGCCGGCGTGGTCCGCCTCCAGTCCGGTACGCCAATGTTCTGGAGCAGCTTTGCTACCTTCAACGCCAGCGGCAGCGGCGTGATCTATCACAACATCACGCAGTCGCAAATCCAGAACATGATGGGCATCTACAAAACGCAGACCAACACCGGTGTGCCGATCGTGTATTACCTGCCGCCTCCGCCGGCTACCACCGTCGGCCTGAACAGCTCCAACAATACCAACTTCATCACCAACACCCAGGCCGCCTTCCAGGTCAACAGCCTGACCCCGGCCCAGGTAGATCCGGACGCACCCTACATCGGACCGGCACCCGCCGGACAGAATGGCTGCCAGTGCTACTTCTACCTGCCCTGGCAGCAGCACTACGATGTCAGCGTGGTGAAGATCACGCGCTTGAAGGAACGCGCCAATTTGGAAATCCGGGCACAGGCGCTAGACGTCTTCAACATCACCAACTTCCTGCCGGGCACGGGCAATACCAGTTCGGGCTTCGGCCAGATCACGTCGGCCTACCGCGATATTTCGGGCACCGTCGATCCGGGCGCTCGCATCCTGGAGTTCGTAGCTCGCATCAACTTCTGACCCCGAGCGCCAAACCGAACCAACCGCCGGCCCAAGCCTGATCTGCTTCGGCCGGCGGTTCTGTTTTGGAGACCCGCCTCCGCGCGTTTTACCATGGTCTGAGGCGGAGGAGCGGACAACGCAGCCAACCACGGGCCAGACCCAACCACACGAAGAAAAAGTTCTCCTTCTCTTGACGCTGGTCATAGGTGCCGCGGTCGGCCTGGCGGTGGTGGCCTTCATCTTGCTAACCGAGAATCTGGGCGCGCGCCTGTACCCCGGAGGAGGCGCGGCCTGGCGGCGCCTGGTGATTCCCGTGGCCGGCGCGCTGGGCACCGGTTTCTTCCTGGCCCGCTATGTTCCCAACGCCCGCCGCAGCGGGGTTACTACGAAGCGGCCCGCGATTCGCCACGCTCTGAAGATGATGCCGCCGACTCGAACGTGGCGCAGGCCGAGGCGTTGTGGGCAATGCGCCTGAAGTCGTGCCGGCCGAACCCGGCGCCCGACATCCGCTGGCCAAGGTGATGGCGACCAGGTAGCGCCGGCGGTCTTGCCGCCGGCCCGCTTCGCAGTAGAATCATGAGGAATGACCAACTGGAACCGGAGAAGTCTCCTACGGGCCGCGACGGCTGCCGCGGCCTGGCAAGCGGCGGCGCAAACCGCGCGTAAGATGCGCCTGGGCATCATCCTGAGCATCGCTCCCGACCCCGAGGCGGCCATGCGGCGTGTGCACGAGCTCGGTTTCCCCACCTGCCAGGTGACCCCGCGCGAGCTGGACGGCGCCACGGCCGCCCGACTGCGCCGGGCGGCCGGGCAACTGGGCGTGGAAGTGACGTCCGCCGTCTGCGGCGGTCCCGGCCCCGAGATCTACGATTTTTACCAGGGGCCTCTCACCATCGGCCTGGTGCCGCGCGAGTACCGGGCGGCGCGCATCGCGCACATGCGCCAGGTGTCGGACTTCGCCGTGAAGGCCGGGATTCCAGGAGTTCAAGGCCACTGCGGATTCATCCCCGAGAACCCCAACGACCCCTTATACAAAGAAACCGTGGAGGCCATCCACACCGTGGCGCAGCACTGCAAAGGGAACGGCCAGACGTTTCGCTGCGAGACCGGGCAGGAAACGCCCATCACGCTGGTGCGCGCCATTCGCGACATAGGGCTGGACAACGTGGGCGTGAACTTCGACGTGGCCAACCTGATCCTGTACGGCAAGGCAAACCCGGTAGACGCGGTGGACATCCTGAAGCCGTATATTCTGGGCGTGCACGCCAAGGACGGGCTGTACCCCACCGACCCCGGCAAGCTCGGCAGCGAGGTTCCGATCGGGGAGGGCAAAGTCAACTTTCCGGCGCTGATCGCCCGCTTCAAGGAGATCGGCTACACCGGACCGCTGACCATCGAGCGCGAGATCAGCGGCGAAAAGCAGACGGCCGATGTGCTGGCGGCCAAGGCCTACCTGGAGAGGTTGATATGAGCAGCGAAACAACGGGGCGGCGGCGTTTCCTTCAGGCGGCGGGAGCGTTCTCCATTCTGGCGCCGCGGGTGGTGCGCGGATCGGCGGCCAACTCGGCGGTGCGCGTCGGCTTGCTGGGCTGCGGGCACCGCGGCAGCGCCGATGCAGGCGCCATCGAACGGAACACCGAGGGGCGCGTAGTGGCACTGGCCGACCTGTTTCAGGACCAGATCGACCGCGCCCGGACGCGGTTTCCGGCGGCGTCGGTGACGTTCGCAGGGCCGCAGGCGTTCGAGCAGATGGCGGAATCCAAGGACATCGACGCCATGGTGATTGCGTCGCCGCCCTATTTCCACCCCGAGCACCTGGCGGCGGCGGTGAAGAGCGGCAAGCACGTATATTGCGAAAAACCCGTGGCGGTCGACGTAGCGGGG
>Ga0335081_10016386_pt1 | contig 11993 bp, 12 predicted proteins | sample Lox_Sample_35_FD_206713 | JGI IMG/M metagenome (GOLD analysis project Ga0335081, IMG submission 206713) | Soil microbial communities from Loxahatchee National Wildlife Refuge, Florida, United States - Lox_Sample_3.5 | ecosystem: Environmental > Terrestrial > Soil > Wetlands | place: USA... | reverse complement strand
AGTTCATGCTGACGTTTGCGCCGCTGCCAGTGGAAGGCGGGACGGGATCGCCGCTCAACCCTTTGGCTGTCTTCTAGCCGCTGTTATCGATTCGTTGGGCCGGACAGGGATTGGGCCACGTCTACGTTACACACCTGATACACAGGGGCGAGCGGTGCGCGGAGGATAGTTTTGCGGGCTGTACTCGACGACCTTGAGGAAAGGCCTCGGGTCTCCGCAAAGAGCGCGGCGAGCTGGGCTACAAGTTTGGTTGCGGCCATCGTCAGCAGAGGAGGCGGAGAGATGAAAGCGATTCGTGTGGAAGAAATTGGCGGGCCCGAAGTATTGCAAATCGAAGACATCGCGCCGGTCGAGGAGCCGGGGCCAGGACAAGCGGTGGTGCGCGTGGTGGCGGCGGGAGTGAACTTCATGGACATCGGACAGCGGCGCGGAAGCTATCCGCGGCAGGTGCCGTTCACGCCGGGAGCGGAGGGCGCGGGCGTGGTGGAGTCCGTGGGGGAAGGCGTGACCGAGGTGAAGCCGTCGGACCGCGTGGCGTTCACGGGGCAGCCGGGCGCGTACGCGGAGGCGATCGCGGTGGACGCGAGCCGGCTGATTCCGTTGCCGGATGAGTTTAGTTTCGAAGAGGGCGCGGCATTTCCCTTGCAGGGGATGACAGCGCACTACCTGATCCACGAATTTCGCAAGCCGAAGCCCGGCGAGTTCGTGCTGGTGCATGCGGCGGCGGGAGGCATGGGCGGGCTGTTGGTGCAGTGGGCACGGCATTTGGGCGCGACAGTGATTGGGACGACTTCGACGGAGGAGAAGGCGCGGACGGCGAGGGAAGCGGGCGCCGATCACGTGATCGTGTATACGGACGAGGACTTTGTGGCGGAGACCAAGCGAATCACGAATGGGCACGGCGCCGATTTCATCATCGACGGCGTGGGCAAGAGCACGTTCAAGGGCGACATGGAGGCCGTGGCGGTGCGGGGGCATATCGTTATATTCGGGTCGGCCAGCGGGCCCGGGGAGCCGATTTCGCCGAACGCGCTGATGCCGCGGGCGGTATCGCTCTCCGGGGGGAGTTTGGCCAACTTCATACGCACGCGTGAAGAGCTACTGTGGCGCGCGAATGATGTGATCGCGGGGATCCGCGAAGGATGGTTGAAGCTGAACATTGCCGCCGTTCTGCCGCTGGAGCAGGCCAGGGAAGCGCACGAGTTGATGGAGAGCCGCAAGACGCAAGGGAAATTGGTGCTGGCGGTGGCGCGGCGTGCGGCAGCGGCGTAAATGCGCTGAGCAAAAGCCGAAGCGCATTGGGGAACCACAAAAAAGGCGAAAAGCCTCAGGTCTCGCCCGCGACTTTTTTATTACGTGCGCTGACGCGCCGAGCGCGGGCGCGACCTGAGCTACAAGGCTCCCACGACGATGCGTGGGGCACCCAGAAAAGCGAACTGCAAATCCCCAGGGGGCATCGCCGCCGAAATGCGGCGGCGTGCGCCTGGTGATGACAGCCTAGGTGCGTGTGGTCTTGCCCAGGAAACCGATTATTCGAGCTTGAAGTGGGCGCGCTCGTCGAAGGGAGCGCCGAGCATGGGCTGAATCTTATTGCGGAACTGGAGTGTGGTGGCGGAAGCTTCATGCTTTTGGAAGGCTTCGTCGTTCTCCCACACCTCATAGAGAAAGAAATGATTGGGGCGGTTGAGTTGCACGAGGGCCTCGGCGCTCTGGTTGCCGGGTTCTTTGCGCATGTCGGCAACGTACTGCTTGAGGGCGGCGACGGCAGCCTCGCGGTAGTTGGGAACGGAGTCCACGAAATTGATGACATAGTACGGCGAAGGATGGGTCGGCACGGCCGGCGCGGGCTGCTGTGCGCGAAGCCTGGCGGCGAGAACGGCTCCGCCAAAAATCAGGGCAGCCAAAGACAAACTTAAGGCGGTCCAGCGAAACGAACTCCAATGGATCGGGCTCCAACGGGTCAGGCTCCAACGAATCGGGCGCATCAAGGTTCCTCCTGGCTCCAACGCACATGCTCTTACATCGAATTTTGGGGCGGCGTCAAGCTGCATCGAGCGGCGCAGGGTAGGCGCGGGACCCGAAGTTGGGAGTTTTGTGGCGAAAGCAAGGAAAAACGATAAGGGGCTGGCCGATCCGTCGCGGCTGGCGGCGACCGATCAGCAGGACGACGAGACGATCCAGGCGGTTATCGAGACACCTAAGGGATCGCGGAACAAGTACGCCTTCCACCAGGAAGAGCGGGTGTTTGCGTTGAAGAAAGTTTTGCCGGAGGGCATGGCGTTCCCGCACGACTTTGGGTTCGTTCCCTCTGGGAAGAGGGAATGGAAAGAACGGGAAGAAGGGCTGAAAAGACCTTCGGAACAGGGTTAGCGCAAGACCGTCAGGCGCAGGGCCGAGGAAGCGAAGAGTAAAATTCCCAGGGCCGCTCACAAGAATCGTGACCGGGCCCTGGGCTACAAGGAGGAGTCCCGCGCGTAAAGACGGCGCGTGGAGCACCCATTAAAGAGTGAAGCGAGTGTGGCTCAATCGGCGCTGGAGCCAACCAGAACGCCGGCCGGTTCGGGCCGCAGAGCGGGAACCGAAGCGGGCGCGGACGCCGGTTTGGAGCCGGGCCGATCAATCTCGATGCGGCCCTTGAAGATAGCGCCATCTTCGATGCTGATGCGGGCCGTCTGAATATCGCCGATCACCGCGCCGTCCTTCTTGATCTCGACACGATCGGAGGCGTTGATGTTGCCGGTGACCTTGCCGTAGACGACCAGTTCGCGCGCGGCAATCTCCGAACTCAACTGGCCGCTGCGGCCGACCGTGAGGCGATGGCCGCGAAGGGCGACGGGGCCTTCGACTTTGCCGTCAATCTGCAAGTCTTCTTCACCGCTGATGCGTCCCTTGATCTCCAGGCTCGCGCCAATACAGGCAAGGTTGCGCGCGGCAGACATGCCGGGACGATTGGAAAAGCTGTCGCCGGCCGGTTCCGGGGTGCGCTGGAATGAGGGAGCCGAAGGCATGGGGGTTTGCGACTGCGATTGGGGCTGCGACGGAGACTGGGGTTGAGTTGGCGTCTGCTTCGTCCACATGATGCGAAATTCCTCCTTGAGAGCTTTTCCGAGACCGGTCGGGCAGGTCGACGGGTCCGGAGTCAATGTAAGAATCACTGTAGGCGCGAGAGGAAGCGCTGGCGACGCTAAATTTGTACAGCGTTGCGGGGCGGGCACCTGTACGATGGTTCAGGTGGGGCGGGCGCAAGGGAGCGTAGCGCGGGTTGCTCCGGCGTTGCCGGGTTTTGACTTCTTTTATTGCGAAGGGCAACTAACGGTTTGGGTATACCATCGAAGCTCGCGGCGGAAGTTCGGTAAAGGTGCAATGATGACGCGAGTGCTGCTGACGACGGTTCACAGGGATTTCGGACTCTACGACTATTTTCGGGAGAATGCGCCGGAGGGATTTGCGTGGCGATTCCGCATGCCGCGGCGAATCTCGTTCGGGCTGCGGTTCTTGCGGCAGAACGTGCCAGGCATCGAAATCCTGGAATACCCGACGCGAGCCGAGTACCGGCGGGCGCTCGAGCGCGGCTGGGACGTGGTGGGGTTTTCGTTTTATCTCGAGGAGAGCAACGAGATCGCGCGCATGGCGGAAGAGGCGCGGGCGGCGGGAGCGGCTCAGATTTGGGCGGGGAATTACGGGGCGCTGACGCCGCAGATGAGCGGCAACTTCGACGAAGTGTTCAGCGGGTACAGCGAAGACGCCGTGGCGCAGAAGCTTGGCAAGACCATCGGCGCGGTGCAACATCCGCCGCTGGTGTCGGAGTTCCGGCTGCCGGGAGGATGGCCGCTGCCGGTGGGCGTGCTGTTCACGACGAGGGGGTGCAGCTTCACGTGCACGTTTTGCCAGACGACGGCTTTTGCGCCGCGGCCTGCGGCGATTCCGCTGGAAGCGATCGAGCGCGCGGTGCAATTTTACGTGTCGCGCGGGATTCGCTACGCGCTGATCCTGGACGAAAATTTCGGGAACATTCCAGCTCATGCCGAGGCGGTAATCGATCTGCTGGCGCGATACGGGATACGCTGGCTGGTGCAGTCGCGAGTGGACCTCTTTCTGCGGCATTTCGACAAATGGCTGGCCAAGGGCATGGAGGGCGCGCTCTTCGGGATCGAGAGCTTTCACCAGGATGTGCTCAAGCAGATTCACAAGGGCGAAAAGGTGGAGGCGGTGCTGGAGTTGGCGCGGCGGCTGAACCGAGCGCGGCGCTACGCGCACGGGTACTACATCATCGGGTTCCCGAGCGAGACTCCGGAATCGATCCGGGAGGATTTGCGGACTCTGGCTTCGCTGGAGCTGGACGTGACGCAAATTACGATTGTCACGCCGCACCCCCGGACGCAAATGTGGAACGAACTGGACGCGCAGTACGGAATCTTCGAGCGGGATTGGTCCAAGTACGATACGAAGCATCTGGTGTGGAACCATCCGCATTGCCCGCCGGGGAGCCTGGAAGCGCTACTGAAGGAAGGCTTTGAATTGTGCTACAGCGGTCCCTGGCTGCGGCGGACCATGCGCAAATTCCTGAACAGCCGATTGCAGCAGCGCGATTTTGCGAATTTGCTGGCGAGCCCGCTGCATGCGCGATGGGCCGCGCCGCAACGGCTCCCATATTTCGCGGCGTAGCAAGCGCCTGGACGGTATATCATCCCGCTATGGTTTGCACGGTCGAGAGAGCGTGAGCGAGAGCTCGCGACAGGCGTCGATGCGGACCTTGTCGAGGCAAACCGTCGAAAACGTAATCTTGCCCTGCAGCTTCTTCTCGCCGCGTTTCTGCTCATTGCTTTCCAGGCTAAGGTGAAGCTTCCCAGTGTTATTTCGAAGATCGCTGTAGCTTTAACGATAATCTGTTTCTTGGGCAGTCTTCTAATGGGGCACTGGGCCAGTGCCGAGTATGAGTTCTTGCATCGCCCGAATCGCCCTGAACCACCTCCAATTTGGAACTTTCGTTCGCGCTGATAGACCTTGGCAGTCAGTTGCCAGAACGATAAAAATCATGCGCAGAATTCAGCTATTCGAGATACACGACCAGGAGTGGTTTCCGGGTTTTCTGCGCGATGCGGTGACCGACGATCTGCAAATCCTGCTGGGCATTAGCAAACCTTACGGCGATATCCTGCCGGAGTTGAGCGAAGGGATCGAACGGAGCGGCGCAGATGGCGTGCTGGATTTGTGCTCGGGCGCCGGAGGACCGTGGCCGTGGCTGGCGCAGGCGCTGGAACGCAGCGGCTTGCACATTTGCGTAGGGCTGAGCGACAAGTTTCCCAACGCCGCGGCCCGCGAACGCGTCGGGAAAGGTTCCGCGAAGCTTCGGTACATCGAACAGCCGGTGGACGCGGCACGCGTGCCGAGCGAGCTTGGGGGCTTCCGGACGCTGTTCACCTCGTTTCATCATTTTCCGCCGGCGCAGGCGCGGGAGATATTGCGCGACGCCGCGCTGAACGGGCGGGGTATCTGCGTGTTCGAGGTTCCCGGGCGGCGTCCGCTGACGCTGGTGCTCCTGCCGCTGGTGCTCGTCGGGGACATTCTCGTGGTGCCGTTTCTTCGGCCAAGGCCGTTCGCGCGCATGGTGTGGCGATGGCTGATTCCGATTGTTCCGCTGGTGCTGCTTTTCGACGGGATCGTTTCTTGTTTGCGGGCCTATTCACCGGGGGAATTGCTTGAGTTGACGAGCGGCGTGGGGGAATCGGGCTATCGCTGGAAGGCCGGATGCGTGAAGCGGGGATTTTGGCGGCTGCCGATTACGTTTTTGGTGGGGTATCCGGAAGCGAAATAGAAAAGCAGATTCCTCGTCGCCCGCCGCAAGAGCATCGGCGGACTCCTCGGAATGACAACAACTGCTATAGGGCAGAGTAATCTCAAGACCAAGAAACGAACAGCAGATCCCTCACCGCCATTCGCAAAAGACGCGACTGGGTTCGGGATGACAACGCCCGCGGGGGAGAGCGGCGAGATGAAATGTGTGCTGCGCGGTGAAATTATGCGAACTGCGGATCCCTCGTTCGTCCACCGCGGCGGACTCCTCGTGATGACAACGGGAGATTCTTGCGGGCTGCTCGGAATGGCAATGTCGCAATGTCAGCGTTTGGGCTTGGCTTTGTGTTCGGCGAAGACGTCGCGGGCGGCGTAGAGGCCGTTGAGCGCGGCGGGAAAGCCCGCGTAGACGGCCATCTCGATCATCAGCTCGATGATCTCCTGTTCGGAGCAGCCCACGTTGAGCGCGGCATGAAGATGGGCGCGGAGCTGCGGCTCGGCGCTGCCTCGCGTGACGAGCGAAACGACGGCGGCGACTTCGCGCGTCTTCAGATCGAGAGCCGGGCGAGAGTGAACTTCGCCGAAAACAAATTCGACCACGTAGCGGGCCATGTCCGGCGAAATGCGGGCGATATTTTCGAGGGCTTGTTCGCCGACGTCGCCCATCATCTGTTTCAGCTTGTCGCGTCCGCGGCGGTATCGCTGGTCGTCCTGCTTGTCGTTTCGCTGATGGGGCGGCATCAAGGCTCCTTTCTTTGACGGCGCGACGGCTTGATGTCCAAGCCTCGCGCCTGGGTGCCGTAACTTCTATGGTCAAGACGCGCCGCTAAGGCGGGCTGAAGCGGTAGGCGGAGACCAGATCAGTGCTGGTGGCGTAGGGATCGGCGTTCTGATCTTCCTTGCTCATGGCGATGCGTTCGCTCCAGAGTTCGCGGAACGCGCCGGAGCGCGTCAGCAAGTAACCGTACACGGGATTGAGGTAGAGGACATCGACGCAACGCGAGCCGGCCTTGGCGGCCCAGCGCAGGCGCTCGATCAGCTCTTCGATCATCTCCCGCTCGAAGGGGTTATAGAGATAAACCAAAAGCGGCGTGCGCGGCCAGCGGAAGTCGAGAATGTCCTGATGAACGATGCGAATGGAGGTGCGCGTGGCGCGCTCCTGTTTCCACTTGGCGATATTCTGGGCGGCGATCTGCGCCAGCGGTTTGCTTAATTCCACGCCGATCACTTTGCGAAAGGGCAGATCGGAGGCGAGCAGCAGAGCGCGGCCCTTGCCGGCGCCCACATCGATAAAACTGAAGGCCTGGACGCGGCCGCGCGCGGCGAGCGTATCGATCCAGCGGCGGCACATGTGGCGAAAGACGGAAGGCGCGACGGCGGAATAGCCGGTGAGGTAAGCGTCATGAGGATGACCGGTGACCAGATCGCGCTTGCTCACGTATCCGCTGGTATCCAGGCCGTGGCGCTTATCGAAGGGGTGATCGATATAGCGAAAAGGCAAGGTAGCGCGGACGGAAGCGATAGCTCGCATCACGATATTCCAAGCGATATCCAGTAAGCGAGTGGCGGCAAATAGTTTTGCACAGGCTGCGGCGCGAGGCGAGCGGAAATCGTTGACGGGTGTGGTATACTTTTCGTGTAAGAAAGTGCGCCCGGAAGAGTCCTTCCGGGCGTTTTCGTTTTTGAGGGATGTTTTGGAGGCCGCCGAGAGGCGGCCATTTTGCTTTGAGCGGCGAAATCCAGGGAGGGCTCGGATGCCTACTTACAGCAACGCAAACCCACCGATCGCGATCTGGCCGGGCGACTCCGCGCAAGTGTGGAATGCAGAACAGCCGACAGCCGGCAGCGGCGGAGCTTCGGCAAGCTCGCGGCTGGCGCTGGGAATGCAACGAGGATCTCCCGGCGGATTTGCCGTGACCGGATTCTTCTCCGCCGCGCCTGGCTCGTTCGAGATCGACGTGCAAGTGAGCGACGTGGACGCAGACACGCAGTACCAGACAGTGGCTAACGGCAACATCACGTCGGTGGACTCGACGAACCAAACGTTTCATTTCGACGGGTCTTCCGTTTTGGCCACCTTTGTCAGGTTGCTGATGCGTTCGCGGACCAATGCGGTGAACGTCACGGCCGATGTGCGCCGGCTTTAGATGCAAGGCCTTCCAACCCCCAACATAGCGCGATCACTTTTGTGAAATGGGAAAGCTTCTGATCGCTCGCCGCGGCGAGCCGTTTTTGTTCGCGGGGCGAACAGACGAATAGGAGAGGCCATGTCTGTGAACGGAGCATTTACGTCGAAGCCGGCGGCGACCACGATTTCGACGGGAAATCCCAGTGGCGGCCAGCCGCCGTATCCGACGCACGCGCCGGCACCCACTCCGGCGGCGGATAACGTGGTGACCACGAACGCGAACGGGGCTTTTGCCAGCCACGTGAGGCCGCACAGCTAGATGAAAAGGCCGCTGGCTGCTCCGGCCGGACGGGTCGATGACAGCAGTGGGCTCACCGGGATAGCGGCGCGGCTTCTAGAAGCTCTCATCGAGGTTTTGAACGATCCGACCAGCGCCCGACGGGCGCTCAGGATAGGGAGGAAACGTGGCACATCAGGCGGTTCTGACGTGGACGGCAAGCGTCGACCCGGTGCAGGGCTACAACGTTTACCGGGGGAGCGCCGCCGGGCAGGAAACGACCAAGGTAAACGGCAGCACGCTGGTGACGGGCACGACGTACACCGATAGCCCGCTGCCGCCCGGTGCGGTGTTCTATGTCGTGCGTTCTGTCGAGAATGGAGTTGAGTCGGTCAACTCCAATGAAGTTTCCGCGGTGATTCTTCCCGCGGCACCGACGGCACTCGCCATTACGGCCAGTTAGGCATCTCCGCGGAAAGTGAAATGAAAGAACTACTGCTTTGGCTATGGCCGAAGATCCGCTGGATCTACGGCCGGTATGGGGTCGATGTGGAGTTAGGAACGGCCCGTTCCGTTTCCACACCCTCGACACCCACGCGTGTGAAACCGCAGGCGTCCGGCGCCCACGCGACGCACGTCTCGCGATCCTGGGTGCCGGGGGCGCACGTGTGGTTGCTGGTGGCCGCGCTATGGGCCGCGCCGGCGCACGCTGCGCCCGATAACCTGAGGGCCGTGCGCAACGCGTTTAGCGGCTACCGCAATCCTTTTCGTCTGGGGGAGTCCTTGGAGCCGCAGGGCGGCGGGGTGCAAAGCGGGCCGAGTTTCCGCTTCGACGGCTCTTATAATCTCCTCGTTGACTGCATCACGGGCTGCTCGGCTTCCTCCGGGTTCACCGACAATTCCGCTTTTAGTGTAGGCAGTTCCACGATCAATCCGATTGGGGCGCTGTACACCGCGTCCACGCCGTCGATTTCCAGCGGCAATGCCGGGCGCGTGCGGATGGATTCCAACTCCTATCTTCTGGTGGATTGCATTACGGGATGTTCGGCTTCGGGGGGATTCGCGGACAATTCGGGATTCACAGCGGGGACGACGGCGATCGGGATCAGCGGCGGCTGGTATTCGACTTCGCCGACGAACTGTACGTCCGGGAATGCTTGCGCTCCGCAGCTCACGCAAGACCGGAAGCTATTCGTGCAGGCTTTTCAGGGAACTTCGCCATGGGTGGTGAGCGCGAATGGCGGAACGTTCGCCGTGACACAGAGCGGAACATGGAATGTGGGCCTGAACAGCGGGAGCAACACGATCGGCAAGGCGGACATTCTCGGCAATGCCGGCGGGACGCTGGATTCGAGCGGGCAGAACCAGGCCGGAGTGAACTGGCTGACGGCCGGATGCAATTTCTTCACCAGCCCGACGACGATTAACAACACGCAGGGCAGCCCGCTGGGCTGCGATAACGCGGACAATCTGCTGGTGCACGTGAACGTGGCCCTGCCTACCGGATCGAACGTCATCGGCGGCGTGACCGGCAGCGGCAATTTTACGGTGGTGCAAGGGACGGGCACGAACCTGCATATGGTGTGCGATTCGGGCTGCTCAAGCTCGTCGGGATTCACGGATAACAGCGCGTTCACCGTCGGGACGACGGCCATCAATCCGATTGGCGGCTACTACATCAGCGGCGCCGACCCTTCGATTTCGTCGGGGAACGCCGGAAGGGCACGCATTGATTCGCACAGCTATCTGGGATTCGACCTGTTCAACGTGGCGGGCTCGGCGATTGGGGCGACGAATCCGCTCTTCAGTGAAATTACGGACGGCACAAACGCTATTGGTGCGATGGCGAACTTCGGGAATGCGCCGAGTGCGGTCAAGTCGCTCAATGTGAACGCATCGGACTTCTGCGGGACGGCAGCTTGCGATTACAACACGGGCAATGCCTCAGGGCAAACACCCCGGCAGGTCATCGCGACGAATAATCCGGCAATCGCCAACTGGGGACAGGGTGCGACGGGATCGGCGGTGCCGAGCGGTGCGGTCTATGCGGGCGGCAACGGTTCGGGGAATTTGACCGGGCAGATCATGTGCGATTCCACGGTCATCAAGAATAATTTCTCGACGTCAGGATCAACCCAGATCGTCGCTACGCCAGGTCCAGGGAAAAACACCTATATCTGCGGCTTCACGGTGAACGGAGCCAGTACCACGGCCAATACGGTCAAACTGGTCTACGGGACGCACACTACAACCGATTGCGACACGGGAGCCAACGATCTTTCCGTTGCCGTTCCCATCCAAGCCCCGACTTCCATTGCCCCGGCTGGCCAGAACGTCTCTCCGCCCTCAAATGTAGTCTGGAAAACCGGCGCCACGAACAACCAGGTGTGCGTGAACCTCAGCGCGGCGCAGGCGGTAAATCTGCAGGTCTGGTACACCTCGTTCTAATGCGGCGATTGCTACCAATCTTAGTTCCACTGCTGTGCGCCATTCCTGCGCGAGCCGGAATCTCCGCTCCCGTGAGCTTTTGTGTGAGTGGCACCACGTCGGGATGCACGCTCAACAACGCTCTGACCTTCTCGGATTTCGGATACACCTTCGTCGGATTTTGGTATCGCAGCGGCAGTAACACCCCGCCGACCGCGATCGGCGGATGGGATACCGTAGAGCGGGCGACAGGCGCAAACACCAATTCTATTTACGTCGCTGTCAAGCATTCTCTGGGTAATGAAACGACTTGCCCGGCAGCGACAAATCAAACGCAGATGGGCTGCGCGGTCTACCCTGGAACTTGGTATGCCGCGACGGACGTATTCGGGGATAAAACCACAGGCGGGACCAGCGGAACCACGCTCACCTATACATCGCCCGGGTTGAGCGTGACCGATGGCAGTTCTTGGGTGATTGGTGTCGCCGGGGCCGCGAGCGCGACGAACGTAGATCAAGCCCCTTCGGGATCGTGCGGGACGCCAACGCTCAGAACCGGCACGAGCGTCAACAATATCGCCCTCTGGGACACGGCCGGTGGTGTGACTTCGTGTACGTCTCCGACGTTGACAATAAGTCCCAGCAGTGCCTACCGATTTGTGACTTTCGAGATGCTGGGCACCCCTTCCGCCGTTGCGAGCGCGGCGTCCAACAAAGTTTTCGATTATTACCCTGGGCAGGATACCAGTACGGGATGCACTGGGACGCCTTGTCATTGGACTTTTCCCGTGCAGTCCTCGCTGGCAAACAATGAACTCGTAATTGCTTGGATTTGGCAGTATACCTCGCAGCCATCAGTCACTTCGGTTTATTGCAACAGCGACACCGGCCATGCGACATGGACGTGGACTCAGGCCGGTACATCTCACGATGCCGGGAACAGCACGGACGGCTTTATCTATTATTCTTCAAATGCGCCAGCAGGTTGCACGGTTGTAACCGTGGAAGCAAGTGGACCTTGGGCCAACGCCACAGGCCACTACACGGAATACAAGGGCGTAAAGACATTCGATAAGTTTGCCGGAACCCAGGACGGCACGACCACAGGCACGGCACCGTACATCAACAACGCTTCCATCACACCGGCAACGAGCGGGGAGTTGCTCCACTATTTTTGCAGCGCAGACACCCTGGACGGAAGCGCGTCCACGGCAATGTTTGTCTCTAGTGGAGTTTCACCGTGGCTTCTCGATTTCCAGTATTCGACCGTAGCGGCGGGGTTGATTTGGAACAGCACGAACGCGGTTACGGTGACGAGTTTTGGACAAGGTATGTCGCCCAATACGATGTGCCTGATGGCGGCGTTCA
>Ga0335081_10016385_pt1 | contig 11993 bp, 9 predicted proteins | sample Lox_Sample_35_FD_206713 | JGI IMG/M metagenome (GOLD analysis project Ga0335081, IMG submission 206713) | Soil microbial communities from Loxahatchee National Wildlife Refuge, Florida, United States - Lox_Sample_3.5 | ecosystem: Environmental > Terrestrial > Soil > Wetlands | place: USA: Florida... | reverse complement strand
ACGACCGGGGACATGGCCGCCTTCATGCGCGCCGACAGGGAATTCGATCGGCTCATCGAGTCGGCCTCGCGGAATGCTTTCGCGCTGCAGGCAAGCGTCCCCCTGCATGCGCACTGCAGGCGATTCTGGTATTACTTCCGACACAACGGCGACCTGAAGCGCGCGGCCCGTTTGCACGCAACTCTGATGCAGGCGCTTGCCGATTCCAACGAGGAAGCTGCTGCGGATGCCTCGGACGTGCTGATGGACTACCTGGAACAGTTCGCCCGCAGCGCGCTTGATCTGGCGTAGGTAAGGAAGGAGGTCACCCGAACGATGGCACGCCATACCTTCTTTTGCATCGACGCCCACACGTGCGGAAACCCCGTCCGCGTCGTCGTCGGAGGCGGCCCGACGCTCGAAGGCGGCACGATGAGCGAACGGCGGCAGCAGTTCCTCGCACAGTACGACTGGATTCGGACGGCGCTGATGTTCGAGCCGCGCGGCCACGACATGATGTCCGGCAGCATCCTCTATCCGCCGATCTCGCCGGAAAACGACGCGGCCCTGTTGTTTATTGAGACGAGCGGTTGCCTCCCGATGTGCGGGCACGGGACGATCGGAACGGCGGCCGTGCTGATCGAACATGGACTCGTCCGCCCGCATGTTCCCGGGACGCTTCGCCTTGAAGTCCCTGCCGGCACGGTCGAAGCCCACTACCGGTTAGAGGACGGCAGGGTCCACTCCGTGCGGATCGTGAACGTTCCCTCCTTTGCCGAGCAAATGGGCGTGCAGGTTGCAGTGCCGGGAATCGGCACGCTCTCCCTCGATGTCGCCTACGGCGGGAATTTCTACGGCATCATCGACCCCCAGGAGCACTACCAGGGTATCGATCAGCTGGGTGTGAGGGAAATTCTGCGGCTGAGTCCGCTCATACGCCGCCTGGTCAATGAGACACATACGTTCGTGCACCCGCAGGACCCGACGATCCGCGGGCTGAGTCATATCCAGTGGACGGGAACGCCCCGCGCGAAAGAAGCCCACGGGCGCAACGCCGTTTTCTACGGCGAACACGCAATCGACCGTTCCCCGTGCGGGACGGGCACGTCGGCCCGCATGGCTCAGTGGGCAGCCAAGGGGAAGCTGAAGGCAGGCGACGAATTCGTCCATGAGAGCATTGTCGGGAGCCTCTTCAGGGGTCGCGTGGAGGGAACGACGAAAGTCGGCACGAGGGAGGCGATTATCCCGAGCATCGAAGGATGGGTTCGGATCACCGGACTCAACACGATTTTCGTCGATGACGACGACCCGTTTGCACGGGGGTTTCAGGTTCTGTAGATCGGAGTGTCATGGCGGCAAAGAAGATCATCGTGATCGGCGGAGGGGCTGTCGGGCTCTGTGCGGCCCACTATTTGTGCGCGGCGGGGTGTGATGTGACCGTATTGGAAATGGACTCCATCGGATCCGGCTCGTCGCTTCACAATGCGGGCCTTGTCGTCCCGAGTCACTTCACTCCGCTGGCATCGCCCGGCGTGCTCACTCTCGGCCTGCGCTGGATGCTCAACCCGGAGAGCCCGTTTTATATCAAACCCCGCCTGGATGGAGAACTGGCAAGCTGGCTCTGGCATTTCCTCGTCGCTGCGACCGAGCGGAGAGTCGAGCGCGCAATGCCGCTCCTGCGCGACATGAGCCAGTTGAGTTTTTCGCTGTTCGAAGAGCTGGCGAGGCTTCCGGAGATGGATTTCGAATTTCAGAAGCGCGGCCTCCTCATGCTTTGGCGAACAGCCCACGGGAGGGCGAGCACGGTGAAGACCGCCGAGCAGGCGGGGCGGATCGGCATCGATGCCAGGGTACTGGACCGCGATGGACTGCACGAGCTGGAACCCGGCGTCCGCTTCAACGCTTCCGGAGGAGTCTACTACCCGGGGGATGCGCACTTGACGCCCGCGCTGTTCCTTGAACAGCTCCGGGAGCTCCTTGCGCGTCAGAAAGTCCAATTCTTCACCTCGACGCGGGTCACCGGCTTCAACACCCGGCCTGCCGCGATCAGCTCCGTGCGGACCACGAGCGGGACCTTCAGCGCGGATGAATACGTTCTGGCGAGCGGGGCATGGTCACCGGGCGTGCTCAAAAGCCTGCGCATCGCGCTTCCGCTCGAGCCCGGCAAGGGATACAGCGCCACGATTTACCAGCCTGCGGTCCGCGTCCGGATCCCCTGTCTCCTGGAGGAGGACCGCGTTGCTGTCACGCCCATGGGAGACCGGCTTCGCTTTGCAGGCACGATGGAGCTCGCCGGTCTTGATACGTCCATCAACCTGAGAAGAGTGAACGCGATTTTGAGGGCGGTTCCTCGTTATATCGCCGCACTGGAACCTGCGGCGGCCGAGTACGCCGAGGTGTGGGCAGGCCTGCGTCCGTGTACGCCGGACGGCCTGCCGTTTATCGGGCGCTTTCAGCGCTGGGAGAACCTCATCGCAGCGACGGGTCATGCGATGATCGGGATCTCCCTCGCCCCGATTACCGGGAAGCTCGTGACGGAGATCGTCCAGGGGCAAATCCCGTCTATTGACTTGCATCTGCTTCGACCGGACAGGTATTCCTGATGATGCGACGGCAAAGCGGGAGAGCGGGATGACAAACTCTGGCGAAGAGCTTTCGGGCACCGTGTTCAACATCATGCGCTTTTCGGTCCACGACGGGCCCGGGATCCGAAGCACCGTGTTCCTGAAGGGGTGCCCCCTCAAATGTTCCTGGTGCCACAACCCGGAGGCGCTCTCGATGAGCCCTGAGCTCTTCCTGCGCCCCGAGCGGTGCCTGAGGTGTGGCGATTGCGCGAGTGCGTGTCCCCAGCGAGCGATCCTTGAACGGAACGGCGAATTTGTCACCCGGAGCGAGGCGTGCATTGCCTGCGGCACGTGTGTGGATGCGTGCGCCGCGGGGGCGCGCGAGCTTATCGGCAAAACGATGACGATCGCGGAAGTGATGGAGGTTGTTCTCAAGGACGTGCCGTTTTACGAGCAGTCGGGCGGCGGAGTGACGTTCTCCGGAGGGGAACCGCTCATGCAATCCCGTTTCCTGGTCGGGCTCCTTCAGGCCTGCGCTGCCGAGAAGCTTCACCGGGTCGTCGACACGGCTGGATTTGCCTCCCCCGCCGTCCTGCAGGCGGTGGCAGAACACACCGACCTTTTCCTCTACGACCTCAAATCGATGGACGATGAGGTCCATCGCAGGATCACGGGGGTTCCCGTTGCGCTCGTGCTGGGAAACCTGGAGCGCCTTGCCTCGTGGGGCAAGAAGGTCATCATTCGCATTCCCGTGGTCCCCGGGGTGAACGATGCCGATTCCCATTTTGATGCCGCCGGCCGGTTCATTGTCTCCCTGGGCAATGTCGTGCAGGTGAATCTGCTCCCCTATCACTCTCTCGGGACCGAGAAGTATGATCGGCTCGGTTTGCAGTACAGCCTGCCAACGGTGCAGGAACCTTCTCCGGACCATATGACCGCGATCGCGGAGCGCCTGAGCAGGTACCACCCCGCGATCAGCATTGGAGGATAATATCATGACTGAACGCGTTCGAAAATTGCGCGAGCAAAGCCTCGAAGCCATCCCGTCGATTTCGCACGAGCGGGCATTGCTCATGACGCAGTATGCCGAGAGCGCGCCGGAGCTTCCTGCGCCGCTCTTCCGGGCGGAGGCCTTTGCCTACCTGATGAAACACCAGACCATCTGCATCAACGACGGCGAACTTATCGTCGGTGAACGGGGGCCGAGCCCGAAAGCGACGCCAACCTACCCGGAGCTCTGCTGTCACAGCCTCGACGACCTGAGTATATTGGATACGCGGCAGAAGATTCGCTTCGCGGTTTCGGATGAAGCGCGGGAGGCGTATCGCCAACGCATCATCCCTTTCTGGCGCGGGAGGACCATGCGGGAGCGGATCTTCTCTTCAGTCGACGAAGCCTGGCGCGACGCGTACGAGGCGGGGATTTTCACCGAATTCATGGAACAGCGCGCCCCCGGGCACACTGTCCTGGACGGGAAGCTCTTCCGCAAGGGTCTGCACGCTCTGAAGATGGAAGCTGAACGGGGAGCAGAAGCTCTCGAGGGCTCCGGGGACCCCTTGGCACCGTCGAAGCGGGCGGAGCTGCAGGCGATGGCAGTCGCGGCGGAGGCGGTCATCACACTCGCACGCCGGTACGCCGAGAAAGCGGAGTCCCTCGCCACATCGGCCTCCGACGAGCGTGCGCGCTCAGAGCTCGAAGAGATCGCGCGCATCTGCCGCCGGGTTCCCGCGAATGTTCCGGAGTCATTCCGCGAGGCGCTCCAGGCGTACTGGTTCGTCCACCTCGGCGTGATCAGTGAACTCAACCCGTGGGACGCCTTCAATCCGGGGCGGCTTGATCAGCACCTCCTGCCCTTCTACCGGCGCGGCCTGAGCGATGGGACGCTGACCCGGGAGAAGGCGAAGGAGCTGCTTGAATGCTTCTGGGTGAAATTCAACAACCAGCCCGCACCTCCCAAGGTCGGTGTCACGGCGGAGGAGAGCTCCACCTACACCGACTTTGCAAACATCAATACCGGTGGACTGACCCGGGACGGGAAGGACGGGGTGAACGAGGTGAGCTACCTCGTCCTCGAAGTCATCGACGAGATGCGCCTGGTGCAGCCCAGTTCCAACATCCAGCTCAGCCGGCAGAACCCGGAGGAATTTCTCCACGCCGCGGCCCGGATCATCCGAAAGGGATGGGGGCAACCCTCCGTGTTTAACGCCGACGCCGTGGTGGAGGAGATGGTCCGCGCAGGGAAGGCGATCGAGGATGCGCGCGAAGGGGGAACGAGCGGCTGCGTTGAGACCGGCGCCTTCGGCAAAGAAGCATACATTCTCACCGGGTACTTCAATCTGCCGAAGATCCTGGAATTGGTGCTCCATAACGGCCGCGACGGGCGCACCGGGAAGCAGCTCGGACCTCATACAGGAGACCCTGCCCATTTTCGGTCATTCGAAGACCTCATGGCCGCATTCCGCAGCATGGTCGAATACTTCGTTGACGTCAAGATCCGAGGCAATGACGCGATCGAACGCCTGTACGCGGAACGTATGCCCGCGCCGTTTCTTTCCCTGTTGATCGACGATTGCATCGAGCGCGGAACGGACTATAACGCGGGCGGCGCGCGCTATAACACGAGCTATATTCAGGGAGTCGGCCTGGGAAGCATGACCGACAGCCTCTCCTCCCTGCGGGTCCACGTGTTCCAGGAGAAGACCATAGGCATGGCGGACCTCCTTCAGGTCCTTGATGCCGATTTCAAGGGATATGAGAAGACGAGACTCCTGCTCTCGAACAAGACCCCGCACTACGGGAATGATGACGACCGCGCCGATGACATCATGCGCGCGGTATTCGAAATCTATTACCATGCGATTGACGCCCGCCCCAACGGCAGGGCCGGGACCTACCGTATCAATCTTCTTCCGACGACCTGTCACATTTACTTCGGATCCGTCACCGGCGCGCTGCCGGACGGGCGTCACGCGGGCACCCCGCTCTCCGAAGGAATCTCTCCCGTTCAGGGAGCAGACCGCTTCGGGCCGACCGCCGTGCTGCGCTCCGCCGGCAAGATGGACCACGTCCGGACGGGGGGGACGCTGCTCAATCAAAAGTTCACTCCTCACCTGCTGGACGGCCAGAAGGGGATCGAGTGCCTGGCTGCGCTCATCCGGACGTACTTCCGCATGGGAGGACACCACATCCAGTTCAATGTGGTTGATGCGGCGACGCTCCGGGAGGCGCAGGCGCATCCCGAGGAGCATCGGGACCTGATCGTTCGCGTCGCCGGGTACAGCGACTACTTCTGCGATCTCGGGCGATCGCTCCAGGACGAGATCATCGCTCGGACCGAGCACAAGGCAATGTAATGGCAACGCTGATTAAGGAAAAAATCGACCAGGCTGCCGGGATCCTGCGGGAATTGCAGGTGGATTGCTGGCTCACGTTCACGCGCGAGAGCGGTATCAACGGGGATCCCACGCTTGCCTTCCTGGTCGAGGGGGACCTCACCTGGCATAGCGCCATTCTTGTCACGCCGAACGGGCAGTCCTGCGCCATCGTTGGCCAGTACGACAAGAAAGCCGTCGAGGACCTCGGTGTCTACGGACGCGTCATCGGTTATGTGGAAGGGATCCGCGCACACCTCCAGGAGGTTCTTCGTGCGATAAATCCCCGGCAGATCGCCGTCAATTTTTCCCCCGAAAGCGAAATCTGCGACGGCCTCACGCACGGAATGTTCCTGGCGCTTACCGACATCCTCGCCGGAATCGGCATGCAGGACCGGCTCATCCAGGCGGACTACATCATCGGATCCCTGCGGGCCAGGAAGACAGGCGAGGAGCTCAAGCGCATCCGCCGAGCAATCGAGGCGACCGAGGAGATCTTTCGTCAGGTGGAAACGTATATCGCGCCCGGGAAGTCGGAAGAAGAAATCGCTGCGTTCATGCGAAAACATGCGGAGAGCTCGGGGTTCGCTTATGCGTGGGATTCCAGGGTCTGTCCGGCGGTATTCACAGGCCCGGACACCGCTCAGGCACACTACGGCCCGACGGACCGCAGGGTGGAAGGCGGACACATCGTCAACATGGACTTCGGGCTGAAATCGGATGGATACTGTTCGGATCTCCAGCGAACATTCTACGTCTTGCGCCCGGGCGAGGGTGCTCCTCCGCCGGAGGTCCAGCGCGGTTTCGATACCATCGTCCGCGCGATCGAACAGTCACGTTTGGCGATGCGTCCCGGCGTCCGCGGGCAAGAGATCGACGCGATCGCCCGTTCTCTTATCACGGGCGAAGGGTATGAGGAGTTTCCCCACGGCCTGGGCCATCAGGTGGGCCGCTTTGCGCACGACGGCAGCGCACTTCTCGGACCGGCTTGGGAAAAGTACGCGGGCAAGCCCTTCATCAGACTCGAAGCAGGGATGGTATTCACGCTCGAACCCAGGCTGACCGTTCCCATGCACGGCGTGGCGACGGTGGAAGAGATGGTGGTTCTCTCCGAGCGTGGTGCGGAATATCTCAGTGTGCCGCAGAAGACGCTCCGTGTGATCAGAGCGTCGTAATATGGGGCTTCCTGAAAAAAAACAGATCCGCCGGGGGACGAACATCTCTCACCCCGGCGGCCGAAGATCCCCGGAAGAAAAGCTACTGATCCTTCTTCACATACTCCTTGTGCCCGCTTGGGGTATAGTAGTAGTGGCCTCCGCGGGGGCCTTCATAAATACTCCGTCCATCTTTGGTCTTTCCGATCACCTTCGCGGTCTCGGCTTTCTCAGCCGAGGAGATCCCCGCGGCGGCTTTCGTTTCCTTGGTTGCTGCTTCGCCTTTCGCCTCGCTCGCGCCCGTGCTCGCGGCGGACTGCGTCGCTTCCCCCTTTGAACTGGCTGCGGATTTTGTCTTCTGGAAGGCCGACTTCATTTTCTCCTTCAGAGTCGTCTTCCCTTCCGTGGCCTTGGATGTCTCCGTGGAGGAGCCCTTCGCACCCTCGGTGGTCTCCTTCGCTGCCTTGGGCTCCTTCTTGCTCTTCTTTTCTTTTGGCTCTTTCTTGTCCTTCTTTGATTCCTTCTTGTCCTTCTTCTCTTTCGACGTTTTCTTGTCCTTAGAGTCTTTCTTCGTCGTCGATTCGGTCTTGTCGGTCTTCTCCTGTGCCTGCAGCGTCAGATCGATCTGAGCAGCGAGGAAGAACGCGGCGAGGGCCAGTAGTGCGATGAGTTTTTTCATGAATGGTTCTCCTGGTGGTGGGGATATGGCGGAACGTCCCCTGGTGGAGGGGACGCTCGGTGATCGTCTTAAAAATACCATCTTCCCCCGCAAATGGCAAGAATGTTCGTGCGACTCCGTCTCAGGCTAGTGTGGATCGTCGCGACTGTCCCGAACCCGAACGATTCGCACGAAGATTTCCAGAAGCGGCCAAGGGCAGGCAGCGAGAGTCGCTCCTCCTTCTGGTGTCCTTACTCCGAGGCTCTCATATGTTCTTCTCTGGAGGATCACCATGCCCGTCCCCATTGCCCGCGAACCAAAGATCCTGACGGATTCGATCTGGGGCAGCATCAAAGCCTATCGGCAGCACGGGGCGTTGACTTTCCCGACTCAGTTCCCTTCCTTACCAGACCGCGCGAGACGTGGGAGGGACCCTCCCCGCGCGTCCATCCCAAACGATCAGCAGCGAGAGCGTACGCATGGAGACGGCGATCGTCATCTTCGGAGCATCCGGGGATCTCGCTTCACGCAAATTGATCCCCGCCCTCTACAACAACTTCAAAAAAGGCCGGCTTCCCACCCCGGTCCGCATTGTTGGCTTTGCGCGATCGCCGATGTCGGAGGAAGCCTTCCGGGAGAAGATGAAGGAGGCGATTTCGGCCTTCGCGCAGGGCGAATACGAAGAATCTACTTTTCGCGACTTCGCCCGGATGCTCTTCTACCACACGGGAGATATCGAGAACGCGGACTCCTTTGCTGATCTCTCGCGCACTCTCGAAGCAGGGGGCGCGCAGTTCAACTGCCTGCATTACCTTGCGACCGCGCCACGTCTCTATGCGGATACGATCGCGCGCCTTGCCACGGCCGGTCTGACCCGCGAATCGGGCGGGTTTCGCCGCATTATCGTGGAGAAACCGTTCGGACGTGATCTTCAATCCGCGCGCGCTCTCAACCAGGAGCTCCACGGTCTCCTCTCCGAAAGCCAGATCTTCCGCATCGACCACTATCTCGGAAAGGAGACCGTCCAGAATGTGTTGATGCTCCGGTTCGGCAACTCGATTTTTGAACCCCTCTGGAACAGGAACCAGATCGATCACGTTCAGATCACCGTGGCGGAGACGGTCGGCGTGGAACACCGGGCCGGGTACTACGATCGCGCCGGAGTTCTGCGCGACATGTTCCAGAATCATCTCTTGCAGCTGCTGACGCTCGTTGCCATGGAGCCCCCCGCGGTCGTGGACGCGGACTCCCTGCGCAATGAAAAAGTGAAAGTGCTCTCCGCCCTGCGGGAAATCGCGCCGGAACACTCGCGCCGGTCCACCGTCCGCGCGCAATACGCGGGATACACACGGGAGGAGGGCGTCGATCCCCACTCGACGACCGAGACGTTCGCGGCTCTGCAGTTGTACGTCGACAACTGGCGCTGGCAGGGTGTCCCGTTTTACCTTCGCTCGGGAAAGAAAATGCAGGAAAAGACTTCGGAGATCATCATCCAGTTCCGTCGACCGCCGACGCAGATTTTCGATGTGCAGGCCGGCGTGACCGAGCTGTTCACGAACCATCTGGCGATCTGCATCCAGCCCGACGAGGGGATGCATCTGCGCTTCATCACCAAAGTCCCCGATCAGGGGATGCATACGCGTCCCGTCGACATGGCGTTCCATTTCCGGGACTCCTTTGGCATCGACGCGATCCCCGAGGCATACGAGCGGCTTCTGCTCGATGCGCTGCAGGGAGATGCCTCCCTCTTTACGCGCAGTGATGAAATTGAACTGGCCTGGCGATTTGTCGATGGCATCCGCGCCGGCTGGGATGACCCCGATGGTTCTCCGCTTCTGGAGTACGCACAGGGGAGCTGGGGACCTGAAGCTTCGGACGTCCTGTTGTGGGGCGGGGGGCGCTGGTGGAGGCATGAATGTTCCCCGCACACCGGGCCGCCGGGCTCGGCGCAAGGGGGCCAATGAATCCGCTGATTCGAATCTTTTCCCCTGCAGAGGAATTCGAAACGGCGGCCGCGCGCGAAATCGCGCGCGTCGCGGGCTCAGCCATCCGGGATCGGGGCTTTGGCATTATCGCCCTCTCCGGGGGCGAAACCCCGCGCACCGTCTATCGGCGCCTGGCCGGGCTCTCGAGCGATGAGCAGCCGGACTGGACGTCCGTTCACCTGCTCTTCGGAGACGAACGCATGGTCCCCTATGATGATCCGCAGAGCAATCTTGGCATGGTCCGCCAGGAACTCCTGAGTAGGATCGCAATACCTGCGGCCAACATCCATGCGGTTCCGACGGCCGTGGCTCCTGCGGAGGCGGCTCATGCATACGCGGCCGATCTGCGAAAACTTTTGGCACGCACCGGAGGGCGGTGCGATCTCGTTCTCTTGGGACTGGGCGAGGACGGCCATACGGCGTCGCTCTTCCCGGGTGCGGAAGCCCTTTCGATCAGCAGAGAGGAAGCTTGCGCCGTGTATGCTCCCGCGCTGAAATCGTGGCGAGTGACCGTGACACTTCCCCTGATCAACGCCGCGCGCCGGGTTCTCTTCCTTGTTGCGGGCGTGCGCAAGGCGCGGGTGGTACGACAGGTTCTCCGGGTGCGCGAACCAGAGCCTTCGCTGCCGGCAACATATGTCCGGCCCTCTGAGGGTGAGCTGTTCTGGTTTCTCGATAGAGACGCTGCCTCGGCTTTGGAACCTTCCGGGCGCGGCTCCCCCGGGCGCCCGGCATCGTGATCCTCCGGCGGCCTCGGAATTGCACAAAACCGGAATCCATCTGATTCGCTCACGCACCGCGCTCGTAGGGGCCACAGCCGAAGGAGATTGTTATGAAGCTCCCTCTTGCTCTCCTCGTCACGATTGCAATTTTCCACGGGACGGCTTTATCGCACCGCTCCCCAAACCCCCCTCCCCGGGATGATTCAGCCGACAGCTCGCTCCTCGTGACGACGTCCTGGCTCGCAAAGCATCTATCGGATGCCGATCTGATTCTCCTTCATGTGGGATCAAGCGGCCGGCAGTACAAAAAAGGCCACATCCCCGGCGCTCGTTACGTCTGGCCCGGGTGGCTCTCCCAGTCCAACAGCGATCTCACGCTGGAGCTCCCGTCCGCACTGCAGGCCGATTCGGTGCTGAAAAACCTCGGGGTGTCCGTGCCCAAACATCTCGTCCTGTACTACGAGCGCGGAAACATCACGCAGGCCACCAGGGTTCTTTATACGCTCGAATACCTTGGCCTGGGAGGGAGGATCTCGTTGCTCAATGGAGGATTTGATCTGTGGAAGGCCGAGGGTCGGCTCCTCAGTGTCGAAAACCCCGCATTTCCTGAAGGCAAATATCGCGCGATGCTCCACCCGGAGGTCGTGGTTGACGCGCAGTGGGTTCAGCAACATCTGCAGGATCGGGCGACAACCATCGTGGACGCACGCAGTGCGCAGTTCTACGAAGGCCGGGACGGCGGCATGCCCAGGCCCGGCCATATCCCCGGTGCCGTCAACATTCCCTTCAGCAGCGTGATCGATTCGACGAACAGGCTGAAGAGCCTCTCTGCGCTCCGGTCCCTGTTTGATTCAGCGGGGGTCCGGCCCGGCTCATGCGTCGTCACGTACTGCCATATCGGCCAGCAGGCATCCCTTTTGTACTTCGTCGCCAAACTGCTGGGCTACGATGCCCGACTCTACGACGGCTCCTTCGAAGATTGGAGCAGCCGCGAGGATCTCCCGCTGACCCCTCCGGGAGCCGCCCCGGACCGAGGAAAGTGAACGGATCCTCACACGAATGCCATTGAAAAAGCCTCGACTCTCCTTCCCGTAAAAGGACATGCGATGATCGAGCAGGATTACATCATGCGGATAATCACTACGCTGGCGGCGTTTTTGGCCAGGGTCCTTCTGCTCAAACAGAAGAAGGATTTTCCGCGGGCCCTCCTGGAAATTCAAACGACCGGAAGAACGCTGCTCGGAATCGACCGTCCGATGATTCGCCAGCTTCGTCCCGAGGAGATTGCCAGGCTGCTCGGCGTGGACCCGACTCTTTCGGCTCCTAAGTGTTATGTCCTCGGAGTCTTGCTTTCCGAAGAATCAGAGATCAGGCGGCTTCAGGGGGAGGCCGATGAGGCTGCCTGGCTCGACACTACCGCGCTCTCGTTGCTGATCGACGCGTACCAGAAGGCCGGGGAAGGGCTTGAGGCAAAGCACGTGACCCTGATCGACACGCTCTGCCATAGGATTCCCCCGGAATTGATCGGCAGGGAGCAACTGGATAAGGTCTTCCACTTTT
>Ga0335081_10016384_pt1 | contig 11993 bp, 18 predicted proteins | sample Lox_Sample_35_FD_206713 | JGI IMG/M metagenome (GOLD analysis project Ga0335081, IMG submission 206713) | Soil microbial communities from Loxahatchee National Wildlife Refuge, Florida, United States - Lox_Sample_3.5 | ecosystem: Environmental > Terrestrial > Soil > Wetlands | place: USA... | reverse complement strand
GTCCTGGCCGAAACGGTTGATTCCGTCGCGCAGCCAGAACAGCCCGGTCACCGTGAGCCAGCTCCCCTCCGCCTTCAGCCCGGCTTCGCGCGCGCGGCGCCAGTGGGCGATTTCGGAAGGGTAGTCGCCGGCCGCCAGCAACGCCAGGCCGGCCACCAGCAGCACCAGCGTGCGCGCCATCATGAGGCGTCTCCCGCGGAAACGATCAGTTGTTCCAGCATTTCCGCGAACTCGCCGGACTTGCGGTCGACGCGCTCCTTGAGCCGCAAGAGCTCGCCTTCCAGCGTGCGCAGCCGGTCGGCCAGGTGCAGCGAGGCCAGCACGGCAATGCGCGTGGAATCGGCGTTGGGGGCCTTGGCCGCGATGCACAGCATCAGGTCGTTCACGCTGGCGGCCACCTCTTCGACCTCGCGCGGGTCGCCCTTCGCCAGCAGCGTGTAGGGCCGGCTGAGGATGGTGACGCGCACGGACTGTTTCTCGGGAGGGGTGCTCTCCATCCGGACCTCCGGACGCGGCGGTTAGCCGGCGCTCAACTGGTCGATCTGGCCCAGCAACTTCTCGATGCGGGTGCGAACCTGCTTCCGTTCCGCCTGCAGGGTCTTCACCTCGTCGGCCAGTCGCGCCGCTTCGGCCCTGGCTTCGGCCGCGTCTTCCAGGGCGGCGTCACGCTCGCGGCGCAGCCTGGAGACGGTTTGCACGGCCGTCTGGATCCGCTCCTCGAGGCTGCTGAGGGAATCGGTTTCCTGATCCGTGGCGCTCATTCCTTCTCCAGTGCCGCCTGGGCCGACTCCTTGATCGCCAGGGCGGACTTAGCTAGCTCGACCAGCCGGCGGAATCCGTTGTCATCGTGCAGGGCGACCTCGGCCAGCACCTTGCGGTTCAGGTCCAGTCCGGCGGCCTTCATGCCGTGCAGGAACCGGCTGTAGGAGATGCCGGCTTCGCGGCAGGCCGCGTTGATGCGGACGATCCACAGCGCACGGTAATCGCGCTTCTTGTTCTTGCGGCCGATGTAGGCGAACTTCAGGCCGCGTTCGACGGCCTCCTGGGCCGCGCGATGCAGCTTGCCTTTGGTGAGAAAATAACCCGACGCCTGTTCGAGCGTCTTCTTGCGGGAGGCCCGCCGGTGGGTACCACGTTTGACTCGGGGCACGTTTGATCTCCTTTCAATGGCTGATTGTGGATTGGCGGATCGGGCACGTGCCTGGCGCGCCGTCCGCGCAAACCGCTCCCCGGCCTAATAGGGGAGCATGCGCTTCAGGCTGGGCTGATTGGTAATATCGGCCACCACGCTCTGATGCAGCTTCTTCTTGCGCTTGTGCGGTTTCGAGGTCAAGATGTGCCGCGCAAAGGCGTGATAGCGAACCACTTTGCCCGTACCGGTCTTCTTGAACCGCTTAGCCGCACCTTTGTGGGTCTTGAGCTTCGGCATAAATATTCCCTGGATCTTTTCAAACGGGAAAGACCTTCAAATTATAGCATGGAGAAGGACGCGGTTCGGCGCCTACAACACCACCCGGCACCACCCGGGGGACGAGGGGCACGACTTGAAACTGGAAAGCTCGCACCATGTTGTGGTCTGGGCAAACTAAGCATGGCTCGATCCTGATCGACCGGCAGGGGAGGGTGGCAGCAGCTTATAGGGCAGGCCTCGTGGACAAGAACGACGTCGAGGCCAATATCAAGGCGCTGCTCTCTCAGCGCTAGCGTCCTGCCCGTCGAGTCCGCAGCTCAGGCCGCTGGCTAGTTCACCGGTTGGATGAGTGAGGTGCAGGATTTTGCCATCAAGACTGGCACAACCATAGGATATTTTCGTGGACCAGATCTACTCAGTCTGGCACACAGACTACGCTCAGAAACCGGCCTTTTCCCTCGACAACGAACAAACGCTCCATTTCTACGTCGCCTACCCCAGCACCACCTTCTGCCCCGAACGGCATGCGCGGTACACGGCGTCCACTACCTCCAGCGCCTGGTAGCCTTCCTCGCCCGACACCGCCGGCCGGCGGCCGTGCGCGATGGCGTCGGCGAAATCCCGGAACTGGCGTTCGAAAGGCGTGTCCGAGATAGCCATGGGGTCGGACGCGCCCGAGGCCACTTCCCGCGCCACAGGCGCCGGCTCGCCGGAGTCGTTCTCCACGTCCCAGGTGGTGAGCCGGTCGCCGGTGATCACAGCCGTGCCCCTGGTGCCGTGTAGCTCGACGCGCTCCGGGTAACCCGGCCAGAACGCCGTGGCCGCCTGGATCACCCCGGTGGCACCGCCGGCATAGCGCAGCACGGCGCTCACCACATCCTCGGATTCGATGCGGTGGCGCGCGCCGAGTTGCCAGGTCGCGGCCACCTCCGCCACCGGCCCGGCCAGCCAGCGCAGCAGGTCCACCTGGTGAATCGCCTGGTTGATCAGCGCGCCGCCACCTTCGGTCTTCCAGCTTCCCTTGATGGGGCGCGAATAGTACTCCGCCGAGCGGTACCACTTCACGTAGCAATCGCACTGCAGCAGCTTGCCCAGGCGTCCGGCGGGGATGGCGCGCGAAAGAAACAGGCTGGCGTCGTCGAAGCGGTGCTGGCTCACCACCCCCAGTACGATCCCGCCGCCGCGCGCCGTCTCGATCATGCGGCGCGCCGTTTCCAGGCTGGTGGCGATGGGCTTTTGCACCTGCACGTGCTTCCCGGCGCGGGCGCAGATTTCGATGGGCTCCAGGCGGAAATCGGGGAAGGTGCACACGTCCACGTAGTCCACCCGCGGATGGCGGCACACATCCTCGTACGTCGGCACGAACTCCGCCCCGTGCTGCTCCGCGAACGCGCGCCCGGACGGCTCGTGAATGTCGGTGCAGACGGTCAATTCGAATCCGATGTTGCGATAGACCCGCGCGTGCAACCGCGAGATCGCGCCGGTGCCGATCATTCCGACTCTCATAGGAACACCATTCTATCGAAGCCGGATCCGTCGGTGATTGCCGCGCCCCGGCGGGCGCTTCCGGCTACAATGAGATTTCACGCATGAGGCACTACCTGGCTTTCTTCACAGTGCTGGCCGCTGTGGCGCAACTGTCCTGCCGGCACGCGCCTCCCGCCAATGTCGCTGCCGTGGTCAACGGTCACGCCATCACCGACGCCGAGCTGGAAAAGACCTATAAGACACAATTCCCGCAGCCCATCGAGGGATCCAACGAAGACCTGGTCATGTCGCAGAAGCTGGAGCTGCTCAGCAGCATGATCACCAGCGAGATCATGCTGCAGCGGGCCGAGAAGCTGGGCCTCACCGCCGTGGACGCCGACGTCGACACGGAGCTGAACAAGATGAAGGCGCCCTACACCAAAGAGGAGTTCGAGCGCCAGCTTGCGGACCGGCATATCACGGTGGACGATCTCAAGACCAACATCCGGCGGGAACTGACCGTCAACAAGCTGATCAACAAGGAGATCACGTCGCACATCACCATCACCGACGCGGACGTCAGCAATTTCTACAACGCCAACAAGGCCAGCTTCAACTTTGCTGAACCGCAGGTCCGCATGGCGCAGGTTCTGGTGACGCCGGTCCCCGATCCCAATGTGCGCAACCTCAAAAACAGCAAGGCGCAGAACGAGACCGAGGCGCGCACCAAGATTCACGATATCGAGGTGCGGGTCAAGCGCGGCGAAGACTTCGGCATGCTCGCGCAGAACTACTCCGAAGATCCCAACTCGGCGCCCAACGGCGGCGACATGGGATTCGTTCCCGAATCGGCGCTGGAGAAGGCCCCGGCCGAACTGCGCAAGGCGGTGGCAGCGCTGCAGCCCGGGGCCGTCTCGCCCATCGTCCACACCTCCGACGGCGCCTACCGAATTCTCAAGCTGATCTCGCGGGAGCCCGCCGGCCAGCGCGACCTGAACGATCCGCGGGTGCAGCAGAACATCCGCGACACCCTGCTGAACCGCAAGGACCAGCTTTTAAAAGAGGCGTACTACGAGGTGGCCCGCAACAGCGCCCGGATTGAGAACTATCTGGCTAGAACCGTGGTGGAGAAGGCGGGAAAACAGTAAACCGAAAAAACCCGGGGACGGATGCGTCCACGCGGCCCAAAAACAGGGCCTTGGGACAGTTTCGTCTGTCCCCGAGCGCTACGTCACTTGTTGCGGCTCATCTCGTAGAGGTACAGGATGTGTTCCATGGAGCCGATCCGGGTGCGCATCACCTGCACCGGCTTCCAGCCCTTGATGGGGAACTCGCTAGAAACCACGCGCGCGCCGGGCTTCAAGTCCTTCTCCAGCCGCGGCCGCATCCGCTCGTTGGATTCGGTCAGCAGAGCCATCGTAACCACGTCGGCCGAGCTCAGGTCCGTGCGCAGAATGCTGGCGTGGAGAACCTTCACCCGGTCCTCCAGGCCCAGCTCCCGGATTCGCTTCTCAGCTTTGCGGCACAGGTCGGCATCCAGCTCAATGCCCACGGCTCTGGCTCCGAACTTCTGCGCGGCGGTGATCAGAACGCGGCCGTCTCCGCTGCCCAGATCGTACACCATCTCTCCCGGTTTGACGCGCGCCGCCGCGAGCATCTGCTCCACCAGGGACTGGGGGGTGGGAATCTGCGGTGCGAGGTTTTCAGCGGGACTAAACTGCTGTGGGAAGGCCGGCCAAGCCAGGGCGGCGAGCCAAAGCGCGATGGAGAAAGCCCGCATGCATTTATTGAGACGCGGCGTTACCCGTTCCGGTTCTCCCAAACTTTGATTTTACTATACGGCCCATGATCTCGGTCCAGGCGAAGAACAGGTCGCGCGGGCGAGTGATGGTAAACTCGGCACCTTTCAGGTAACGGACGGCGTTGCCGATGGCGTCGCGCCACGGATTGACCTGCGGGTTCAGGTTGAAATTCATATAGAAGACCGGGAATTTCACGTCGCTGATCTGCCGCAAGGTGTCCTGCGAGATTCCGTCCTCCAGCATCACTTTGGGACCGGCGAAGATGACGGCATCCGGCTGGTCCCGGTTGTCCTTGATTTCTTTGGTGATCAGGTTCGACAGAAACTCCGTATCGCCGTGTTTCTGGCTCAGACGTTTAAGGTCCACGGTTCCCAGGTTGAGCGACTTCAGCGCATCCCCCAGCGCCGGGAAGTCGATCCGCGAGGCATCCTCCTGCCGGTAGATCACGCGCTGCTCCTGCATGTTATACGCGACAACGGAGAACTTGCAGATGCGCGGGTCGCGGTTGATATTCCGCAGAATGGAGAGAAGCGCGTTGGTATCAAGGGGTTGCAGCGTGGCCGACGTGGCATCCTGCGGGGCGAAGTTCATCATCACCTTGACGTTCAGCGGCCCGTCGTGCTGCTCGCGCTCCACCGGCGGCTCTTCCCGGAACAACTCGGTGTCCGCGGGCCGGATGACATTGGGCACGATGTCCAGGGCCATCTCCTTGTCCTTGGACGGCAGGCTGGCTTCGACGTCCCAGAACGAGGAGCAGATCCGCTCGGAGCGATCGCGCATGAGCCAATCCACGCGGTATTTCCCTTCCCCAATCTCGAAGCTCCCCTGCAGGTAGGCCGGGCCGCCCGCGTCTTCCTCGATAGCCGGAACGCTGATGTGCTGCGAGAAGTAAACCGGCTCATCCGGGTGATTTTCGGGGACGACGCGGAACACCATGGTGAGCTGGTTCTCCGAGCCGGCCAGTTCCTTCAGAGGGACGATGACGTCGTAGCCGGCGTGAAACTTGAGATCAAAGCCCAGCGACGGTTTGACAGGCGTCACCGTGCAAGGCAGGTCCTTGCGCGCATCGTGGGATTCCAGGATCGCGGCATCGGACGAGAACAGCCGCACCGATCCGCCTGGCCCGGCGGCCGGAACCAGATCCTGCGCGGTAGCCACGCTACCGGCGACGAGCAACGCAAAGGCGCAAACCGGAATCTTCCCCGCCGGACCGCATCCAACTAACGACATGGGTACCATGGACATCGCTGTTCCACTGTCCCCCAACCCCACCGTTCTGCCTGCTCCATATTATGGCGCAAATCTCCGGCGCTGGAAAGTCATAAACAAGGTTATCCGTACCAAGCTACCTTCTGTTGACTTGTTCCGCACCCGCGGTCTTAGAATAGAAGCCATGTTCGGGATGGACCGCACCAAAACGCAGGGCGCAGCGGTTCCGGCGGCGGATGGACTGGCGCCGGACGTCATCGTCAGCCCCGATGCCCGCCGTCAGGAGCGGGTTCCTCCCGGACAATCGCGCACCAGGAAGTGGCCGGTTCTGGATGCCAGCGGCCCGCCCGCCATCGACCTGGGGCAGTGGCGCTTCCGCGTCACCGGATTAGTGGGACGGGAAACGCAGTGGAACTGGCAGGAGTTTACATCTCTGCCGCAGGTCCGGGTGTTCGGCGACTTCCATTGCGTCACGCGCTGGTCCCGGCTGGGAAACCTCTGGCAGGGGCCCTCCACGCGCGAACTGCTGGCGCGCGCCGGCGGTCCACGGCCCGAAGCCCGCTACGTGACGGTCTACGGCCACGACCGCGGCTGGACCACCAACCTGCCGCTGGAGGATTTTCTGGCCGAGGACGCGCTGGTCGCCATTCTCCACGACGGCGAACCGTTATCCGCCGAACATGGCGGGCCGGCGCGCCTGATCGTCCCGCGCCTGTACGCGTGGAAGAGCGCCAAGTGGGTCGCCGGAGTGAAGTTGATGGAGAAGGACCGTCCCGGCTTCTGGGAAGCCAACGGCTACCACATGCGCGGCGACCCGTGGAACGAGGAACGGTACGGCTGAGGCCGGGCATGCCCGGCCACTACGCCGCGCCGGGCGATCGTCGGATCGACCCGTGCGTTGCGGCGGGTGGCCCGAGCGGTGCGGCGGGTGGCCCGTGCGTTGCGGCGGCCGGCGTGCGTTGCGGCGGGTGGCCCGTGCGTTGCGGCGGGCGGCCCGGGTAGTGGCCGGGCATGCCCGGCCAGTTCCTACGCCGACGGCCGTCTCCTCACGCGGTAACGCGAGACATACGCCGAACGCTGCCCGATTGTATGGCGTCCAGCATCCCGATCACCTGCACGCGCGCCGGATCGAATCCGTGCTTTTCCAACGCCGCGCGAACCTCCGCCAGCCGCCGCTCGTAGGCCGGAAACTCCACCAGCGTAGTGGACCGGCGTTCTTCGCCTCCGTCGGCGCCCACATACACCAGCGCCGCATCATGATAAATCTCGGGGTTTACGGGGAAACCGACCTGGGCCAACGCTTCCAGAAGCGATTCCAGGTCGCGGGGATCCACATCAATCGAAACACAGACCAGAGTTCCTTCGTGCCCGGACAGCGCGGCGCCGCCCGGCACGGTATTGGACCAGACGCTCATGGACACCCTCCAGCATCCGGCGAAGGGGGCTGGCGACAACAAAAAACCCTGGAGCCCAAAGGCGCCAGGGTCAGATTGTTCTCGAACAGACCGACTCGCCTTTAGCACTTTTTTTCGTGGTTGCAATTAGCTGGGCTTCAAGCAGCCCTAAATCAATCCACGTCACATCAACCATACCACTGACCGCCGCCCGAGGCAACGGATTTTCCGGATTGCGGAGCGCCTGGATTCAGTGCTAGCCTGCATACATCTGGAGGAAAACCATGAAGATGCTGTCGTTCCTGCTTGCCGGCGCCCTCCTGTCGGTCAACTTGTTCGCCCAGGCCATGCAACCGCCCCACACCAACCTCAAAGTGGGGGACATGGCTCCGGACTTCACTCTGTCCGCCACCACCGGCGGCAAGGTGACGCTCTCGGATTTACGCGGCAAGTCGAACGTGGTGCTGGCATTTTTTCCCGCCGCCTTCACCGGTGGTTGAACCAAAGAGATGCTGGCATACCAGGCTGGTATTGCGAAATTCGATAGCAACGAAACCAAGGTTTTTGGAATCAGCGGCGATAACACCCCTTCTCAGAGAGAATTCGCCAAGCAGACCAACGTGAGCTTCCCCCTTCTGAGCGATTTCAACAAGCGCGACGTGATGGCGGCGTATGGAGTGCTGATTCCCGGCACCGGGATGGCGAACCGAGCGACTTTTGTCGTCGACAAGGAGGGCAAGATCACTTACATCGAGGAGGGCAACGGCGCCATCGATCCCACCGGCGCCGACACGGCCTGCAGCCGTCTGGCCCACAAAAAGTAGTGGCCGGGCATGCCCGGCCATTTGCCTTTGGCATTGCCCTGACCCTACCCCTACCCCGGGCTGACCTCAGTCAGTTCCACCGTCAACAGCGCCCCGCATTTGCCGCACACCGCCGTTCCCTCCTCGGTCATCCAGACCGCGGGGGAAGCGCACTTGACGCACTCCGCGGTGGGGTCGGTGGCGTCCGGCAACGGATCGGGAGGCACGAGGCCCGTCAGGGTGCCGCCGGCCGCCGTGGTCACCGGCTCGAAGGTGGTCCCGCAGTTCGCGCAGACGTGGTTGAAGCAGCAGTTCGGCGTGCAACTGTAGAACACCTCCGCCGAACCGCACTGCGGGCAGGCGATTTCCAGCTTCTTGGTCTTCACGCTACTTTGCGGCTGCGCCGAAGTACTCGGGGTCGAACTGGGCGTTGGCCTTCTTCACCAGGTCCTGCACCGCCTTCTGGCCCTCCTGGGCGCGAACGCGGCGCTCGATATCGGGACGCACGTCGTCTAAGCCTTTGACGGCATCGACGCGGATCACGTGATAGCCGAACGACGACTTCACCGGTTCGCTCAGCTCTCCGATTTTGAGCGCGAAAGCCGCCTGCTCGAACGGGGGAACCATTTTCCCGTGCCCGAAAAACCCGAGATCGCCGCCGTTGGCCGCCGACCCCGTATCGTCGGACTCCGCCTTGGCTACCTCAGCGAAATCCGCGCCGCCCACCAGTTTCTGCCGCAGTTCCTGGGCCTTGGCAAGCGCCTCCGCGTCGGTCAGATCCTTGTGGCCGGGCTGCAGGGGCAGCGGCGAACCCTGCATGCGGATCAGGATATGGCGGGCGCGCACCTGTTCCAGTTCGGCCTTATGCTGCTCGAAGTACTGCCGCGCCGTCGCATCGTCGACCTTGATGTTCTTGCTGAGCTCCTGGTACGCCATTCCGGCTAGAACCGAGGCACTGACGAACATCGACTGCGTCTGATAGGCGGGGCCCTGATCGAGCTTCTCGCGCTTCCCTTCCTCGGCCAGAACCATGATGCTCACGATGTTATCGGCGAAGTCCTTGCGTCTCGGCCCCCGCGCCTGCGCGCGTACCTGCTCGTTCAGGGTATTGACGATCTGATCGAACTGCGCGGCGGTGATCTTCACATCCCCCATAGTGATTACCACGCGGTCCGGAGGAACCTCCGGCGCCGGTGGCGCTCCCGGGTTCTCCGCGGAAAGCGTGACGGTCGGCTTGGGAGGCTGGACCGGCTTCGGTGGAGGGGTCTGCGCCAGCAGGCCAGCCGCCACGCACACGAACGGCACACTACGAATCAGGCTCATTCGTTTATCATACCGTGCGGCGATTACGCCGCCGGCTCAACCACCGCCGCCATGGATCCCTTGGAACGGGGCAGCCGCCTGTCGGGACCGTAGGAGTGGATCTGATCGCGGGCGAATTCCGCCTCCGGCAGCTCGCAGGTAATCAGCACCGTGCGCCCACAGCGGTCCACTTCTTCGGCGTGCCGGTAGGCCTGGTCGAGGGTGAAGATGAAAATCTTCTGCAACATCTCGATCACGTAGTCGTAGGTGTGATCGTTGTCGTCCAAGAGCACCACCCGGTAGAGCGGAACGAGGTCCTCGCACTCAATGGTTTCGGTATCGGGGGAGACGAACGGTTTCGCCATGCACGCCGGAGGTGGCCCGGCAAGAACCAGTATCCGCCAACCCGCGCCCGCGCGACAACCACCGCGCCGAGGCGTCACAATAAATGTTAGTCCGCACCGTCATGCATCCGCCCGTATATCTGGATAACCACGCCACCACCCCGGTGGACCCGCGCGTGCTCGAAGCCATGCTGCCCTACTTCGGCCCCCGGTTCGGCAATGCCGCCAGCCGCAGCCACCGCTTCGGTTGGGAGGCCGAAAAGGCCGTGGACCTGGCGCGCCAGCGGGTGGCCGAACTGGCCGGCGCCACGGCGCGAGAGATCGTCTTCACCAGCGGCGCCACCGAATCCAACAACCTGGCGATCAAAGGCGTGGTCGAGGCCGGGCGTTCCCGGGGCAGCCACATCGTCACCATGGCCACCGAGCATAAGGCGGTGCTCGACCCCGTGAAGCGCCTGGAACGCCAGGGCTGCCGCGTCACCATCCTGCCCCCGGAGCGCGACGGGCTGCTCCACCCGGACCGTCTCCGCGAGGCCATTCAGCCGGACACGCTGCTGGTGAGCGTGATGTACGCCAACAACGAGATCGGCGTCATCCAGCCGGTGCGCGAGATCGGCGCCATCTGCCTCGAGCGCGGCGTATGGTTCCACTGCGATGCCGCGCAGGCACTCGGCAAGGTCCCGGTGCGCGTGGACCACGACCACATCGACCTCATGAGCGTCAGCGCCCACAAGCTCTACGGCCCCAAAGGCGTGGGCGCGCTCTACGTGCGGCGGCGGAACCCGCGGGTCACGCTTGCCGCCCAGATGGATGGCGGCGGGCACGAATCCGGATTGCGCTCGGGGACGTTGAACGTGCCGGCCATCGTGGGTTTCGGGGAGGCGTGCGCCATCTGCGGGCAGGAAATGGCGGAGGAAGCAGCGCGCCTCGGCGCGCTGCGCGACCGTTTGAAAGCCCGCCTCGAAACCGATCTGGACCGCGTCTGGATCAACGGTTCCATGGAGCGCCGCCTGCCCGGAAACCTGAACGTGAGCTTCGAGGGAGTGGACGGTGAAGCGCTGCTGCTGAGCCTGCCCGAGGTGGCGCTGTCCACCGGCTCGGCATGCAGTTCGGCCACGGTGGAGCCCAGCCATGTCCTGAGATCGCTCGGCCTGCGGGACGACCTGGCGCACTCGTCGCTGCGTTTCGGCCTGGGCCGCTTCAATACCGACGAGGAGATTGACTACGCCGCGGGGCGGGTGGTGGAGTCGGTGCGCCAGTTGCGCGCGCTGGCGCCGGCGTAGAACGGAGTCTGCAGCCCTACGCCACCGCGTTCCGCAGCGTGCCGATGCCGTCGATGGTGATGGCGATCTGGTCGCCCGATCGCAGCGTGAAAGAATCGGAAGGCACAATCCCGGTGCCGGTCAGCAGAAAGCAGCCGTTGGGGAAGCTGCTCTCGCGGAACAGGTACTCCACCAGTTCCTCCGGGCGCCGCTTCATCGCCGCCAGCGTGACCGAGCCGGCAAACTCGAGCGCGCTGCCGCGGCGGATCTCGAGGTGGATTCCGGTGGAAGGGGAAGGCGGATCCCGGGAAACCAGTATGCCGGGCCCCAGCGCGCAGCAGCCATCGTAGACCTTGGCCTGCGGCAGATACAGGGGATTGGCGCCTTCGATATCGCGGGAGCTCATGTCGTTGCCGGCCGTGTAACCGATGATTCTGCCGCCGGGCGAAACCAGCAGGGCCAATTCCGGCTCGGGCACGTTCCACTGCGAATCGCGTCGGATGCGAACCTTCCCCCCGGGCGCGGCGACGCGGTGGGGAGTGGCTTTGAAGAAGAGCTCGGGACGGTCAGCGAGATAGACGCGGTCGTAGAAGCTCCCGCCTCCGGACGCCTGCGATTCCGCCGCCCGCGCATCGCGGCTGCGCAGATACGTGACGCCTGCCGCCCAGATTTCCTGGGCCTCGACGGGCGGCAGCCAGGAGCGGTCGCCGGCATCTGGCTTCGCGGGAGTTTCGCCGGCCAGGCCCTCGAGGTATTCGTAGAGATCCTCGCGGGTGGTGAGGCCATCGGCAGCGGGTATCCAGCCGCCTTCGGTTTCGAGCAGCCAGCCCGCGGAACTCCGGTAGATGAGCAATCGCGTCCTCTCTGTAGGCATCTTACCGGAAGTGGGGGGGGCGGGGGGGGGGGCGGCGGGGGGGGGGGAAAATTGGGCGCGCGGGGCCCCCGCCCACACACCCCCGGCCCCGCGGCGCGCGGGCGGGGCCCCCCCCCCCCCGAGGC
>Ga0335081_10016382_pt1 | contig 11993 bp, 13 predicted proteins | sample Lox_Sample_35_FD_206713 | JGI IMG/M metagenome (GOLD analysis project Ga0335081, IMG submission 206713) | Soil microbial communities from Loxahatchee National Wildlife Refuge, Florida, United States - Lox_Sample_3.5 | ecosystem: Environmental > Terrestrial > Soil > Wetlands | place: USA... | reverse complement strand
AGAAACAAATTTGGTGGTATTAACCGTAACAGAAAAGCGCATTGTCCCTTTCGGGTGGCAACCATCAACCGAGCGCACCATCGAGGAATACCGCGGGTCTTTTGCGACGAATGAGACTGTCAGTGCTCTCTTAGGAGCTATAGCGAACTCTTTCGAGGAGGAAGTCGGAGAGAAAAAGAGGTCATTCGCAAGAAAGCCGCCCGAAAAACAGTTCATTTGAGACGGTTCCCAAACCTGTTGGCGTTGTTTCTTGCTGAGACCTTTCTTGGAGAGTACGACGGGAAGGGGCAAAACCGAGTGTCCATCGATGCTCACATCACCCTGACGCACAACGACTTCAGACTAAGTATCGTTGCCGATTGTTGTCGTAAAACTTAGGAACTCGCTCGGGCTCCCCGAACCAGCTCGCTCGAAGCCCGCCCGCGAACTAACTTCGATTCCGGCATGATTCAGCTTATGAATCGCGTTGCCTGTTACGGGGTTCGTCTATCCAGCATGCCTTACTTTGTAAACCAGCTTAGAACGCCGAGCGACTGGCAGAACTACCAGTATCGAGGTTTGGGATGGCTCTCCCCTGCAGGAACTGGATGCACACTCGCGCCAAAAAACGGTTACGAGGTTCCTACATTCAGATGGCGACACACGGCACAAACCAGTGCGCGCTCAAGCTCCGTCACGCCGTCGTTGACGTCACAAAGCTGAGCGCATGAGATCGCTCTTCGATATGAGAGGCACGCAAGCGCGAATTGTCGTACCACTCTTGGAGGACGATTCGATCGAAAGCGTTCCCTTCAGTAGTTTCAGCCTCTCCTCCATGCTGATGAGGCCAAGCCCCTGGCTCTGCTTCGCTACTTCTAGGTCAAACCCGGCACCGCGGTCGCTAACCGAGAGCCGAACTTCATCGTCCGTTTCCCACAATCGCACTTCGAATCGTCGTACCCCACTGTGCTTGGCCGCATTGTGAAGGGATTCTTGCAGAACACGGAAAAGACAAAGTGAAATGTCCGGAGGCAAAGGGAACGGCAGATCTTCACTCTTGAAGTTAATCTCCAGCTTTTGCTGTTCGCCGAACTCTTTGCAGAAGCTTTTAATTGCAGCAGCCAAGCCCAGATATTGAAGCTTGGACGAGTGCAATTTGTGTGACAAGGATTGGATATCGCTTGTCAACTCGAACGTCTGTTTCTGCAGGTCGCCAACGCGCTTTCGGATCTCTTTGGGCGATTCGGAGAAGTCTTGCTGGAGTTGCTCCAGTTCGTTTGTGAGTAGTGCGAGGCGCTGACCAATATCATCGTGAAGTTCACGGGCAATTCGAGTGCGCTCCCGCTCCTGAGCGTCAATCAACCTGCGGTTGACGTCTCTGAGACTCGCCTCGTTCAATTTACGCTGCGTAATATCGATAAACGTGACCACCGCCCCGACGATCTCTTGTCCTCTACGCTCAGGATGAGCCCAGTATTCAGCGGGAAAACTCGTTCCATCAGCCCTCCAGAGCACCTCGTCGTCGACGTGAACTTCTTCGCCGTTTCGGAATGCCCGGAACGTCCGACACTCTTGCTCGAGCAGCATCGTCCCATCTTCTCGGGTGTGATGAATCAGGCTGTGCATGTTCTTACCGAGCAGCTGGTCGGAGCGTTCATATCCCAAAGTGCGAAGGCAGGCTGGGTTACAGAACTTGCAGCGGCCTTCAAGATCAAGGCCGTAGATGGATTCGGCAGTCGACTCCAGGAGGAGACGAAGTTTGTCCTCGCTCTCTCGCACTGCTGCTTCCGCACGTTTGCGTTCGGTGATATCCGTGGCTATCCCAAGCATTCTTTCGGGGTCGCCCTTGCTTCCGTAATAGAATTTGCCGATTGCGGTTACCCAGCGCACGGTCCCGTCCGTCCTGATTACCCGGAACTCTGATACGTAGTTCTTTCGGCTCTGTTTAGCTTCGGCCACGGCTTCTCCCACTGACTGCCTATCTTCTGGATGAACGTAGTGATAGAAATCCTCCATCCGGCCAATGAACAGATGGGAGGGAATTCCGAACATCGTCGACAGATCTCCGAACCAGGAATCCTGCCCTGTCTTCAGATTCCAATCCCAACCTACCGACTTGCCGCTCTCCACTGCCAGACGGAACCGCTCGTTGCTGATCGCCAGGTTAGTTTCGACCTCTCTCCTCTTCGCACGTTCCCACAACAAACCGAGGATGAGAAGCATCTCCGCCAGGATCAGCGCGATGCCGCCAATGACGTACCCCCGATAGAGCTGCCAAGGCCCCAGTTCGCGATATAGAACGACAGTTCCGGCGGGTAACCTGCCTTCTGAAAGGCGCCACCGCTGCAACGGTCTCCAGTCGACGGCATAGTGAGACGGAACCATACCGGGCAGGTCCTGCGGCGCGATCTTTCCTCCATCCAAAATTTCCCGCACCAGCCCCACCGCTTGCCGCCCTACGTCTTCGATCTCGAATACATACCCACCGACAATGCCAACACCGAGATACATGCTGTACGATCCGTAAACCGCGGCAGAAGAAGCATCCGCCATGCGCTGTGCAGCCCTGGCTGGAACATACGTCTTCCCTGCGCCGTCACGAAAGAACGGTGCGCAGTAGACAATGGTATTGGCAGGCAGATGAGAAAACTGTCGCAGCACATTATCCAGCACCAGTCCTGTCACATATCGGATAGGAACGGAAGTGCACAAGTGGGGATGATCGCGGCGCCATGCGGTTTCCCACGCGCGATCGTACTCTGATGTTCCCGAAACAACTACGATCTCGCGAGCATCGGGTTGCAGGGTTAGAGCGAGCCGGACCGTTGGCACGGACTCAACGGCAACCGGCACGCCAACGAAGTTCGGCGGTAAAGTCTGAGCTTCAACGGCCTCCCGAGGAACGCCCGGGAAGACGACCGGTATGCCGGGGAACAGATCGTCTCGATGGCGGTTGAGAAACGGCAGCACCAACGGCCCAACTGCAACGTTTACATCGACAGACTGGCCAGAGTATTTGGTCCGGAGAAAATCGCTGACAAGCTTATCGTATGCGGGCCCGACAAAGCGGCCGAGATCAAGATACTCACTCAGATATGTAAGGTTGGGATTCGTTTCAACCGCAAGGCCATTCCGCAAAGCCGCGGCCAACGTCTGCATCGCGGGCAGCAGACGTTGCTCCGAATAGATCGCGAGAACGGCTTTTGGCTGTGACGTTGCACTCAGGGGGAGCGCTGACAGAATCGCGAGAGAAACCACCTTTTGCAGGCATCTCATCAACGACCGCCAATCTCTTTTTTCCGTGGCTCGTCCGTACAATATGCAGCAACACCGACCCAGTTGAGGCGCCCGACGTCCAGTTCCAACGCGGATTATACGCTTGACGCTATTCAGCATGCTGCTTCCCGGACGGAACTCAGCAGGGGAGGTGTTAAAATCCGATTGAAGCTAGGGTTTACTTTGCCGATGTCGTAAGATGTCTTAGCCTAAGTTCGCGGCGACGGTCTCGCACGTGATTCGATCCTGAGAGAGCACTGGGATCGTCACTTCGCAGGTACCGAGCCCCCTCATTTGAACTCACCAAACAAGAGCGTGTTGAATGATTGAGGAAGGGGCGTGCGAGGGTGTCTAAGGTCCGGGTTCTGGTGGTGGATGATTTCGAAGCGTGGCGCCGATTTATCTGTTCAACACTGCAAAGAAAAGCTGACTTGCAGATCATCGGCGAAGCTTCTGATGGACTGGAAGCGGTTCAGAAAGCCGAAGCATTGCACCCGGACTTGATTGTCCTCGACCTCGGGCTTCCAAAACTGAACGGCATCGAGGCGGCTCGACGGATTCGCAAGGTGTCCGCGGGATCGAAGATACTCTTTGTAACTCAGGAATCTTCTCCGGACGTGGCGCAGGTAGCCTTGAGCTCTGGGGCTCTGGGCTATGTTCTGAAAACGAGAGTGGAAGCCGATTTATTGCCTGCCTTGCAAGCAGTTCTTGAGGGCAGGCAGTTTGTCAGCAGCGGGTTGGAGATCCCGCCGACTTCCGGCTCAACCTAGGCGGCGACGATGTGGCTCCGGACCGCGTACTTGACCAGTTCAGCACTGCTCTTGGCGCCAAGTACTTCCATGATCCTGTACTTGTGATACGCGACCGTCCGGGTCGTCATATTCAAGATGCCTCCGACTTCCTTCATCACGCGGCCTTCGGCCAGGAGCTGCAGTACCTCCCGCTGTCTTGCGGTGAGACGCTCGTTTTCATTGACCATTTCCTTGTGCTCCCAGCGCAAGCATTCGATCGCATCGCGCGAAAGCCCCCGTGACAGATACGTCTTGCCCCGCAACACTTGGCGAACGGCCAGCACCATTTCCGACGAGGCGCAGGTCTTGAGCAAGTAGCCAGACGCCCCGCGTGCAAAGGCTTCGGCGGCTATTTCGGGGTCAGGATTCATCGTCAAGTAAACCAACTTGACTGAAGGCAGTATTTCTTTCACTTGCCGCCCGGCGTCCAGACCGTTCAGAATCGGCATCGCCACGTCTACGATGATTACGTCCGGCTTCAGTTGCCCGGCAGCCCGCACCAGGGCGCGGCCGTCCCCAACCACTCCGACGACGTCAAACTCGGTCTCAAGGAGTCTCTTGCACAGTTCGGCCACCAGGCTATGATCATCAGCAATAAGAACGCGGGATCGGTTGTTCATGGTCTTACCCTCTGACAGGAAATAATTTGGCTCGGTGGATCGCAAGGCTTAGGACGACTGGGACTTCTCCGCAAAATGCCCTAAGCTGCGATGCTGGTTTCAAGCCGATTCAACTCACCTTCAGGAATCCGAAACTGCGTCCAGCCGCAGACGAGACACACCTCCAGCTTCGGGAACACCCAGATGCCGGGCTCGTCCAGCCCCTTCTCACCGGGAAAATGGATATTGATTTCCGCACTGAACTGAGCTTGTTTTTCCAATCCGCACGAATTGCAAACCATAACTCTCTCCAGTTCTCTCTAGACAGTGTCCCTGGGACTCTGTCACCTGTTCGCTGCCAAGAATGAACTGTTTCGTTCTTTTCTTGCTAGCACCATTGCCGGTCAGCTGCCGTATCAATTTCTGCCTGGGGATGCTGCGCAGCTTTGACATCGAGTGGCGGCACGCTACGAAAGAGCTACCTTTCGAATAGTCTCTAGCACTTCCGCACCGGAATCCGTTTTCCGGAAGTAAGCCGAACAACCCAACGCGTTGGCCGCAGCGCGCGCCTCAGGATCGTCATGAGCCGTGATAAAGATGACCGGCGTACACCCGCCCTCGGCCGAGAGCCGCTGAGCGAGCTCTAGGCCAGACATTTCACCGAGCCGGATATCGAATACGAGGCAACCGAACTGTGGATGCTTCTTGTCCGCGAGAAAGGATTCCGCCGAGTTGTACGTAACTGGTTGAAGTCCGGCCGCGCGCAAGAGCCGGCCGAATGATCGGCAAATACTCTCGTCGTCATCAACAACTGCAACATAGGTCGGGGTAAGTTTGCTCATCGCGATCCGGTGAGAACTATAGGGGTAGAAAGTAGCTCCGTCTACTGCCCTTTGGGGAAGGTCCAGACCCGTTCCTGAACTAGTAGTTTTGACAGTGGTCAAAACCTCAGGCCGGACGGAGATTCTCAGTCAGAAGTTGGGACCTGAAACATCGACCGACTTTGGCGGCGAGACGTATGTCAATCTCCCCCGCCAGTGAGGCCTGAACCAGCCAGCATTCCCTTGGCGGCTGGCACTTGTTACCAGTCGTCGAAACCGCAACACCATCCATCCTCTCCAAAGGAGAAAATCATGTTGACAGAACCAAGAGAAGTGTTCGTTCATCTGCTCAGCGAGGCGCGGCAGAACAATGAGAAAGCCACAGAAATTTACCAGGAACTCAGCCAACTGGCGCAAGAGCACCCGCAGATTAAGGAATTGCTTGAAGCGCGGGCATTCCTCGCTCTGAAAACGCGGGAGCACCTGGACCACTGCTTCAAACTTATCGGCGAACGGCCCGTAGCGGTCGCCGCCCGGCATCACGAAGTGTTTTTGGAAGAGTTGCGCAAGCATCTGGCCGAAATCAAATCTCCCGTCGCCAGACATCACTTCATTCTGGCGAAATTCGCGCATTTCAACCACATTCGCATCGGCGAATACGAGGCTCTACTCGCGGCTGATGTGACCGGTCATCACGGTGTTGGTGTGCTGCTGGAAGGTGCGAAGGCCGCCAGAGTGGCCTTTGCCGAGCGCACTCGACACCTGGCCCGTCGCCTCGCCGAGGCAAGAGTAATCGAGCGCAAGATCGCCGCAGACCGCGCCGCCTGAGAAGGATACTCAGTCCGGCTCTCTTACACACGCGCCGGTTCGGCAAAGCCTGCGAGCCGACGCGCGATTATTAAAATTCGTCACAAGTGTGACAGGAGTTGTTATAGATCGTCTCCGTGAGGTGGATGTAAAGACCGGCCAACAAGACGACACTTGCTGCGAGGCGCTTATGTTCAGCAGGAAAAGAAAACTTACAGACTCTCGCGATGATTATGCGACTTGCGCTGATTTCTGCGAGGTTTTCCAAACCAATGAGAAACAGTTCTATCTGCTCGCATACTTGCTGACCACCGATGATCAAGAGGCAGAGGCGTGCGTGATGGCGGCCATGGAGGAAAGCTGCAAAGAGAGAAACGTCTTCAGAGGCTGGGAAAAGGTTTGGAGCAAGCGGTGCCTGGTTGAGAAAGCCATCAGCACGATCGCCTCTCGTGGGCTTCGTCGACATCAGCCGCTAGACGTTTGTGGGCAACAACCGCGTGAGTTGGAATTGGGAAACCTCTTGGGCCATGTCGCACGGCTGGAATCGCCGGAAAGGATAGTGTTCGTAGCTACCGTGCTGGACCATTATTCGGTGCACGAGTGTGCTCTGCTTCTCGGCCGCCCAGCCGAATCCGTCAAAAGGTTGAAACTGCAGGCCATCGGTCATCTTTCTGAATTCACAGCCGAGCACAGCTCCCATGCGGAACTCCCCGGAACGGAAACAGGCCGGATGTGGGGAACGGCAGCGCAGAGGCGTAAGAGTTGGCGCGGCAGGTATCTGGATTCGCCTTGTTTTGCCTCAATTTGGCGCGGAAATCGTTCACCTCGATCGGTGTGACCGAATGGGAAGAAAAACGCCGTCTACTACCCTTTGGGTAAGGTCTGGACTAGCTCCGGAAACATGCCCGCCTCCTGGGTCAGTCGGGTAAGTTCGGCCACGGACTGCACCTTCAATTTCGTGGTAATCGCGGTGCGATGTAGTTTCACTGTCCGCTCGTGAAGGCCCAGATCGCCGGCGATTTGCTTGTTGAGTTGTCCCCGCACAACATGCGAGAGCACTTCTAGTTCGCGCTCGGTGAGTGTGTCGAAGCGCGAGCGTAACTCCCGTTGCCGTTCGCGCGCTGATCGCTCCCGTGAATCGCGACTGAGGGCGCGCTTCACCGCATCCAACAAAATCTCCTTTGGAGCGCGCTTCTCCAGAAAGTCTTCGGCACCATCGCGCATCGCTCGCACGCTCGAGGGGATGTCTCCATGGCCGGTCAAAAAGAGAATCGGCAGTGGATTCGGAGACTGCACAAGCGCAGTTTGCAGATCCAGCCCATTCATTTCAGGCATCCGCAAATCTGCCAGTACGCAACCCGGAGTATCTGCCTCGCGCTGCGCAAGAAATTCATGCGCTGACGAATAGGTCCTTACAGAGAATCCGTTCGCCCGGAGTAGTCGCGAGATTGCAGCAAGAAATGACCCATCATCATCAACAACGTAAACGATGGGAGCGGCATCCCTCATTTGGCGAACTCCTGCTCTGCAATCGGCAATGTAAATCGAAAAGACGCTCCCTCGCCCGTTCGATTTTCTGCCCACAGCCGACCGTTGTGCGCCTCGATGATCGAGCGAGATATCGGCAACCCCATGCCCATGCCCTCAGGCTTTGTCGTGAAAAAGGGATCGAAAATGTGGGTAAGTTGGTCTGCGGGAATACCTGGGCCGGAATCGCGAACGGCGATCTCGACAATTTTGGGTCCATCCAACGCCGCAGTTACCCAGACACGTCGATCGCCCCTCGTCGCACCGTTGAGCGCGTCCATTCCATTCACGATCAGATTGAGCAACACCTGCTGAAGATGTACGGGATCGCCTAGCACGGCCGGCAGATGTTCTGCGACCGTCAATTCCAATGTTATATGCCTTGCTGCTGCGTCAGAACGAACCAGAGCAGCGACTTCCCGAACCAGCTCGCCCACGTCCACCGGCCGCTTATCCAGGCTCCGCCTTTTGAGCATCCCGCGCATCCGGTCGATAACATTCCCCGCACGCTGGTCGTCCTTGCGGATGTCGGCGAGTATCGCGCGGACTTCGTCCAGGTCCGGTGATTTATCCTGCATGAAAAGCTCGGCGGCTTCGGCGTTACGCAAGATCGCACCGAGCGGCTGATTAATCTCGTGCGCCAGAGACGAAGCCAGTTGGCCCATCATTGAGACGCGGCCCGCATGCGCAAGTTCCCGCTGCAAATTCTGGGTTTCGTCCTCGGCCTTCTTTTGTCGGCTAATATCATGCGCCACGCTGCGAGCGAAAGCTGGCTTTCCTGCACCGTCAAACTCGACCCGGCCTCTGGTGGCGACCCAGCGTACCTCTCCGCTCGGGAGCACAACTCGAAGATCTGCGTCGTAAACACCGTAGCCCGACCTTGCTCTCTCAACCATCAAGTGGACCGCCTCGCGATCTTCCGGGTGGATCCGCTCGAAGATCTTTTGAAGGTCCAGCCGTTCCGTCTCCGAAAAACCAAGAAGGGCTCGCCATCGGTCGGATGCCCACATTTCGTTTCGGGTGAAATCTCGGATCAAAACACCGAAATCGGCGGCCTCGACGGCCAATCTCATTCTTTCTTCAATCTCGTGTAACCCGGCTTCGCTCTTCTGCAACCGGCGGGCCAGTTCGGACGCGCGAAGCGTATCGCTGCTCAACTCATAACCCATTACTAAGACCAGGCACATGAAGGATAGGCTCGCCGTAATCGGTATTCGGATGATCCCCCAGAACACGAACACGCTCTGAACCGTTGAGAAAAACATGAAGAACATGGCACCGCCGCCCACGGCAAGGGCACGGTGGCGGTCGCCTCGTCTCCAAACGGTGACACTGGCGTCCATAAGGAATACAACTAGGGCCAACAAACTCATCTGCCCCACTAGCATCCAAGGATTGGGTACACCCTCGGCGATCTGGACGGATTCCCCGAGAAACGAGATGTGTCGGAGACCCGTAATCTCACGGTAGTTGAGATTCTGTCCTACCAGAAAATTAAGGACCAGAGCCAGCGTTCGCAGCCCGCAGACCAACCATGCGAGCCACGTTCGTCCGGCCTTCAAATAGAACCTCGCGAACCCTACAAGGGACACAAGAATCAGCCATGTTGGCACGTGTCCCCACTTCAGCACGGTCCCAAATTCTGCGGGGGTCCGTGCTCGCATCATCCCCAATTCACAAAACGCGAAGGCTGCCGTCCCCCCTGCCAGCAGAGAAAAGAATAGATTTGCCCAAGCCTCGCGATTCCTGCCCCAGGTCAGGAAACTAATTGCGGCCAGCGTGAGACACGCCGACGCGATCATGGACCAGATGATGGTGACCAGGCTCATCTTCTTTTGTGGTGAGAATACTCTTTGGCCTAGGCAGCTACAACGCTTTTCAGAGAGGTCCATGCAGTCGAGAAACTATGGCCGGACAGGCCACTGATTCGAATGGGGCAGAGTCTTTGGGCGCTCATGAATCGGATCAGGCGCCCTTGCCTTGTCTAACGCGTGGAGTTTGCCGATGGAGGGAGGGCCGCTCTTCACGTACTCCGTTTATGTTCTACATCACGTTGCTGACTTCTGTATGCAGTCCGATGAAAATCTTCGCAGCGCGATACCTTGGAGACATCTCGGCAGTTTCTCTCGGCGTTCCCTGCTCCTGGGGCAACGACGGGGAGTACGTTCACCCGTAGAAAGTGAGACTGCATGAAGAACGAAAAACTAAAATCTACTAGTGTCCGGCTCACAGACTCGGACCTTTATCTCATTGACCGCCTACAAGAAAAACTCGGCCTCGGCATGATTCACGTCATTCGACTCGCCATCCGGCGCATGGCCGAAACTGAGAATCTGCAACTCTCTCCTTCGGTACTTAGGAAGGGCTAAACAAAAAAGATGTGTGTCAATAACGCGGGAGACCGGGGGGGTGGTCTGAGCGCAGCCGTTCCTACCAGCGCCGAACCCTTCCAACATCCAGGTGGACGAAGTCCAATGCACCGTAGTAGCCAACCCCGCCACGATGCAGTTCGAGAGCTGCGTCTCGCAACTGGGCAGTGGGCACACCCGGTACCCGGATATCAATGGCCTCAGCCTGCATGTGCAAACTGTGCCGCGCGACACCCGTGTGGACGCTCCGCGAGCGCAGAAACTCGTTGGTACGAGGAGTGCGGTACCCACAGACGACGTTAATCTCCGCGTCGGGACGCCCCAGAGAACGGGTCAATTCATACAGCAAATCGAAGAGGCGCGGATCATATTTGCGGACATCACCAGTTCGGTAGTCCCGCAGGTAATGATCGAGGCGATCAAGGGCTTCCGGAAGATAAACGTCACCACGGCGATACACAATATCCAGTCGCTCGTTGGTATGAGTGTGAAAGAAGCGCAGGCGGTACTCCGCAACCGGAGCACTTCCTCCCGAAGCGGGCAGCGCAGCCAGCAACGCCAACATACCGAAGGCAATCTTTCGCATCATTAATATAGAGCTAAAAACAGACCGTTCTAGCTGCAACGCCCTCACTCGGACTTCCACTGTCTCCACTGTCAATACTATCAGTTACCCAGCGGCCAGACTCCGGGCTACCATGCCACGTTTCGCCAAAGGGGAAAGTTTATGAGAAGAATGGAGCGCATTTCGGTATTGGTGTCGTCGCTGCTCGTTGTGTGCCTGGCCGGGACCTGTATTCAGATGCGTGCACAATCATCCGGGCAGATGCTTAGTGCCGAAGGCCAAGCCGAACTGCACCGGATCATCGACTCCGCACACCATCCAGAGCTGCGGTGGCCTGACTTCCCCCCATATAAGGCCGAGGTAAGCGATTTCTACGCCCGCACGGGCTTGACTCTTGGTTGGGTTCGCGACCGAAAACCCACGCCGCAGGCGCAAGCCATGATCGGACTATTCGCACAGTCGGATCACAAAGGCTTGGTGCCTGAGGACTATGACGCATCACTCTGGCCGGCGCGGGTCCAGAAGCTTCAAGGGTCCGCGAGCGATACCAATCTGGCCAGCTTTGATGCAGCGCTGACGGTATCGGCGATGCGCTACATCCGTGCCCTGCACATGGGTCGCGTGAATCCAAAAACTCTGGGCCGGCAACTGGATGTGTCAAACCGCAAGTACGATCTCGGCGAGTTCGTCTATGAGAAGGTCATCTCAGCCAGCGATCCCGCGGCTGTGGTAAAGACTGTGGAGCCGGCCTTCCCCGGATATGTGCGGGCTCTCGACGCACTCCATCGCTATCGCGAATTCGCCAAGGTAGACAGCGGCAAACCGATGCAGGTGCCGGTGAAACCGATTGCAGCGGAAGCGAACTATGCCGACCTGCCACGGCTGAGCCGGCTGCTGCAACTGGTAGGCGACCTGCCCGCCAGCGCCAACGTCGATCCGAATTCAACCGTTTACCAGGGCGCGCTCGTTGCGGCGGTGAAGAGTTACCAGGTCCGCCATGGACAACTGCCTGATGGGCGCCTGAAGGCCGAATTAATAAAAGAAATGAATGTTCCAATGGCTCAGCGCGTACGTCAGATCGAATTGACTCTGGAGCGCTGGCGCTGGTTGTCGCATTCCTTCCCGCAGCCCCCGGTAGTCGTGAACCTCCCCGAATTCAAGCTGCGCACATATGACGACAATCATCAGGTCGCCCTCTACAAGACAGTGATCGTCGGCAAGGCATACGGTCACAAGTCGCCCGTGTTCGAGAAGGAAAT
>Ga0335081_10016381_pt1 | contig 11993 bp, 10 predicted proteins | sample Lox_Sample_35_FD_206713 | JGI IMG/M metagenome (GOLD analysis project Ga0335081, IMG submission 206713) | Soil microbial communities from Loxahatchee National Wildlife Refuge, Florida, United States - Lox_Sample_3.5 | ecosystem: Environmental > Terrestrial > Soil > Wetlands | place: USA... | reverse complement strand
CGGCCAGAGCGGGCAAAACCCGCCGCCACCGGGCGAAAAACTCCGGCATTCGGCTCGCGAAAAATATCGTAGCCGATCACTGGAGTAGAGAAAACGATTGTTTTTCAGCAGCCTGTAAAGTCATGCCCTGTTACAAACCGGAAGGCGGAGCGTCTCAGCGCCGGTTCACCCGGCGGCACAGGCGCTCCGGCGATCGAAAAGCATGAATGAGGAAACTCAAGTCGGCGGCAGTTCCAGCAAGCAAGGCGTGCTGATGCCCGCTCCCACAGCGTGGCCGTTCGCCATGGCGGCGGGGACGGCGTTGGGATTTGCCGGCCTGATGACGGATGTTTCGGTCAGCATCCTGGGCGCGATCCTGTGGCTTTTCGGCGCCGTGGGCTGGTTCCGGCAAGTGTTGCCGCACGAAGATCACGAACTCCTCCCACTCGCCGCCGAGCAGCCTCTGCCAGTACGTCCTCCGCGAGAGGTGCTGCGAGTCCCGGCGGCAGCGCAAGTGCAGCGCGCCTGGCTGCCGCTTCAGGTCTATCCGGTCTCGGCCGGCGTGAAAGGCGGACTGGCCGGCGGCGTTGCCATGGCCATCCTGGCCATGATCTACGGCGTAGTTTCCGGTCACTCGATCTGGTATCCCATCAACCTGCTCGCCGGAAGTCTGTATGCGCCGTCGGCAACTCCCACAGTGGAGGAGATGCTGCATTTCCGCATTGGATGGTTCCTGTTCGCCCTGGCCATGCACATCACCATGTGCCTGCTGGTGGGACTTCTCTACGGCGCCATGCTGCCGCTGTTGCCACGCAGTCCCATCATCCTGGGCGGAATCATCGGACCGCTACTGTGGACGGGCCTGCTGTACCACGTAATCGGCTACGTGAACCCGATGATGGACCAGCGTATCAACTGGTGGTGGTTCGCGCTCTCGCAAGTGGGATTTGGAGTTGTCGCCGGACTGGTGGTGAAGCGGCAGAATCGCGTCTGGACGGCGGAGAATGTGCCCCTGGCATTGCGCGCGGGCATTGAGGCGCCGGGATTGATGAGAGAACGCGACGGCGAGGACAAGCGATGAGGGCTCGCTCCGCGCTGGGAAACTGCCACGGTTGTGGTGTGGCCTTGGCCGCGCTGCTCATGCTTACCGGTTGCAGTCTGCCCGGCAAGCCGACGCCGGCCAGCATTGTGAAGCGGCCCACGGACATTCTCGATCCGGTAAAGCTCTATCAGCAGAATTGCGCCGGATGTCATGGCGCGGAGGGCAAGCTGGGACCGGCGCCGCCCATCGGCGATGCGCTGTATCTGGCGATTGTGGACGATGACACGCTGCGTAAGACCATCTCGAAGGGCAGGCCGGGCACGGCGATGTCGGCCTTTGCGCAGAGCGAGGGCGGCATGCTGACCAGCCAGCAGGTGGACGCGATCGTGAAGGGCATGCGTCAGCGGTGGGGCAAGCCAGATGTCCTACAGGGTGGGACAGCTCCGCCGTATGCCGCAAGAGCGCCGGGCAATGCGCAGCAGGGAGCAGCGGTGTTCTCGACCTTCTGCGCCTCCTGCCACGGCGAGGACGGCAAGGGCACAGCCAAGGTCGGCTCCATCGTGAACCCCAGTTATCTGAGCTTGATTACCGACCAGGGGCTGCGCACCATCGTGATCATCGGCCGGCCGGACTTCAACGCGCCGGATTGGCGCAACAATGTTCCTGGCCGCCCCATGAGCGATCAGGAGATATCCGACGTTGTGGCATGGCTGGGGGCGCAGCGGCCGGCAGATGCGGTGACGGCGACGCCAGCGACCAGCGAGGTCGCTCCCGGGCTAAAGCCCATGTCGTATGGGACTCGGAACGGCGCGGCTGAAGGCGCGCCCCTTCTACCGCCGGCTGAATCCGGCTCGGGAATCTTCCAGAGCCGTTTAAACGCTGGTCTGAAGGTCAGCTCTACCACCTCGACGACTTCTACGCCCGGAGGGCAGCATTGAGCGAGCGCGATGTCTCAAGACGGCAGTTCTTCGTCAAGCTAGGCGTGGTCCTGAACGGACTGGCCGCGGTGGTGTTGGCCACGCCGGTGGTGGGCTATCTGCTGGCGCCCATCGTGCGCGGCGAAGGCGGCAAGTATCGCAAGTGGATCGACCTGGGCGAGCTGGACGAATTTCCCGAGGGTCAGACGCGGCTGGCGAAGTACAAGAACCCGATCTCCAACGCGTGGGACGGCGAGACCGACGACATTCCCTGCTGGGTGCGGCGCGTCGAGGGCGAGACCTTCCAGGTTTTCGCCATCAACTGCGCGCACCTGGGATGCCCGGTGCGCTGGTTCCCGCAATCGGGCCTGTTCATGTGTCCCTGCCACGGTGGTGTGTATTACCGCGACGGCTCGCGCGCCTCCGGACCTCCGCCGCGCGGGCTGTTTCAGTATCCCTACAAAGTGGAGAACGGCCGCCTGATGATTGAAGCCGGACAACTGCCGACGCTGTCGACTAGCGCCAGCCTTTACAAGAGGAGTAAGGGATGCGAAGGCTAGCGAAGATCGGGGACTGGTTCGAGCAGCGGCTGAAGATCTGGCCGGTGGTGCGGGAGACCGCCGAGCATCGCATTCCGACCAAGTCGGCCAGCTGGTTCTACGTCTTCGGCAGCGCCGCGCTTACCGTCTTCCTGCTGCAGATCTTCACCGGCATCATGCTGGCGCTGATCTACGTGCCCTCCGCCGGCGAGGCCTGGAACAGCCTGCAATATCTCAATCACGGCGTGACGCTAGGCTGGTTTCTGCGCGCGGTACACGGTTGGGGATCGAACTTCATGGTCGCCATCGTGCTCATCCACATGGTGCAGGTGGCGCTGTTCGGCGCGTACAAGTTTCCCCGCGAGCTCACGTGGATCATCGGCATCTTTCTGCTGCTGATGACGCTGGGCATGGCCTTCACCGGCCAGGTGCTGCGCTTCGATCAGGATGCGTACTGGGGGCTGGGCATCGGCGCCTCGATCTGCGGGCGCGTACCGCTGATCGGCGCCTGGGTGGTGCATCTGCTGCTGGGCGGGCCGATTATTGCCGGGGACACGCTATCGCGCTTCTTCGCGATGCACGTCTTCGTGATTCCCGGACTGCTGATCGCCTTCGTCTCGGTACATTTGCTGATGGTGCTGACGCTCGGCATCAACGACTGGCCGATGCCGGGGCGGATCGTGCGGCGCTCGACCTACGTCGAACAATACGAAGCGGAAGTGAAGAAGGACGGAATGCCGTTTGTGCCGGACGCGGTATGGAAGGACATGATCTTCGCCTCGTTCGTGATCGGCGCGGTGCTGCTATGCGCGGCCATCTCCGGACCGTACGGGCCGAGCGGGCAACCTGACCCGACCATCGTGCAGACCGTCCCCAAGCCCGACTATTTCTTCCAGTGGTTATATGCGCTGCTGGCACTGCTGCCGCCGCAGACGGAGACCGTTGCCATCTTAGTGGGCCCGGTGGTGATTCTGGCCTGGCTGATCCTGCTGCCGTTCTTTGCCGGCGAAGGCGAGAAGAGCTGGAAGCGGCGGCCCATCGCCGTCATCACCATTGCGCTGACCGCGGTGACGCTGGGCACCTTGACGCATTACGCCAGTTACACGCCGTGGAGCCCGATCATGGATGCGTGGAGCGGCGATCCGGTGCCGGTGCAGTATCTGAATGGCCGCTCGCCGCTAGAGCGGCAAGGGGCGGCGATCTTCCAGGAGAAGCAGTGCCGCAACTGCCATTCCATCGGCGGCTCGGGCGGACTGCGCGGGCCGAACCTGGATAGCGTGGCGGTCCGCAAAACCCACGCGCAGCTGGTGCGGCAGGTGGTGCAAGGCGGCGGCAACATGCCGGCTTATGGCAAGAACCTGAATCCCGCCGAAGTCACGGCGCTGGTGTCGTTCCTCGACACCCTGCATCCGCCGAATCAGCCGCGGGCGCGCGATGCCGCCGCGCAGATCTCCGACACGACCGAGCATTTCGCCAACGGTACGGGGAAAGAATAGGCTAAGCCGAAGGACGAAAATCCCAGCACCCCCGGCGCCCGCAATGGCCTGCGCCACAACCCGCCGCTCGGTACACACCTCACATCCAGGTCACCCGGATTTCGGTAAGATGGCTACTGCTGCCGCCGCTGGCGGCGCACATTACACCACGCATTCTTAGTTTTGAGGTGGACCATGCCGGAACCGACATATGAAGAACTGAAGGCCCGACTGGCGGAATTGGAGAAGTCGCAAGGACGCGGGCGAGGCGGACTGCAATATAAAGTCAGCGAAAAAGGCGGAGTCAGCGTGTACGGGCTGGGACGCTTTCCGGTCACGCTTTATTACGAACAGTGGATCCGGCTGCTGGACCAGGCGGAGCAGATTCGCGAGTTCCTGGAAGACAACAAGGGCCAGCTCAAGATGAAGAATGCGGAAGGGTAGCTGCGGGGCGGAGCCCGCGCGCAGCATACCGCTCACCTGAAGCTCGCGATGAGCCGGGGGGCCGCATTCGCTTCTCTACTGCGAATTGTTCTTGGCCTCTTGTTGCGCCGCCTGGATTTTGGCGATATCGCCGCGCACGTGATCGGCGCGCGGCCCTTTGGGCTCTTCCTTCAGGAACTGCTGAAACTCAGCCAGCGCTTGCGGCTGCTGATTTTCCTGCTGATAGGCGCGCGCCGCGATGTAGTGTGTAAACGACGGATGATCGCGCGAGACGGTGTGCGCCTTCTTGGCATTCACGATGGCGACGTCGAAGTGACGGTTCATGTACTCGGCATCGGCCAGCAACATCAGCGCCAGCGCGTTGTCCGGTTCCACGGTCACGTCCTTCTGCAGCATCTGCTCGGCCAGGGGAAAATTCTTCTGCTGCAGGCATAGCTTGCCGTAATTGAGCAGCGCGGGCGCGAAGTGATCGTCCAGCTCCACCGCTTTCTTTAGCGCCTCCTCTTCATGCGGCAGGTCGTTCATGCGGGCGTAGAGCACGCCCAGATTGTTGTAGGCGGTGGCATATTTGGGAGCCAGCTGCAGGGCCACGTTCATGTGCTCCATCGCCTTCTTGTAGTTCTGCATAACCATGGCTTCGTTGGCCTTGTCGAGCTCCTTGCGCGCCTTGTTGGAGACGTTGAGGTCGGTAGCCGAAACCATGGAAGAATGCGCCGACACCGGTCTTGGCCCGGTGTCCTCCACCTCGCGCACGGGGACATATTCCGCCTGCGTGACCTTGCGGTTGTCGACCTCGAAAATCTCGCTGTCCGTGGTCTGGATGCCGTCGCCGCTGATCTGCACATGGTAGTCGCCGACCGGCACGCCGCTGAACTCGACTTCACCCGAGTCGTTGGTGTAGCTGGTGCCCAGGACCATGTCGGTGGAACCCTCCATCAGCTGCACCTTCAGATAGCCGCCGGCGTGACGGTCGTTCGTCAGCACAACATGGACGTGCACGTTGCCGACGTTGCTACCCATGCCTTGCGGCCCATTTCTGAGTTGCGCCTGGGCCGTTGCGATGAAAAGAACAAGCACGGTGGGAGCGAGCAAGTGTGGATACCGCATATCAGCCTCCCCCAATCGCATGCAGCAGCTACGATTGCGTGAGTGCCAGGCCAGGGTGCCCGAAGCAAGCTTCCGCGAGGCCCGGTCATGGTGGTTGCCGGCTGCGGATGAAGGGCAGGCGGAGCGACGACCCCACAGCCAGCCAAATAGTGGGGCGATTGTACACCTTGGCGCAAGCCGCGCCACCGGAAAAGTTTGTCAACAATTTTGTATGGCTGGCGGGTTGTATGACCTGGCTCTGTTGACATCCTCGGTGTGGCACCCCTGAAGGGGCTCAATTTTCATACATGCAGCCTACCCCAGGACTTCGTCCTGGGCTGAACTGAGCCGTCCCGCGCCGCGGGACTGGATTGGCCGCTGTCCCAACTTGAGCGCCTGCACTGCCTGTTTGGTATGTCAACAGAGCCTGATGACGTCCAGCTGTCCGGTTGCCAGCTTTAGGCACCAGCTTGCGGACGTTCGCACATTTTGCCGCCGCAGCAGCCCTTGCCGGCTTTGTCCTTCGACATCATGGTGCAGCCGCCGGCGCAGCACTTGCCGCTCTTGTCTTTTGACATCGGGCAGGCCTTGGCGTCCTTGCCCTGGCAGCAGCTGCCGCCCTTGCAGCAAGCGGCATCTTTACCGCAGCAGTTGCCGCCCTTGCCGCAGCAGGCTGTCTTCTCGCCGGACTGGCCATGATTGCAACAGGCACAGGCGGCGGCGTTGTTGTCGGGAGTGGGAGTGGTTGGGGCGCTGTTCTGGGCCATCATCGCCAGAGCCAAGGCCAGCGTGCTTAGAAGTATGAGAGCTTTCGATTTCATAGTGTCCTCGGAATTCGGTTGGAGCGGAGGTCAAGCTCCGCTGAAGTTTCATTTTGCGGCGGCAGTACGCACCGTCGAACCTGGCAGTTTTCCGGGGATGCTCTAAATCCTGAGATCGGTTTTCCGTTCGAAGACCGATTTGGTGAACGGTGGAGAGGCGGAGATGGCCGGCTCCATCCGCTGCGCTGAGGGGAGATGTACTCCAGCCGGCGAGTACGCTGCCGCATCGATCGCGACCGTTGTGCCGGAGGCGGCGAGAAACGCCAGCGGGGCTGTGGGGCGATTGCGCACCGCGCAGCAATCAGGACGGTGCAGCACCGCCGGCGCCATGCCGGAATGTGTGAACCATCCAACGCGGGAGGCGGCATGCTGCGGACAACACGCATGCGCGGCCGCCGCCGACATGCCTCGGCACGAGGCGCCATGCGCGACTGCGGGCAGCATCGCCAATCCGGTTTCGGCCCACAGCAGCAGAACCAACGCCAGCGTTAGCGCGGCTGCTCGGCGAACTTGCTGCGGTGAAATCATCGCTAGCTTATTGTTGCGGCCGGCGAACCTATGGTCTGTGATTTGGATCACTGAGCGCCGGTTCGGTTTTAGATTGGATGGCAGGATGCAGCACGCACGGAAAGTCGTGTCCTCCCAATACACAACCCGCGTGCCTCGGAAGCACGCCGCCAAGGTGATCCAATCGCTTCCGCCCTGCAGTTTGACCTCTCGATGCGCTATGACGATACTGTTGCGTTGCCGTCTAACCAGCAACCCAAGACAGCCGAGGACAGAACAACCCAGTGACACGATCAGCGCAGTTGCTCGCAACCATTCTGGCGGGATGGACCTTGCTGTACGCCTTTCCGCAAGCGGCAAAATCCTCATCGCCGGCGGCGCCGGCGTCCGGCAAGATCACCGCGGCCTCGATATGGCAGCTGCCGCAGGATTTCGTGACCAAGGCGCACGCGGTGTGCGACAAGCTGGCCGGAGGTCCGGACTTCGACGGTTGCTTCATCAAGCAGATGGCCGCGCAGGGAGCGCCCGCCGCCGCCGTCGACTTCACCCGCATGCTCCACCAGCAGAGTGATGGGCAGGTCGGCATCATGAGCGACTTCAAGAGCTTTGGCGTGGTGGACGCGGCGCAAGTGTTCTATCCGCTGCGCGCCAACACCAACGACGGCCTGCTGCTGGTCAACGGCGATCCGAAGATCCTGGACGTGGACGATCTGCAAAAGCTGGACCGCGCGGCGATGGAGCAGAACTCGTTCTTCAAGGCGATCAAGGTGAGATTTCCCGACACCGACATCTGGCCCGGCGATCGCGGCGGTGCGGGTCTGTGGCCGCGGGTCCAGCCGCTGCCCGACGGCGGCACGGAATTCGTCGTCAGCTACCCGCTCATCAACGGCTGCCACGCCTGCCGCCACGTGGGGCTGGCGCGCTTCGGATGGGAATTCGATGCCAGCGGAAAATTCCTGAAGACGGTCTACATTCCGACGCCGCCGCCACCGCGGATCCTGCATCAGCCGCGCGCCAAGCAACAATCGCCGGACGCCGGGCAACCCCAACCGGCACCGCCAGCATCACAACCGCCGCAACAGTAGGCGGCGCGTGATCTCCACTCAAGCCGGCCGGAGCGTGCGCCGATGGTTCGTTTGTGCGCTCCTCGCTCATCGTGGGATTGTCGCTCGGGCTCATGGGCGTTGTGCTGGTCGGAGTCAACGATTGGGCTGGTGGACACTTCGACAGCTGGAGCGCGGAGACCGTCAGTGCCGGCCCCTCGATCTACGAAGGCAGCCGCACGGCCAGTCTGACTCCTCCGCCGGAGCCGGTCGAGGCCGGCGCTCACCTGCTGTCGGGCACCACCGGCTACACCTTCCGCCGCAACGTGCCCGAGGTCCGACTGCAATTCACCGTTGCCGATGAGCAAGGGCGGCTGGTTCCCAATCTCTCCGCCGCGGACGTCCGCATCTTCGACAATCGGGCCGAGGTGCCACGCTTCAGCGACTTCGAGCGCGACGACAATCTTCCCTTGCAGCTCGGCCTCATCCTCGACACCAGCGACTCGGTGAAGCGGGTGCTGCCCGACGAGAGGGCGGCGTCGGTGAACTTCCTGGGGCGCGTGATGCGGCCGCAGAGCGACACCGCGTTCGTGATGTCCTTCGGCGGCGATGTGAAGCTGTGGCAGGCAACAACGGCGGAACGACGGCAGCTGATCGATGCCATCGGACGCCTGCAGCAGCCGGGCTGGGGCACGCGATTCTATGACGCGCTGTACGCCGCCTGTGCCGGACAGCTCGCGCCCCAAGACGGCGGCGGCCAGGCGCATCGCGCCATCGTGGTGCTCAGCGATGGCGACGATACTGCCAGCTTCCGCAGCCTCAGCGATGTCATCGCCATTGCGCAGCGCAGCGAGATCCAGATTTACGCGCTGACCATTCACGCGCTGCAAGTGGCCGACCGCGGCGACCGCATCCTGCAGCGGCTGGCCGACGCCACCGGCGGCCGGCTCTATATCGCGCCTTCGAGCCAAGAGCTCGACGCCGCCTTCACCCAGATCGAGCAGGACCTGCGCACGCAGTACTATGTTTCCTTCCCGCCGCAGCAATCCACGCCCGGCTATCATGCGCTGCGCGTCGAGGTTCGCGGCCCGCGACAGTTCCAGGTCCACGCGCGCCGGGGTTATTACGCGATGGAGTGAGGAGGCCGCTCGTCGCTGGTCGCTGGTCGCCATTCGCCATTCGCCATTCGCTACCACTTTCGTCCCGCCTGATGGCGAAACTATTTCTCCGCAACTCCCTCCTCTTCCCGGCAACTTCCTCATCTTCCCGGCAATCCCGTCGTCTCTTGGCGAGCGCTCTGCACAGAGGATGATTCTTGCCATAGAGAACGCAAGGTGGGCTACGCGCTTTGTCGGTCCAAGCCGCGACTTAGTAGTTTGTCGGCTCTGGCGAATGGCGAATGGCGAACAGCGAATGGCGAATGGCGCCCAGCGCCAATCAGCTATACTCGTCCACCTGAGGGGGCGTGGTGACTTCCGTCGGCTTGCAACCGGAGCAGCAATCTCAACCGCACCCGCCCGCCCCACTCCGCTCCCACGGCATGCGCGCCTACCTCTTCGCGCTGTTGCTCATCGTTCTCACCATTGCTTTGTACTACCCGGTCCGTACTCATCCCTTCGTCAACTACGACGACAACGTGTATGTCAGCGACAACGTGCACGTGCAGAACGGCCTGACGTGGGAGACGGTGACCTGGGCCTTCGCCACCTACGACGCCGGCAACTGGCATCCGCTGACCTGGCTTTCGCACGCGCTCGACTTCGACCTCTTCGGCCTCGATCCCGCCGGCCATCACCAGACCAGCATGTATCTTCACGCGCTGAACGCGGTGCTGCTGTTTTGGGTGCTGATGCGCGCGACCGGCTCCGCCGGCCGCAGCCTGATGGTGGCCGCACTGTTTGCGGTGCATCCCATCAACGTCGAATCGGTAGTGTGGATCTCCGAGCGCAAGAACGTGCTCAGCATGCTGTTCTTCCTGCTCGCGCTGGGCGCCTATCGCTGGTACACGGCAAAGCCCAAAGCTGGCCGCTACGCAGTGGTCGCCGTGCTGTTCGTGCTCGGCCTGTTGGCCAAGCCGCAGATCATCACCTTCCCGTTCGTGCTGTTGCTGTGGGATTACTGGCCGCTGGAACGAGTCGCTATTCGCCATTCGCTATTCGCCAGTCGCCGGAGTGGCCCTCATCAGCTCTCTGGCGAAAAGCGAACGGCGAATGGCGAATGGCCACAATTGCTCTGGGAGAAAGTTCCGCTCTTCGCTATCGCCGCCGCCAGCGCGGTGATGACCATGAAGGCGCAATCGGCCGGAGGCGCGGTGCTGTCGCTCGGCGCCAACCCGCTCTCCATCCGGCTGTCGAACGCCATTGTCTCCTACGTGAAATATCTGGCCAAGGCATTCTGGCCGGCAGGGCTGGCGCCGATGTATCCGCATCCCGGCAACGGACTGCCGGCGTGGCAGGTCTATGGCGGGCTGCTGCTTCTGCTGGTCATCACCTGGCTTGTGTTCGAGCAGCGTCAGCGTCGCTATCTGCTGGTCGGCTGGCTGTGGTTCCTGGGGACTCTGGTGCCGATGATCGGCCTGGTGCAAGTGGGCCGCCAGGCGATGGCCGACCGCTACGCCTATCTCCCGCTGCTGGGAATTTTCATCATGCTGTGCTGGGGCGTCGGCGAGTGGGCGGAACAGAAACATCTGCCCGCGATGTTGTTGCCGGCTGTGAGTGTAGTCATCGTCGCGGCGCTCACGCTGGTGGCGCGGCATCAGATCGACTACTGGGCCGACAACGTTACGCTATGGACGCACACCATCGAGGTTACAGCGCCGAACTACGTTGCCCAGGACGATCTGGCCGGCGCGCTGATGGACCGCAAGCGCATGGAAGACGCCATCGGCCACTACCGGGAGGCGATGGCCATCCATCCCGTCGATCCCATCAGCACCTTCAACCTCGGGTTCTACCAGCAGGCGCATGGCAACCTGGAGCAGGCGATCGAGTACTACAAGAAGGCGACCATCCTGACCACGAGTCCGGCGCTGAAGATCAAGGCGCTGAACAATATGGGTCTCGCCTATCGCGACCTCGGCGATGGCGAGCAGGCGCGCCAGTGTTTCGACGCGGCCAGGAGAATGCAGGGGCCGTAGCTCTGTGTGCCTCTGAAGGGTAGAGCGCGCCTTCACGCTGAGAAAAAAATCGATTTCGAGCTGCCTTGAAGAGGTGCGCCTTTCGGGGCTGCGGAGAAATCGGCATCCGCGCATTTTGAAGGGCGCTTTAGCTGCGCCGTTGCAGCTCCTTTGAATCTGTCATCCCGAGCCGGCTTCAGCCGGCGAGGGATCTGCGGCTCGGACTGGCGGGAGACGGCGGAGGCTGTTTGCATCCTGTTGGCGCAAAATCCGACGTGAGGATCGACTCGACGGCCGCTGTCCCGCCCACTTCATCGTGGAAGCAACTCGCGCTCTGCACGGCGCTGCTCATCGTCGCCACCGTCGCACTCTACTACCGCGTCGACGGCTATCCCTTCGTCAACTACGACGACACCATCTACATCACGCAAAATCCCAACGTGCAGAACGGCCTGACCGCGCAAACCGTGCGTTGGGCTTTTACGACGTACCGGCTGGGCACGTGGCATCCCGTGACGTGGCTGACGCACGCCTGGGACGTCGAGCTCTTCGGTCTCGATCCCGCCGGCCCGCACGACATCAACCTGCTGCTGCACGTGCTCAACGTGGTGCTGCTCTTCTGGGTGTTGCAGCGCGCCACCGGCTTCGCCGGCCGCAGCTTCATGGTCGCGGCGCTCTTCGCGCTACATCCCGTCAACGTCGAGTCGGTGGTGTGGATCGCCGAGCGCAAGAATTCCCTCAGCCTGCTGTTTTTCCTGCTGGCACTCGGGACCTATCGCTGGTACGCCGCGAAACCGAGAGTCGGCCGCTACGCGGTCGTCGCAATTCTGTTTGCGCTGGGCCTGATGTCCAAACCGCAGGTCATCACCTTTCCGTTCGTGCTGCTGTTGTGGGACTACTGGCCGCTGGGCAGGATCGCTATTCGCCATTCGCGACCCGCTATTCGCCATTCGCCATTCGCCGCTCGCCAGAACGACGCCCGCGATGTCTCTGGCGAAAAGCGAATGGCGAATGGCGAACGGCGA
>Ga0335081_10016380_pt1 | contig 11993 bp, 16 predicted proteins | sample Lox_Sample_35_FD_206713 | JGI IMG/M metagenome (GOLD analysis project Ga0335081, IMG submission 206713) | Soil microbial communities from Loxahatchee National Wildlife Refuge, Florida, United States - Lox_Sample_3.5 | ecosystem: Environmental > Terrestrial > Soil > Wetlands | place: USA... | reverse complement strand
GGGTCACCCCAGGCCACAAGATCGGTTATGTGCCCGATGCCGCAGATAGCGATGCCAACCGCCATCGTCCGCAACTGATCTGCTGTTCATCGAAACTGCATTCGCGAACCGGCGCGGCGCTCCGGACGAGCGGGCACACCTGACGACCGTGCCTGCCGGGGCGGTCGCACGGGAGGGGTACGTACGGTGCGTTGAGCCTTTTCAATTTTCACCACGGTATGCTGGCGAGGAGCAACGCCTCCTCAGCGAAGTACAAGCTTTGGACGCCGAAACTCGCCACCAAATCGGTGCATTAAGCAGCGGCGGGATCCCCATGCACACGGACGGTCACCCCGGAACAAAAATGCCTCGGCCATGCAGCTTGCCATGATCAAGGTCGTCCATGGCATCATTGAAAGCATCGAGCGGGTAAACGCGGGTCTCCAAGGTGACTCGACCTTGCGCGGTCAGGGTCATCAACTCGGCTAGGTCGTTATAGCTGCCGACCAGGTTGCCGACAAAATTTATTTCTTGAGAAATGATGTCGATGGCCGGCACTTTGACCACACCGCCATAGCCGATCACATAGTAGGTGCCCGCTCGTCGCAGCATTCCGATGCCGTCCTCGATTGCGCCGCCTTCGCCAACGAAATCGATGATAGCTTCGCAGCCGGCACCCCCAGTAATCTCTTTGACCTTTGCGACTTGCCGACCATCCGCCAGGACGGTGTGGTCGGCTCCGCACTTCTTCGCCAGATCAAGAGCACCTTCCGATCGATCGACTACAATGATGTCGGCCGCTGTCAGCGCCTTGAGCGATTGAATGCCGATATGACCAAGCCCGCCGCCACCGCCGATTACGACCGCGTGCGTACCTGGATAGAGGATCGGCGCAGCCTTTTTGACTGCGTGATAAGCGGTGAGCCCTGCATCAGCCAGCGCTGCTACATCCTGCGGCCGGGTCTTGGGGGCGAGCTTAACCACTGCCCGCTCGCCGGTCTTGAGAAACTCCGCAAAACCACCATCGAAGTCGATGCCGGGAAAAGCACCGTGGCTACAATGCATATCGTCACCTGCGCGGCAATGTCGGCAAAATCCACAAGAAATGAGTGGATGGACAATTACCGTGTCGCCGACGGCAACGTGCTCCACAGCGGAGCCGACGGCGTGCACCCATCCGGCATTCTCGTGGCCCAATGTGTAGGGCAGCTTCACATGACTTTTATCTTTCCATTGACCCTCGACGATGTGAAGATCCGTGCGGCACAGACCGGCGCCGCCAATTTGCACAATGACATCGTGAGGCCCGGTGATCTTAGGATCGGCGACCTCCTCCAGGATAGGTCGATTGCCATAAGCGTGAAGACGTACCGCTTTCATGGCGCTCTACTTCCGCTGTAGCGAGTAGCGCACAGTCTGCACGCGGATAAAACCGTCCTTGAACACGAAAGTATCGATGCCGTCATCAACCTTGGTCTTCGCAGAGTCAGCGGTCCATTCGAGCAGCAGAACGTCTTTCTCGTAAAGCTGCGTTTTCAGATTCCACTTCGCCTTGGGCACGTCGGCCAGCAGTTTGGTGAAGGCCTGGCGAATGCCTGCCTTGCCACGCAGAATGCCGGCTGGCGTCATGAAAAATGCATCGTCACTGTAGTCCGCCACGATGCCGTCGAGATCCTCGGCGCCGAGCGCCTCGGCATGGTGCAGGAAGACTTGCTGTGGTGTCCGCGTGGGCATGTTGTCCTCCTGGTCTCTAATTATCAATTTTGGCAGTTTCTCTCGCAGTGACGATGACACATTGATTTGGATCAATAGTCCTGTCACTGGGGACCGGCAACAAAATTGCCTGCCACTACGGCATTATCTTTCTTGCGACATGTGGAACTGATTGAAAAAAGATGTACTTACGAGACGCTGGCAAGGCGATGTGATCTTCCGACGACCCCCCTTACGTTGGGAGAGGGGACTAAGGCGCTCGCCTTAGGCGCCTTATGGTAGCCGTTCAGGCGCAGCACAGGATGGAGGCGTACCCGTGACTACCGCCGCTCTCGGTGATGAGGCAAGAGCCAGAGTCCTTTCGCTGGCAATCACGATTTTGGCCCCGCTGCTGACACTCGCTGCCTTGACGGGCGACAGCCAAGCGGCCCCGCAACAGCTCAACTGTCTTCTCACCGACACCCTTGCGCGCCCCGGCTCTCAGAGCCGGCCGGTTACGGTGGTGTACGATGAAGATGACAAGACGTTGACAGCGGAAGCAGCCGGTCGGCACTATACTTTCAGTAAGGTAACCATCACCTACATCGCTATCAATGGCCACGCCGACGATGTCGTCGTCGGCATTGACCGATCTTCACTGGGAATTATCTGGCAACAATACGGAACGGAGGAGGTCGGCACTGAGTACGGCCATTGCCGCCCGGCGCCCGTCAAGTTGAACCAGCTGCGCGAGCGGCAAGCCCGTCACTCATAGCGTAGTGCGTCTATTGGATTGAGGCTCGCCGCCTTTTGCGCCGGGTAAAACCCGAAAAAAACGCCAACGGCGGCGGCAAAGACAAAGCCGCCAACGATAGCAGCCAGTGATACCGGGGCGGACCAATGGAACAGCAGGGAGAGCACCGCTGAAAACGCGAGCCCGGTGACAATGCCGGCAACCCCGCCACTGACACTTAGAAAGACTGCCTCGGCAAGAAACTGCAACAGCACATGTAGCCGACGCGCGCCGATGGCCATGCGCAAGCCGATTTCTCTGGTTCGCTCGGTAACCGAGACGAGCAGGATGTTCATGATGCCGATGCCGCCGACCACGAGCGAAATCGACGCGACGGCGGCGAGCAGAAGCGCCATACCGGAAGGACGTGTAACCATGACAGTCTGCGGATATCACCCCCACATGGGGGATGGCCTGAAACGGTTTGCCGAAGGTTTGTTGCTCGCTCTGCAAGAGAAGGCGAAACGTAATCAACGTGATATGGGGACCCAGATGTCACGGGAGGCGGATGAGATCGTGATCCTTCGCAGCTTTCTTGAAGAGCGCGTCAGAAAGGCGGACTCGCACAACGATCAACCGGTCGAATTGGCATTCTTGGGAATCGTTTACATCTGCCAATTTTTAATGGCTGATCCTGCGCGGCGGTTTTCGGCTGCGGTCTCGCCTCGGGACCGCGATTTCCATCGCCAGTAAGCTCGAAAGCCTGCCCGGTGCCAACGGATCACGGTGTCCGGGTTTGATGATCTTCAGCGCGTCGACAACATTTGGTACCAGCGCGTAAAGCCCAGCAAACACCATTCTATCGGATCCGGAGAAGGCACTACGTGCGTGGGACTTGCGGCGGAGCACGTTCAATTGGTGACGAAGCACCAGGATCTCAGATTGCAGTGCTCCTCGGCACCAAAACAGCCCAGCGAATGCACACCAGATCAGCTTACAGACATCGCCCGTCGCCCGCAGCATCATCCGATCGCGCTCGCTGACCAGCGGATTGGGTTTGCGGTAGGCACAGCGTTCGGCCAAACAAGGCCTATCCGATCGAACCGACAAGATCTTCATAAGATTCGCTTCACCGCGATAATTTTTTGCAATGCGACTGGCGTGATCAAAGATTGGCGTCATGAACCCTGCTGCGATATTGATGAAAGCAACAATTTATCTTCGGGAGGATCAGATGGCCGCCAAAAAATTCGCCTTCTCGACTGAGGCGCGGGAAAAAATGTTGCGCGGAATCGACACTTTGGTCGGTGCGGTGCGCGTGACGCTTGGCCCCAGGGGACGCAATGTCGCGCTCGACAAGTCCTTCGGGCCGCGCATCACCAAAGACGGCGTTACCGTAGCCAAGGAGATCGAGCTCTACGACAGATTCGCGAATATGGGCGCGCAGATGGTGAAGGAAGTCGCAAACAAGGCCTCGTATCTGGCCGGCGACGGCACCACAACGGCGACCGTGCTTGCGCACAGCATCGTCATGGAAGGGACCAAAGCCTTGGCCGCGGGCATGAACCCGATGGACCTCAAGCGAGGCATCGATCTCGCGGTCAACGCTGTAATCGCGGACCTCAAGCGCAACTCGAAAAAGGTCACCAGAAGCGAGGAGATCGCCCAGATCGGCACTATCTCGGCCAATGGCGATGTCGAGATCGGGCGGTTGATCGCCAAAGCCATGGAAAAAGTCGGCGGCGACGGCGTGATCTCGGTCGAGCAGGCGAAGTCGCTGGAGACCGAGCTCGAAGTCGTCGAGGGCATGCAATTCGAGCGCGGCTATATCTCGCCGCACTTCGTGACGAATACCAGCAGGATGCTGGTGGAGATGCCCGACCCCTACGTGCTCATCTACGAGAAGAAATTGTCGGCGGTGCAGGAGCTGCTGCCGGTACTCGAGGCGGTGCGGCGGGCGGGAAGGCCGCTTCTGATCATCGCCGAGGACGTCGAGGGCGAGGCACTCGCCACGCTCGTGGTCAACCGGCTGCGTGGCGGCCTGAAGATCGCGGCCGTCAAGGGACCCGGCTTCGGCGACGCGCGCAAGGCGCTGCAAGAGGACATTGCGATCATTACCGGCGGCACCGCGATTTGCGATGAACTCGGCATCAAGCTCGAGCAGGTCAGTCTCGACATGCTCGGCCGCGCTAAAAAGGTGTTGATTGGCAAAGAGAGCACTACAATCGTCAATGGTGCCGGCGCAAAGGCAGCAGTCAGCGCGCGCATTTCCGAGCTCAAGGCGCGGATCGAGGAGACCGCGTCCGATTACGATCTGGAGAAGCTGCGGGAGCGGGTCGCAAAGCTCGCGAGTGGGATCGCTATCATCCGCGTCGGCGGCACGACCGAGGTAGAAGCGAGGGAGCGTAAGGACCGTGTCGAGGATGCCGTGAATGCGACCCGCGCGGCGGTCGCGGAAGGGATTCTGCCCGGCGGGGGCGTGGCGTTGCTGCGCGCGACCCAGGCCCTCGAGAAGCTGACCGGCGGGAATACGGATCAGCAGCACGGCATCGCGATCGTGCGAAAGACACTCGGCTGGCCGGCGCGCCAGATTATCATCAATTCGGGCGAGGATGGCTCGATCGTGATCGGTAAGATCCTAGAAAGGGACGGTTACGGGTATGGCTTCGATGCCCAGACCGGCGAATTCGGCGATCTCCTGAGCAAAGGCATTATCGATCCGACCAGAGTGGTGCGCATCGCCTTGCAGGGCGCGGCCTCGATCGCCGGGCTGCTGATAACCACCGAAGTGATGGTCGCCGAGCCGCGTGATGAAAGCATCCCGGAGGGCCACCCGCACCCGCCGGATGGCGAGCACCTCGATTTCTGAAGCCGACAGGGATCTTTGGGAGGACGGCGGCATGTTGGAGAAAAGCCCTGCGCCGGAGGCCTCACGCCGGGCGCTGCTGTTGGCCGGAGCCGCTGGACTGGCGACGGCAAGCCTCGTCTCGCTGTCAAGCGCGAACGAGGAGCGTGCCGGCGCCAACGAGGAGGCGGTGGCGCTGGTCAAGCAGCTGACCGGGAAGACGCCTACGGAATCGGAGCGCGTTCATCTGATGATGCCGCGCAGTTTTCCCAACGGATATACCGTCCCGCTCGATCTCGCGATCGACAGTCCGATGACCGAGAGCGATTACGTGCGGTATGTGCGCGTGATCGCGCCCCGCAATCCGCTCATCGAGGTCGGCACCTTTCACTTCGTGCCGCAGCGCAGCCAACCGCGCGTGTCGACCCGCATCCGCCTAGCCGAACCGCAGTATGTCCTGGCCGTAGCCGAAATGAACGATGGCACGCTGCTGCTGGCCAAGGCCTGGGTAGAAGTAGCCACCAACGGCTGCGCTTGATCTCGTTGAGTAAGGAAGACATATGGCTGCCCCCAAGCCGCGCGTACAGCTCCCAAGTGCTGCGACGAAAGGCGAGGTCTTCCAGGTCAAGGCCATCATCGGCCATCAGATGGAGACCGGGCTCCGCAAAGATGCCGAAGGCAACGTCATCCCGCGCAAGATCATCCACAAATTCGTCTGCCGCTACAACCGCGTCGAGGTGTTCGTCGCCGATCTGCATGAGGCCATGGCCGCCAACCCCTATCTTGAGTTCTACCTACGCGCAACGGAAAGCGGTCGGCTGGAATTCATCTGGGAAGAGGATGGTGGCGCCACCTACCTCCTGCTCCACGAGCTGATGGTCGCGTGATGACGGCCTCCCGGTTCATCGTACCATCGCTGACGGCCGGCCTGGTGATCCTCGGCGCCAATCAGAGCATGGCGGCAGACCGTGGGCGCGGCGCTCAGCTTGCCGCCATGTGCGCGTCTTGCCATCGCCTCGACGGTCGCGGCAAAGCCATTCCGTCGATTGTCGGGATGGACAAGCGGAAATTCGCCGACGCATTGGTGGCTTACAGGTCGGGCGCGCGCTCGAACTCAATCATGCACGCGGTAGCGCTACAGCTTAGCGATGGCGAGATCGCGACGCTCGCGGAATATTTCGCGGCGCGACCAGAGGATCGCAAGCGGCCATGACTTGGACGCGTCGCAGGTTCGGCGGCTTTGCGGGCGCTAGCCTTGCCGCGGCTCTGGGCACGCGCGCGGCGAGAGGCCAAAGCAAGGCGCGCGTCATCGTGATTGGCGGCGGCGTCGGCGGCGCGACGGTCGCCAAGTATCTGGCCGCGAGCGCGGCCGAGATCGACTTGACATTGATCGAGCCAAAGCAAAGATACACGACCTGTTTCTTTAGCAATCTCTATCTGGCTGGGGTTCGCTCTTTCGAGTCGCTGACGCACAACTATCGGACGCTCGCGCAAGCCTATGGGATCAACGTCGTCCACGACGCGGTAGCGTCGATTGATCCGGTGGCGAAGACGGTAAAGCTCGTGCGCGGCGGACGACTTAGCTATGACCGCGCAGTCGTTGCACCGGGCATTGCCTTCAAATTCGACGACATCGAAGGTTACGACGAAGCCGCGACCCAGAGCATGCCGCACGCCTGGAACGCCGGCCCGCAGACCGAGCTGCTGCAACGGCAACTCAAGGGAATGGACGACGGCGGTGTTTTCGTCATCGTCGCCCCGCCGAACCCGTTCCGCTGCCCGCCCGGCCCCTACGAGCGCGCTGCACTGGTCGCGTACTACTTCAAGCAGTTCAAGCCGCGGGCGAAGATCCTCATCCTCGATGCGAAGGACACGTTCTTCGAGCAGGATCTATTTGAGGACGGCTGGAACCGGCATTACCCGGGAATGATCGAGTGGCTGCCCGTCCAGTTCACCGGCGGCGTCAAATCTGTTGACTCGAAAGCCCGGACGATCACGACTGCGGGCGAGACCTTCAAAGCCAGCGTCGCCAATATTATTCCGGCGCAGATCGCCGGCGAATTGGCACAGCGGGCGGGTCTGACGGATCAGTCGGGCTGGTGCCCAATCGACCCAGTTACATTCGAATCGAAGCTGCAGCCCGGGATTCACGTCGTCGGCGACGCAACCAGCGCCGGTGACATGCCGAAATCGGCGTTTGTCGCCAACAGCCAGGCCAAGGCCTGTGCCTTCGCCATTGCGGCAGCGCTGACCGGAGCCGAGCAGATTCCTCCTCACCTGTTCAACACTTGCTTTACCCTGCTTGCGCCAAACGATGCGGTGAGCGACGCCATCAACCTCAAACCCGTGGCCGGGTCGATCAAGATCACCGACATCTTCTTCAGTCAAATAGGGGAAAGTGACGAAACGCGGCGCCAGACGGCGCGCGAGGCTGACGACTGGTACGCCGCATTTACGCACGACGTGTTTGGTTGACGGGTGTGTATGTTCAGCCGCGCTCGACAGTCGGGGCGAGCGCGACGGGAAAGCCGATGCTGCGCCGCACGCTGTATGCGTCCGCTGGGCCTGCCGGAGGTCGTGAGGCAAGAGGATCTGGCAGCCGCTCCAGACGAAGCGAATTCAACACCACGAGAATGCTCGAGCCCGCCATGACGGCGGCGGCGATGATCGGCTGCAACATGCCGAGGGCCGCCAGCGTGAGGGCCACCAGATTGTAGCCGAAGGCCCACAATAGATTGGTGCGCACGGTGCGACCGACGGCGCGCGCAACGTCGATCATCCATGGCAGCAGCCATAGGCCGTCGACCGGCAGCACCACCGACGCGGTCTCGCGGGCGAGATCAGTTGCGTTGCCCACGGCGATGCCGACATCCGCCTCGGCTAGGACCGGTCCGTCGTTGAGACCATCGCCGACCATGGCGACTACGTCGCGCGAGCGGCGATGCCGGTCGAGTGTTGCGCGTTTGCCTTCCGGGCTCAGTCCGGCACGCACATCGGCGATCCCCAGGGCGGCCGCTACGCGACAAGCCGCCGGCGCCAGGTCTCCGGTCAGCACGGCCATGTGTAGGCCGCGATCCCGCAGGGCCTCGATCGTCGCGCTCGCCTCCGGAACCGGCTCATCGTCGAGCGAGATCACCGCCGACGCCTTTTCGCCCCAGCCGACATAGATCACCGAATGACCGCTCGCCTCCGCGCGCCGCCCGCAAGCGGCCAACCCCGGAGGGATCGCGAAGTTCAGATCATGCATCAAATCGAGATTCCCGGCTGCGACCGTTGTGCCGTCGCTGCGCCCGAGAATACCGCGTCCGGGGACGGCGCGAACATCGTGGGCAGGGGCCGGCTCGACGCCACACGCCGACGCTGCGGCAACGACGGCAAGGCCCAAGCCGTGTTCGGAATGTCGTTCCAGCCCGGCGGCCAGCGCGAGCACGTCGGTTGTGGTGGTGCCGTCCGTCTCGATTGCGACGACCCGCGCGCGGCCTAATGTCAGCGTGCCGGTCTTGTCGAACGCCAATAGCCTGATGCGGGCTAATGCCTCGAGCGCACCCGCGTCGCGGATGAGGCAGCCGTGACGTGCCAGGCGGCCGATGCCAAGCGACGTCGCGAGCGGCGCAGCGAGACCAACGGCGCAGGGACACGCCACTACCAGCACCGCGACACCCATCAGCATGGCGCGATTGAGCGGGAGCCATTGCGCCCAATAGACGACGGTCAGACCGCCGAGCAGCAAAACACCGGGCACCGCGCCAGTAACCGCGCGGTCGGCGAGGCGGTGGATCGGACTCCGTTGCATCAGCGCCTCGCGCACCGACCGGCAGATCTGGGCCCATCGCGTGGCGCCGCCGCTGCCGCTGCTGCGGATCAACAGCGGCCCTTCCAGGTTAATGCTGCCCGCAACCACCGCCGTGCCGATGTCCTTGTGCACTGGCCGACTCTCACCGGTGATCACCGCCTCATCGGCATGGGACGCGCCCTCGACAACGACACCGTCCACCGCAATGCGTTCGCCGGGACGCACCCGCACCAGCGTGCCGCGTTCGACCTCACGCGCCGGAATGCGAAGCTCCGAACCGTCGTCCCGCACGACTTCCACGCTTTCGCGTTCGGCTGCCAGCAACGGCTCGAGATCGCGTGCCGCCCGGGCCCGGCCGGCCGCTTCCAGATAGCGGCCGAGCGTGAACAGCATCAGCACCATGGTGGCGGTGTCGAAATAGACCTGCGCGTTGCCAGCGGCGACGGCCAAGATCGAATAAATGTACGCTGCGCCGACGCCGAGCACGATGAGGGCCGAGGAGGTTAGGCGGCCGCGCGCGCCTTCAAGCAATGTCTCGCGCAAAAACGGACCGCCGAGGATCGCCACGGCTGGCGTCGCCAGGACGAGGAGCAGCACGTCGATGAAGGGCAACAGCCTGGCGTCGGCGCCGGTGAACACCCCGCCGTAAATGAGCAGGCTGAACAGCATGATGTTCATCGACAGAAAGCCGCCCACGCCGAGGCGAATCAATAGCCATGCCGCCTCCCATTCCTCGGTCTTGCCGTTCTTGACCTGAAAAGCGATCGAGCACCCATAGCAGCAAAACGCGCAGCTTTCGCCATTCATGCTTTGCTGCAGGGCGCGAAGTCCCACAGGCAGCAAACAATGGCGGCACAAGCCCTCGGCCGACTCGGTCATGCGGGGTGCCCTCCCAACAGGCCGTGCGACATGTGGGTGCCCAATGGCAGCAACCCCCGACCCAGCGTGATCAGGCCGAGCAGGAGAATACAGGCGCCGGCGAACCTTACGCCCCGCTGTCGCCACGCAGGCGCAAGCATCCGCCCAACGCCGCCCATCATCAGCATGGCGGGAAAGGTTCCCAGTCCGAACGACGCCATGGTAAGCAACCCCGGCAGCACCTGACTCGTGCTCGCCGCTTCCGCGGCAAAGGCATAAACCAGCGGACATGGCAGAAAGCCATTGAACACCCCGAAGGCGAGGGGTGCCACGCGGCTGCGGGTCGTCAGCAAGCTGCGCAGCGACTGCGCGAAAGTGCTACTGCCGAAGCCGACCGCAAGCCGATGAAACACCTGCAGCACGCCAAAGAACTGCAACGCCATCGCGACCATCAGCAGCCCGGCAACAATCGCGAGAATGCGCTCGGCGGCGTCCAGCGAGCCGTCGAGCAGCCTAAACGTCAATCCCTGCTGGGTGCACAGGACCTGCCCCAGCGCGCCCGCCAGCGCGCCAAGAAAACAGTAGGTCGTCAATCGTCCGAAGTTATAGATGAGATGGCGCAACAACGTAGCGCCGCGCCCGCGCAGATCGCGGCCGAGCCCGCAGGCAAAACCACCGCACATGCCGATGCAATGAAAGCTGCCGGCAAAACCCGCGGCGAATACAACCAAATAGTATGTCATGACGGGTCGATCTGTTTGACCCGTCGCACTAAAGCCGCGGAAAAATCCGCCACTCCTACTGTCTCACGAGCCAAACGATCCAGGCGAAGAACCCGATATGAGCAACCGCGCCCGCGAAATAGGCGAGCATTTGGCTCGGACTCGCATGGGCGAGCGAAAAAACCGTGTGTGCCAGCATGCTGTCTCTCTTCAGCCAAAGTAAGCGCGGAAGCAATTCAACGCGAGCTCGGTGAACAGGAAGAGCAGATTCAAGCTCGCCACCGCGAGGACAACCCTGGCTGCAATCATTTCCGCTCCCTCTTCCTAGGTTCGTTCCATCCAATCAACCGATGAGGTTGTTCCTATCGCCGTTTAGTGGCGCTTCACCACAAAGGTCGTCCAGGTCCGACGTTACCCCAGTAGGTGTATTCATAGTAGAGCGCCCAGAAGAAAAGAATCGCGTAGACGACCATGAGCCAGTACGGGATGCGCCCCACCCACGCCTGAATGTAGCCCCCTGCATATTCTTCAAGCTCATGCTCGTGCTCGTGAAACACCGCCTCCTCATGCGGTGGGGCGTTTCCGGGACTGGGTTGCACGTCAGTCATCGTCAACCTCTCTGTGATAGAAGCGCAGCGCTTCTTCGTCGGCGCCATTGAAGGCGCCAGCGAGGACAGCCCAGATGAAGATGCACACAGCACCAATGCTCATGATCAAGGCGACCGCGTAAGGCCCGACGACTTCGAAATCGACCTGGCTCATGGCTCACTCACTCTTGTTTGGAGCAGGATTGCCGCTGGTGCGAACCGGAGTAGTAGCGGGCTCCGCCGCGGCGGTATCGGCTGCCGACGCACTGCCCGTCTTGTTCTGGCCCCCCGCCGGAATGTACGCCTGCTCGGGTGTGTTCGCCTGCAGATTAGGATCGTCGAGCGCCTTCTTGGTGGCTTCGGAAATATCCAGCGGTTTTCCGGTCAGCGGATCCTTGTAGGCGGATAACGAGAGGATGTAGTAGGCAAGCGCCCAGCGATCCGCGTCCGACAGCGAGGCCTTGTAGGAGGGCATCGGGGAGCCGCTCAATCCGGTGCTGATGGTTCGGTAGATATCCTGCGCCAGCGGACCCGACTTGAACTGGCCGCTGGTGAGATTGGCAGGCCGGATCGGGAAGCCGAAATCGTCCTTCATTCCCTCGACCTTTTCGCCATTGCCCTCGCCGTTCGGACCATGGCACTCATAGCACTTGGCGATCTGCCAGACTTGCTTGCCGTGCGCGAGTATCTCCTGCGAGGGCGCCGGCGGTGGTCCGATGTATAGAGGCTCGCCAGGCGGCTCTTCCGTGAAGTAGGCGTACGGCTTCGAAGGGTCGGAGCGATC
>Ga0335081_10016378_pt1 | contig 11994 bp, 12 predicted proteins | sample Lox_Sample_35_FD_206713 | JGI IMG/M metagenome (GOLD analysis project Ga0335081, IMG submission 206713) | Soil microbial communities from Loxahatchee National Wildlife Refuge, Florida, United States - Lox_Sample_3.5 | ecosystem: Environmental > Terrestrial > Soil > Wetlands | place: USA... | reverse complement strand
CCAAAACTGCGGGAACGCGATGCCCAAAACGATAAAGCTGCACTCCCACAACGAAGACCCAAACGGCGATGAGACGGACACATAGGAATTGGCAGAGTCCGAGGAGGTAGGATGATGGAACAACCGGCGCCGCCGACCCGAAGAGGCCAATGATGTTCACGATGATCCCGAGGATCGCAGTCCACCGGCCAAAGAAACTCTTTGCCATGGGTATGCACCACAGGAGATAGCCAAAAGAACCGATTCCGAAGCTAAGCACTGTTTGAAGAGGCAGCGCATAGTAGCCATAAGCCGCCGCAGCGACAATGGCTGTTCGCACTGCATCGGTGGCGGCATTGGCAAATCCGTGCGACAGACTGACAAGCGTTAGTGAGTTCAGCTCGGTAACACTGACATCGTACACGCAGTAAAAAATGGAAAAGAGGCTTCCAAGCAGTGCCAGTATCCTGCCATGCCGCGCCAAGACCAGATATATGGCAACCGTAGGCGCGAGGCCGAGGAAATCCATGGCAATCCACAGACACCAAGTGATAGCTGCTAGTTGCTGATGCTGTGAGACCAACTGCAAATAGGAAGCTGGATCATTTGGATAACCAAGGGAATAGAGCGTTCTCGCGCCATAAGCCGCCACCAGCGATAGGACCGCTGTCACAAGAAGGATTATTCCGCTGAGGATATACAATCCTTTCCATTTTCGATCAGTGATTTCCGTCCCTGAGGCACCCGGCCGGATGTGTTCCATAATTGCATCTCCTTTCAAACAGAGGCTAATTACTGACTCTCCTTCGACATACGATCGGACTCATGGCGACAATGCCTCTCTCATTGGAAGACAGACATTTAATTGTTTCTGGGCAATGATGGCGCCGGGATAACTCTTTGATGCGAGGAGTGCAACCGTTCTTCGATATCGCCAAGCGTTCATAACCCGACGAAGCGGCCTGTTTCCAGCAACAACCTGGAGGCCAGGGGATTGTATTTCGGACAATTCATCGATGGATTTGAGAATTAGATCGGTCAGATCATCGCTAACCACAGTGATCTTCTTCTCCGGTGTGTTTTGTCTGATGCTGGGAGGATTTTCGATTCTATCTTTTTCGGCCGTAGTAGGTGTACGCCAGATTCCAACATAAAGGGAACGTTGTTTTCGCAGCTCAAGCTTCCCTGATCTCGATATTTCCCTAAACCGGTTACTGGCACGTACCACCATATCACCATCCAGAGTCAATTTCTCAGGCTGGAACGCTTCATCAGCAGAAATCGACCGCTGGATCCGGCGCGAACGGAGAAATTCTTTGAGTAAATCCCATTCAGAATGCATTTTCGTATGGTCGATAGGCTCATGCCAGAGTTGATTTTCCAACAAAAACACTTTTGCTAATTCTTCCCTGGCCAGAATGGAAGGCGCAAGTACCGACGCGTAAGATTTGCCGCGATAGAGTTGTAACGAATCAAAATGAAGTCTAAGCGGATTTTCAAACCAACGGCCGACAAGGCGTTGACGCTTTCGCCTATTCTGTGTCCGTCTGCTCATGGTCTTGGAATTTGGATTAATAGATTATATACCCAGCACAAAAATTTGCAGACGGTCTGAGGCAGTATTGCTTTCTTAGCTTTCCTTTTTCATCGCCCTCGGCGATGAAATCCACAACACTGCCAAGATCAATCCGCCGAGAAAGAACGGCACGGGCGCGCCGAGCCATTGAAACAACGATCCGTAGAACAGCGGCGCAATCGCATTGGCTCCGCTGTAGAACCCGGCGGAGATTCCCAACATGCCACCCACTTCGTTCCTGGCCGCGGACTTCGTGATTAAACTATTCACCGCCGGATGCAACACGCCTCCGCCCAAGGCTGCCGGAAAACTCGCGACCAACAACCAGATGATCCCGAACCAGCCTTTGCTGGCTTCGCTCGGCAGGGTCACTTTGATGTTCTGCGTTGTGATCTGCATCGCGCTTTGTCCCGCCAAACTCTTCAACACGTCGGCTTGGTTGTACCATGGCACGGGCACGCTCGGCGTCAGCGAGGTGCCGATCAAGCCGATTGCAAGCGTCGAGACCCCGAGGATCACCAGCCAGCGGTCGCCCTTTTGTTTTGACCAGCGGCCGATCAATCCGCCTTGGACGATCACAATGAAGACTCCGGCCAACGCGAACAAACCCGCCGTGTCGGTCGCGTCCATGCCGAGACGATTCAACGTGAACAACGAAAAGAGTTGTTCGTAACCCCCGAAGGCGAGTTGATAAAAGAACATCACCAGCAGAAGATAACCAATCGTTGGACGCGTCAAGGCCTGTGTCATCGCCGAAAATGTGAACGGCGATTTGAGTTTCGTGGCCGAGGGCGAGTCGTCGCGATGCGTTTCATGGAACAGGAAGGTGGTCATCAGAATCGACGTCAGCGAGAAACAGGCCGCCGTCAACGCCACCGCTCGATAGTCCCCGCCCGAAGCCGCCAGCACTACATACGCAATGATCGGTCCCAGAATAAATCCGACGCCGAAGGCGGCGCCGATGAGTCCCAGTCCTTGCGTGCGATTCCTTGTGTTGGTGCTATCGGCAACCGCCGCTTGCGCCGTGGACATGTTTGCACCGGAGAGTCCGTCAACGATGCGAGAGAGAAACAGGATCGAGAGTGTATTTGCAAAGCCGAGCATGATAAATCCGACGAGCGTTCCAAGTTGGCTGAAGAGCAGAATCGGTTTGCGCCCGAAGCGATCCGACAAGCGACCGAGAATCGGCGTGCCGAGGAATTGCATCGAGGGATAGGTGGCTTGCAGGATGCCGATCACGAATGGATCCGCGCCGAAGCGCGCGGCGAACAACGGCATTAATGGGATGATGATGGATAAACCTACCAGATCCACCAGCACGATGGCGATGATGGGTAGGATGCGTTTGAAGTCCATTTTATCTGCAGCGGCTTCGAGCGCGGCCATTTAGCCCCAACCTTGCGGCAGGAATGAAATTCCAATGGCGACCAATATCAATGAGCCGACCATGGCGATCAGGGAATATTGAAAACGAAGTTTGTCGTTTAGGTTTTTAAATCGCGAGGGCAAATGCGCCACTGCGGCGGCGATGATCATCGTGCCGGCATGCAGAATGCGGTAGGTCGGAAAGCCGGCAACCGCGATTCCGTTCCAAATCAAGTAAATCAAGCCCAGCAGGACTTGCAAATCCATCAGGCCGCTGAAGCCGGAGGCCAGGCCGCGATCGATGACGGTGAACAAGCTGTTGGCTGCCCAGCTGATCGCGAATTTGACGATGGCGGCCACCGCCACCACCACAATGATCCAGCGCACGAAGGAATGAATGGCGAGAAGGGTATCCATGAGTTCTCCTTGAAAAGTTTCGGCGGAATCATAGCACAGTTGAAATTCTCGTGTAGAATCATGGGCATATGTGACATGTGCACTTGCAGCGCAGGCCGTCTTGGCCCGGCGGGCTCGCGGCCGGAACGGGCTGCCCTGTTGCGAACCGCCTCACAGCCGCGACCCGGCCATCTCTGCACAAAAGGAGATTGCTTCGGATTTCAGCCTGGCGAGGAAAGGAGAATATGTCATGTCCTACGAATTTATCCTGACCGAAACACGCGGGCGCGTTGGACTAGTCACGCTCAATCGTCCGCAAGTGATGAATGCACTTAACCACGAGCTGGTGCGCGAGGTGATGGACGCCCTGGAAAAATTTGACCATGACGAGGCCATTGGCGCGATGGTGATCACGGGAAACGAAAAAGCCTTTGCGGCAGGTGCGGACATTAAAGAGATGGCGGATAAGACCAAGCGGCAAATCCGGGAAACCGACCACGTGGCGGCCTTCGGTCGCATTGTCAATATCCGCAAGCCGGTTATCGCAGCCGTATCGGGATACGCCCTGGGCGGCGGCTGCGAGGTCGCCCTATCCTGCGATATGATCATCGCCTCCGAGTCGGCGAAGTTCGGCCAGCCGGAGATCACGATCGGGGTCATTCCCGGCGCGGGTGGCACGCAGCGCCTGACGCACGCGGTCGGCAAAGCCATTGCCATGGAAATGATGCTTAACAACCGAACGTTATCGGCGCAAGAAGCCTATCAGTTTGGATTGGTCAATCGCGTCGTGCCGGCAGATCAAACGCTGAATGAAGCATTGAAGTTGGCGGAGGAGATCGCGGCGCGGGCGCCGCTCGCGGTCCGCACGGCGAAGACCATGATCAACCAGGCCTATGAACTTTCATTGAGCGACGGATTGCAGCAAGAGAGAAAGCAGTTCTATGATTTATTTGATACCGACGATCAAAAGGAAGGCATGAAGGCCTTTGTCGAAAAACGCAAACCGAATTGGAAAGGAAAGTAGCATTTTTGTTGGATGGTCCTTCGATCCAGGCCGAGCGGTTATCCAGCGATCCTACTTTTTATGCGCACGTACTTGGAAATTAAGTCAGCTTTGCTTGGTCTCGAATTGGGCGATCGACCGGTCATTGCCCACGCTTCCTTGAGATCATTCGGATATATCGAAGGCGGCGCGCAGACCTTGTTGCGGGCGGTCCTTGATTCGGTTGGCGCGCTGATCATGCCCACCTTCACCTACAAGACCATGATCACGCCCGAGGTCGGGCCACCGGACAACGGAATCGCATATGGCAGGGAGCAGGATTTGAATGCCATGGCCGAGCCCTTCACGCCGAACATGCCCTGCGACAAGATGATGGGGGTGATCCCGGAGACCCTCAGGAGCCTGCCTCAGGCGAAAAGAACCCTCCATCCCATCCAATCCTTTGCGGGCGTGCGCGCCGAGGAATTCTTGGGAACGCAAACCATCCAAAATCCGCTGGCTCCGATTGCCGCGCTGGCGGAAGCGGACGGCTGGGTTCTGTTGCTCGGCGTGGATCATACGGTCAACACCAGCATTCATTACGCGGAAAAACTCGCGGGGCGAAAGCAGTTCATTCGCTGGGCTCTGACGCCCGACCGCATTGTGGAATGTCCGGGCTTCCCCGGCGACTCGGCTGGATTCAATGCCATTGCTCCTCATCTCGTCCATAACACGCGGACGATACAGGCGGGAAACACCGTGGTGCAGGCCATTTCCTTGGAGCGGCTGTTTGTGAAAGTGATGGACATCCTGGCAGAAAACCCGCTGGCTTTGCTTTGCCAGCGGGAGGATTGCGAACGATGCAGTGCGGTAAAAGAAACCGTCTTGAAAAGTAATTTGAAGTGATAATTATTTTCGTTCGACCGCGTGCAGGTTGTAGCGTCTCCCCTTGAAATAATCCAAAGCGAACTTGGCGACATCTTCAGGCTCATACGGCGCGCAGCTGAACACATCCAGATAGATGGCGCAGCTGGCTTCAGCGAAATGCGCGGAGATGAGCGAGGTCTCGATCAATTGCGTCATGCTGAATCCGTTGACGCGCGGATCCTCCCCGAAGTGCACCACTTGGGTCTCGCCATAGCGCTTCATCTGGATGCGATCGCATAACTGCTTGACGAATTCGCGGATCGCATCGGCATCCCTCATCAATCGGAGGTCGCATTCGTATAAATCAATGCATGAAGAGAGTCCCCAGTTCTGTGGAGTGTTATCCATTTTAAAAGATCCTTTTTCCTTAAACGATAATCTCGCAATATATATCATTGATTCCCGAATTTGATAATGTTTTAAGAACTTAAAATCCCGCTATTTTTTCTCCGCGGCGCGCTTCAAACGCGACAAGCTGTCGGCGACGCTGTCATGCAGCTGCTTCGATCCGAGGTGTTCCCATATCCAACCCCACCAGACCGGTGAGAAGGCAAAGTCTCAGCCAAACGAAACTTGAGTGGTCGAATCGGGCAGCGCCGTGCAGGTGAGGTGGTTGAAGCCCGTGATGCCAAAAGGAAACCTCGTCGTGAAATCAATTTTATGTTTGGATTCATCCACGCCATCCACGGTGAGAAAGATGCTGAATCCGCCCGCCCTGGCATGGACTCTTTGTCCGGCTTGGGCGCGACCTTCGGGGAGAATAGATTGAGTTTTCGCGTCCCACCACAAATCATAATTAGCAGGCTCGGCTAATAATTCCCAGACGCGTTCGATGGGCGCATTGATAACAGCAATTGGACATGTGCTGACGCTCATAGTTCGCCTCTCCGCTACGACAACCTGTCGCCGGGGATTCCAAAATATGGATAAAGTTCATATGAGCGTTTGCCTACTTTTATAAGGGGATCTTCATCCATCCAACGCTTGATCTCCTCTTTATCGCTGGAATTGAAAATTCCAATGCCAGTGAATTCCTGATTATCCGAGACCAGCCCGTTCAAAAGCAGGTTTCCTTGCGCACGAAGGCCAAACAGATAACGAAGATGATCCCATTGAATTTTGTCAGCCTCTTCTTTGGTAAAGTCTACGCCCCCGCCTTTTTTATAGATCACAAGGAAATATTGCTTGCCCTTTGCGAGGGTTTGTCTCATGAACTCATCAGTGATTTTGATTTTCTCTACCATATAAAACTTTCCTTTGAACAATAAATTTCTTTCAGACCATTTGTATCACAGATTTAATCCTGTGCGCTAAAAACTTTGGCCATTTCGACCTGGGCGTTCGGTGTGATGAGTTTAGCGTTTTGTTGTATTTCCCTCAAGTGATCCGTCAGCGCTTCTTCACTGATTCCAGATGGCGCGTACGTAGTAAAGACGGCGTTCCGCGTTTGCGATGTGATCTGCGTGCGCTGATCCGGCCCGTAGATGATGCTCGAGATGATCCCTTCACCATCACGAATCAGCATGTCACCCGCTTTGGGAGTCTGTGGTTCGCCGTGCAATAAGGTATAAGATTCGGTTCCTTGGGCGACGTCCAGCGTCAGGGGCAGATGAAGCGAATCCAAATCGTGTCCCGCCGTGAGAAGCAGATCGTTCATCTCCGCCATGAACATGGCTTCGACCAGCGCTGCCACGCTCGGAATGGATTTGCCTTTAAAGACAATCGACTCGAGTTGAAGTTGAACGTGATAGGTTTTCTTGAACTGCCGATAATAATCGTCGTACGCTTTCAGGATTGGATGGCTCAAGATCGCAGCCCGGTCTTGGCCGGCGAACCGCGCCCGCAATTCTCCCTCCAGGGCCGACTTGCGCTTTTCCAATTCGGCGTGATGGGGAGGATTGCTTACATTGCGCATCACCAGCACGCCGACGTGTGCTGAGGGGTATAACATTTTCCAGCGATCGGATAGTTGAAACATTATTTTTCCTTAGAACCCATGGGTGCCCGAACCGGATCTTCGAGATAATTTTTTATATCATTAACCCGGCGGATCATTTTGTCCTTTTCAGGAAGGAACTTGAGCAGACCAAGCAATCCAATTAATAGCATCGCCGTGCTAGCTTCTAGGAAGCTTGGAACAGCAGAGGCAGTTTCTTGACTCACAAAGAAGATGACTAACCCAATAAAAGTTGCCAGAGCCAAAGATATAAAAGAGAATGGAATACGAATTCTAACTTGCGCCATATCTTCATTGGTTAACCTGATTTCCCCCAGCATAGGGAAACCATGGAGGCGGCGGCTAAATAAACCAAAGAAAGGAACAAGCGAGGCCCTATATATCCCAACGTTCTGAGCAAGAAACTTGACTCTTGCGTCCTTGGTTTCAAAAGTTCTGTTAGTGAGTTCTTCCCGTGCCTTGATCGGAAAGGGATTTGAAAAACTGGAAATTGTAAGTCCGAATTGAAAAGACTCTAGAGTCCAGGTGGTTTCCTGCATAAGCTCTAAAACTACTGAGCCAAATAATAATATCCAGATCAGTTGGTTTATCAATTCTTTTCAGGATGATACGGCGCTTGGCGATCAATATTGCCAACGAAGTCCGCCAGATGGGTATGCCCGAGCTTTTGACGGATGGCCATATTCTCGCCCAAGTGATACCAGTAATGGTAGATCACCCGCTGCAAGAGATTGCCATACATGCGTGCGGTCGGTTTGCCTTGGTGGATTACGAACTGCTGTAGTTTGGCTGAGGTCAAGCTGTCCAGCCACGGATCGGCGGCTCTGGTGATCGTCCGCCACGCTTTCAGAACATCCTTAAGCGCGGGCGTGCTGGCCGGCGCTCCGTATGCGAATTCCTCGTTGATGTCAGGCAGAAGCATCTGACCCTGACCGAAAGACAGGAAATAACGTTGCTCCTGCCACGCCAAGTGTCCGATATTCCAACTGATGCAATTCATGGGCAACAGGCGCTTGCGGGCATCCTGGTCGCTCACGCCTTTGACAGCACGCATGAATTCGCTCCGTGTAAATCGCAACTGGTCAACGAGCGGATGAGCCATGGTATTTTCCTTTATTGGCGTTGGTTCTCTTCGATTTCCAATGCTTTCTTGCCCATCAATTCTTTTCCGGCCGGTACGGCGCCTCTTTCTCAATCTCGCCCACATAGTCGGGCAGGTTCTTCTGTCCCAGCATTTGGCGGATGGATTGAATCTCGCCGGTGTGATACCAGTAATGATAGGTAATGCGCCGCATCTCTGATCCAAGTGACTGACCAATCGGCTTGCCCTGGTACAACAACTCTGCGAGCAATCCTTCGGTCGTCAATGAATCGAGGAATGGATCACTGGCTTTGGTGACGGCCTTCCAGATTTCCAGCACTTCCTTGAATGACGGTGTGGACATCGGAGCGTCACCCGCAAACAGCCCCTGCATTTGGGGAAACAAGACTTTGCCTTGGGCGCGGTCGAGCCAGTATCGCTGTTCCTGCCACGCCAGATGCCCCACGATCCAGCCGATGCAGTTCATCTGGCCGAAGTGCTTTGCGCCGTCCTCTTCGGATAGGCCCTCCAGTCCGCGCTGCCATTCACTGCGCGTAAAGCGGAGTTGGTCGACGAGTGGATGAGCCATGGTATTTTCCTCTTTTATTGGAATTTGATTTCTTCGATCCGCCAGGCCCCTTCGCCCATCAATTTCTTCAAGTGCGCCAGCAATTCGGCATTGATGCGCGTGGTCTCATTGGGGAAGTCGATCAGGTGTCCCTTGCCGTTCTCAAATACCTGGAACGAAAAGCGGTCATGCCCGTGGAACGAAATCAACGTGCCGTACAGCGTTTTGATGCGACGCCTGTCGTGTTCCCTGTCGCCGGTCGAGCGCAAGGTCAGCGTGATTTGTTTCGGCGGATGCGTTGAACCTTCCTCCTGCGCCAGCGGGACGTATAACGACGGCGGGAGTTTGGGTTCGACTTTGGTCGGCTCGACGGGCTGAAGGGCAACCGCCTCGTGCGGAACTTCCATCGGCTTCACATCTTCCGCTTTTAATTCCGCCTCGGTCGATTCGGCTTCGTGGCGCGGTTCGATGAATTTCTCTTCGTTCTTTGTTTCATCGCGTGCCGCAATCTCTGCGTGTTCCAGGGTCGGCTGCCATTCGGCATCCCAGCCATCGGGGAAGTTGTCCGGCGGAGGAGGCTCCTGCTGGGTCTGCCCCATTTTCCCCGGCATTGGGTGGGAATACAGAGGGGGCTTCTCCGCCAGCGGAGGCGCCGGTGCGCGTTTGACGGGTGCCGCCGCTGGACGCGGCATGGCCTTGGCAACTGGGGCCGTGGTCGGCGCAGAGGGGGACGGCTTCGCATCCGTTGGTTCCGTTATCTTGATCTCATTCCGAATCGAATCGACCAACACCTTCGGCGGCGTACTGCTCGTATCCGCCCTGCCTTCAACCATGACGATCTGCCCAATACTTAACTGTTCGCGGTGCTTTTCCCAGGTGCGCGGGAACAGCACGAGCTCGATGGTGCCTTGAACATCCTCGATGGTGACGAAGCCCATGGGCTTGTTGGTCTTGGTCATGTAGGGACGCACGTTGGTGACCAAACCCGCCACGCGAATCTTTTCTTCGTGCTGTGCTTCAGAGAGTTGACCGGAGAAATGCGTGACAATTTGGGAAAGCGTCTGTTGATACGGCGTGAGTGGGTGATCGGAGACATAGAGACCAATCAGCTCGCGCTCCCAATTGAGCGTCTCGCGCTTATCCACATTGTTGACATCGGGCAGGATGATGGTTTCGTTCACGCCGGTGACCGCGCCGAACAAGCTGAGCTGTCCCGCTTCGGCAGCACGGAAATGATTGCTACTGATGGCGACGATGCGTTCGAGCGAAGCCAATAACGCGGCACGGTTTCCAAATGAATCCATCGCGCCGACTTTGGTCAAACACTCCAGGGCGCGCTTGCCGACTGCGCGCAAGTCTACTCGTCGTGCAAAATCATTCAAGTCTTTGAACGGTCCGTTCTTCTTGCGTTCTTCGACCATCAACTCCACCGCGCTTTGGCCTACGTTCTTGATCGCGCCCAGCCCAAAACGGATGTTGGGCCGGCCGTCGACATCTTCGATTTCAAAGTCCCAACCGGAGGCGTTGATCTGCGGCGGCAGCACGGGCACACCCATCGAACGTGCGTCGGCAACGTACAGCGCGACCTTCTCCGTTTGTCCCGCCGAGGCGGAAAGCAGAGCCGTCATGTATTCAGCGGTGTAATGTGCCTTGAGGTAAGCGGTCTCGACTGCGATCACGCCGTAATCGGCGGCGTGCGATTTGTTGAAGCCGTAACGCGCGAACTCTTCCCAATCCGCGTAAATCGCGTCGGCGACCTCGCGCGTCATGCCCTGCTTCACCGCGCCTGCCACAAATTTCTTGCGATGCTTCTCGATATCTTCTTTCTTTTTCTTGGAGATGGCCTTGCGCAACTCATCCGACTCGGATGGCGTGTAACCTGCCAGCTCGACCGCGGCGCGCATTAACTGTTCCTGGTATAGAGGGATGCCGTACGTGGACTCAAAAATGGGCTTCATCGCCGGATGACGATATTCGACTTCCGCTTCGCCGTGCATGCGTGCAATGTAATCGGGGATGAACTGCATCGGGCCAGGACGGTACGCCGCGACCATCGCGATGACGTGATCCAGCTTGGTCGGTTTCATTTGGACGATGTAGCGCGTCATGCCCCCGCCTTCCACCTGGAAGACGCCGGCAGTCTGTCCGCTGCCAAGGAGTTCAAATGCCTTCGGATCATCGAGCGGAATATTATTTAGATCAAAATGAAGGCCGTGACGCCTCTCGATCATGTCGCAAGCTTTGGCCATCACGCTTAAGGTAATGAGTCCGAGGAAGTCTACCTTCAACATGCCCAGCGAATCGAGCACACCCATTTCAAACTGCGTGACGGTTTTGATGGGTGTCTCTTCCGAGCCGGAGGTCGGGCGATGCAACGGTAGGTATTCCAGGATCGGCTTGTCGGAGATCACCACGCCCGCGGCATGCGTGCCAGCGTTGCGCACCGTGCCTTCCATCTTTGCTGCAATATCAATCAATTCATGCAGGTGCGGAGTCGAATCATAGACTTCCTTGAACTCCGGAATTGCCAGGGCATCTTCCATGGTGGTGGGGCGTCCTGAAACAAACGGCACCAGCTTCGCAATGCGATCCACCTCGTTCAAGGGGATGTCCATCACGCGGCCCACGTCACGCAGCGCCGCTTTCGTGCCCATCGTGCCGAACGTGATGATCTGTGCCACCTTGTCGCTGCCGTATCTCTTCGTGCAATACTCAAGCACTTCGGCGCGGCGGTCATCGCGAAAGTCGAGGTCAATATCCGGCATCGAGATGCGTCCTGGATTGAGGAAGCGCTCAAAGATCAGGTCGTGCTGCAACGGATCGACGAGCGTGATGTTCAAGGTGTATGCGATGATCGAGCCGTTACCGGAACCGCGCGCGTTGTACCAGATCCCATTCTGACGCGCGTACGTACACAAGTCCCAAACGATAAGGAAGTATGCCTCGAAGCCCATCTTGTGGACAACGCCCAATTCGTATTCGAGTCTTTCGCGGACTTCCTGGCTGGCGGCGCGATTCCCGTAGCGCTGTATCGCTCCTTCTTCACATAGGTGGCGCAGATAAGTTTTCGCGGTATATCCTTCGGGAACCGGGAATTCGGGCAGGTGGTAGCCCTTGAAGGAGAGGTCCACGTTGCAGCGTTCGGCGATGAGTAACGTGTTGC
>Ga0335081_10016377_pt1 | contig 11995 bp, 14 predicted proteins | sample Lox_Sample_35_FD_206713 | JGI IMG/M metagenome (GOLD analysis project Ga0335081, IMG submission 206713) | Soil microbial communities from Loxahatchee National Wildlife Refuge, Florida, United States - Lox_Sample_3.5 | ecosystem: Environmental > Terrestrial > Soil > Wetlands | place: USA... | reverse complement strand
GTGGGGTCACCGAGCTCGACATCACGCTGGCCGAGGCCATGGACAAGTTGGCCGCTGGGTAAACGCCGTCCCCAGGCCTTCACTTGCGCCCCTACTTAGATACCACCAGCGCCTTCAGGCGCTTATTTCAGTTGAACCTTATTCAAGCCTGCGGTTTCCGCCGCGCGCTTTGAACCTTCCGCACCTGGCCCGACACCCACCTTCGAAAGGCCGCCCAAGGCCGAACCGAATGACAGGGAAAATCGCCATGCGCACTCTCGCCGCCAAGATCCCGATGGAAGTGGTCGAAGGCATGCCGCTGCTCGCCGGCGCCATCACCTTCTGCGTCGCCATGTTCTTCATCGTGATGTCGTCCGATCCGCTCTCCGCGCACACGGTCGTCTCCACGCTGCGCTGACGCTCTTACGGGTGGGCGCCGCGCCAACCAGATAGATGGCATGGCATTCGCCCGCTCGGCCTTCCGGTGCCGCGACGATATCGATCTCGACGCGTTGCGGCGGAACTTCTGGCGCAAGCTGCGCGCCGCCTTCGCCCACATTCCCTTCGCCGAGGATCTGCTCTCCGCTTATTACTGCGCCTTCGATCATGCGACGCCGCTGCATGTGAAGGGCGCGCTGATCGGCGCACTCGCTTATTTCGTACTGCCGGTCGACGCCATTCCCGACTTTCTGCCGGTCATCGGCTTCACCGACGATGCCGCCGTGCTCGCCGGCACGCTCAAGCTGGTGGCGAGCCACATCCGCCCCGACCATCGCGAGGCGGCACGCGACAAGCTCGCCGAGTTCAAGGCGCAGCGCTAATCGTGGGGTAGTCATTGCCGGGTTCCACCTGGCAATCCATCTTTCCAAAAAACGATGGATGCCCGGGTCAAGGCCCGGGCATGACAGAACGCCTCAAGGCCTTAGGATAACCTTGCCCATCACCTTGCGGGCGGCAATCTCTTTCAGCGCCTGCGGGCCTTCGCTGAGCGGATAGACCGCGTGCACGTGCGACGACAATTTGCCTTCCTTGACCCAAGCCAGCAGCTGCTCGGTGTTGGCGCGGTGGCCAGCCTTGTCGCGCTCGATCCATGAGCCCCAGAACACGCCGAGCACGTCGCAGCCTTTGAGCAGCACGAGATTGAGCGGCAGCTTCGGAATCTCGCCGGCGGCGAAACCGACGACCAGGAAGCGGCCGAGCCAGGCGATCGAGCGCAGCGCCGCCTCCGCGTAAGGCCCGCCGACCGGATCGTAGATCACGTCGGCGCCGCGGCCGTCGGTGACGCGGCGCAGCGCGTCCTTGAGGTCTTCCTTGCCGTAGTCGATGCCGTCATCGGCGCCGTGCCGCTTGGTGAACGCGATCTTCTCCGCCGAGGAGGCGCAGGCGATCACCCGCGCGCCCATCAATTTGCCGAGCTCGACTGCGGCAAGCCCGACGCCGCCGGAGGCGCCGAGCACGGCTAAAGTCTCGCCGCGCTGAAGCTCGGCGCGATCTTTCAGCGCGTGCAGGCTGGTGCCGTAGGTGACGGTGACCCCGGCGGCGCGGTCGAAGTCGAGCCCGTCGGGCAGCTTCACCAGCCGCTCGGCAGAGAGCGCGATGCGTTGGCGCGCGGCGCCCGAGCCGCAGTAGCCGAGCACGCGGTCGCCGACCTTGAGCGAGGTGACGCCGTCGCCCAGTCTCTCCACCGTGCCGGCGAACTCTGCCGCCGGCGAGAACGGCATCGCCGGCTTGAACTGATATTTGCCGGCGATGATCAGCGTGTCGAAGAAGTTGAGCGCGGCGGCGGCGATCTCGACCACCGCCTCGCCGGGCGCGGGAACCGGGTCGGCGATGTCGGCGAATTCGAGATCGTCGGGCGTGCCGTAGCGGGTGCAGAGCAGGGCTTTCATAGGGGGGAATGTCGGTGTGGCGGGCGGTTGGCGACGTTGTAACATGCGTGTCCAGGCACGCCAGCCGGCGTTAACTTTTGCCTCCTATGGTGACCCCCGCGCGGCCGGCCGCCGCCTTCACAAAGCCGAGTTTCCCCCTTAAGGGCTTGATTTCCCGCGTTTCTCGTCACCTTGACCGGTAGGGCCGATGAACAGGACATTTGTGTTCCGCACCGTGCTGGCCACCCTGGCGGCTTGCGCCTTCGCCACCACCGCCCTCGCGCAGAAGAAATCGCCGACCGAACAGGCCACTTTGCTCGGCCAATTCGGCGATTGGGGCGCCTACAAAGCGACGCCCGGCGGCAAGCCGGTTTGCTTCGCGTTGTCGAAGCCGACCTCGGAGAAGACCGAGCCGGCCGGGCGCAACCGCGACCAAGCTTATGCCTTTATCTCCACCCGTCCGGCCGAGAAGGTGAAGAACGAAGTTTCTATCATCGTCGGCTATCCGCAGAAGGCCAACTACGAGGCCACCGCCACCATCGGCTCAGCGAAATACGTGATGTACACGCAGGACGACGGCGCCTGGGTGAAGAACGCCGCCGAGGAGCCGCAGATGGTCGCCACCATGCGCAAAGGCGGCCAGCTCACCATGGTCAGCGAATCCGCGCGCGGCACCAAGTCGACCGACGTCTACTCGCTGAAGGGTCTCGGTGAGGCGCTCGACAAGGTCGCCGCAGAGTGCAAATGACCCCGTAGGGGCCATCACCGGGCCGCCACGCAGTGGCGAGACCCGGTGATCCCGCTTAGATAGGCTATGCGTCCCCAAGCGGGATCGCCGGGACAAGCCCGGCGATGACTATCGAGAGGCCATGAGCGTCGTCGTTCAACAAACACTTATCGAGAAACTGCCGCTCGAGCGCTATGTCGCGCCGGAAAAGCCGTCGCTGGTCGGGCTGACGCGCGCGCAACTGGCCGACGCGCTGGGCGCGGCCGGCGTGCCGGAAGGCCAACGCAAGATGCGCGTGCAGCAGCTCTGGCACTGGATCTATTTCCGCGGCGTCACCGATTTCGAGCGCATGACCAGCGTGTCGAAGGAGCTGCGCGCCGCGCTCGCCGAGCGCTATACGCTCGACCGCCCCGAAGTGGTCGCCGAGCAGGTCTCCGTCGACGGCACGCGCAAATGGCTGATGCGGCTGCCCGGCGATCCCGACAGCAAGCTGCCGCACGAGATCGAGACCGTCTACATCCCCGACACCGAGCGCGGCACCTTGTGCGTGTCCAGCCAGGTCGGCTGCACGCTCAACTGCTCTTTCTGCCATACCGGCACGCAACGGCTGGTGCGCAATCTCACCGCCGGCGAGATCGTCGGCCAGGTGCTGGCCGCGCGCGACCGCCTGGGTGATTGGCCCGGCGGGGTGCGGCCGACCGACGGCGTGGTGCCGACGGGCGAGCGCTGCGTCACCAACATCGTCATGATGGGCATGGGCGAGCCGCTGTACAACTTCGAGGCGGTGCGTGACGCCATCCTGATCATGGCCGACGGCGACGGCATCGGCATCTCCAAGCGCCGCATCACTCTGTCCACCTCGGGCGTGGTGCCGATGATCGAGCGCGCCGGCAACGAGATCGGCTGCATGCTGGCGGTGTCGCTGCACGCGGTGCGCGACGAATTGCGCAACGAGCTGGTGCCGCTCAACCGCAAGTATCCGATCAAGGAGTTGCTGCAGGCCTGCCGCAACTATCCCGGCGTATCCAACGCCAAGCGCATTACCTTCGAGTACGTGATGCTCAAGGGCGTCAACGACTCCATTGAAGACGCCAAGGCGCTAGTGCGTTTGCTCAAGGGCATCCCGGCCAAGATCAACCTGATCCCGTTCAATCCGTGGCCGGGCTCGAAATACGAATGCTCGGACTGGGAGCAGATCGAGAAGTTTTCGCAGGTTGTGTTCGACGCCGGCTATGCCTCGCCGGTGCGCACGCCGCGCGGGCGCGACATCCTCGCCGCCTGCGGCCAGCTCAAGAGCGCGAGCGAGAAACTGTCGGCGCGCGAGCGCATGGCGCTGCGCGCCATGGCGATGGTGGACGAGGAGTGAATGACGCTGTCATCGCCGGGCTTGTCCCGGCGATCCCGATTCAGGGGGCAGTGCCTTACTAAGCGAGATGGCCGGCACAAGGCCGGCCATGACGGGGGGATATAGCCATGGCGCTGGTCGGCCGCATCTTCATCATCTTCTTTGCGCTGCTGCTGGCGAGCCTCGCCGCCGCGCTGGCCGTCGCCGTGATCCTGTTCGGTCCGCAATGGCACGGCTGGCAAAACGACATCTTCGTCGCCATCGGCTTCTGGATCGCCGCCTTCTTCGGCATCGTCTTCATGGGCATGGTCACTTTGGTGCCGGCAGCGGTGCTGGTCGCGCTGGCCGAGACCTTCAAGATTCGGTCTTTCATCGCCTACACGGTGGGCGGAGCCGTGCTGGTGGTCGGCACGTTCTTCGGCAGCGGCATGGCGCCGCCGACCTTCGAGGAGTCGATCGACCGTGCGCCGCCGCCGTTCCTGCGCGCGGCCGAATTGGCCGCCGCCGCCGGCGCGGTGTTCGGCTTCGCCTATTGGGTGATCGCGGGCCGCGACGCCGGCCGCTGGCGGGAGAAGAAAACGCCGGTGGCCTCCGCGCCAACCGGGACCGAAGGCCACGGCTGAGTCGCTACTTCGCCGCCCAATCGAGCGCCTGCTCCAGCCGGTCGTTGCCCCAGAACAATTCGCCGTCGGCGGTGACGAAAGTCGGCGCGCCGAAAATGCCCAGGCGCTGCGCTTCCTCGGTCTGCGCGCGCAATTGCGCCTTCATTGCATCGGACTGCGCGCGCGCCATCACGGCTGACGCATCGCGGCCGAGCTCGCCGACGATTGCCGCCACAGCGCCGGGCGCACCGATATCGCGGCCCGCGCCGAACTCGGCCGTGTAGACCGCGCGGATGAAGTCCTCGCCCCAGCCTTCCGCCAGCGCCACCAGCGCGACGCGCGCGGCGGCGATCGTGTTCTGCGGAAACACCGCCGGCTGCACGAAGGGCAGCGCGAGCGCGCCGCAGAGGCGCTCGAGGTCGCGCCACATATAGCGGCCCTTCACCGGATAGATGTTGAACGGCGAATTGTCCCAGCCCTGCGCCTTGAAGATCGGCCCGAGCAGAAACGGCCGCCAGCGCAAGACGACGCCGCGCGCCTGCGCCAATGGCGCAATGCGCATGGCGGCCGGGTAGGAATAGGTCGAGGCGAATTCGAACCAGACGTCGAGGGTGGCCATCGCGAGACTATAGCGAGGCCGTTCATCCCCGCGAAAGCGGGGACCCAGGCTTGCCTTTTCAATCCGCCTGCCCTCGGCTAGACCAGCCCCCGCATGAACCGCACCGGACTGATCATCGCGCTCGCCATCGGCGTCGCCGCCGGCCTTCTGTTCGGGCTCTTTCCGCAGCTCGACCTCGCCATCTCGCGGCCGTTGCACGACCACGTCGACAATGTCGGCAACGTATTCGCCTGGCGCACTTACGTTCCGCTGATGCGCGCGCGCGACATCGGCCTGTGGGTCGGCACGGTGCTGGTCGCGCCGGCCGTCTTGTCGCTGCTGCTCAGGCTGATCCTGCCCGAGCGCAAGATGTTCATCTCCGGCCGCGCGGTGATCTTCCTCATCGTCACCATGGCGCTCGGCCCGGGCCTCTTGGTCAACGTGCTGCTGAAGGATCATTGGGGCCGCCCGCGGCCGATCGACGTCACCCAGTTCGGCGGCGAGCAGCACTTCGTCGCCTGGTGGGATCCGCGCGGCGATTGCCCGGGCAATTGCTCGTTCGTCTCCGGCGACGTCGCCGGCGCGGCCTGGACCTTCGCGCCGGCGGCGTTGGCGCCGCCGCAATGGCGCGCGCTCGCCTATGGCGCGGCGTTGGCGCTGACCGTCGGTATGGCCGCGGTGCGCATGATGGCGGGCGGCCATTTCGCCAGCGATGCGATCTTCGCCGGCGTATTCACCTTCCTCATCGTCTGGTTCAGCTACGCACTGATCTATCGCTGGCCGCGCACGCGTCTGGAGGACGAGGAGGTCGCCGACAGCATCGGGCGTTTCGGCCTGTCCCTGCGTGACGGCTTCGGCTGGTTCGGCCACCGAGTCGCCGACGAGATTGCCGGGCCGGACGAGAAAGCGCCGGACCCGGACCTCGAACGCCGCCGCGGCTGGTGGTGAGGCGGGCCAAGCGCGGGCTTGCATCCATTTCGGCGCCTGGTGCTAGGATGCTGGCCGGAATGGAGGAATAGGCATGGCGGAGGCGGACGGGGTCAAACGGCTGCTGCAGATCAAGATGCGGGCGCTCGGTGACCCGGCGCAGGTGCTGACCCTGATCCGCAGCGCGGCGCCGTTCTACCGCGCGCTCGGCGGCACCCGCGTTCGCCTGCTGCAGAATGTCGACGACCCGCCGCAGATCGTGCTGGAGATCGAATACGAGGCCAGCGCCGCGCTCGAGCTGAACCGCCACAAGGTGGCAAGCGATCCGATGGTGCGCACCTTCCTGCAGGGCTGGCGCGCCATCCTGGCCGGCGCCGCCGACATGGACGTCTACCAGGACGTGACCGAGTAGGGCGGCGCCCCCCGCCTCTTGACCCGGGCGCCATTCCCGCGTTCAAAACAGGCGGAAAAGCGCAGTGAAAGCAACATAATGGCCGCCGGCGACAAAAAGAGACCCAAGAAGGTGGTGCTTGCCTATTCGGGCGGGCTCGACACCTCGATCATCCTCAAATGGCTGCAACAGACCTACGGCGCCGAGGTGGTCACCTTCACCGCCGATCTCGGCCAGGGCGAGGAGCTCGAGCCGGCGCGGGCCAAGGCGCTGCTGCTCGGCATCAAGCCGGACAACATTTTCATCGAGGACCTGCGCGAGGAATTCGTCCGCGACTACGTCTTCCCGATGTTCCGCGCCAACGCGCTGTACGAGGGTCAGTATCTGCTCGGCACCTCGATCGCGCGCCCGCTGATCGCCAAGAAGCAGATCGAGATCGCCGAGAAGGTCGGTGCCGACGCGGTGGCGCATGGCGCCACCGGCAAGGGCAACGATCAGGTGCGCTTCGAGCTCACTTACTACGCGCTCAAGCCCGACGTCACCGTGATCGCGCCCTGGCGCGAATGGGATCTGACCTCGCGCACCAAGCTGATCGAATTCGCCGAGAAGCACCAGATCCCAATCGCCAAGGACAAACGCGGCGAAGCGCCGTTCTCGGTCGACGCCAACCTGCTTCACTCGTCGTCGGAAGGCAAAGTGCTGGAAGACCCGGCGCAGGAAGTGCCGGATTACGTCTATTCGCGCACCGTCGGTCCGGAGGAGGCGCCGGACAGGCCGACTTACATCACCGTCGATTTCGAGCGCGGCGATGCGGTGGCGATCGACGGCAAGAAGCTGTCGCCGGCTATCTTGCTCAAGACGCTCAACGATCTCGGCAAGGCCAACGGCGTCGGCCGCCTGGACCTCGTTGAGAACCGCTTCGTCGGCATGAAGTCGCGCGGCATGTACGAGACGCCGGGCGGCACCATTCTCTATGCCGCGCACCGCGGTATCGAGTCGATCACGCTCGACCGCGGCGCCGCGCATCTGAAGGACGAGCTGATGCCGAAATATGCCGAGCTCGTCTATTACGGCTTCTGGTTCGCGCCCGAGCGCGAGATGCTGCAGGCGGCGATCGACAAGTCGCAGGAGCTGGTCAGCGGCCGCGTGCGGCTCAAGCTCTACAAGGGCAATGTCATCGTGGTCGGCCGCGAGAGCCCCTATTCGCTCTACGACAAGGAACTGGTCACCTTCGAGGAAGGCGCGGTCGCCTACGATCACCGCGACGCCGAAGGTTTCATCAAGCTCAACGCGTTGCGCCTGCGCACGCTCGGACAGCGCAAGCGCAAGCTGAAGCTGTGATTTTGGGTTGAGTGAGGTAGGTCGGTGGATCGCATGAGACCCTTATGCGAAATAACCGCAAGGCGCTTGCTGTTCGCAGCCATGCTGCTGGCGCTCGGCGGCTGCTCGTCGGTCGGCTCGTTATTCGGCGGCAGCAAGAACGAGCCGGTTGTCGATCCAAATCTTTTCCCGGGCAACTACAAGCAGGAAGTCCTCGACACCTTGCGCACGACCCTGGTCGAGCCGAGCAACGTTCGCGATGCCTTCATCACCGATCCGGTGCTGGCCCCGGTCGGCGGCGAGCAGCGCTATATCGTCTGCGTGCGAGCGAATTCGCGCAATGCGGCGATGCAATATCAGGGCCCGAAGGACCGCATTGGTTATTTCTACGGCGGCCATCTCAACCAGCTGGTTGCCGCCACGCCCGAGCAGTGCGCGAGAGCGCCGTACAAGCCGTTCCCCGAGCTCGAGCGCCTCTGCGCTACGAAGAGCTGCCAGTAGCTATTCGGTCGGCGTTGCCGGCTGCGCGGTCGCCTTCTTGAGGTCGGGAACCAGCGGCAGGCCGCGGCGCTTCTTGTCTTCGATTTCGGCGATCACCTTCTGCATCTGCACGAAGCGCGCCGGCGAGATAGGGTGGGTGGTCGCCAGGCGGATGGCGTCTGGAACCTCTGAGCCAAGCTTGCGCCAGATTTCTTCTGTACCGGAAATGTCGTAGCCCGCGCGCGCCGCGTAATAGGCGCCGACATAGTCAGCCTCACGTTCGAACGAGACGCTGAAGGCGAACAATCCGGCGGCGCCCAGACGGCGGGTGAAGGTCGTGCCGGTATAGATGCCACCGAGCATGAAGCCGCCGTCGATCATCGCACCGCTCAGTTCACCCAAATAAAAATTCTGCGCTCGTTTTTGGTAATGCTCCATGGTCACGTGGGCGAGTTCATGACCGACGATGACGGCGAGCTCCGAGTCGGTTTGCGTGAGCCGCAGCATGCCGGAGTAGACCACGATCTTCTTGAAGTCGGTGAAGGCGTTCGGAACCGGGTCGCTCACGTAACTTATAGGAATCGCGCAGGCCAACACCGGATAGACGATGCGTTCATCGTCCTGACCGTCGCGGAGGAAGCTGATGCGCACCGGCTTCTCGCCGTTCTTCCTCAGCCAGTCGGTCATCCAGCCGTCGGTGCGATAGGGCGACACCACGTCGTTATTGAGCGTGAGGATCTGGTCGCCGAGCTTGAGGCCGGCAACCGAGGCGGGCGAGCCGTCGACCACCGCGATCACTGTCGGCTTGGTCCAGCTGATCTCCAGCGCCTCGTGCGAATAGGAGCGATATTTCTTCGGCAGGCTCTGCACGGTGGCGGCGTGCAGGCCGATCAGCGGATCAGTGTCGACGCAGAACTGCCGGTTGGCCACGCGAATATGGAAGCCCACATTCTCGACGCGCTGGAGCTGCGTGTAGTAGTCGTGGATATGCGCGATCTGCTCCTTGCGCTGCTCGGCCTCCACCTCGCGCTTCGGCAGGGCGGGCAACAGGCTGTCCGGTACGGCGCAGCCGGCGCACAACCAGACGCCCGTGATCACGCCGAACCAATCATGCCGACGCACGACAAAACCCCCGCCACAGGCGGGAAAGTCTGCGTCAGGGCTACAACCGGATCAAGCTAAAGTTGTAGTCGTAAGGTCCTCAACCGACCACTTGAGCCGGCCGATCAGGCCGTGGATGTCGCCAAGCACATAGAGGTCGCGGACCTTCGCGCCGTCAAAGGTGAAGATCGGCATGCCGGTCCACCACACGTGGCGCCCGCTGGGCGGCACGCCAAACATTTCTTTCCGGTGGAAGCCGTGGAAGCGGAAATATGAACCATACTCGCGCCGTTTCGCCGACGGTCACACCTGCCGGTCGACCAGCGCCTTCTTCAACTCCGCGATCTGCTTGGCCGGGTTGAGGCCCTTGGGGCAGGCCTTCGAGCAGTTCATGATGGTGTGGCAGCGATAGAGGCGGAACGGGTCTTCCAGATTGTCGAGCCGCTCGCCGGTCGCCTCGTCGCGGCTGTCGGTGACCCAGCGGTTGGCCTGCAACAGCGCGGCCGGGCCGAGGTAGCGGTCGGAATTCCACCAGTAGCTCGGGCACGAGGTCGAGCAGCAGGCGCAAAGGATGCACTCATACATGCCGTCGAGTTTCACGCGGTCCTCGTGGCTCTGCTTCCACTCCGCCTCCGGCGTCGGCGAGGTGGTGTGCAGCCAGGGCTCGATCGAGGCGTACTGCGCATAGAAGTTGGTCAGGTCGGGCACCAGGTCCTTCACCACCGGCTGATGCGGCAGCGGATAGATGCGCACCGGCGCCTTATTGTCGTCGATCGCCTTGGTGCAGGCGAGCGTGTTGGTGCCGTCGATATTCATCGCGCAGGAGCCGCATACGCCTTCGCGGCAGGAGCGGCGGAAGGTCAGCGTCGGATCGATGTTGTTCTTGATCCAGATCAGCGCGTCGAGAACCATCGGCCCGCAGTCGTGGCGGTCGACGTAATAGGTATCGACGCGCGGATTTTGCCCGTCTTCCGGATTCCAGCGGTAGATGCGGAATTCGGTTTCCTCTTTCGCCTGCGGCGAGCCCGGCCAGGTCTTGCCCTGCGTGACTTTGGAGTTTTTCGGCAGCGTGAATTCGACCATTGTGGCTTCCGTTTTCTCTGCTCGTCATGGCGCATGACGGTCAATAAACCCGTGCTTTCGGCTCGATGTAGGCGACGTCGTTGGTCAGCGTGTAGGTGTGCACCGGCCGGTAGTCGATGGTCACCTTACCGTCGGCATCCATCCACGCCAGTGTGTGCTTCATCCAGTTCTTGTCGTCGCGCTCGGGATGGTCCTCGCGCGCATGCGCGCCGCGGCTTTCGGTGCGGTTTTGCGCCGAATCCATGGTCACCACCGCCTGCGCAATCAGGTTGTCGAGCTCCAGCGTCTCGATCAGGTCCGAATTCCAGATCAGCGAGCGGTCGGTGACGGCGATGTCCTTCATGCCGTCGTAGACGTCGTGGATGCGCTTGTGGCCTTGATCGAGGACCTCGCCGGTGCGGAATACCGCGCAGTCTTCCTGCATCACCTTCTGCATCTTCAGCCGCAGTTGCGCGGTCGGCGTGGAGCCTGCGGCGTGACGGAACTTGTCGAGCCGGGTCAACGCGAGATCGGAGGAATCCTTCGGCAGATCGGCCTGCTTCTCGCCGGCGTTGAGCAGCTCGGCGCAGCGATGCGCGGCGGCACGGCCGAACACGACCAGATCGATCAGCGAATTCGAGCCGAGCCGGTTGGCGCCATGCACCGACACGCAGGCAGCTTCGCCCAGCGCCATCAGGCCGGGGATGACAGTATCGGGATCGCCGTTCTTCTTGGTCAGCGCCTCGCCGTGATAATTGGTGGCGATGCCGCCCATATTGTAATGCACGGTCGGCAGCACCGGGATCGGCTCGCGGCTGACGTCGACGCCGGCGAAGATGCGGGCGGATTCCGAGATGCCCGGCAGCCGCTCGTGCAGCACCTTGGGATCGAGATGATCGAGGTGCAGGAAGATGTGGTCCCTCTCCTTGCCGACGCCGCGGCCTTCGCGGATCTCAATGGTCATCGCGCGCGAGACGACGTCACGCGAGGCGAGGTCCTTGGCCGAGGGCGCGTAGCGCTCCATGAAGCGCTCGCCCTCCGAATTGACCAGGTAGCCGCCCTCGCCGCGCGAGCCTTCGGTGATCAGGCAGCCGGCGCCGTAGATGCCGGTCGGATGGAACTGGACGAACTCCATGTCCTCGAGCGGCAAGCCGGCGCGCAGCACCATGGCGTTGCCGTCGCCGGTCTGCGTGTGCGCGCCGGTGCAGGTGAAATACGCGCGCCCGTAGCCGCCGGTGGCGATCATGGTCATGTTGGCGCGGAAGCGGTGGATCGAGCCGTCATCCATGTTGAGCGCGACCACGCCGCGGCAGCGGCCGTCCTCGTCCATGATCAGGTCGATGGCGAAATATTCGATGTAGAACTCGGCCGAATGCTTGAGCGCCTGACCATAGAGCGTGTGCAGCATGGCATGGCCGGTGCGGTCCGCGGCGGCGCAGGTGCGCTGGGCGGTGCCCTTGCCGTAATGTGTGGTCATGCCGCCGAACGGGCGCTGATATATCTTGCCGTCTTCCTCGCGGCGCGAGAACGGCATGCCCCAGTGCTCGAGCTCGTAGACCGCGGCCGGCGCGTTGCGGCACATGTATTCGATGGTG
>Ga0335081_10016376_pt1 | contig 11995 bp, 14 predicted proteins | sample Lox_Sample_35_FD_206713 | JGI IMG/M metagenome (GOLD analysis project Ga0335081, IMG submission 206713) | Soil microbial communities from Loxahatchee National Wildlife Refuge, Florida, United States - Lox_Sample_3.5 | ecosystem: Environmental > Terrestrial > Soil > Wetlands | place: USA... | reverse complement strand
ACCTGCAGGAAACGCTGACCTTCTCGTCCTACACGGCCGAAGCGTCGGTCGCGCTGACGCCGAAGTGACCGGCGGTCAGGCCGCCAGCACCGCGTCGAGCGCGGAGTAGAAGACGCCGAGCCCGTCATCAGACGGCCCGGTGAGCGGCTCGGTGGCGTGTTCGGGGTGGGGCATCAGACCCAGCACGCGGCGGTTGGCCGAACAGACGCCGGCGATGTCTCGCATCGAGCCATTCGGGTTGTCCCGGTAGCGAAACACCACCCGTCCCTCCCCCTCGAGTTTGTCGAGCACCGGTCCGGCAGCGACGTAGCGGCCCTCGCCCGACTTCAACGGGACCAGCAGATCCGCGCCGGGCTCGTAGCGCGACGTCCACGCCGTCTCGGTCGAAGCCACCTGAAGCCACACGTCGCGACACACGAAGTGCAGGCCGATGTTTCGCGTTAACGCCCCCGGCAACAGCCCGGCCTCGCACAGAACCTGGAAGCCGTTGCAAATGCCCAACACCGGCATACCCCGCGCCGCCGCGGCGATCACCTCACCCATCACCGGGGCGAACCGGGCGATCGCGCCTGCCCTCAGGTAGTCGCCGTAGGAGAAGCCGCCGGGCACGACCACGGCATCGACGCCCATGAGGTCGGCGTCGGCGTGCCACAGGCTCACCGCCTTCGCCCCGACGCGCCGCACGGCGCGGACGGCGTCGACATCGTCCAGGGTGCCCGGGAACGTGATCACGCCCACCCTCGCGGTGGTCATGACTGCTCCCTGCTGATCGTCCAGTCCTCGATGACGGTGTTGGCCAGCAGTGATTCGGCGATCTCGGCGACCGTCGCATCGTCGACGGTGTCGTCGACCTCAAGCTCGAACCGCTTGCCCTGCCGTACATCTGAGATACCGGCGTGCCCTAGGCGGCCCAGTGCGCCGACGATGGCCTGACCCTGAGGGTCGAGGATCTCGGCTTTGGGCATGACGTGCACTACCACCCGCGCCACGCGCAGCTCCTCGTTTGCTGGTACTGGTTGCCGGTCCCGCGATAACTCTACCGGCAACCTGCGTGCGTCCGGGTCACTGGCACGAGTCGATGTATGCGACGCACAGCGGCGAGACCAGCGCGTCGAGAACCTGGTGGTCGGGGACCGTCGGCCACGGCACGGCCGGCGGCGCTGACGCCCACATCGTGAGCTCGACCGACGTGCTGCTCTGCGGGTGCGAGATCAGATATTCGTGCACAACGGTTGAGGTCGGCCCGGCCACGCTGATCACCGCGGCGAGCCGACCCGGTTCTTCGGTGGTCAGCGACGGTGAGGTTCCCGGCGCGGTGAGTTGGCAGAACCGCAGCGCCGCGGTGGCCGACTGCAGCATCGCGTCGGCGTTCTGGCCGCCGCGCCAGGTCTCGCCGCGCCAATGCAGCACCTGCACCTGCAGTTGCCACTGGCCCGGCGGATTCGTGACCATCGCTTTCGATGCGACCGCGTACGCACGCGGATCACCGGGCACCGGCGGCGTCGCGCACCACTCCTCGAAGCGGAACCGCGGCTGCGACGCGGTGACCGACACCGCGTCCAGGTCGGGCCACTTGTAGGTCGGATACAGCGGGATCGCGGCGGGATCGATCCACCCGGTGGCCGGAATACGGTCGCAGTCCGGGGGGCACGTGCTCGGTAGCGCGTGGGCCGGCGCCGGCCCCAGCACACCGACGGCCGCAAGCATCGCGGCCGCACCCAAGCCCGCAAGCGACCGTGTCACAGACCACCCCCTAGGCGGCGAAGATACCGAGCAGGCACCTAAGGAGAGCACAATCAGGGAATGCAATTGACGCATTTCGGCCACTCCTGCTTACTTGCCGCTTTTCCCGCCCAGAACGGTCCCGCTACCACGCTGTTGTTCGACCCGGGCACGTTTTCGCATGGCTTCGAGGGCGTCACCGGGTTGTCGGCGATCCTGATCACCCACCAACACCCCGACCACGTCGACAGGTCGCGGCTTCCGGCGCTCGTCGACGCCAACCCGGACGCGGCGTTGTACGCCGACCCCCAGACCGCCGCACAACTTGGCGACCCGTGGCGACCGGTGCGCCCCGGCGACGAGCTGACGATCAACGGCGTCAAAGTCCGCGGCACCGGTGGGGTCCACGCGGTTATCCATCCGGAAATCCCGGTCATCAACAACATTTCGTATCTGATCGGTGACTCCGAGCACCCGGCCCGACTGATGCATCCCGGCGACGCGCTGTTCATTCCCGCAGAGCCCGTTGATGTGCTCGCGCTGCCCGCAGCCGCACCGTGGCTCAAGATATCCGAAGCTGTCGAATATTTACGCGCGGTAAACCCGTTGCGGGCTATACCGATTCACCAGGGAATCTTGAATCCGGCTGCGGTCGGGCTGTATTACCAGCGCTATGAAGAGATGGGCCGCAGCGACTTTCAGCTACTGCAGGAGGAGCAGGCCACCGAGTTCTGAATCCGGGCGCGAGCGCACGCGTCAGGCCGCATCGATCAGCACCGGCTGGTCGGGTTGCCACCGGTACACGGTCGGCGTCGTCCGGTGCAACAGCGCCAGGTCGATCGCGTCGAGCATGGCCTGCCGCGGGCCGGGCCGCTGTAGCTGCCTGGCCGTGATGGCGATCCGCACGATACCGCCCCGGCGGGCGATGCGTTCGGCCGACAGCACCAGCATTCGGCACCACCACGGTTCGGTGAGAAAACCGCCGCCGATGCCGAGCACCCGTGCCCGCACCTTGGATTGACGCGCCAGGTCGGTGATGCCGTCCACGCTGGCCAACAAGCGAAAGCCGTTGCGCGGCAGCACCGCTATGGTGCCCGTAGAGGCCGACCAGCCAGGCGCCGCAAACAGCCGCGTGCGCAGCCCGGCCTGCTCCAACACGCGGTCGGCGGCCATGACCCGCAGATTCGCTTCGTGCGCAGGCAGAATCGCGAATTCGGGTCTGCGCCTCTTGGTCGCGGCCTCGTCGTATCCGTGCAAAACGATCGCGTCGCCACGGTCGCGTCGGGTCCGTAGCCATTCGGCGGTCCGAGCGTCGTCGAGCAAACGGTAGCCGCCGCCGAGTCTGGGCGCCACCAGGAATGAGACCGGCACCCGGCGCGCGTCGAGCTCGGCGCAGAAGTCGCTGACGTCGGCCAGGGTGCGGTCCCGCGCGCCCGAGACGGAGACGATCAGTTGTCCTGCCATGACCCCAGTGTGGCAACGTCAGGTGTCGGGAGAGTGACCTCCACGCCGACAGCGAATGTCGGGTTGATGCTGACCGCCGTGACGCCGGCCTCACCGCGCCGCCCCGACAATTAGATTAGCCGTCTACCTAATTGCTGGCTAATCTGAGTGCGGTGGTACATCGCGCGGTAAACCCTAGGCCCCGTGAGCCCGTAGCGGCTCCGGTAGCCCACAACAGCGTTGCCACCGACCACGGGTTGGCAAAGGACCTGCACGCCCGCGAATACCCGCAGGACCTCGACGCCGGCCTGCTGAAGATTGCCGGGGTTTGCGTGCTGGCCGCCGTGATGGCCATCGTCGACACCACGGTGGTCAGCGTCGCGCAGCGAACGTTTATCAGCGACTTTCAGAGCACCCGGGCCGTCGTGGCCTGGACGATGACCGGCTACACGCTGGCGCTGGCCACGGTGATTCCGTTAACCGGGTGGGGCCGCGGACCGGTTCGGTACCAAGCGGCTGTTCATGGGCTCGGTGCTGTTCTTCACGCTCGGTTCACTGCTGTGCGCGATGGCACCGAACATCACCATGCTGATCGCGTTCCGCGTGATACAGGGCCTCGGCGGCGGAGTGCTGATGCCGCTGACGTTCACGATCCTCACCCTGGAAGCCGGCCCGCAGCGGCCGGGCCGGCTGATGGCCGTCCTGGGCATCCCGATGCTGCTCGGGCCGATCTGCGGGCCGATTCTCGGCGGCTGGCTCATCGATTCATTCAGCTGGGAGTGGATCTTCCGGATCAATCTGCCGATCGGGGTGCTCGCGTTCGTCCTCGCCGCGATCGTGTTCCCCAAAGACGAGGCGCACCCGTCGGAAACCCTTGACTTTCTCGGCATGCTGATGCTGTCCCCGGGTCTGGCGACGTTCCTGTGCGGCGTGTCGTCGATCCCAAGCCGCGGCACGGCGGCGGATCCACACGTCTACATCCCGGCCTCGATCGGCCTGGTTTTGATGATCGGCTTCGTGTTCCATGCGCTGTACCGCGCCGACCACCCGCTGATCGACCCGCGGCTGTTCAAGAACCGTGTCCTCACGCTCGCCAACACGACGATGATTGGCACGGCACTGATGTCGGTGATCCTGACCAACCAGTTCAACCACAGCCAATACATCGGCGCCGCAACCAAGATGGCCGCCCTTCGGCAGGAGGCCGCCAAGCGCGGCGTGCCGCCGGACCCGACACAGTTTCCGCCGCAGGCGCTGGTCCCCGACTTCATGCAGCTGGTCACCCATGACCTCTCGCGCGCCTATACGGTGGTCTTCGTGGTCGCCGTCTGCCTGGTCCTGTCCACGCTCGTCCCGGCGTCGTTCCTGCCGAAGAAACCCGCCGCGATACTGGCCGGGCCGGTCTTTGCTCACTAGGCCGCCGGCCTCGCCGCGCCGGCTGCCCCTTACCCGTCGAACAGCATCCGGGCGATGCGCTCGACGGTGACCATCGGATCCACGTCCGCGATCGCGGCAGGCACCGAGTTGTTGAGCCACAACAGCGCAAAGCCGTGCACCAGCGACCAGGCCGCCAGCTCGGCGCCCGGCCGATCCGCCTTGGCATGCGGGTCGGCGAGCGTGGCCACGCCCTGCGAAAGCTCGCTTCCCGCGGCCAATTCGGCGGCAGCGAGTTCCGGATCCCTGGTATCGACCAACGACCGGTCGAACATCACCGCGTAGTGGCCGGGGTGATCGATCGCGAACCGGACATAGGCCAGCGCCGCGTCGATGAAATTCGGACGAGCGGCTTTCAGCGCCTCCGCTAACATCCGGAAGCCCTCCGCGGCCAGTGCGGTGAACAACCCGCGGCGGTCGGTGAAGTGGTGGGCTGGCGCGGCGTGGGAGACGCCGGCTTCCCGCGCGAGTTGCCGCAGCGACACCCCGTCGGCGCCCCGCTCCGCCACCAGGCGCGCAGTTTCGGCCAGGATCACCGCCCGTAGATCGCCGTGGTGGTACTGGGGCCGCGTCGGCGCGCTCATTGGTAGTCAGGGTCGCGGTGCCCGCGTAGCGAGTCCGTTTCCCCATCCCCCTTTCAATCCGTGCGTGCGGTTTTCCCGCACACGGCTTTCGGATGATCTTCTTGACATGGTTACGCAGCCTTGGGGTAGGGGATGGTGCCACGAAGTCGGTGCAGGCCGTGGCCCGTTGAACCACGACTCGGTCCCCTGATCGAGGTGGCCGGGACGCAGGGTGCGACCGCGCTTCTTGGTCAGAAGCCGGTGCAACCGCCGCACCACGTAGTAGTCGATCTGGCCGAACTCGGCGGCGGCGTTACCGGTGCGAAAGTAGTTGCCCCAGCCCCGCAGAATCGGATTGAGCTCCGCAATCACATCACGGATATCGGTTCCGGACCGGTTGCGCCCGGTGCGGTCACGGATCTTGGCCCGTACCCGTGCCATCGCCACTTGGCTGGGCCAGCGGTGCAGGTAGTAGCGCACAATGCGCTGCTGTTCCCACAGCCGCCCCGACATACGCGCCCGGAAATGACAACCCAGAAAATCCAGGCCGTCGCGACCGTCCCGCAGGTCGACCACCCTCGTCTTATCCGGATGCAGCCGCAACCCCAACCCGGCCAGGATGCCCCCGACCGCGACCAGGGCATGCTCGGCTTGTGCCGCCGTGCGGCACAGCACCACACCGTCGTCGGCGTAGCGCACCAACTCACCGCCGCCTCTCGACGACGAACCGGGGCCTGCTACCCGGCGCTCCGGTGCCTACCGGGACGGGACTTTCACCCGCAAGCCTGATCCAGCTCTCAGGACGCACCACCCGAACATCCTAACGCCAAAACTTGACACTGGCTAGTTAGTGGCATAAATTGGCTTTTATCTTGTCGCTGTCAAGATTGGAGATCGGCATGGTTCCCGCGATCACGCTCGTCGTCGTCACACTGGCCGCCCGGTTGGCCGGATGGCTGGGATGGAGCTACCCCGACAGCTGGGCGGCGGCAACCGCCGTCGGCCTGGCCGCGATGTTCGTCCTCACGGGTGTCGCACACTTCGTGCAACCGCGCCGCGACGGGCTGATCGCGATTGTGCCGCCCCGGCTTCCGGCGCCCGGGCTGCTCGTCACGATCACCGGCATCCTCGAACTGCTCGGCGCGGCGGGCCTACTGATCCCGTACACACGGGTCGCCGCCGCGGCATGCTTGTTCATACTGTTGCTCGCGATGTTCCCGGCGAACATCTACGCCGCGGGCGGCAAGCGATCCGAGCACGCACCGAACACGCCGCTGCTGCCGCGCACCCTGTTGCAGCTGCTATTCCTGGCCGGCGCGGCCCTTGTCGCCGCCGGCGGCGTGTAGCAGCCAGGCGTACTGGAACGCGGTCTCTCGCCAGCGCTCGTAGCGGCCGCTGATGCCGCCGTGACCGGCGCTCATCTCGGTCTTCAACAGCACCGGGTGGGTGTCGGTTTTCGTGTAACGCAGCGCGGCCACCCATTTCGCGGGCTCGACGTAGTAGACGCGGGTGTCGTGCAGCGACGTCATCGCGAGGATCGGCGGGTAGTCCTTGGCGGCCACGTTCTCGTAGGGCGAGTAGGACTTCATGTAGAAGTAGACGTCGCGGTCCTGCAACGGATTTCCCCACTCGTCCCACTCCGTCACAGTCAGTGGCAACGCCGGGTCGAGTATGGTCGTCAACGGGTCGACGAACGGCACCTGGGCCAGGATCCCCGCGAACAACCCCGGGGCCAGGTTGGCCGCCGCGCCCATCAGCAGCCCACCGGCGCTGCCGCCCATCGCGACGAGGTTCTCCCGCCGGGTCACCCCGGTCTCGACGAGATGGGTGGCCGATGTGACGAAATCGGTGAAAGTGTTCTTTTTGTGCAGCAGTTTGCCTTGCTCGTACCACAGCCGGCCTAGTTCGCCCCCGCCGCGCACATGCGCAACCACGAACACCATCCCCCGATCCAGCAGCGATAGCCGGGCGATCGAGAACCGCGGGTCTTCGCACAACTCATAGGCACCGTAGCCGTAGATCAACGCCTGGGCGGGAAGCGACAGGTCGGCGCGGTGGATGATCGACAGCGGAACCCGGGCACCGTCGGCTGCGACGGCCCAGTCCCTGCGCTCCACGTAGTCCTCCCGGCGGTAGTCGCCGAGCACGGGTTGTTCGCGCAGCAGGAACCGTTCGCCGGTCGTCACATCCAGGTCGTAGACGCGCACCGGCGTCAGAAATGACGTCGCGCCGATGCGCAGCATGGGTGACTGCCAGTTCGGATTGGCCCCCAAGCCCGCCGACATCAATTCCGAGTCGAACGAGATTTCCCGCGGCTCGCCGTAATGTCCGTCGGCGGTGATCGGCCAGAGCTGGATGCGGGGCAGCGCCTCCCGCCGATAGCTGACCACCAGATGCCCGTCGAACGCGTCGACCCCGTCGATCCGCACATCGTCGCGGTGCTCGATCAGCGTGCGATGGGCCGACGGGTTCTCGACCGGCGCCTCCACCAACTCGAAGTTCACCGCGCCGTCGTTGTGCACGATCAGAAATCGGTCGTCGCCGCCGACCACGGCATGCTCCACCGAATACTCCACGCCATCGCGGCGGGGCCACACTGTCGTGAACCCCGTCCCTGGGTCGGCGGCGTCGCCGTAACGGACCTCCGACGTGATCGCCGATCCGGCGGCGATCACGATGTAAGCGTCGCTTCGCGTCCGGCCTACCGCGAGCCAGAACCGTTCGTCTGCCTCGCGGTAGACCTGTTCGTCGGCAGCGCGCGAACCCAGCCGATGGCGCCACACGGTGTCCGGCCGCCAGGCGTCATCGACGGTCACGTAGTACACGGTTTGATTGTCGGCGGCCCACGTGACTCCCGCGCCGATGCCGGCGATCTCGTCCGGGTACCGCTCACCCGTGCGTAAATCCTTGAACCGCAGCGTATATCGTTCGTCGCCGACCACGTCGACGGAGTAGGCCAGCAGGTTGCCATCGAGGCTCACGCTGGACGCCCCCAGCGCAAAGAAGTCGTGGCCTTCGGCTTCGACGTTCTCGTCCAGGAGTACCTGCTCGCCCGGGATCTCGGTATCTTCGTCGAACCTGGGCGGCGTCCAGTCGGTGGGATCAGCCACCGGACAACGACATTGGACGCCGTACTGCTTGCCTTCGAAACTGCGCCCGTAGTACCACCAGTCCCCGCGGCGGGTCGGCACCGACAGGTCTGTCTCCTTGGTGCGGGACTTGATCTCGTCGAAGATCTGCTGCCGCAACGGGGCCAGGTCCGCGGTCAACTCCTCGGTGTGGGAGTTCTCTGCGGTTAGGTGTTTGATCACCTCGGGATCGGATTTGTCCCGCAGCCATTCGTATGGATCGATGAACACGTCGCCGTGGTATTCCCGCCGGTGCTCAACACGCTTGGCCTGCGGCGGCGTGACAGGTGAAATCACGCGGCTTGCCCGATCCAGTCGTCGAAACGCTTGCCCGAAATACGTTCGTAGGCCTCGATATAGCGTGCGCGTGTCGCGTCAACGACCTTCGCTGGCAGCGGCGGCGGAGCGGAGCTGGCACGGTTCCAGCCGGATTCCGGACCGGTCAGCCAATTACGTACGAACTGTTTGTCGAAACTGTGCTGGGTGACCCCGACCTGATACCCGTCGGCGGGCCAGTACCGCGACGAGTCGGGGGTGAACACCTCGTCAGCTAGCACGAGGTTGCCGTTGCCGTCGAGCCCGAACTCGAACTTCGTGTCCGCGATGATGATTCCCTTCTTCAGTGCGTGGTCGGCGGCGCGGATGTATGTCCGCACTGTGCGGTCCCGCAGCTGGTTGGCCAGGACCGTGCCTACCATGTCCACCACGTCGGCGAACGAGATGTTTTCGTCGTGCTGTCCCAGCGCGGCTTTGGTCGCCGGCGTGAACAGCGGCTGGCTGAACTTGCTGGCCTCCGCTAGCCCGGCGGGCAGCGCAATGCCGCACAGCTCGCCGGTCTTCTGGTAGTCCAGCAGGCCCGAGCCGGTCAGGTAGCCCCGCGCCACGCATTCCACGGGCAGCATTTCCAGCCGCCGCACCACCAGCGCGCGACCCAGCAGCTCCTCCGGTATGCGAGGATCGTCGGGCGGCCCGGCCAGATGGTTGGGGGTGTCATCGAGGAAGTGGAAGAAAAACACGCTCATCGCGGTGAGGATTCGCCCCTTGTCGGGGATCTTGGTGTCCAGCACGTAGTCGAACGCCGAGATCCGGTCGGTGGCCACGATCAGCAGGTGGTCGTCGTCGACCTGGTACAACTCGCGTACCTTGCCGCTGGCCAGGTGGCGATAGTCGCTCAGATGGGGGCGCATCGCGTCAGCCTAACGTCACCATCGCGCGGGCCTGCTGTGTTGGGATCGACGCCATGACATCGCGGTTCCTGCCATACGCCACCACCCCCGGCCGGTTGCTCCTGCAGCTGCTCAGCGACGTCGCCGTCGCCGCGTGGACCGCGCTGTGGGTGGTGATCGCAATTGCCGTCCACGCCGCGGTGTCGACGATCGCCGAGTTTGGTCGGCAGGTCGAAGAGGGCGCCAACGGCGTCGGGGGCAATCTCGACTCGGCCGGCCACGGCGCGAGCAAGGTGCCGTGGATCGGTGACGAGCTGTCCAAGCCGCTCACCGCGGCCGGGCGGGCCGCACACGACATCGCGGGCGCGGGCCATCACCTCGGCACCACCGTAAGCTGGCTCGCCGTGCTGCTCGCGCTGGCCGTCGCGGCACCGCCGATTTTGGCGATCGCGATGCCGTGGCTGGTGCTGCGGGTGCGATTCTTCCTGCGTAAGTGGACGGCGATCGGGCTGACCGCCACGCCGGCTGGCGAGCAGCTGCTTGCCCTGCGGGCACTGGCGAACCGGCCGCTACGGCGGCTGGCGGCCGTCGACCCCGACCCTGTAGGCGCATGGCGACGCATGGACGCGGTCGCCATCCGCGGGCTGGCCGCGCTTGAGCTCCACGCCGCGGGCATCGCCACGCCGCGCAACTGGCGATGATTCGCCGCGGGCGCTGACCGCTTCCGCGGGCAACGTGATGAGCCGATTCACCGGGCACGGGGCCAAATGAGGGTGAGCATGTCGTCGTCGAGCGGCTCGCCGGCCGCCGTGGCGAACGCGTCGAGCGCCACGCCGAGCCGGCCCCGTTCCGCCGCGGGCATTGCCCGCAGCACTCGATCGATCGCATCGCGCCGATGCCTGGTCATTTTGTCGACCAGTCGGCGTCCGGCGGGCGTCAGAGTCAACGTGACGTTGCGCCGGTCGGTGGATGACTCACGCCGATCCAGCAGGCCCGCCTTAATCAGCCGATCACAGGTGCGGCTTGCATTCGACGGGTTGACCTCCAATCCCGCGGCCACCGCGGCGAGGTTCATCGGACCCCGGGTGTCGACCATCACCAACACCCGCAACTGCGGCACGGTCACCATGTCCTCCACCTCGGCGATGGACGACGCGGCGATGCCGACCAGCGCCCGGGATGCCCGCAGCACCGCGTCGACCTGTGCCCGTGATGGCCGGTCGGCGGCCACCTCGCCTCGTCTTGCCGCGCTCATGCATGGCATCTTGCCCCTAGTCATTGCGTCAGCGCAACTATTGCGCGCTATCTCAACACGACATTTCTCCCCGGCTAATGCCACCCGCGCACGGCTGCCAAGGCCACGACCACCCAGACTGCTAGGGCGATCCAGAAGAACACTAGGGAGATCGTCGACAGCGCGGGCAGTCGGGCGTCGATTGATGTCGCCTCGCTCGACGTTGAGTACATGCCCAGCGGAAATACCATCGCCCACCACACCCCGGCGAACCGAAGCGAGCCCGCTCGCGTGTTGACCCGGCGCATGCTCAAGTAGACCAGCAATGGAATCCACAGGCTGGCCACGACCCAGCTCGCGAGCGTCGCGATCTTGACGCCGTCCCGCAGCGGTGACGACGCGTCCAGCGCCCGATAGACGTGATTGCCTGCCAGCGAGGCAATGGCGAAGCCACCCATGAGGATCCAGATGTCGGGCTCCGACCGGTCGGTCACCGACCTGTCGGCGACCGCTGCGCCGACGATCAGCCAGGTGATCAAGCCGTAGACGATCACCGCCAGCGCCCACACGGCCACCGCCAGCCAATACAGCGCACGAAATCCAGTAAAACGGGCGGCGTCGGCCAACACGATTGCCACGCCCGAAGTCGCCACGCTGGCCAGCAGCCACGCGCCCCGGGCGCCGCCGCGGAGCTCACCCACATTCCGAGTAGCCGTGCTGCGTAAAGCGATTGGACTGAGTGTCAACCATGCCAGCACCGCGACCGCGCCCAGCACCCAGAACGGCAGCCGGTGCGGTTCGAAGCGGGCCGCGAGCACGCCCCAGGCGGCGACGAAGGTGAACAGCCGCAGCACGGTGTCTGGCTCATCGAGGTGGTGAAACGCAAACGTGCGCCGAACGATCAGCTTCAGCACCACAAGACCGATGAGCACGATCAAGGCGGCGATGGCAACGGCCGTGAGGATGCAGCTGATCACGATGTAGTGGTGATCGTCGGCGGAGATCGAGATGATCCCGGTCGCCATGACCGCCGCGAACACGTCGGGCCGCAGGTCGGTGTCGACGATCACGACTTTCCGGGCAGGTGCTCGCGGGCGGTGTTGACCAGCCCCACCATGCCGAATGCTTGCGGAGCGTTGCCAAGCTGCCGTCCGGTGTCGGTATCGTATTCCTCGCTGAGTAGCCCAACATCATTGCGCAGACCCAGCAGTCGCTCGAACGCCGCCTCCGCGCGCATCGGCGGTGGTGGGTGAGAAGCGCCGTGGGTCAACACGAACGGGATCTTCTGCCCCGCCGACACTCCGA
>Ga0335081_10016375_pt1 | contig 11995 bp, 11 predicted proteins | sample Lox_Sample_35_FD_206713 | JGI IMG/M metagenome (GOLD analysis project Ga0335081, IMG submission 206713) | Soil microbial communities from Loxahatchee National Wildlife Refuge, Florida, United States - Lox_Sample_3.5 | ecosystem: Environmental > Terrestrial > Soil > Wetlands | place: USA... | reverse complement strand
AAGGAGGAGCAAGTGACGGGGACCGTGATGAATGTGCTGCTGCTGTGCCTCCTCGTTCTGGGTTCTGTCTTGTTGATATTTGGTCCCTTGACGGCCCTCGCGGTGATGTTCTGGCACTGGCGCAAGGAGTTGCGTGATAGCAGCCGGCTGCGCCAGGCGAGATCGACTCAAGTCAGGTAATCCGACCGCTGATCGTTTTGCGCCCGCTTGTGACGCACCAATCAGAATCAATCAGCTGAACTCGAAGCATACCCGCGTGAGAAATTCGTTGCACAATTCTGGCATAGCGCGTTTGTTGGCGCGAAGCTGAGTTGCAAAACGTACAGTACTTGTCCTGAGAAACCGGGGAACCGAACGCTGGCACTAGGATTGCATAAGAATTTGCTGGGTTAGAGTCGGAACCTTGGGGGCGAGTTGGGCAAAGAATTCAGGGCCATTGGTTGGGCGCACGTAGTCGCGTTTCTGCTCGCCCTTGTCGCAGCGCTGTTCAACGTCCACGGACACTTCAGCTCCACGAAACTCTCGCCAGCCGTAGTTCAGCCCCCGCACGTACGCCTCTCGTCGAGCGAATCATCCGGTGCAAAGCTGGTCTCGCGCCCGCTGTATCCATATTCGGTAATCCCGGGAGGCGTGGAGAGTGGGCCGGAGCTGAAAAGCGCGATCTTGCGCGATCCCGTCACAGCGAACCACTATGCGGACTTCGATGTGGCCAAGGCGCGCGTCGTGCGTCTCGATCGCGACCAGCTCGCTTATGTTTCATACCGGATGAGCGGCCGAATTTTCTGGACCAGCAAGAAAGTAAAGCTGCCGAAGGGCGAGACGGTCATTACAGACGGGGCGCATGAAGCGAGGACTCGCTGCGGCAATCGCGTGTCCGAGACGCCGGGCCAACCGGTGTCGCCGGGCGAGCCGCCGCCGCAAGCGCTTCAGCCGTCGCAGCCACCTCAGCAGGTGAGCATCCTATTGCCGCCGGAAATCGACTTTCCGCCGGCGCCACCTCCTGCTTTTCCGCTAGGCCCGCCGCCCGCGCCTCCCGAGGCACCGCCGGGAGGAGGCATAATCCCGCCGCCGTATTTTCCGCCGGTTGGCGGCGGAGGGTCTCCGCCTCCGTCTACTCCCTCTACACCCCCAGTAGTCCCTCCTCCTGTTTCAGTTCCGGAGCCCGGAACTTTCGGAATGCTTGTCCTGGGGATTGCGACGGCTCTCGCCGCCAGTTGGTTTGCAGATATCCGACGCCGACGCAAAGCGTAAAATCTCGCCTATTTCTGCGTGGAAGTAAGGCCTTCCTGTGCGGCTTCCAGGATTCGAATGGTGGGGGCAAGATCGTGCCGCTCGAAGGAGCGCGCGATCGCTTTTCCGATTTCGTCGTAGCGCCCGGTGGCCAGCGCGACCACGCTCGGCCCCGCGCCGCTCAGTGCAATCCCTAGCATCCCAGGCATGCGCGGAAGCGCGAGCGCCTCGCCGAGCCCGGGAATCAATGGCTGCCGCGCGGCTTGATGCAACCGGTCCTGCATCGCGTCCCATAGCAGGTCGTAGCGGCGGTCTTCAAGGGCTGCCACGAAGAGCGCGGAACGCTGGAGATTAAAGACCGCATCGCCGCGGGAGACGGTTGCCGGTAATACAGCGCGCGATCTCTTCGTTTCAAGCTTCACATTCGGCGTGACGATCACCATGCGAATCACTTTCGGCCAATGTTTGCAGACCGCGCCTACGGTGCCGTCGCTACGGGTAAATGTCACGACCAGTCTGCCGAACAGCGCTGCCGCGACGTTGTCGGGATGGCCCTCCATTTCGGCCGCATAGTCGAGAACGGTGTCTTTGGGAATGGCGCGCCCAGTCACTGCGAAGCCGAGCGCCAGACCTGCTACTGTGGCGGCCGCGCTGCTGCCAAGCCCGCCGGCAACCGGAATTTCATTCCGCACGGCAAGCCGCACGCGCGGCAGCTCGAATCCTTCGCGCTCGGCCGTGTGGCGCATCGCGCGGAAGATCAGGTTTTGATCGGGCGAGCTCGGAAGTTCAGACGTGCCGCGGACGCCGCGGCTTCGCGCGAGTGTACGTCCCTCGGGTCTGGACAGGATCGTTGCCCGCACCCGGAGGTACATTTCGAGCGCGAGCCCGAGGCAGTCGAAGCCGGCGCCCATATTTGCAGTGGATGCGGGAACGCGGACTTCAAACGAAATTTGGCGGATAGCGCTCATGGAATCGGATAGTTTCGCCGAGCGGACCTGCCGGGGTACCCGAAGGCCGCGCTCTGGACGCCGCTGACTATCTTGGTCGCTCCAGGCTTGCGAGGATAGCAGTTTTGTTGGCTGCTACGCGCTGCGGAGCATTTTGAAATGCTCCGGCAATCGGCTTCGGCGGCGCCGAGGCATCCTCTGCACCGGCAGCAGAAGCCAAAGTTCCCCCGTGGTAGCGAATCATGTAGTCCGGGTCTTTCAGCGCATGGCCCGTCAGGACCGCTATCACGTCATCCTTGCGCCCGATGTGTCCCGCCGCGACCAATTTCTTGATGCCCGCAACGGTCGTCGCCGAGGCCGGCTCGCAACCGATGCTGTCGCGGCCGATCATGGCTTTGGCGTCGGCAATTTCCTGCTCGCTCACCGTAATGATCTTTCCGCCCGAACGCAGAACCGCGCGCAAGGCTTTCTTCCATGAAACCGGAGCGCCGATCTTTATCGCGGTTGCGAGCGTCCGCGGATTTGCGACGGGTTCGAGTTTTTCGGGAAGGTGCTCCAAGTCAGCTCGTTGTTTCGGGCCCAGATTTGCGAACAGGTGTGCGAGCGGCGCGGCTCCTTCCGCCTGAATCACACTCAGTTTGGGAAGCCGGCTGATCAAGCCGAGATCGAGAAGCTCCTGGAAACCCTTGCCGAGCGCGGTGCTGTTGCCCATGTTTCCGCCCGGGACGACGATATGGTGTGGAACCTGCCAGAGGCATTGTTCCATTAACTCGAACGCGACAGTCTTTTGCCCTTCGATGCGAAAGGGGTTGATAGAATTCGCGACGTAAATCGAAGAATCGTCGCCGAGTTCCTGCACCAGGCGCATGCAGGCGTCGAAGTTGCCGTCGATTTCGAGGACCAGCGCGCCGTAATCGAGGCTCTGCGCGAGCTTGGAGGGCGAAACCTGCCCTCGCGGCAAAAGGATCGCAGCTTGCAGCCCCGCCCGCGCGGCGTACGCGGCGAGGCTCGCCGCCGTGTTTCCCGTGCTTGCGCAGATGGCCGTGCGCGCACCGGAAATGAGAGCCTGCGTCATTGCCGTGGCCATGCCCGTGTCCTTAAACGAGCCGGTCGGGTTGTAGCCCTGATGCTTCAGGCGCAGATCGGAGAGGCCACAATAGTTCGCCGAACGCGGGGCGTGGAAGAGAGGAGTGTTGCCTTCGAAGAGCGTGACAAGCGGCGCATCATCCTCAAACGGAAGCATGGCGTGATAGCGCCATACTCCGCTCGAATCGCGCGGCAATTTTGAATTCGCGCTAGCAGCCCAGGAGCGGCGCAGCGCATCCGGATTTTTCGGGCGCGCAAGCCGGCAATCGATTTCGAGCGTTTCGCCGCAGCGCGGGCATAGGTAGATGCGTTCTTGAAGGCCGTAAGTGGCGCCGCAGGCGCGATTGATGCAGCGCTGCGCGCCGGGTTCGGCGATCTTCTTTACCGCCCGAACGGGCCTTCCGCGCATGTCAGGAAACCTTCACAACGGATTCGCGTGAGACCGGGGCGCCCAGACCAAATTCGCGATGGGCGGCTTCGACTGCCGCCTTCATATCTTTTTCGGACACCACGAAGGAGATGTTGCTTTCCGACGAACCCTGCGCAATGGCGATCAGGTTCACGTTTTCGCGGGCGACGGAGCTGAACGTCCGTGCCGCGACTCCCGGAGTGCCGCGCATGTTTTCACCGACGACGGCGACGATGGCGATGTTCGGATCGAGCGTGATGTGTTCGACCTTTTCATGCGCCACGTCTTGTGCGAACTCTTTCCGCAGCGCCGCTACCGTGCGCTTGGCGTCGGCCGCCGCGACGATGAAGCAGATATCGTTTTGCGATGACGACTGTGAAATGAGCAGCACGTTGGCCTTTAATTCCGCCGTGGTCGAGAACGTGCGTCCAACGACGTCCGGCAAACCTACGATCCCGGGCCCCCCGATCGTGATCAGTGCCACATCGCGAATGGCCGTCAGTGCCTTCACACCGCCGCCATTGCTGCGGCCTTTCGGCGTAATCTTCGTTCCGGCGCGCTCCGGCGCGAAGCTGTTGCGAATCCACACAGGAATGCCGGCCTGCTCGACTGCGCGCAGCGTCTTCGGATGCAGCACCTTTGCACCGAAATAGGCCAGCTCGGTCGCTTCGCGGTAGGAGATTTCGGGAATCGTGCGCGCTTCCTTGACGAGGCGCGGATCGGCGGTCAGAACGCCGTCGACGTCGGTCCAGATGATGATCTCGTCCGCGTCCAGTGCGGCGCCCAGGATCGTGGCCGAATAGTCCGAGCCGCCGCGGCCGAGTGTCGTCAAAACGCCGCTTTCGGTCGCGCCGATAAAACCGGTGGCCACGGGCGTGATTCCGCGTTCAAGGAGCGGACGAAGCCGCGCCTGCGAGCGCTCACGCGTGCGCTCCCGGATGGGGTCGGCGCCTCCGTGGTAGGAATCAGTGACGATTAACTCGGTGGCTTCGACCGGTTCGCTCGGCACGCCGAACTCCTGCAGCGCGCCAGCAACCATCGGAGCGGAAAGCCGCTCGCCGAGGCTTGAAATCGTGTCGAGAGTGCGGGGCGTCAGCTCGTGAAGCAGCGCCGTACCTTTGCAGAGTTGTTCGCCTTCGCCGAAAATTTTGCTTAGAGACGCCGAAAGCCACGTGCGCTTTTCATCGTCGCGAATCAACGAGCCGAGCGCTGTGTCGTGCTGCTTGCGCAGCGCTTCGAAAATTCTGTGCGCGTGTTCCCCATCGCCCGCTTCCGCGCGCTTCGCGGCCTCGATCAGACGGTTGGTCACGCCGCTCATCGCCGAGACGACGGCAACGACGGGACCCTCCTTCACCGCGTCCCTCAAGATCTGCGCGACGCGCGCGATACACGCCGCATCGCCCACAGACGTGCCGCCGAACTTCATCACTCGCAATTTCTTTTTCATTTGTTAGGAGGATCAGGCGCCAAGCGATTCGAAGTGGCCTGGAGTACGAAGTAATCCGGCTTTCGGGACGGCCGCGCCTCGAAAAACTATACACTATCGGGCCCTTTTCGCGCGATGGGTGGGGAACGCAGCTGTTGCCGGAGACAAACGAGACACGGCCGCCGGGCGGCCGCCCTGACGTTCGAAATTACCGGGCGGCCAGAGCTGCGATCAAAGCAGGCACTTGGGGAGTGCCAAGGCCAGTGACGAAGTCGTAGCCTACAGTGGCTGTGCAGAGAGCGCCGCAACTGCCGTTGGTTCCTGACGTGACCGGATGGAAATCGACCGCCATCGTCGATTTCGCGATGGCATAAAGATTCGTGTCTGCGCTTGGAAGATGCGCCTTTCGCGCTGCGGCCCGCGTTGAGTTCGTGATCGCGATGAGCGCAGCCCACTGCGGCGTGCCGGCGCTCGTGCCGCCAACCTGGAACCAGCCGCTGGCGCCGTTAATTCCGATGGAGTCGTAAATGGCGACGCCCGTGCCCGGGTCGCCGTTATAGGAAACATCCGGAGCGCCGCGATAGCCCTTCGCATCGTCGGGAATTGCAAACTGCGATTGGAACAGAGGCTCGCGCTCAATCTTGCTCAATCCGCCGCCGCTGCCGCTCCACGCTGTTTCGCTCTGGTAATTTCCGCTCGAATTTAGGTGAAGCGATGTGCCGCCGACTCCCACCACGTCCGGCGAAGCGGCCGGATATGCCACGCCGGTACCGCTGTCGCCGGCGGCTGCGAAGTATGTGACCCCGCTCGCCGTGAAGTGATTGTCGTAGCTGTTTTCGCCGGAAAATTCCGCCACGGTCCAGCTCATCGAAACTGCTGAGGCGCCGTTGCGCACCGCGACATCCACGCCCGTGAGAAGGTTAGCTAAACTGTTCGTCGGCGTCTCGACAAGCACGATCGTTGCTTTCGGCGCAATGGCGTGCGCCCATTCGACATCGAGCGCGATTTCCAATGCCCAGTTCGCGTTCGTCGCAGGCTTGGCGCCGGAATATACTTTTCGGAAACAGCCATTGGCGCTCGTACAGGCCGGAAGTCCGAACTTCACGTCGAAGACGGCAAGATCGGCCTCGGCATTCGGGTCATCATAAGCGTCCACGATGCCGATCACCTGCCCGGCACCCTGATTTGCTACCTGATCGAAACCGTAGGCGCGGCGAATCTGCGCAGGAGTGAAAGCAGTGGATGGAGGAGTGGAAAGGCTGCTGCCAGCGGCCGTATGGATCGCGTAGTAGGGCCGCATGAACGTAATCGGGTTTTCATCTTCTCCGGTCGCCCGGGGTAGAACGGTGAACATGTGCTGCGCAAGGACGGGCTCGCTCAGCATGAGCGCGGCAATCAGGAGCGTCAAACTGCGTGCGGATTTGCGGAATCCCTCAGTGACCATGTCGTTTCCCCTCAGCTTTGCTTGTCTCGGCTGGGCAGCCGTACTGACGACAACGAGAGAGTACCGACCGGGTCGCTGTACCGGCGATAGAGCAAGACTCACAATCGATTGGTACCAAAGTTCAGGCGAGGACCTGTCTCGCGGTACAGGTTAGAGGGGGGAAAGCATCTACTTTCAGAGCGTTAGAAAGATATGGGAGTCAGGGGAATTGGAACGAAAGCCCCGGCCCTTATAGGCGGGTCCTATCGCTTGCGAGCTTGCCGGTGTAGATCGCCATTCCCACGGCAGCGTCCATGCCGGCTCTTTCGAGGGCGTGCACTTCGCGCATGCTGCGGATTCCACCCGCAGCTGTGACGGGCAGCGAAGTCGCACGGCGAAGCGCCCGGAACCAGGAGAGGTCGGTACCCTTCATGGTTCCTTCGTTATCGACAAACGTGGAGAGGAAACCGGAGCAGAAAGGCTCGAGCGCAGGAATTACTTCGCCCGGTCGGAGTCTTAGGCGTTCGCGCCATCCGCGCACGACGATCCTGCCCCGTTCGGTATCGAGCGCGACGATTATGTGTTTCCGTCCCACGCTCTTTGCGAGCGCGCCGAGAAATCTTCGATCGACTTCCCCATTCCGAAACGCCGCGCTGCCAACGATGATTTTCTCCGCTCCCCACGAGAGAATCTTTTCAGCGCGTGCAATCGTGCGAATCCCACCGCCGACGCGCACCTTCATATTGGATTTGCGGCAGATCGCCTTGATCCAGCTTGCGTTGCTTCCCTTTCGCATGGCCGCATCGAGATCGATCACGTGGAGAATGGGATAGTCGCGAAAGCGGTCGAGCAGGCCGAGCACGTCATCAACCGCAAGCGCGCGTCTGCGCCCGCGCACGAGTTGCACGGCCTTGCCATCTTGCAGATCGATGCATGGGATGAGCATGTCTCGATCACCGGCTCAGGCGCACGGACACGCCGCGCTCGGCCAGGAACTTTTTCAGCGCGCCGATCGACTGAGTTTCCATGTGAAAGATCGAGGCGGCAAGCGCGGCATCCGCGCGTCCCTCGGTGAAAACGGCGAGGAAATCGTCGAATGTGTTGGCGCCGCCCGACGCGATCACCGGCACAGAAACAGTGGCCGAAATCCTCGCAGTGAGTTCGCAGTCGAACCCGCTGCATGTTCCGTCGCGGTCGATTGATGTAAGCAAGATTTCTCCGGCTCCAAGCGAGACGGCTTTAGCTGCCCATTCGGAGGCATCCATACCGGTCGCGTCGCGCCCTCCGCGCGTGTACGGCTCCCAGGAATTCCCTTTGCGCTTTACGTCAATCGAGAGAACCACTGCTTGCGCGCCGAATTGTTGCGCAAGCTCAGACAGCAATTTAGGCCGCTTGACCGCCGCGGTGTTGACGGTGACTTTATCCGCTCCCGCGCGCAATACGGCTCGGCCATCTTCCATCGTGCGGATGCCGCCGCCCGCGGTCAGCGGAATATTCAATTGTTCGGCGACGCCGCGGATGGTGTCGAGGAACGTCGCGCGCCCCTCGACGGACGCGCTGATATCGAGCATGACGAGTTCATCGGCGCCCTCCCGGTTGTAGCGCGCCGCAAGTTCCGCGGGATCGCCCATGTCGCGCAAGCCCTCGAACTCGATGCCTTTCACGACGCGGCCGGCATCCACGTCGAGGCACGGAATGATCCTGTGAGCGAGCGTCACTGCACCGACTCCACGAAATTGCGGAGCACCTGCGCGCCCGTTTCGCCCGATTTTTCCGGATGAAACTGCACGGCAGCCAGATTCTGCCTCTCGATGACTGCCGCGAACGGAAAGCCGTGGTCGCAAGCTGCGACGGTGAATCGCGCCGAGGCTGGTGCTGCGTAAGAGTGCGCAAAATAGAAGTAGGCGTCGCGTGGAATGCCGCGCAGCAGCTTGCTCGATCGGACGAGGCGCAACTGGTTCCAGCCGATGTGAGGCGACTTCACATTCGTCGGCAGGGCGCGAACTTCCTCCGGGAAAAATCCGAGGCCCGGGTCTCCGGGCGCTTCGTCGCTCGACGCAAACATTGCTTGCAGGCCAAGGCAAATTCCGAGCATGGGCTTGCCGGAGTCGAATGCCGCGCGCAGCGACGACGTGAGGTTGCGCTCGCGCAGCCCGTCCACGAACGCTGCAAAGTGGCCGACGCCCGGCAAAACAATTGCTGTGGCTAAGTCGAGCTGCTCGGGCGCGACGGCGCGCTCCGTCTCGGTGCCAAGTTTCTGAAGAGCGCGCTCGACCGAAGGCAGATTCCCCGCGCCGTAATCGACGATGGCGATCTTCATAGCAGCCCCTTGGTCGAGGGCAGCACGCGCCGAAGTTGCCTGTCGCGCGTCACCGCGAACCGTAGCGCTTTGGCAAACGCCTTGAAAATGGCTTCGACCTGGTGGTGCGACGACCGGCCGTACACCAGCCGCAAATGCACGTTGGCTGAGGCCGCGTGCGCGAAGGCGCGGAAGAAATCCTCCATCAGCTCGGTCTGAAAATCGCCCACTCGCGGCGCCGAAATCTTGAAATCGCACACGCAATAGGCACGCCCCGAAAAATCGAGTGCGGCGGCCGCGAGGCAATCGTCCATCGGCATCAGGAAATATCCCGCTCGCAGAATTCCGCGCTTCGAACCCAGAGCTTTTTTCACAGCTTCTCCGAGTGCGATTCCCACGTCCTCGACCGTATGGTGCTGATCGACGTCGAGATCGCCGCGCGCCGTGAGATCGAGATCGAGCGCGCCGTGGCGCGCGATCTGTTCGAGCATGTGATCGAAGAAGCGAATGCCCGTCGCGATCTTCGATTTGCCGTGCCCGTCGAGATTGAGCCGCACGCGGATGTCTGTTTCCTTGGTCGTGCGGCGAAGATTCGCTCGTCTCATAGGATGTTTTCCAATTCGCGCAGCAGGCGTCCTGTCTGAGCCAAAGTGCCTAGCGTGATGCGGACGTAGCCCTCGCCGCCGAAATCGCTCGAGCGGTCGCGAATCAAAATGCCTTTGCGTTCGAGCGCAGCGACGATTTGCTTCGATCGCGCGCCGAAATGGACCAGCAGGAAATTGCCGGCGCTCGGAAACGACTTGACGCCGAGGCGCGCGAGACCGTGCTCGAGTGTGCGCCGTCCGCGCCGAACTTCGCGCACCGTCCGCGCGATAAATCCGCGGTCGCGCATCGCGGCTTCAGCGGCGGCGAGCGCAGCGACATTCACGGGATAGGGTGATTGCGCCTTCCGCATCGTCGCAGCCAGTTCGGGATTCGCGAAAATGCAGCCGAGGCGCAATCCGGCCATGCCCGCCGTTTTCGAAAACGTGCGCGTGACGATCAGATTCTTGTGTCGCCGAATCCAAGAGATTACGGTGACGCCCGAAAACTCGAAATATGCTTCGTCGATCACGACCATCGTCCGGCGAGCAGCTTTCAAAATCCGCTGAAGTTCGCCTTGCGACAGCAGATTCCCAGTCGGACTGTTCGGATTGGGGAGAAAAAACACGCGCGGGCTTTTTCGCAGTTCGGCGAGCACGTCATGCCATGGGAAACGCATCTCCGCGTCGTAACGGGGCGCGACGACGTGCGCACCAGCCAACTCCGAATAGAAGCGGTACATCGCGTATGTCGGCTCGACAAAAAGAACGCGATCGCCCGATTCGACGAACGTGTTCACGACGAGGCTCAGTGCCTCGTCGGTTCCGTTTGTGAGCAGCAACTCTTCGGGTCGCACACCGAAATAGCGCGCGGCCTTGCGGCGGACCGTTTCCTGCTCGGGATACGCGGAGATCGTGGCGGCGCTCAGCTTTGCCAGCGCGCGGCGAACGGCCGGGGAGCAGCCGATCGGATTCTCGTTGAAATCGAGACGCAGCTTGTCTGTGCGCCCCTCGAGCGGCGGATGGTACGGACGCATTCGCTCGACCGCGCGCCGGACTGAAATCGTCTTCACCTGCGCACCTCGACGGAGCGCGCATGCGCGTCCAAACCCTCGGCTCGCGCGAATTCTTCGACCACCGGCGCCAGTCGGCGCACACCTGCGCGCGAGATTTCCTGCACGCTGATGCATTTCACAAAGTCGGAGACGGAAAGGCCGCCGCGCGTGCGCGCCGCGCCGCCAGTCGGCAAGACGTGATTTGTGCCGCTCGCGTAGTCACCGAAAGACTGCGCGCTCCAATCGCCTAGAAAAATACTGCCGGCGGAATTGATCCGATCGAGCAAGCCGTTCGCGGTGGCCGGCAAGCTCAGATGCTCGGGCGCGAATCGATTCACAAATTTGCCCGCTGCGGACAAGTCGGGCGCAACAAGCGCCGCACCATTTCTTTCGAGAGAGCGACGCGCGAGATTCGTTCTCGGCAATTCCGCCAGCTGGCGCTCGATTTCAATGGCCACGGCTCGAGCAAGCTGCGCGGACGTTGTGACGAAGAGCGAAATCGCGTTCGGATCGTGCTCGGCTTGCGCGATCAAGTCCGCCGCAATGAATCGCGCATTGCCACGCGCAGCGAAGACGAGAGCTTCGGTAGGTCCGGCGAGCATGTCGATGGCGCAGTCGTTGCTCACAAGTTTTTTTGCAGCGGTCACGAACCGGTTGCCGGGACCAAAAATCTTATCCACGTGCGGAATCGAGCGAGTGCCGTAAGCGAGCGCTGCAATCGCCTGCGCGCCACCCACGCGCGCCATGCGACGCACGCCAAGCCGCTCCGCGGCAGCCAGCAGCGCAGGGCCCGGCTGGGGGCTTGCGATGATGATTTCGCGCACGCCGGCCACCTGCGCGGGAATCACAGTCATCAGCAGCGTCGAGACCAGCGAGAAGCGGCCGCCCGGCAAATAGCAGCCAACCGATTCGATCGGGCGCACTCGCTGCCCAGCGCGCACTCCCGGCTCCACCTCAATACTCCACTCCTGCGGCTTCTGGCGGCGCGCTACGGCGCGAATGTTGCGCGCGGCGTGGTCGATGGCAGCGCGAAATTCCTTCGAGACTTGCTTCCGCGCAGCGACGAGTTCCGCTTGCGACACCCAGACGTTCCGAGTGCTGAGCGCAACGCGATCGAGCCGCTTCGTCCACTCGAAAAGCGCGGCATCCCCGCGCCGGCGCACATCCGCAACGATGCGGGCGGCGACGCGCTCCGCATCGCGGCTGCTCGCGCGGCGCGAGGCGAGGACCTTCTCTTCGACGGCGCTTGTGAGACGCAGAACGCGCATCAGTAGACGACCTTGTTCAGCGGATATTCGACGATCCCTTCCGCTCGTGCCGCCTTGAGTTTCGGGATCAGCGCCCGCACGGTTTTCTCTTCGATGATCGTATTGATCGCGACCCAGCCGGGATCGCTCAACTGCGCGATGGTCGGATTCCGCAGCGCCGGCAGCGCCGCTAGCACCTTGTCGAGGTCCTCGCGCCGCACGTTCAGCATTAGCCCGACACGCGTATAGGCCTTGATGGCGCCGTCGAGCAGCAGCACGATGTTCTCGATTT
>Ga0335081_10016374_pt1 | contig 11996 bp, 11 predicted proteins | sample Lox_Sample_35_FD_206713 | JGI IMG/M metagenome (GOLD analysis project Ga0335081, IMG submission 206713) | Soil microbial communities from Loxahatchee National Wildlife Refuge, Florida, United States - Lox_Sample_3.5 | ecosystem: Environmental > Terrestrial > Soil > Wetlands | place: USA... | reverse complement strand
GGAGTACCCTGAATGATGCTCGCCATCTGCATCGCATTGATGAAGGTCCCCTTTTCCAAGTAAAGATCAGTGAATGTCACACTTGGTGACGGATTGATTTGCATAAAGTGCGTTCGGAAACCGAACTCCGGCAGCTGAGACGTGTACGTTGTCCCTAACTGAATATTGGCGTTTAAACCGTAATCGTAGTATCGTGTTCCGCCAGAGTTTACGTAGAAGAAATGCCCCTGACCATTGAACGTCCCATTGTACAATGCTGCGCCAAACCCGAAGCATGGGAAGTCCAAGGTCCGCCTGCCCGCAGTTACGTTGTCGGTGAGCGCTCCAGAGAGCACGCTCCCGAATGTTGTATCATAGACTAGGGCTAGACTGTGGGAATGTTCAGGAATTGAGCCTAGAAGGCCAGGGTTAGAAAAGACCGGCACGACCACATCGACTTCGTTGGCAATGAACAAAGGGATGAAGGATAGAGCAATTCCAGTTAGTTCATCCTGAACGCTCGGGATTCTCGGTTGAATGTAACCGAGAGTGAAAGCTTTGATTGTGTAATTTTCGTTAGTAATGTGGGTAGGAAGTAATCCATAGAACCAGATTTCCCGTAGGCTATAGTTTTGTCCAGTGAAGGTAACGGTAACGGAGAATTGGGTAACTCCGCTTTCATTACCCCTTAGTGATCTCTCTTCAAACCCAACGATACTGCCAAGAGGATCGTAAAAGTACACCCTCTCCCGGATAGGGATTGAGAGGTTGAAGAACCTCCAGGGCTGTCTTGCCTGGATCGCGAGCGAACCGGGACGATTGTCATATGACCCTACAGTCACCTGAATCAGCCCGCCCCTGATCATACGGACCGAAACGGTGGAATTCCCTCCCTGACCCAAAGAGATGGAAGACGGAGTCGTGACGTTCTGCTCATAGCCCCGCATAAGAACCGTGAGCGAATATCCGCTGTCTGAAGGCAATCCGTAATCCTTCAAATCCCACGATCCGGCCCACGTTCGATTGTAGTACTCGCTAAATCCGAAAACGTAAAACGGAATGTTTGTGGCGTCTTCCCAATCCTTGTTCCAGGCCATCACAGTTACGCCACGAAGAACGCCGGTATGGTCTAACGCCTCAACAACCAAATTACCCCCGAAGACATTCTTGGTTAAACCTAGACCAACAGCCGTGGTTCCCGCCAAAGGCGTCTCATCGCCTTGCAAGTTCTGAAAACGAATCGTTCCCGAGATTACACCTCCAGCGTTCATCACAATCGGATTACCTTGATCTGGCGGAATGCACTGAATTGGCGTAGATGAACCCGGCATAGAAGAAATCGTTACTGTAACTGGATAACCCTGCAAGTATCCGGAAATCCAGACTCTAACTGTCAACACATACGCTCCAGAACTTACTGAGGGAAGACCTGCGAACTCCGTACCGTAAGGATCCGATCCGACATACTTCACTCCCATTCCTGTAAGCAATTCGAAACTATCTGATCCAGAATCAGACGAAAGAGTCTGGTTTCGGAATATGTGACCCTGAGGATCACTGGCTTCCACAGTTATGTTCAGGAGTTTGAAGCCCAAGATTGAAAGATAAGGATGGGTTGAGAGCGAACGTGGGAGAGGGCTGGATCCGCTATAGTAACCTATTGTCCCGCACGCCCGGGGAGCGCGATGCAACTGCAACTGACCCATAGACTCCACCAAACCCCTCTGGACACCCAAAACTTGGACTGGGTCTGAGAGCGAGTATGCGATACCATTGGTCACTCCCGCTGATCCTCGAATGCTATAGGCGCCTGGGGACAAACCAGTTAGGTTAAACCGTCCCGTCGCTGGGTTAACGTACGCTCTAGCTATTTGACCAGAATTCACATTCGTTGCATAGACGACACCCTTACCGTATATTGTCTGACACGTGTGCGAGGGATCGTCAATATCACAGATTATGCCCGACACACTAGCTGGATTGTCTGAAAGGCTCACTGGCACTTGAAGAGTCGTGATCCAACCGCCAGCGAAATCAGGATACCCGATCGAGTTAGTGCGGTTTGCTATAGACAGCGTGAAGTTGTAGACCCCTGCGATACTGGGTGCATTCAACTGGATTAATCGAATGACTTTAGGCGCCGTTGGACTCGCCGTGAAATTGTGGAAGGTGCCGTTCAGGTAGTTCCAGATTTCCAAACACCAGGGTGCGTTGGAGTCGTAGATCGAGAAATTTGGCTTGTAGCAGGGACCATCACTTGCATTGCCGGCTCTACCGTACGTCCAGTGATGCGCCTCGTCAACGAGACTGTAATAGTAGTAGTCGTTTCTAATGTCACTCTGCACAAAGTGTGTATCATTCTCCCCAGAGACAACTCCGCTGAGGAACTCACGAGGAATCTCCAATCGAGCGGCTATGCCAGGACGGGTAACGTCAACTTCCACATCCCCCCTCGAACCGACGAACAAACCCCAATATTTTGACGGACGAACTGAACCACTGACTGATGCGGGTTGCGCGTGGACAATCTGGATGACTGGCGTAAGCGTCAGGCGGATCGGCACTGCACCTAGGAGTAGCGTTAGTGTGAGTGCAATGATGAGACTGCATCGATGGATTGCACGCAAAGTCCGCAGCTGCCTGACTCCGTTTTACGGAGTCTTGGAAGATACGACCTGTTGATTTGTTAGTTGGTCGGTTTCCTAACGTAGTAGGTTAGGAGGTACTGCCCCTCTTCCTCCTGTAGCTTCAACGTTATCTCCGACTTGTCCTCGATTCCGATTAGATCGGCTATGTCGTTTGGGACTCGGAAGTAGATGGTTTGTTTCAATTTGACGGGACGTATGGTTAGGGTCATCGTTCTGGCATCCCTTCGATGATCTTAGCCATTATTTCCTCTGTCGTTGCCGCTCGTCGAGTTGGCTCCTTTGCCTCCATCATGTATTGGGCTAGGCTGATGATGTTGCCCACGGGGTCTTCGTCTTGCATTCTTGAACCAGTTGTGAACGTATCCTTGTAGAGTTTCGCTGCCTCCTGTAAATAGAAGAAGGCCTCAGCGGTCTCTGTTTCCCTGGAAATTTTGACCATAAAGTAGATTTTCATTATGTTTGACACCGCGTGACTATCCATCGCACGCTGGAAACCTGAGGTCACGGATTCGTACAGTTCTTTGGCCCTTTGGAGGCGTTCGCACACGCGGATGGCTTTCTGCAATTACAGCGCACTCCTCGCGTGCAGAGTTGCACGTCCTTGTTTTGGCTGAACCGGCATGGTGTCTTCCTCGACTTGACACATTGGTATCCCCGAGTATGGAAAGGCTATGTCACCGAACATAATGCTCGGAAAGTGGGACAGCGATGAACCATAAATTTCCTAGATTGAAACCAAGTTGCAGTCTAAAGAATACCTTAGAGTATTCTCACGAACACCTTTACTTCTTTCTTAGGCAGATGTCACACACCCGAGATGGGTAGGGGAACAGAACAGTTGCTATGGCTCGCAATCCTCGATCCAGCAGTGATTCTGACAACTATTTTCTTCTTCGCCCTTGCGTCCATCTACGATTTGAAGACGAGGGAGGTCCCTGACAAGGTTTGGCTTGCATTTCTACCAATCGGCATTGCGTTGACAGCGTTTCGCCTTTACGTCCTTCCATCCTTAATTTTGCTGACGGCGATTTCTGTGGTCCTGACAGTTGCCATTTCTTTTGTCATGTTCTATTTTGGTTTGTTTGGAGGCGCGGATGCTAAAGCGATAATGTGCCTTGGAGCAACAATCCCTCTGACACTCACGTCATATGATTCCATATTTGGTTACGTATTCCCATTCTTGCCGATCACAGTCACCATCACAAGCTACCTCTGCTCGGCACTAGTCATCCTATGGATCGTCGGTAGAAATCTAACCCATCACTTTCAGCATGGAAAGATGTTTGATGGTTTGAGCAACGAATCTTCATGGAAGAAGACCCTAGCCTTCGTAACCGGATACCTCGTGCCCCAGTCAAAACTCCGCTCCATCTTCTACCTGTACCCAATGGAGGAAGTGGTTGATACGAGCGAGGGATCACGCAGAGCATTGAAAGTCTACACAAGCGCCGAAGAGGATCGCGAGATGGTAGTTTCCACACTGTGCGAGAAACTCAAGCAGATGGGGTATGAGGGTGAGGTTTGGGTCACCCCCGGTCTCCCCCACATGATTTTCCTCTTGTTAGGCCTCATAATCACATTGATCTTCGGAGATCCAATTTTCACGACTGTAGTGAGGCTAGCAGCACACCATTAGCCGGGGGCCGGCTCTCGTCAGGGTTTGTGTTTTCTTCGGCGTTGTGAGACCGTGATCATGGCCCAGGTGAGCAGGCCGATTGGGATTAGGAGACCGATGATTGCCGAGATTATGAGCAGCGTCGGAGGGGTGGTTACTGTCATTGAGTAAGCGTTTGATGAATAACCATAGTTTCCAAAGATGTCCTTCGCTTCGAATGAAAAAACTATGACAGTGTTGAAAAGTTTGAAGCGCTGATCCGGAGCGGTGAAGAAAATATGCCAGCTACTGTCGGTGGAGTTGAACTGCATAATCTCCTTGGACAACCCGCCCGTTGAATTCGTGAAATACACGCTCGCAACTCCAACGTTATCTTTCAACGCCGTTCCGTTTGGGTAAGTCACACTCACCGCGACATCTTTCAACTCTAACGGGTTGACCTGAACGTACTGGCTTGGGAGCGAAAAGATGAAAGCGGCTGGGATTATTGTAACTGGTTCCGTGAAATTACGTTCGTTTCCGTAAGGGTCTGCGGCTACGATTGTTACATTGTAGTTTCCCAAAGTGGCGTTCTGCGACACAATCTCTCCTCCAACCCAAGTCTGATTCTGAGAGGGACTGACTAGGCCTAGGGATTGTGTGAAGTTTCCGATCGTAATATTCCCAGAAACCCCACCGGTCAACGGCTTGCCGTCTAGGTAGGAGACGTTGACTGTAACGTTGAGTTTTGTTGTTCTTTGCACTGGCTGCGGAATGTAGACTGAGAAAGCGAAATGTGTCTTTACAACCTCGAACTGTAGAAAGCCCTTGCCTGAGTTCCCATACTCGTCCGTAAAGTTCGCCACAATTTTCCAAACCCCAAGGTTTGCATTCGCTGCCGGATCGAAGTATCCGGTGGGTAACTCACCAATTGAGGTCAAGTTCAGTGGACGTGCTGTTCCATTCGCGTCAACAATCCCTGCCTTTAGACGAGTGATGTTCTGCAAAGACGACCCGTCATGGTATAGGGCAGGGATTACGATGCTTTCGTTCTCCCGTCTAGGCAGAGGCGAGACAGCTCGAATTTGGAGAGTTACACTTGCAGGGATCAGCGTGAAGTCGGATGAGACGATTGTGGCTCCCTGACCAGAATTACCGTAAGCATCTTTGAAGTCGGCGGGGTTGAGTTCGAAATGATAGGCTGTAAGATTAGCTGAGTACGACGAAATCCAATTCGTTGTCCATACGCCCGTCGTCGCGTTCGTCAAGACAAGCGGCACTTGTGCAATAGCGGCACCGCGACTCACCAAATGCGTAAACGCGGTCTTGGAGGTCACAACGAACGTGCCATTCGGGTAGGTAGCCACGTACGAAGCGTTGGCTCGGGCGGTTCTTTCTAGTGTTGATGGGGGTTGCTGGAGAGGTGTTATGGTGATTGCAAGTGGGTCAGTTCCAGTTGTGAACGATTGCGCTTTTGGGTTGTCGTAACTTTGTAGAGAGCCTGCGAATTGAGGAAAGGTGAACCCCTCTCCCTTGAATGATTTGTGAATGTTGCAGAATTGAGTGGGAGTGGAGTTTCCAATGCGTTGATTTAGTGGCATGTCCGTCGCTGAGGAAAGATGGGCTGGAACATATGGAAGTTGAAAGAGACAAACGAATATGACTAAAATGATGACTGTTTGCGTGCTAAATCTCACGCACGATGCCAGCAATCGAATATCACCCAGTCACTAGTTATATTTGGCTTCCCTACTGGTTTCGAAAGAGCACTCGCCATGTCAACGTCCGAGTCGAGCAGTGACCCGATCGCAGAACTCGATGCATTGACTAGTGAGCTCGCTAACGTTCAGAGACAATTTCAAGCAGGCAAGATCAAAAAAGAAGCCTTCGAGCCCGAGTCCAAGAATCTATTAGAACGAATCTCGAAGGTCGAGGCCACCGCCTTCGCAGTTGCACGGAAAAACGAGTCCAATGCTCGACAACTGCGAATGAGAAGCTACAATGATCCAACCGTTCAACTAGTACTGTCCCACCTCGTTGGAGGATCAATCCAGAAACTCGACCCCGAGTTCGGAGTTGACCGGTTACCACTCTACACTCTGAAGTTGGAGAACGGCGAGACTCGGCCCGTGGATAGGGAGGTGCTGAAACGAATGGCGGATGTGCGACTTCTAACGGAGACACTGTTCGAGAAAATGGTGTTCTGTCCAAACTGCAACAGCCCATCCAACGTCTACGCGCGTTTCACTTGCACCAACTGTGGCTCAATTGACATCTCGATGAGTCGGATGATTGAGCACCTGAACTGCGGCACAATTCATCAGGAAGAAGCTTTCCGATTAGGAAAGAACATGGCGTGCCCGAGCTGCAAGAAACCCATTCAACGCACCGAGGAATACCGTCTCATCGGCCTTGTTTGTTCATGCAAGGCCTGCGGCGCCCACTTCGAAGACCCAGCCTACCGATACTACTGCCGCAACTGTAAACGAGACTTCACCCTGCCCAAGGCGGTAGTCGTCGACGTCTTCACCTACGCCCTCAACAAAGACACACTCGTAGAAGCGCGAGAACACATGGGAGTCGACGCCCTCATGAATCTACTAGCAAAGGCAGGGTTTGAAGTCAAGAGCCCAGGAATCGTTGAAGGAACACCAAAAGAAGTTGAATTCTCCCTCGTTCTGACTAAGGATTCAAAAACTCTGGCAGTGGATATTTCGCAGAGCGAGAAAGAAGTTGACGTACAACCACTCCTACAATTGTACTTGAAGACGCTTGAGGCTAAGGGGACGAAGGCGATACTAGCCGCAGTACCGCGACTCTCCGACCGTGCCCGCGATTTGGCGCCGCATCATAACATTACCGTGGCCGAAGGCGCCTCGATACCTGAGGTTGCACAGAAGATCATAGCAATCGCCAACTCAATGTAAACCCGCGCCGGAGACGGTTATCAGGACCAAGGCGACATTGATTGCTTGAATACTCCATGGCAACCGTCAAGTATAGTGGAGTTTTGGACTCTGCGTAAGAGGGAGGTTTCGTAATCAAATGTCTAGAATTCCCAGTCGCTACCAAGGGGGAGACAAAGGAGGAAGCGCTGGTGAACCTGAAAGAAGCGATTGAAGGATACTTGGAGGCCAAAGCAGAGAGATTGAGGAACCAGCCTAAAGGAGAGCGAGTCGAGGTCATTGTCGAAACTCCCCCTGCTACAGAGGGTAGGATAAGTGATCTAGCAGTGAGTTGGGAAATGTTCGAATCCGAGGAAAAAGACCTCGTGAATACGTTGAGGGAGGGTGGATGCGCCAAAAGCCGATGACCTCCAGACACATTGGTCCTGAAAGCAATCTTGCTAGGTCGACGGGAAAACGTTGAATTAATCCGATACGAAAGACAAATGTCTGCTCCGGTCCATCACGTTCAGAAGGTAAACGCATTGCAGAAAACTCAGCTACATCACCCATACATCACGATTGACCAGAGAATATCGGGCGGTTCACCGATTGTCAAGGGAAGCAGGGTGAGAGTAGTGGATATTGCAATCGAGTATGAGTATCTCAACTACACTCCAGACGACATCGTCACCGCCCACCCACACCTAGAATTGAAACAAGTACACGACGCCTTATCGTACTACTATGAAAACCGGAGCGAACTCGACGACAAGATCAGGAAAGACAAACGATTCATCAAAGATCTTTCTAGGAAAATGAGAGCAGGTTAGACGTTAACGGAACATATCAGAATCTACGCAGACGAAAGCGTGAATATAGCAATTGTCGAGGGCTTAAAGAGACGCGGCGTTGACATTCTCTCAGCTGGAGAACTAGGGAAACTCGGCCTAACCGACGACCAGCAAATCAGTGTCGCGAAAACAAACAGAGCCATCTTATTCACTCATGACGCGGACTTCCTTCGAATAGCATGTCACAAACGCCAGCCTGGAATAATCTACGTCCACCAACAGAAGTTCTCCGTTGGAGAATGTATAAAACGAATCAAGGCGATAACTGAAACCAAGGAACCAGCAGAAATGCGCAACCGAATCGTGTTCTTGTGACCTGGACCCTAGGTGAAGCAAGAGGACTGATCTCTTTGACTAGGTGAAGGAATCTCGTCAGCGTTTATTGTTCTAGACAAATTTCTCAGCCTTCTCCTCGAGCTTCACCCAAGGCGTTCTCAGGCGCTCTCTGTACTTGCCCTTCAACGACCTGAAATCCTGAACTGGTAGAAGCTCAATACGGTCTCCAACCAGCTTCACTTCGAACCGACGGACTCCAAGCTTTCTTCTCAAAGACGCAGGTAGGAGGACACGGCCTTTTTCATCCAGCTCGACGACAGTCACAGTTGTCACTCCCACTCCCCCACTAGTGGAACTGGACTTTCAATGTTCCTAGAGTACACGTAGCGCTCGAGCGTTTCATTGCGCTCACTTTTGCACTCGGCTTGTCCCCCAGACACATGATTCCTGATAACTAAACCCAGTTTTCCTTGAACTAGACGATTGGTATTTGTTGAATAGGGCAAGGAGGAAAGTAGGATAAGTGATCTAGCAGGGACTTGAAATGTCCAACTCTGAGGCCAAGGAGATTGAGAAAGTCTCGCACGAAGGGTGGAACCGTTGGAGATCACTAGTCTAATCTGTGGGATTCCGGGACGAAGGCATCTCGACAGCAATGTCCATTGTCTAACATATGTTATACACGCGTAAGAACGAGGATTATGACGCCTTGGTATGCTTTGGTATGTCTTTGACCTTAACTATGTGCCTAAGCCCTCCAACCCTAGGTTACTTGAGTTTAGGGTGTAATGGTAGGGAGGGGCACTGAGCCAACAGCTTGCGTCCACGTCGGACACAAACGCAGCGGAAGATGAAGACATCATAGGATACGTTAACTACGACATAGAATTCCGCCCAAGCAATAGCACCCAATGCCAGATCATCTGCCAACACCCAACCATCCGACGTGGAGTTTACGTGCAAATTCAGGACCTGTCAGGGGTACAATTCATTGGCCGAATTATCGATGGACCGATCTATTCGGTGAAAGGCCTCTACTACTTTCTCGAATTGACCTCGATGATTGTTAACGGAGTTCGAACGGTCCTTCAGAGCCGCCCTCAACCCGGCAGCCCCACACGACTGTTGGGAGTTCAGGCTACCCAATCCTACATTGGACTTTCCGGCGACGTCACCCTCGGACGGTTGGTTGCCCAAAAGGAGGTTAGAATCTCAATCGACTCAAACACCCTCACTCGACACATTGGCATCTTCGGAACCACTGGAAGCGGGAAATCCAATTGTCTTCAGGTTATGGCTGAGGAGGCGCTCAGAGCTAGGCACAGCGTACTAATCTTCGACATCGAAGGCGAGTATGTGAAAATGGACGAGCCCACCGACGAACTCCTGGGAATTCTCGCAGACTATGGCGACAAGCCGCAAGGGGTAAGCGACTTGAAAGTCTACGTTCCAGGCCACTCCACAAGCCTCAACCCAGACGCCAAAAAGTTCGGGATACCCTTCGCTGACATAGACCTGGAGATCCTAAGCGAAATCCTTGGCCTCTCCCCATTCGAACGAGTCTACCTGTTCGAAGTTGCGAGAAAAGCCAAGGAACGATCAGGCAACTTCCACTCATACGACTTAGAAGCACTCATGACAGCCCTACGAAAGAGAATCGAAGCTCAAATGCAAAACACAACGCTTCCAGAGGCTGTCGCCGAAGCCCACATGGGCCTGTACACGAAACTCAGCATCGCCCAAAGAGCAGGCATCGTGGACTATAACGAGAAAATCTCGGCGGAAAGCATCTGCACCCCCGGCAGAGTAACCGTCATCGACCTAAACGAATCCTCAGACGTTGTCAGGAACATTTGCGTCGCCCACTTTCTCCGAGAGATCTTCAAGTACAAGAGCCGTTACCCGGACACTCGCCCAATCATTGTCTTTGTAGAAGAAATTCACACCTTCATTAGCAAAGCCAAACGAAAGACCATGCTCGCTACCTTGACCATGCTAACGGAAATGGCAAGGCAGGGTCGAAAGCGCGGGGTTTGCCTTGGACTGGTCTCACAACAACCAGCACTCGTTCCCTCCGAGCTGATCGAACTCTGCAACACGAGGTTGATTCATAGGGTAAGCTCAACTCCCAACGTCGAAGTTCTTCGCCAATCGACTGGAAACGTACCCGACTCTCTTTGGTCGGTTCTCCTCTCCCTGGGTAAGGGAGAGGCGCTGGTATCTTCACCGGCCTATGATCATGCAGTAATTGCGCAAATTAGGCCAAACCGGTCCAGGCGAATGCGCATAGAACGCTCAACCCCCATCGCAGCAAATAGTAACCCGCCTCAGACCAAGCGGCGTAAGAGTGAGGAAGTTTCATTTTGAGCGAGATAGCGAGAACTAAGACAGGCATACCCGGCCTCGATGAGGTATTGGAAGGCGGTCTACCACGACACTACGCATACGCCGTGGTTGGAGCGCCTGGAACAGGGAAGACAGTTATGGGATCACAATTCCTAGTCCGGGGAGCGACGCAGTATGCTGAGAACGGCGTCTACGTCTCCCTCCTCGAACCAACCCACTCCATCGCAAATAACATGATGCGATTCAACTGGAACATGTTCGACCTAGAGAGCCAAGCAAAACTCTCCCTCGTCGACGCGTCTCCTCGCCAAGACGAACCCGGGGCCGAACTGAAGATCCGAGGGGGAGTTCTCGGAAACGAGAAGTATGATTTGGACGGTTTGATTGGAACAATAGCGAATGCACGCAAACGTGTCGCAGCCAAACGTTGCGTCATCGATTCCTTAGGTTCCATAGCGGGCGCGTATAGGTTGCAGAGCGAATACGAATTCAAACTTCTCACCTTCATCCGCGCGCTATCCGAACTTGAACTCACGACCCTAATCCTCTGCGAAGCGAGCACGCCTACCGTGGAGAGATTTCCAGTTGAAGCGATAATCTCGCAAGGAAACTTTCTGCTCCATACTATTAGAGACCGGGATGAGGCGATTAGAGTGTTTGAGATTCAGAAAATGCGCGGGGTCCGCGTAGCGAAACGAGCCATGCCCTACTCGGTCAACCAAGACGGATTCGAAGTGAGACCACAGGAGAGGGCCTTCAGTAAGGATGAAGAATGATGTCGGTAACAAGTTCGGTTCACGTGAAGCGCGTCGAGAGTCAAGAGATCTATGCTGATCCGGACGCCAGAGCGATACTGCAATTTCTCCTTCGGAACCTAAGCACTACAATACCTCCGAAGATTACAGAGGCAGACGAAATCACTTACCCAACACTCCAATCCATAATTAAGGAACAAGCAGACAAGCCAGAGACAGTTCTGTCTCGAATGTCCTTTGCTGGCGTTCTGATCGCTGATTTGGCGGATAAGGTGCCAATCTGCCCTGAATGCGGTTCGAACCAGATCAGCACACGCTACCTGTGCCCAAGCTGTTTCACCTTCGACATTACTCGAAGTTTTCTCTTCGAGCACCTAAAGTGCGGGAAGGTTGCAAGTGACGACGCGTTCAGGAAGGGTGATAACCTAATCTGTCCAAAATGTCAGATTGTGTTGCATGATTTCGGAATTGAATTCAGAGCGGTTGGAGCCTGGTACAAGTGCAACCGCTGCGACAATTCATTCAACCTGGCCACCCAATCTCATTTCTGCCGCCCCAACCACCATCAATTCACCCCCGAACGAGCAAAACTGATTCCCATCTACGAGTACAGGCTCAATGCTTCACGACTGAGTGAAATCAGGCGACAGGTCTTAGTC
>Ga0335081_10016372_pt1 | contig 11997 bp, 9 predicted proteins | sample Lox_Sample_35_FD_206713 | JGI IMG/M metagenome (GOLD analysis project Ga0335081, IMG submission 206713) | Soil microbial communities from Loxahatchee National Wildlife Refuge, Florida, United States - Lox_Sample_3.5 | ecosystem: Environmental > Terrestrial > Soil > Wetlands | place: USA: Florida... | reverse complement strand
GCTCCAACACCGACGCCTGCTGCCGACGCGACGGCGCGAAAACTGGTTGTCGGGCGCGATATCGTGTTGACCGGCGAGGTTACCACCTGCGAAGTCCTCGTCGTTGAGGGGACTGTCAAGGCCGACATCTCCGGCTGCAAGCAGCTTCTCGTCGCGGATGGGGGCACCTTCGCCGGCAAAGCATCGGTCGAGAGCGCCGAGATTCTTGGAAAGTTCGATGGTGACCTCTCGACCTCTAGCCTGTTGTGGGTCCGCAGCAGCGGCAAAGTGGACGGGAAGGTCCGCTATAAGGACTTGATCGTCGAGCGGGGCGGTCGTATCTCCGGCGACGTTCAGGCAGAAACCACCGGCCTGACAAAAACCGAAACCGCACCAAGGAGCACTCCTGGCCGACATCTGGCTTAGCGGGGAAAACCTGACCAACTGTGGCCGCTTGACGCCGAGGGCTCCAAGCATATACGAGGCACCGCGCGACGACGGCGAGTTCCGTCAAGACACTATATAGCGCAGAGCCAACCTGCTCATCCACGTCCAGGCACTGATGCTGCACTCGTTGCCGGACAGAATGTCGAAATATTCGGCGCGAGATAATCCACGGAGGCGATCATGGGAGCTATTCATGATAAGTGGATGGGTGGGTTAGGCGTCAACATTTCTGCGCGGCGCCAAGCGCCGAGCGGACCGTCATCGTCGGCGATCCGGGCCGACGGGGACACCGATCAAGGCGACGGGGACACCGATCAAACTGAACAGCAGGGCGCGTCCCTGGTCAGTGATCCTGAATTTGAGAAAAAAATCGAGGACATGGAGGCGGACGGCGAAGATGCCGACACCACATGGAAGTCCCAGGTCAACGATGAGGTATTCGCCTTCCTTGGGCCAGAAGTTCACGCTCAGTACGTCGCCGACGGCAAAGATTGTGAAAAAGCCCGCCTCGATTTTAATGGTGAGTGGAATAAGGTCGTCGCCGGCAACGGCGATCTGAAGAAGTTGGATGCAGCTTATGACGTGTTTTCGCTGCGGATCGGCGCGCTGCAACAAGCGAACGCGCGTGTAGGGGCACTGATCGCGGTCGATTTCGCGACCAAGCTTGCGCCCTTTCTGGCGTTCGTGATGAAGCTGAAGACGTTCCAACTCGCGGAACAGTTCAAGAAACGCCTCGATAAATTACAGAGGGACCTGGACGAAGCTGAAACGGAGGTGACAAAAGCTGAGGTGAAAGCTGCGCTCAACGCCGCAGTGTCGGTTATCACGATCTTCTTTGCCCCTGAAGCGACACTGGCCAAAGTGGTGACTGCTGGCGGTGGGATGGTAGCTCACATTGTAATCGACCACAGCCTTGGCGACGGGACCGTGACGGGGACGGTGGTGTTCGTGGCCGGCGACTCCGGGGACTTCGTCGAACTCAGCAAACACGGTAAGGAGGCCATCGAGAAACTTAAGGGCGGCTCCAAGACCATTGGCGGGGCCGCGCCCGCTATAACCGCTGCGCTCGATGGGATCGACATTTACAAGGGGATAGAAAAGGTCAAGAAGATCAAGGAGGATTTAGACGATACCCAGAAAGCTTACGATGAACTGATGGCCGGCGTGCTGCCGTTGGAATCGGACTTTATCATGCTCGATAAGCTCATCCACTCGCTCCCCGATATTGTGAACGCGGCACTCGCCGAGGGCAACGACGCAGCGAAGATGTATGATGAAATCAAGCAGGAGATTCAGGACGCCATCAAGAAAGGCGGTTGATTCAAACGGGATCGAGTGGCACGTCTCCCGATGACTGCAGGATGCCAACCGAGAGCCGCCGCGACCTGCATCCTTCTCGCTATAAGACGCTGGTCTGCTCCACCCGCGTGCAGCGTAAAGCAACATTGATGCGCAGTGCTCAATCCGCCCCCTTCAGTTCAGCCAGAGGCACGACCTTCCCCGCTTCAACGTCGCGGACCTCGACGTGGGGATAGCCCACTACGGCGTCCTCACTGCTGCGCCAAGCATCAACTACCATATCACGAAGCTCGGACGCCGCAGCGGCAAGTCGCTCCGCTGCAAAATCTTTCCCTCGCGGATCGTCTCCACTGAAAGCGCCTTCCTTGTCAAGCTCGTACAGTGGGATCACCTGAGCCTGCGTCGCCCGGAGGTAGGCGACGGTGCGCTGTTGAATTGAACATGCACACGTCTGATACGGCTTCACCTTCGCCCGTACATCTTGCTCTGTGACGTGGTCGCGAATGAACTCGCCCTCGAAGTGCGAGTGGACCTTTGGCAAAGTCGAATACCCGTTGGGGTTTGCAAAAGGTCCCCAACCCGCGAAGTGGATAGAGACATGTAGTGGTTGGCTGGCGTCTCCGACGAAGTGACCCCAATACCCCAAATCTCGGACAACGAGCATCTCGCGAAGCTTACGATCCCGAGTGAACCAAGCACGATCTTCCGGCCTTTGCGCCGCGCGCTCCCCAACCACATCGATGCGCCAATAGCCAAAGTCGACGCGGAGTTACAAGAGGACGAGTTTCAAGAAAGCGAGGTTGGATGCAGATTGGCTACGCTCGGGTCTCCGGCGTTGAGCAGAACATCGATCTTCAGGTTGACGCGCTCAAGAGTGCCGGCTGCAAGAAAATCTTCAGCGACAAGATGTCGGGCGCTCGATCGGATCGACCCGGCTTGATCGAGGCGGTTGCCTATGGACGTGAAGGCGACGTGCTTGCCGTGTGGAGACTTGACCGCTTGGGCCGCTCCCTGCCCCACCTCATCGCGACGATCCATGATCTCGAACAACGCGGGATCGGATTTCGCAGCCTAACCGAGGCGATCGATACAACGACAACCGGAGGAAAGCTCGTCTTCCACATTTTCAGCGCGCTCGCCGAGTTCGAGCGCAATTTGATCCGCGAACGGACACGCGCTGGGTTAGCCGCCGCTCGCCAACGTGGCCGCGTCGGGGGTCGCCCCCGCAGCATGACCAACGAAAAGATTAGAGCGGCGAAGAAGATGCTCGCCGAAGGAACTCCGCCCAAAGAAGTCGCCGATGTCGTTGGCGTCTCGGTGCCTACGCTCTACCGCTGGCTGCCGGCCTCCAAGAGCGTAGCTTGAGCGGACGTTCCGAGCGGAACTGAGGTTCACGCTCTCCCGCGGCGACATCGAGAACCTGCTCGGCACTTACGGCTATGCTTTCATCGCCGCAGTCGGACAACGGCGAATTGCCGTTGCCCAAGCCGCTCAGAAGCGCGATCCTGACCCGAAACCGCCGGATGTCTGGCCGATGTCTGTTCAGAAGGAGGAACGGCTATGCCGACTGCGGAAATGCACGATTGGATGTCGAGGGTTTTGGAAATCCCGCGCGATATTCTGGCGGGCGCCGCTCAGGCCCAGCCCGGCAGTGGCATGCTGCCCGACTGCAAGCCGATCAAGGGCAAGGTCCCCGGGCCGGCGGAGCACCTGCTGTGCGCGACCCATGGTCATGTCCTCGACGTCAAGGCGAAGAAGATCATCGCGACCACCCTCGATCAGTACAAGTCGCAAGGACTTGGCAAGCCGGGAGCGGCTCACCCCGCTCCGGCCGCCGCGCCTGCGGCGACCCCGTCCGCTGCGGTCCCCCCACCCGCTGCCGCCGCGCCACCGTCCGCCGACGCGGATGCCGCCAAGGCTCAGGCCGAGGTCAAGAAACTGCTGTCCCAGATGCAACTGGAGGTCGAGGATATCGCGTTCATCCGGAAGGAGCATGAGGAGGTGGCCGGCGGCGGTCGCCTGAACCGTGCGGTTTCGTGGGTTTCCGACAAACTCGGCGGTGCTGACGACCCTGGAGACGAACTCGCCGAAATCTCCGGCAATATGAGCGTGGAGCATATCGCCGGCATAGGTGCCGTCGGCAGCCTGAAGTTCGATGAGGCGCGCAACCATCTCGCGGCCATGAAGGAATTGAACCAGCACGCCCATGAACTGTGGGCGAAATATACAGGCGATACCAGCACGGGAGCCGGTCGCGCAGTAACCGGATTGGAGGTCGCCTCGAAAGCAGGCGATTACGCGACGATGGGCCTCAATGTCGTGGCACCGGGCGCCGGAAAGGTCCTTTCGATCACCAAGAACGTCGCAGTTACCGGATCAAAACTCGCGTTCGGGCAGAAGGTAAACTGGGCCGAGTTCTCGATCGATATGGCGTTCGACCTGTTCGTCGGTGGCGAAGGCGGCAACATCAACAAGGCCGCCGAAAAGCTCGCCGGCCCGCTGGCCAAGGACCTCGCACCAAATCTCGCAAAGGCGATCGCCAAGAAGTGGGGCGCGGAAGCTGGCAAGAAACTCGGCGCGGAAGTAACCGAGGACGCTATCGAAAAATATATCGTGACCCAGGTCGAAGAAATGCTGAAGTCCGACGCCAAGGACTTGGTCACCTCGGCCACTGAAAAAATTGTCGAGACGGCCAAGGATCAAGCCAAGGAGATGACCGGCGAAGAACTGGCCAACGCGATGCTTCAGACGATGTCGAACCCGAGCGGCGAGTTCGCGCGGCGTGTGAGCGAAAGGGTTCTAGCGACCTACAAGGACTGACCCAGCGCGATCGTGCGCCGGGCCAATGCCGCGGGCCCGGCGCCGAGAGCGAACGAAATCTTCGAAAGTGCCGCTTCTGCGGTCTCGAATGGACTCGGCTAGACGCGCAAGCCTAAGAGCCAGAACCAGGGCAGACCGAGTTGCGGCTGATAGTCCAGCCGCCAGGCGGTCCATTGCGTCGCGCCCCAGACGGTGGCGAGCACGATCGCAAAGACGATCAGAATCTGGCTGCCGATCGGTGAGGAGCCGAAGCTCAAATCCAGTTTGCGCGACTGCCGGTTTAAAGCACTCTGACACCGCCCTGTTAAGGTCAGGATCGCCGAACTTCATGACCATAAAGGAGACGCGGCTTTCGGAAGTCTTCCGTTGTAGTTCTTCGAACCTCTCCCACCCCTTGAAGGTAAGGCGAAAACCAGGTAGGCCACCGGCGTTGTGATTGGGGTCGTATTCAGCAAGACCGTCCTTCTGAAGATTTTTCAGCACCCAACTCCAGGCAGCTTGGTTGCGGGTCGCCGGAGACAGAGCGGCACCAATTGTCGCCCCAACAACGTCGCCTTGAATGACGGCGTATTCCTCAGGCGCCGCCTGCGATCTGCCAACGAGCAGTACGAAGTCGTCAGCCTGTTCGCTGGGGGTGGGCAAACGATCGACCGCCCACAGGGACTCCATCATCGCATCTGAAACAATGGGCGGTGACGCTCCGGTCCGCTGCATTTGCCTGATCGCGTGGCTCATGTTGGCCCGGCGGTGCCGAGGCAGATCGCCGTCACGAGCTATTCGGGCCGCGGCTCTGTCGCCAAGGGTGAACTCCCCGCAGCGCGAGCAACGAACCGTCTTGGCGCTCGTACTCGTCTCGACATGGGCGAAAGGTTTGACGGAACGCCGCGACCCCGAAGCTGCGGCGATGTGCTTGGAGATCGCTGACGCAGCGGAGCAACTGCTCGCCGCTAGTGAGGTGCACGAGGCGACATTGGATGATGTTCTGAACGGCGCCGTGACCGGACAAATGATGCACGCAGATCGGGTCGAGCGAGGCGACGTTGAGCGTCTTATGACGAAGGCGACGCGCCGCCGAGGGTAGTGCTCCGAGCAGGGAAAGGCCGGGGGCGTATACCGCAATCGCTCATGGACAGGCTCGTCCCGCGTTTGCGGATCGTTTTGCGCACGTCGCGGCGGCGGCGACCAGGATTGGTCGGATCATTCCGCGGCGTCCGCAGTTTCGATGTTCTGCCGGTGCTCAGTGTCGACGGACGCCGGCAGGTAGACATCGAAGCGCGTTCCCTGCCCAACACGGCTCTGCACTGTGGTCCTGCCGCCGTGTTGAGCAACGATGCTATGGACGACCGAGAGACCGAGTCCGGTCCCCTCGCCGATTGGTTTGGTGGTGAAGAACGGCTCGAAGACGCGTTGCATCGTCGCTTCGTCCATACCGCAGCCGCTATCGCTCACGGTGAGTGCGACACACGGAACGGGTGGACCGATACCGTCGCCCAGCGGAAGCGCAAAACGTGTGGCGCGGAGCGCGACGGTGATAGTGCCCATCCCATCGCCAATCGCCTGCGCGGCATTGACCACAAGGTTGAGGACGATTTGGTGAAGCTGGCCCGCATCGGCGAGCACCGGCGGCACTGTCTCGATCGTCTCGGAAATGCCGATGGTCGCAGGTAGGCTCGAACGGATCATCTTGAGCGAATCGCGCACCAGCGAGGCAAGATCAACGTGCTTGCGAATTGGCGCTTCCTTGCGGGTAAAGGCGAGGATGCGATGCACGAGGTCGCGCCCCCGCTCGCCTGCCTGCAGAATCGTCGCGAGATTCGTATGCTCCCGGCTGCCGCTTCATTATCAATTTCGTCAAGGCCAGAACCGGCACGAGCGTATTGTTGAGGTCGTGCGCGATACCGCTGGCAAGCGTGCCGAGCGCCTCCATCTTCTGCGCCTGTACAAGCTGTGCCTGGGTTTGCAGCCGCTCCGCGGTCTCGCTCTTCAACGCTTCGACTGCCCGCTGGAGTTCGACAGTGCGCTCGCGCACGCGGTCCTCAAGCTCTGTTCTTGCTGCGGCGAGTCGGCGATAGAGCCCGCTCGTCTCTACGAGCAGCGTTACCAGCACAAAGCTCGCAGCTAGCAGCCCATAAATGCGCCCGGCATAGAAGCCCAGGTCGTAGCGCGACGAACCGATGACCGCAGACAGCGCGACATCGAATAGCCATGCCGACATCACCACCATGAGCCAGAGATCGAGCACCGCAGGCTCTCGGCGCCGCCATAGGGCGATAAGTGCAAGTAGGCTCAAGAGCCAGATGGTGGGGCTAATGCCCTTTGACACCAGCATCGAATAGTCGCCGCCACGAATGACCTCCGGCAAGAGGTCATGACCGGCCGTCGCCATCAAGGTCAGTACCGAGACGATGGGAAAACACTAAGCGACAACACGGCCGATCTAGCGCAGAAAATTGGCGCTTTCTGGTCGTTTACATGATACCCGAGTGCACATAGCGCGACACGTGTTGACGCGCCCTCTTCGTAGCCCTGGCGTAGCCCCAGAAGGCACGGAAGCCATGACGGAATGACGGTTCCACGACCTGCACCGGATGATGCGCACCCGCCTGTCGCTGCCGGTGACCGACCTAAAGCGACGAGCGGCGGGCGCGTCCAGCACGACAACGACGTTCTCAGACAAACGACTCGGCGACAGGAGCGCGCTTTTTGCGTGCTGATCACCTGTCTTCATGCGTCGACCGCTTTGCTCCGGGGGACTGGTAACGGTTTGTAAGCGATGATCGCGGCGCCGAGGGCCGCGGCCAGCACGGAGCCGATCAGTACGCCGCTCTTAGCGAGAGCCGCGTCAGCCCCCTGAGGAAACGCCTGATCCGCCATCAGAAGAGCAACCGTATCTCCGACTCCGCAAAGACACGCAGCTCCAATGAAATTGCGCAACGTCACGTCATCGGGGCCGCGCGCAAGCCGCGATTTGATGGCCAGCAGAGAGGCCAGCGATACCCCGACCGGCTTACCGATCACCAAGCCCAGAATGACCCCGAGCAAAAGCCGCCAGGCGTCCGTCGACGACAGATCGAGGCCGAGGCTGACACCCGTGGCCGAAAACGCGAAGAGCGGCAGGATCACATAGGTTGTCCATGGTGCCACCGCGCGCTCAATGCGATCCGCCGGCGACAGCAGGCGCTCACTCGCGGCGGAGAGATTGCGGCTGGCCCACTCCCATATCGGCTCTTGCGCGATGCTGCCGGCACCCGATCCGGACCTTCGCGCTTCGCCTTCCGCGTGGTCCAACGCGGCGAGGGCGGTGGCGGCTTGCGCCAGTAACGGTCCTACGGCCGGCGCCGGCCGAGTCGGCAGAAAGAGAGCAAGGAGGATTCCGGCAAGCGCGCCGTGCACGCCCGTGGCATGTAGTGAAACCCACAGCACCACGGCGACGACGGCATAGGGCCACGTCGCATAGACGCGCCAGCGGTTCAGCACGAACAAGACGGCGATCGCCGTGCCGCTCGCGAACAGCCAGACCGACGCAAAACCCTTCGGATACAAAATGGCGAGAGTCAGAACAGAAAGAATGTCGTCGACGACGGCAAGGGTCGCGACGAAAACGCGCAAGCCGGTGGGCACGCGCGACCCCAGAAGCGCAAGGATGCCAAGCGTGAAGGCGATGTCGGTGGCGGTGGGTACGGACCAGCCGGGCGAGGTCGACCCTCGGTTCAATGCGAGATAGATGAACGCCGGCGCAACCACGCCGCCAATCGCGGCGAGGACGGGCAATACTGCCGCGCGCGGATCCGAAAGCTCGCCGGCTGTTATCTCGCGCCGGATTTCAAGTCCGACAAGGAGAAAAAAGACCGCCAGCAGACCCTGTGAAAACCAAGCGCCCACAGTCATGGAAAGAACGCTACCGGGAGGACCGATGCCGAAGGTGGACTCGATGAAGATTCGATAGTAGGGTTCAAGCGGTGTGTTCGCGCAGAGCAATGCCATGGCAGCCCCAAGCAGCAGAACGAGGCCCCCCGACGCCGGCAGACTCGCGAAGGCGCGCGCCGAGCGTTGCAGCCGCGCCGCAACCGGCAGCTGCAGTGTTTCCAGCATGGAGTGGAAGTCCCATGCGCCGTCGTAACGCGCACCATCGATGAAGAAGGTTGGTGTGCCCGTGACGCCGTTGCGCTTACCTTCGGCAAGATCCTCCTCGACCCGCGCGCGCGTTTCGTCGCTTTCGACATCGCGATCGAATCGCGTCATGTCGAGACCGAGGTCTCGCACGAAATTTCGGATCTGCCATTCGGCAATAGGCGGTTCCTGGTCGTAGAGCCAATCGTGCATCTCCCAGAAACGGCCCTGCTGAGCTGCCGCCTCCGAGATCCGCGCGAGGAACGAAGCGCCGGGATGCGCGGCTTCATTCGGGAAGTGGCGGAAGACATAAGCGAGGCGCTCGCCTAACACCTGCCGCAGCCGCGCAATCACAAAGCGCAGGCGCCGGCAGAAGGGGCAGAGATAGTCGCCATAGACGACCACGCTAATGACATCGGTGGGTCTATTTCCCCCGCGCATGTGGTCACGCGCCTGGTCAATAGGCCGTTTGAGCCTGGACTGGGAAGCAGGGGAGGCGCTCTCGTTTGGCATCGATTGCTATGCGAACCCAATATTAGCGCGGAACCGACCCATTGTGCGACGTTGCAACTCCGGAACAAACTGTTCGACAAAGAGCCAGCGCCAATGCAACGGAGCCACACCCGGGGATGGTCCAGAACATCGAAGTGTCAATCGCCGTCTGGAAGTAGCACGTCTCGGAAGAGCTCTTGAACGAGCGCTGGGTCCGCTTTGCCGTCCTCAACTGACTTCGAGCATGGAGCTGACTACTTCGCCTTTATCAGGCGCAAAACGGAAGTGATTGGCCGATACCCGTCGGACCGCTTTCGGGTGCACGACGATGAAAAGCAGACACTCGTTGCTCATCGCCACCTCCCCTTCGGGTGAACCGCAGCGTCTATCTATCCATTTGCTTGCGTCCGATTAGGTCACGACCTGGCAAAGACAATCACGCCGTTGGCCGGGATCACGATCGAGGCCGAGGCGACGAAGCTGTGCAGCGGGCCGCCTTCGGCCTCGATGCCGCCGCCATTGCCCGCCACCCACGGATTGACCCAATTGTCATAGACGTCGCTGTTGAAGACTTCCTTCCATCGGCCGGGAAGGGGAAAGCCCAGCGCGTAACCCCACCACGTGGCCTCGGCGAAGGTCGCCACCACGATGATATCCGCGCCCACACCGTCGATCCAGCGATGGTAGGCGAGCACGCGGTCGGTATCGGAGACGTAGAAGGCATGGACGTTGTCGCCGCGAAGCGCTGACGCAGCCTGGCGAAGACGGAGCAGGTCCTGCGTGAAGCGGAGATGATCGGCCATGGCGGGATCCGCACCGCCCTGCAGCCCCGTCCATCCGATCAGGTCCGGGCCTGCCGGGTTGGTGTCCCAGGGCTTCTCTTCGAGAAATTCCTGTCCCATGAAAAGTTGCGGGATGCCGGGCGCGGTCAGCAGGATCGCGGTCGCGACCCGCGTCCGGCTGCGCGCGTACCAGGAATGGGGATCCGGAGCGTCGGCCAAGCTCGGGATGCGCGGATTGCGCCCGGCCATCACCAGATCGTGGTTCTCGATGCAGGTGACCGCTCGCCAGCCATGGTCGAAGCCCGACGGGTAGAGCGCCCCGGCGATCGACGACATGGAAACGGCGGCGCTGGCACCCGCCGAGGCGGCGCCGACTGCACCGCGGAGCGCGCCGCGTAGGACATCGTGCTGCACCACGTCGAAGCCGGCACCGCCCGTGGCCGCCGATGCCACGATCGGCTCAGCCGAGGTTGGTATGTCGTCGAACTCCCCCGGCCAGAACTCGGCATTCTGCAGGAGACGCGGCTGCAGGCTCCGGAGCCCGGAGGTCAGCGCGCGGCAGAACGCCCAGCCAGTCGCCTGGCCGGTGGACAAGAGGATGCTGATTTCGTCGTAGCGGAATCCGTCTGCATGATATTCGGTGACGTAGTACGCTGCGTTGTCCTGGAGAAAGCGGCAGACATCCTCGTTCCAGAGCGCTAAGGCGAGGCCACCAGTGCCGCGATCCTGGTTCGTGAAGTACAGGCTGTCGTTGTTGTCGCCGACGTCCTTGGCGCGATCAAAATAGTAGATGCAGTTGTCGTCGAGCCGGCCGGCGACCGAGAAGCCACCCGCATGGTTGTAGACGACGTCGAACACCACCGCGATGCCATGGACATGGCAAAGATCGACCAGCGCCTTGAGTTGGCTCGGGCCAGAGGCGATATCGGCTAGCGCCAGCGGTGCCAGCCCTCTGGCGGCGAGGATGCCGTTGATCGTGGCCAGATAGGCCGGCAAATCGACGACCGCCGCCACGTAAGGAAAATCCGGCGAGAACAGGTCGGCGCCGCCATATCCCATGCTTGGGTTGGCCTCTTGCTCGTCGACCGGCAGCGGCTGCAGCACGTTTACGCCCAAGGCCGCGAGATAGGGGACCTTGCCGGCGACATCGAGGAAGTTCGAGGCGATCCCCGGCTGCGAGATCGCATAAGTCCCGATATGCAGCTGGTAGACGAGCATGTCCGAGAACTCGGGCGTGCGGAAGGCGGCATCGTGCCAGGGATAGGCAGTGACAGCGCGCAGGATGCTGAAGCAGTTCGGGAAACCCTTGGGCGAGAGCTCGCGCGCATAGGGGTCGCGCTTGTAGCCGCTGCCGCCCGCGCCGACCACCCAGAAGCGGTAGGTATCGCCGTCGGCGGCGCCTGCCTGGAAGCCGGTCCAATAGCCTTTTCCATCGGTCGCCATCAGCCGGTCGTCGGTCTGCTTATCGTAGGCCACGCCGCCGAAGCTGCCGTTTAGATAGACCGCCGAAGCCCGCGGCGCCCAGACGCGGAAGGTGGCGCCGCTGGGCACGAGCGAGGTGCCCGTTGGGGTCGTGGCATCGATATGGTCCTGTGCGAGCATTGGGCATCCAGCGGGGAAGGTCGCGATCCAACCAAGAGAAGAGTGAACCTAGCTTGTCCCATATTTCTCCCATTTGGCCTCCATTGGCCAGGACAGGAAGAGAATCTGGCAGCCCTACGGTCGGCGCGAACGGCTCATGGCCGATCGCGGAATGGCAGCCCACGGGCGATAAGAAGCGAAAGCCGACATCCGGCGGCGCCACCTCGAAGGTCTGTTCCTGTTGGCCACGACCGTTCTCCCGTTCTTGCAACATTTCAGCAACAATGTGGAACACGACCAACCCGACTCTCTTGGCGTGTCGCTTGCGCGCCATCGCGCTGATGGGATGAGAGCGTACGTCAGTCCTAAGAGAGGCGATGAGCGTTGCCTTCGGGCAGCGTGGGGCAGCGTGCCAAACGTCACACCGAGTCGCGTAACCTCGAACTACGCTGCGGATGGCGAGGCGGTCGGCCGCTAGAGGTGGTGT
>Ga0335081_10016371_pt1 | contig 11997 bp, 8 predicted proteins | sample Lox_Sample_35_FD_206713 | JGI IMG/M metagenome (GOLD analysis project Ga0335081, IMG submission 206713) | Soil microbial communities from Loxahatchee National Wildlife Refuge, Florida, United States - Lox_Sample_3.5 | ecosystem: Environmental > Terrestrial > Soil > Wetlands | place: USA: Florida... | reverse complement strand
CGGCTGACCGCCCCGGCGCCGCGCCGCCCGGTCCGCCTCAGCCGTCGGCCGGCTCCATGGTGGCCGCGAGCTTCATGGCCTCCTCGATCAGGGTTTCCACGATCTGCGACTCGGGCACGGTCTTGATGACCTCGCCCCGCACGAAGATCTGCCCCTTGCCGTTGCCGGATGCCACGCCGAGATCAGCTTCGCGGGCCTCGCCAGGACCGTTGACGACGCAGCCCATCACCGCGACGCGCAGCGGGACATCCATCCCGTTCAGCGCGGCCGTTACCTGATCGGCCAGCGTATACACGTCCACCTGGGCGCGGCCGCAGGACGGGCAGGAGACGATCTCCAGGCCCCGCTCGCGCATGCCGAGCGACTCCAGGATGGCGATGCCGACCTTGACCTCCTCGACCGGCGGGGCGGACAGCGAGACCCGGATCGTGTCGCCGATCCCCTCGGCCAGCAGCGCGCCGAACGCCACCGCTGACTTGACCGTGCCCTGGAAGGCCGGCCCGGCCTCGGTCACGCCCAGGTGCAGCGGGTAGTCGCACTGCTGCGCGAGCTGCCGGTAAGCGTTGATCATCACGACCGGGTCGTGGTGCTTGACCGAGATCTTGATGTCGGTGAAGCCATGCTCCTCGAACAGCGAGCACTCCCACAGCGCGGACTCCGCCAGTGCCTCCGGCGTGGCCTTGCCGTACTTGGCCAGCAGCCGCTTGTCCAGCGAACCGGCGTTCACGCCGATCCTGATCGGGGTTCCCGCGGCCGAGGCTGCCTTGGCGATCTCGGCGACCTTGTCATCGAAGGCCTTGATGTTGCCGGGGTTGACCCGGACGGCCGCGCAGCCCGCGTCGATCGCGGCGAAGACGTACCGCGGCTGGAAATGGATGTCGGCGATCACCGGGATCTGCGACTTGCGCGCGATCTCGGGCAGAGCCTCGGCGTCGTCCTGGGACGGCACGGCGACCCGGACAATCTGGCATCCGGCCGCGGTGAGCTCGGCGATCTGCTGCAGCGTCGCGTTCACGTCTGCCGTCAGCGTGGTGGTCATCGACTGGACCGAGACGGGCGCGCCGCCGCCGACCGGCACCGCGCGCTTGCCCTTGCCCACGACGATCTGGCGGGAGGCGCGGCGCGGTGCCAGCGGCGGCGGCGGCAGCGGCGGCAGGCCAAGGTCAACAGGCATCAGGAAGTCACCTTACTGAGTCAGATGAATCGGATTGAAGATATCGGCCGCGATCAGGAGGAGGCCGAGGCCAACCAGCACGGCGAAAACGCCGACGCTGACCGGTATCAGCTTGCGCATATCCACCTGTCCGGGATCGGGCCGGCCGAGCAGCCGGGCCAGCCAGGCCCTTGCGCGCTCGTAGATGACGATCGCGAGGTGGCCGCCGTCCAGCGGCAGCAGCGGCAGGAGGTTGAACAGGCCGACGAAGATGTTCAGCGATATGACGATCAGCAGCAGCGATGAAACCGTGTACCTCCAGCCGGCACTGGACTGCACCGCCTGGCCGGCGATATCGGCGGCCCCCACCACGCTGGTGACGTTGCCCGCCGGGGTGTGCGACCGGTTCTTGGCGAACAGATCAGGCAGCGCGCTGGGCAGCTTCTCCGCAGCCGCTACCGAGCCGGTCACCACCTCGCCGAAGGCAGTGCCGGCGAAAGACGCGGCACTGACCGGGCCGCGCCGCTGGAAGACCACTGAGTTCTCGATGCCGAGGTAGGAGCCTTTGCGCTGCGGCACCCAGGCGGGGGTGACCGTGATGGACCGGCGCCGGCCGGACCTCACGACGACGACGGTCATGGGCCGGCCGGCAGGCTGCTTCCTGATCACTGACCCCAGCTGGATCCAGCTGTGCACCGGGGTCCCGGCAGCTGAGATGATCTTGTCACCGCCTTGCAGGCCCGCTTTCCTGGCCGGCGAGATGCCCCGGCTGCCGGCGCAGGAGGCGGTGTTCAGCGCCGTCGCGCTGGCGGGCAGGCAGGTGTCCACTTTGCCGATGGTGGTGGTGTCGTTGTTCGCTAGCCCGATCCCGACCGCCAGCACGATCAGCAGCACGAAGGCGAGCGCAAAGTGCATGAAGGAGCCCGCGGCCAGCACGATGATGCGCTGCCAGCCGGGCTGCCGCCGGAACGAGCGCGGCTCGTCGGCCGGGTCAACCTCGTCCAGCGTCGTCATCCCGGTGATCTTCACGAAGCCGCCGAGCGGGAGCGCCTTGACCCCGTACTCGGTCTCGCCCCGCACCCGGGACCAGATCGTCTGCCCGAACCCGACGAAGAACTGGGTGACCTTCATGTGGAACTTCTTGGCGGTCAGGAAGTGCCCGGCCTCGTGCAGCATGACCGAGACCAGCAATGCGAGTACGAAGATGACAACTCCGAGCAGGAAACTCATCCCGCTGGCTCTCCCCTCCCGCGTGCCCGGCGCGGCGGGCTGCCGGTCACTGGCTCAGCGTGCCCGTCAGCTGACGTGCACGGCCCCTTGCCCATCGGTCCGCGGCGAGCACGTCATCAAGGCCGGCGACCTGGTGGCCGCAGCCGTCATGCTCAGAGACTACCTGCGCCACCGTGGCCACGATTGCCGCAAACGAGATGCGGCCCGCCAGGAATGCCGCGACGCATTCCTCATTCGCGGCGTTGTAGGCGGCGGGGGCCGTGCCGCCCGCGAGGCCCGCGGCGCGGGCGAGAGTCACCGCGGGAAATGCTTCCTCGTCCAGCGGCTCGAAGGTCCAGGACTGCGGCTCCCGCCAGTCAACCGGGCCCGCGGCGTCCGTGACCCGGTCGGGCCAGCCGAGCGCCAGCGCGATCGGTATCCGCATGTCGGGCGGGCTGGCCTGGGCAATGGTCGAGCCGTCGCAGAACTCGACCATCGAGTGCACCACCGACTGCCGGTGGACGACCACCTCGATGCGGTCAAAATCGACCCCGAACAGCAGGTGCGCCTCGATCAGCTCCAGGCCCTTGTTGACCAGGGTGGCGGAATTCACCGTGATGACGGGGCCCATGTTCCAGGTCGGATGGGCCAGGGCCTGCTCCGGCGTCACTTCGGCCAGCTCGCTCTTGGTCCGGTGCAGGAACGGCCCGCCGCTGGCGGTCAGCACCAGACGCCGGACCTCGTCGCGCCGCCCGCCGCGCAGGCACTGGGCCAGAGCGGAATGCTCGGAATCGACGGGGACAATCTGGCCCGGCGCCGCCCGGCTGGCAACCAGCGGGCCGCCCATGATAAGGGACTCCTTGTTGGCCAGCGCCAGCACCCGGCCGGCGTCGATGGCGGCGAGGGTGGCGGCCAGGCCGACAGCCCCGGTAACGGCGTTCAGCACCACGTCGCTGGGCCACGCCGCGACTTCCGCGACCGCATCGGGGCCAGCCATGACCTTGGGCAGCTGGCGCGCGCCGCAGCCGGCGGCCTGGTGCCGCAGGGCTGCCTGCAGCTGCGGGGCAGCCCGGTCGCTGGCGACCGCTACCACCTCGGCGCCGAATTCCAGCGCCTGGGCCGCCAGCAGCCCGGGGTTGCCGCCGCCTGCGGCGAGCCCGGTCACCCGGAACCGGCCCCGATTGCGCCGGATGATGTCAGCGGCCTGGATGCCGACCGACCCGGTCGAGCCGAGCAGGACGATGTCGCGGTCATGGCCGAGCTGCGCAGCGTTCATCCCGCCATTCTCACCCGCGGCCACCCGCGTCCGCATGCTGCGCGTAGCGTGAGCACGTGATCCGCGACGACCGGCCGCTGCGGCCCGTTCGGCCATGACGCCCCCGGTGACCGCCGCCACCGCGGCGGTATCAGGCCCGGGCAGCTGGCACGGCCTGCCAGCCGCCCAGCAGCCGCCGTGGCCGGACCCGGCCCGGCTGTCGGCCGTGACCGCCGAGCTTTCCGCGCTGCCCCCGCTGGTCATCGCCGCCGAATGCGAGCTGCTGCGGCAGCGGCTCGCCGCGGTCGCCCGCGGCGAGGCGTTCCTGCTCCAGGGCGGAGATTGCGCGGAGACGTTCGCCGGGGCGACCGCGGATGCCGTCCGGGCGAAGATGCAGACGCTGCTGCAGATGGCCGTGGTGCTGACCTACGGGGCGAGCGTTCCCGTCGTGAAGATCGGCCGGATGGCCGGCCAGTTCGCCAAGCCGCGCTCGGAGCCTGCCGAGCGGCGAGGCGGCCGCGAGCTGCCCGCCTACCGTGGTGACGCCGTCAACGGCTTCGATTTCACCCCGGCGGCACGAACACCGGATCCGAGGCGGCTGCTGCGCGCCTATCACTGCTCGGCCGCCACGCTGAACCTCAGCCGCGCCTTCACCACCGGGGGCTACGCGGACCTGCATCAGGTACATGCCTGGAACCAGGACTTCGTCAGCGAGAGCCCGGCCGGGCAGCGATACGAGCGGCTGGCCGGGGACATCGACAGGGCGCTGGCCTTCATGCGGGCGTGCGGCGCCGATCCCGAGGAGCTGCGCTCCGTCGAGCTGTACTCCAGCCATGAGGCGCTCATCCTGGACTACGAGCACGCCCTGACCCGGATCGAAGCCGGGTCCGGGCATGCCTACGACACCTCGGCCCATTTCCTCTGGATCGGCGAGCGGACCCGCGCGCTCGGCGGCGCCCACATCGAGTTCGCCCGCGGGATCCGCAACCCCATCGGCGTCAAGGTGGGCCCGGACGCCGCTCCCGCCGATGTGCTGGCGCTGGTCGGGAAGCTCAACCCTGGCGGCGAGCCGGGCCGGCTTACCTTGATCACCCGGCTTGGCGCCGGGCGGGTCCGCGACCTGCTGCCGCCGCTGATCCGGGCCGTCAGCGCGGATGGCGCCCCGGTGGCCTGGGTGTGCGACCCGATGCACGGGAACACCTTCGAGGCACCGAGCGGCCACAAGACCCGCCGTTTCGATGAGGTGCTCGCCGAGGTCCAGGGCTTCTTCGAGGTCCACCGGCGGCTGGGCACCCATCCGGGCGGCATTCACATCGAGTTCACCGGTGACAACGTGACCGAGTGCGTGGGCGGCAGCCATCAGATCGCCGCGGCCGACCTGCACCAGCGTTATGAGACCGTATGCGACCCGCGGCTCAACCGCAGTCAGGCGCTGGACCTGGCCTTCATGGTTGCCGGGAGCTGCCGGCGGCCGCCCAGGCCGCCGGCCCGTTCCTGACCGCGGCGCGGCCCGCGGCTGCCGCTGCGGGCTCCCAGTCAGGCCGCAGCGGCATCCCGGACTCCCCGTTGGCGCCGACCTTGACGCCGAGGAACTGGTGCAGCTGGATCTGGTTGCGCTCGAAGCCGAGCCGCGACCCGGCCATGTACAGCCGCCAGACCCGGGCGGTGCCGTCGCCCACCTCGGCAACCGCCTCGTCCCAGTGCGCGTCCAGGTTCGCGCACCACTGCGCCAGCGTCCTGGCGTAATGCTCGCGCAGGTTCTCCGCATGCCTGACCTCGAAGCCGGCGTCATGCATCAGCGACACCAGGTAGCCGGGTCCTTCCAGCTCCCCGTCAGGAAACACGTACCGGTAGATGAACCCGTCAGTCACCCTGGCCGGGCCCCGGTTGTCAGGACGGGTGATGCAGTGATTCAGCAGCCGGCCCTCAGGCCGGAGCTTGCCGAGCAGGAAGCTGAAGTAGCCAGGCAGCTGCGCCTTGCCGATGTGCTCGGTCAGGCCGATCGAGCTGACGGCGTCGAAGCCGGTCTCGGTCACGTTCCGGTAGTCCAGGTGCCGGACTTCGGCCAGATCCGACAGGCCCGCCTCGGCGATGGCATGCTGCGCCCATTGCGCCTGCTGCCTCGACAGCGTGACGCCAAGCGCGCGGACGCCGTACTCGCGGGCGGCATGGATGACCATCGCGCCCCAGCCGCAGCCGACGTCCAGCAGCCGCATCCCCGGCGCGAGCGCGAGCTTGCGCGCGACGAGGTCGGTCTTGTATGCCTGCGCCTCCTCCAGCGTGGCAGCCGGCGTCGGGTAGCAGGCGCAGGTGTACCCCATCGACGGTCCGAGCACCCACTCATAGAACCGGTTGGACACGTCGTAGTGATGCGAGATGGCGCTGGCGTCACGGCCCCGGGAATGCCGCCGGCCCGATAGCCAGCGGCGGCGGACCCGGACCTCCTGGGGCGGCGGCGGAACCCGCGGCAGCAGCACCCGCGGGCCGCCGAGCTCGCGCAGCAGGCGCAGCCGCTCCGCCAGGTCAAGCTCGATCCGCTGCGCCGGGGCCATCCTGGCCAGCGCCGCGTGCATGTCGCCCTCGACGTCGAGGTGGCCGGAAACGTAAGCGCGGGCCAGGCCGAGCGCGCCCGGCGCCTGGGCCAGGTAGGACACGGCGGTCCGGTCGCGCACCAGGATTTTGACCGGCGAGCTGGCCGTGCCGGCTGAGCTCCCGTCGAAGGCATGGAACTCGACAGGGGCATCCGGGCCTGCGACCCGCTCGAACACCTCAGCCAGCGCCATATCTGCCATCCCCTTCGTCACTGCGGGTGAACGCACTTGTCATAGAGCCCGGCCAGCCGGCCGTCAGCGTCATAGTCGCCCTTCAGAATGGCATATTCCGCCCCGTTGTAGCGTTCCCGGAACTCGTCGCGGGAGTAGAAGGACGTAGAGTACAACCCCTTGTGACCGCCGAGCTGGCCGACCTTGTCTTCGATCCTGCGGTTGTAATACCCGTCCCCGGCGCCCGGCGGCAGCGGCACGGTTCCCCAGAAGCCGAAATTCACGTACACCTGGCCCGGCTTCATCGGATACAGGGGCCAGGTCCGTGTTCCGCGCAGCCGCACCGGGCACAGCCAGACCGGGCTCATCCCGACCTCGGCGGAGAAGAACCGGAGGAACTCAGCGCAGCGCTCGATCGGGATTTCCACGTCCTGGATCACCGCCTCGCGCGCCGGGGCGCCGCGGCGGGCGTTCATGACGGCCGTCAGGCCGTGCCGCCGATCGAAGGCAACGAGCCGGCGGTACACGTCCGAGCGGCGGTAGCGGCGCGGCCAGGCGCGCCGGATCAGCGGTCGCTGCACCCCGAAGGCGCTCGAGCACCAGAACCAGTCGGTGTCCCACCGCCACAGGTAGTCCCGGATGGTCAGGAAGTCCTCCCGCGGCCCGCGGATCGACTGATAGTAGATCCGCTCCCTGGTGTAGTCGCCGAGCCAGGGCGCCACCGCGCTGAACGCTCCGACGGTCAGGTACATCCCGGCCGGGCCGAATGCCGTGCCGTCGACGAAATCCGCCCGGTGACCGTCGTAGCTCCCGTCCCTGGCGATCTGCGCGACCGCGTCGAAACAGGCTTCCTCGTCGGCGAACCTGAAGTGCCGCAGATGCACATACGGACTGACCGGCTCGAGCTCGATGGTCAGCGAGAGCGCATAGCCGAGCGTGCCGTAGGAGTTGGGGAAGCCGCGGAACAGGGCTGCGTGCTCGTTCTCGTCCGTCGCCAGCACGACCCTGCCATCGCCGGTGAGGATTTCCATATCGAGGACCGACTCGTGCGGCATGCCGCTGCGCAGCGAGGTCGACTCGATGCCCAGCCCGCTGACGGCACCGCCGAGCGTGATCGTCTTCAGCTGCGGCACGACGAGGGGCATCAGGCCGCGGCGCAGCGTGGCGTCCGCGAGGTCCTCGTAGGTGGTCATCCCGCCGACGATGGCGGTCCGCCCGGCGGCGTCAACCTGCAGGACGCGGCCGAACGCGGCCACGTCCAGGCCGGCGCCCACCGCGGAATCGCGGAACCGGAAGAGATTCGACGTGCGTTTGGCCAGCCTGACCGGGCGGTCGGCGGGAATCGCCGCGTAGGCCCGCTGGAGATGCGCGACTGCTGCCTGATGCCCGGGCAGCGCAGGCCGCCCGCCGGCCACCGCCTGGCCGGCCAGCGGCCCGGCGGCCCGGCGGGCTGGATCACTGACTTCGGTCACGCAACCTCCTTGCGGCGGCCAGGGTCGCGGCTGCCCGGCGGCCGCTTTACTGGCCGTAGCTCCGCAGGAACCTGGCCAGGCGATCGATGGCGTCGTCCAGGACGGTGACGGCGGCCAGGGTTACCACGCGCACGTGGTCGGGGGTGGGCAGGTTGAATCCGGTCCCGTGCGAGAGCATCAGGTGCTGTTGCTCGAGCAGGTCGATGACCAGCCGCTCGTCATCAACAATCTTGTAGACATCCGGGTCCAGGCGGGGAAACACGTACAGCGCGCCGGCCGGCTTGGCGCAGTCGACGCCCGGGATCTCGGTCAGCTTCTGCCAGGCGAAGTCGCGCTGCTCCCGGAGCCTGCCGCCCGGCTGGAGCAGGTGAGTGATGTCGACCGTGCCGCCCAGAGCGGTCTGGATGGCGTGCTGGGCCGGCACGTTGGGGCATAGCCGCATGTTAGCCAGCAGCTCCAGCCCCTCCAGGTACTCGCTGGCCTCGTGCCGGGGACCCGAGACGACCAGCCAGCCGGAGCGGAAGCCTGCCAGCCGGTAGGCCTTCGACAGCCCGCTGAGGGTCAGCACCACCAGATCGGGAGCGAGCGCCGCGGCGCAGTAGTGCACAGCGTCCTCGTACAGGATCTGGTCGTAGATCTCGTCAGTGAGGACGAGCAGCCCATGCCGCCTGGCCATGTCGAGCAGACCAAGGAGCGTCTGCCTGGAGTACACGGCGCCGGTCGGGTTGTTGGGGTTGATGATCACCAGGGCGCGGGTGCGCGGTGAGATACGCGCGGCGACGTCGTCGAGGTCCGGCGCCCACCCGGCCTGCTCGTCGCACCGGTAGTGCACCGCGCGGCCGCCGCACAAGCTCACTACACCGGTCCACAGCGGGTAGTCAGGGCTGGGCACGAGGACCTCGTCGCCGACGTTCAGCAGCGCTTGCAGCGCCATGGCGATAAGCTCGGACACGCCGTTGCCCAGGTAGACGTCGTCCGGGCCGACCCCGGCGACCCCGCGGCGCTCGTACGACTGCGCAACGGCCAGCCTGGCTGGGTGAATGCCGCGCGCATCGCTGTAGCCCTGGGCGTCGCCGAGGTTCTGCACGACATCGCGCAGCACCGCATCCGGCGCGTCCAGCCCGAATGGCGCGGGGTTGCCCAGGTTCAGCTTGAGGATGCGGTGGCCCTCGGCCTCCAGCTGCCGCGCCCGCCGCAGCACCGGGCCGCGAATGTCATAACGCACGTCCTGAAGCCTGCTGGCCTGTGCCACCACGATCTTCGAGCCTCCTGTCGTCTTAGCCCGGCGCGTCGCGTCGCGGCTGCGCCCGGTGGCAGTCCGGCTCCGGTGACGGACGGCACCCGCATAAGTATCCCTGTCCGGGCACACTACCGTGCCAGCCCGGGTCCTGGTCAGCGCTCGGCCGTGCCGGGGTAGGCTGCGGCGGACTCGGCAGCGGCGGATCCGGCAGGGGCGGACTTGCGCATTTCCGGCGTGGCCGCGCGGGGCCTGGCCGCGCCGGCCGGCCCCGGCCCGGCGCCCGCGTAGCTGGCCGCGACCTGCTCGGGCGTCATCGGGAGCCGTGCGGCCGACGGCGGCAGCCCGGCCTGGATCGCCTCTGCGAGCAGCAGGGCCATGGAGTAGCCGGGGTCGGCGCCCAGCGCCCGCTCGATCGCTACGGACGCGAGCGCGCCATCGCCGGACTGCCAGGCGGTGAACGCCAGCAGGCAGGCCGGCGCCGGCACGTAATCCGGCTGCGCGTGCCGGACCAGATCGGCCCACAGCCGCCGGTGCGCCGCCCGGTGACACGGGTCCATCCGGGCCCATGCGTCATCACGTACCCGCAGGTCCGCGAGCACCACGGTGAGCCACGCAAGCTGATCGTGATCGCTAATCTGGCCGCCGGCCCGGTAGCTGCCGATCGCGTCCCTGACCGCGCGCCGGCCGGCCTGCGCTAGCACCCCGGCAGCGTCCCGGCCCTCGGCTGCTGCCGAGGCAGCCAGCTGCTCAGCCCGGCGCAGCCCGCACGCCGTGGCCAGGCGCATCGAGGCGGCCGCCCCGGGCAGCGCGGCGAGCGTGCCGGCCAGCGCAGCCCGGTCTGGATAGGCGGCCAGCCCGGCCCTGTGCAGCGCCAGGGCAGCCGGGTGCCCGGCGGCATCGAACGGCACTCCCTCCGGCGGACAGCAAGCCGGGTCCTGGCACACGTACGACCAGTAACGGCCGGACTCGACCCGCAGCAGTTCCCTGATGGAGATGCCCGCCGCGGGCAGCAGCGCTCGCAGCAGGTCTGCCAGCGGAGTGACGAGGGTTCCCGGGCCGTATCCGACGATGATTGCGACGCCGATGTGCTGGCGTGTGATCACCTTGGTCGCGTGCGCGGCGATCTCGGCAGCCAGCGACGGATCAGGCGGGTCAGGCAGGTCGTAGCGGAAAGCCAGCCTGATCTGCGCGCGACGGCCGCTGATGCCCAGCACGACGAGACTGCTGGCCGGATGAAAGCCCAGCAAGTGCGGGACGACGGCCAGCACGCCGGCCGGCGAGCCGATCTGGACCCGGCTGTTCTGGCCGCCCCCGGCGGGCCGGCTCGGGCTGCAGTCATGATCACGGGGGCGATCCGCGGAGGGAGGCGGGGAATGTGTCATGGGGCCAGGCTCGCCGAGCGGGGCCGGCCGCCGCGAACCGCCAGCAAGGCAGCTGCGCGCATCCGCGCCCATGTCCACAGCCGGGGGAACCGCCTTGACAGCCCGAGCTCCGGCAGGCCTCGTCACCGGGGCGGACCAGCCGCAGCCGGGCACGGGTGAGCCGGGAAACGGTCACAGGGCAACGCCGAGCAGCGCATCTACGGTGTCTGTGATCAGGCTGGCCGAGCCCGCCGGGCTCGCAAGGTCCGCATCGGGCGGACGGGCGTTGCCGGCCAGACCCGGTGCGCCCGCGGCGCCCGCCGAAACGGCGACCGCCCAGCGGTCAACGGCAGCGAGGGCACCGGGGGCATCGAGGTCGTCGGCGAGCCGCTCCCGCACTTCGTTCAGGACCGCCTGGCCAGAGGGCACTGCCCCGCCCGGCGCGCCAGCAGCGCCGCCCGGCCCCCCGGCTGGGCCGCGGCCAGCGCGGCCGCCGTGGGCCGCGAGCGCCGCCGCAGCGCGCCAGCGGGACAGCCGCCGCGTCGCCGAGGCGAGCCCCTCGCCGGTCCAGTCCCAGTCCTGCCGGTAGTGGTGGGCCAGGATGGCCAGCCGGATCGCCATCGGGTCGGCGCCGTCGGCCAGCAGCCGGGATACGAAGACCAGGTTGCCCAGCGACTTGGACATTTTCTCGCCGTCCAGCCGGACCATCCCGGCATGGGCGTACCGGCGGGCGAATACCTCCTCGCGGCCTGGTCCGCCCAGCGCGACGCGCGCGTGCGAGGCGCTCATCTCGTGATGCGGGAAGATCAGGTCGATGCCGCCGACCTGGAGGTCAAAGGCCCTGCCCAGATAGTGCGTGGCGATGGCCGCGCACTCAACATGCCAGCCCGGCCTGCCGCGGCCGAGCACCGACTCCCAGGCCGGCTCGCCCGGCCGCGCCGCCAGCCAGACAAGCGGATCAAGCGGGTCCTTCTTGCCCGGCCTGCCGGGATCGCCGCCCCGTTCAGCCGACAGCCGCGTCATCGCCGCCGGATCAAGGCCCGACACCGAGCCGAACAGCGGATCGGCCGAGCGGGCGAAGTACACATCGGCGTCCAGGTCATACAGCACGCCGCGATCGGCCAGCACCTGGTTGAAGCGCTCGATCACGCCGAGTGCCTCGACGGCCCCGACGTAGTGGTCTGGCGGCAGCACCCGCAGCGCCACCATGTCGGTCCGGAACAGCTCGATCTGACCTGCGGCCAGCTCCCGCCAGTCCACCTGGTCTCTGGCCGCGCGTTCCAGCAGCGGGTCATCGACATCGGTGACGTTCTGCACGTAGCTGACCGAGTGGCCGGAATCCCGCCAGGCCCGGACCAGCAGGTCCCAGGCGATGTAGGTGGCCGCGTGACCGATGTGGGTGGCGTCGTAGGGCGTGATACCGCACGCGTAGACCGTGGCCGCCCGCGCGCTCGCGGCAACGGCGAGCTCGCCGCCCGCGGTGTCCCAGATCGTGGTCTCAGGGCCGCGGCCTGGCAGCTCAGGAACGGCGGTGTCGCGCCAGGA
>Ga0335081_10016370_pt1 | contig 11998 bp, 8 predicted proteins | sample Lox_Sample_35_FD_206713 | JGI IMG/M metagenome (GOLD analysis project Ga0335081, IMG submission 206713) | Soil microbial communities from Loxahatchee National Wildlife Refuge, Florida, United States - Lox_Sample_3.5 | ecosystem: Environmental > Terrestrial > Soil > Wetlands | place: USA: Florida... | reverse complement strand
AGAAGCAGCGTGTCGATCAGCGAAAAAATCGCGGTGTTCGCGCCGATGCCCAGCGCGAGCGAGAGAATCGCGACCGCCCCGAACCCGGGATTCTGCACCAGAACGCGGAGTGCGTAGCGGGCGTCCTGAAGGATGGTATCGAGCAGGCGCATATTCATATGACGCTCGAAGTATCGGCGCGTTGGCTCGATTAAAACGACAAAATGCGGTCGGCTTCCGCCGCGATGTTTTCCACCTGCGGCAGAATTTCGTTTTCCAACTGCGGATGATACCCGACCCAGGTGTCGAGCGCCGCCACGCGTCCCACCGGCGCGTCGAGCGACGTGAACATTTCATTCGCAAGCCGCGCTGCGATCTCGGCGCCGAATCCGAAGCTCAGCACGTCCTCATGCGCGATGATCACGCGGCTGGTTTTTTCAACCGACCTTCGAATCGCTTCCCAATCGTACGGCGCGAGCGTTCGCAAATCGATCACCTCGACGGTCACTCCTTTGCGCCGCTGCTCGATCTGCACCGCGGCCTGCATCGATTTCTGCACCAGCGCGCCATAGGTCACGATGGTCAGATTGGCGCCGGGCTTCACGATCGACGCTCTTCCGAACGGAATGGTGAAGTCCGGGCCAGGATGCGGCGAGCGGTTGTAGGGCTCGCGGTACAGGCGCTTGTGCTCCAGGAACATCACCGGATCGTCGCAGCGGATCGCCGTGCGCAGCAGGCCGCAGGCGTCGAGCGCGTTCGAGGGGAACGCCACGCGCAATCCGGGAATGTGCGTGAAGATGCTTTCGCCGCACTGGCTGTGATAAATCGCGCCGCCGTTCAGGTATCCGCCGATCGCCACGCGCACCACCACCGGCGATGAAAACGTCCCGTTGGAGCGCCAGCGCATGGTGGCGAGCTCATCGCGAATCTGCATCATCGCGGGCCAGATGTAATCGAAAAACTGGATCTCGGGAATCGGCTTCATGCCGCGAGTGGCCATGCCGATGGCGCGGCCGACGATTCCGGCTTCGGCGAGCGGCGTATTGAACGCGCGGTCCGAGCCGAAGACGATCTGCAATCCGTGCGTCGCCTTGAACACGCCACCTTTGCCTTTGACCTCGGAAAGATTGGCGGCGCGGCTGGCGTCGGCGACGTCTTCGCCGAACACGACGATTTTTTCGTTGCGCCGCATCTCCTCGTGCAGCGTGAGATTGATTTCGTCGACCATGGTGCGCGGATCGCCCGAAAATCTCGGCTCGGCCGCGAATTCGTCCGATGTTGGATCGACGTCTTCCGAGTACAAATTCCGCAGCGCGGAGCCTTTTTCGGGCGGCGCGGCCTTGAGCACGCGCTCAGTGGCACCGCCGACCTCCAGGTCAACCTCGTGCGTAATCAGCTCGATGCCGTGGCGGTCCAGAAGGCCTTCCGAGATGAGCCACTCGGGATATTTCACGATGTGATCGCGCGCCGCTTCGGCCTCGCGCTCGGCCTTGGTTTTGTACAGCTTTTCGTCATCGGAAAGCGAGTGGGAATACGGACGGATGCAGGTGGCGTGCACCAGGACCGGCGTGCGATTGGCGCGGCAGTATGCGACGGCATCGGACATGGTTTCGTAGGATTCGACGAAATCGGTTCCGTTGCAGCGGAAAATTTTTAAGTTCGGGAATCCGGAGACGAGCTTCGAAATGTCGCCGCCGGCGGTTTGGCATTCGACCGGAACCGAGATCGCGTAGCCATTATCTTCCACCAGAAAAATGATGGCGAGCTTTTCCAGGCACGCGATGTTGAGCGCTTCCCAGAATTCACCCTCGCTGGTGGCGCCATCGCCGCTTGTAACCAGCGTGATCGCGTCGGAATCGGGCTCCAGGCGCCGATTTGCGTCAGCGCACCCGACGGCTTGCAGGAACTGTGTGCCGGTCGGCGACGAAGTGCTGACGATATTCAGCCGCTTCGATCCCCAATGCGAAGGCATCTGCCGGCCGCCCGACGCCGGGTCGGCCGCCGCGCCCACCGATTGTTCCAGCATCTCCTCGGTGGTGACGCCGAGCGCCAGCGCGCAGGCGCGGTCGCGGTAATAAAGGTAGAACCAGTCGTGCGCGGCCCGCAGCGCATATCCGGCTGCCGCGCTGATGGCTTCATGTCCGGCGCCGCTGATCTGGAAAAAGATCTTGTTCTGACGTTTGAGAAGAATCTCGCGATCATCGATACGTCGCGAGAGATACATGAGCCGAAATGCGCGGATCAGCTCTTCGCGCCCGAGCCTGGTGGGGAGTGCGCCGGCGTCCGCTGTCGTGGTTGTGCTGGTAAGCATGATTCGCCGTCTTGATTTTAACAATCGGGGCATCAGGAAAGGTCGGCGCCGAACGCCTGAAATCCGCCTTCATATCCGTTCTGGCATTTCACCCCGGCCACGTGTCTAGTCCGTTTGTCGCCGGTGGGACAGCTCGCGTCTGGGGAGAGTAGGCTGTCCCCTTTTTCACACAGACAGACCAGGAAGCACTTTTCTGCGAGCAAAGAGGAACGCGTGGCATCGGCGAGCGTGAAGATTTACCATCACATTCATGAAGCACTGGATTTTCGTCTTCGCCTGTGCGTTTCCGGTGGCCGCGCAGCTTGCTCCTTCCGATCTGCGCGTCGAGTATTTGCGCGATCCGCTGGGCGTCGATGTGGCGCGGCCGCGGTTTTCCTTTGTTCCCGAGGATTCCGAGCGCGGCGCCAAACAGTCTGCTTTTCAGATTGTCGTCTCGAGCGGCGGCGCGACGGTGTGGGACAGCGGCAAACAATCTTCCGATGACACGGCGCAGGTCGAGTATGCGGGCAAGGCGCTCGAATCCAACCGGTCCTACGATTGGCGCGTGCGCTGGTGGGATCAGGCCGATCATCCGAGCCCGTGGGCACAGGCGCATTTCGACACTGGCCTTTCCGCTTCTGATTGGAAGGCGCACTGGATTCGCGGCGCGAACGAGCTGCGCAAGGAATTTTCGCTGGATTCGAAACCGGTGCGCGCGCGGGCGTTTGTCGCGGGCATCGGATATTACGAACTGCGTATCAATGGGCGCAAAGTTGGCGATCGCGTGCTCGATTCGCCCTATACGGTCTATTCGAAACGCATTTTGTATTCCACTTACGATGTGACCGGCATGCTGAACGCCGGGCCGAACGCGGTGAGCGTGATGCTGGGTGAAGGATGGTTCCGATCGCGGGCGGCGATTGTGCAGATCGAAGTGGAGATGGCCGGCGGCGGGCGCGTGACGATTGCGAGCGACGCGACGTGGAAATCGGCGGCGGGACCGATTCTTTCCGACAGCATTTACAACGGGGAAACCTACGACGCGCGCAAAGAGACGCCGGGCTGGGATCGCGCGGGGTTCAACGACGCCGGATGGGAGCCGGCGAGCCTCGATGATGCTCCCACGGGCGTTCTGTCTTCCGAGATGATGCCGCCCATTCGTGTGACCGGGAGCATCATGCCGGTGAAGATCACCAGTCCCAAGCCGGGTATGTGGGTATTCGATTTCGGTCAGAATTTTTCGGGATGGGTGCGGCTGAAGGTGCGCGGGCCGGCGGGCGATCGGGTGAAGCTGCGTCATGCGGAAGTGCTGTATGACGACGGGAATCTCAATGTTGAAAATCTGCGGGGGGCGCGCGCCACGGACGTGTATATCTTGAAAGGCTCCGGCGAGGAACTTTATGAGCCCCGCTTCACTTATCACGGATTCCGCTACGTCGAGCTCAGCGGATTTCCGGGAACGCCCGAGCAGGATACGCTGTTAGCGCGCGTGGTGCACTCCGACGTGCAGCCGATCGGCGGATTTTCGGCGTCGAAGACGATTCTGAACCAGATTCAGCACAACATTCTGTGGGGGATCGAGTCGAATCTCGAAAGCATTCCCACCGACTGCAACCAGCGCGATGAGCGCATGGGCTGGATGGCCGATGCTCACCTGTATTCGGAAACCGCCATGCTGAATTTCGATATGGCGGCGTTTTACAACAATTTTCTGCGCGACATTCGCGACAGCCAGTCGGATGATGGGAGCGTCCCGGACACGGTGCCGCGCGCGCGGTTTGCGCGGGGGCCGGCCGATCCGGCGTGGGGCAGCGCGTTTCCACTGATCGCGTGGTACATGTACGAGCGCTACGGGGATCGTCGCGCGCTCGAAGAAAATTTCGACGGTATCCGCCGCTGGACTGATTTCCTGACCACGCGCGCGCACGACGGCACGGTGGATTTTTTCAAGTACGGGGACTGGGTGCCAATCACGCGGACGCCCGGTCCGCTGGTTTCGACCTTTTACTATTACGTTTCGGCGGATATCACCGCGCGCGCGGCTGAGGTGCTTGAGAAAAAAGACCAGGCGGGTCAATATCGCGAACTCGCCGGTCAGATCAAGGCCGCGTTTCAGGCGCGTTTTTTCGATAAAGAGAACGGGACGTACGGCAATGGATCGCAGACCTCGGATATTCTGGCGCTGGCCGCGGGAGTGGCGCCGCGGGGATCGCCGACACTGGATCGGCTGACCGACAACATCGTGTATGAGCACGACACGCATCTTTCGACGGGAATTATCGGGACCAAATACCTGTTGCCGCTGCTGACCCGCACGGGAAATGCGGAGCTCGCTTATGAACTGGCGGTCGAGACCAGCTATCCGAGTTGGGGCTACATGGTGGAACACGGCGCGACGACGTTGTGGGAGTTGTGGCAGGAAAAAACGGGCGATTCGATGAATTCGCACAATCATCCCATGTTCGGGAGCATCGGGGCGTGGTTTTACGAGGCGCTGGCGGGGATCAATTTCGACGCGAAGCAGCCGGGATATCGGCGGATTCGGATTCAGCCGCAGGTGGTGGGCGATTTGAAATGGGCGTCGGGGACGCTTGAGACGATCCGCGGGACGGTGTCATCGAGCTGGTCGAGATCGGGGGATGCGCTGCGGATGGAAGTGACGATTCCGGTGGCGAGCACCGCCGAGGTGTGGATCCCGGAATCGCGGCTGGAGGGCGTCACAGTGACGGAAAGCGGAAAAACGGTGTGGAAAAACGGGCAGCCGGCCGAGGGCGCAAGCGCGCGCGAGCGGGGAGATTGGATTGTGGTCGAGATCGGGTCGGGGTCGTATCTCTTTGAGCGGTCGGGTACATAAAAAGATATGCCGTTCTATGTCTGCTAAATAGATACTTAGTACCTACACCCCTGATCGGGACGGTCGATCTTATTAAGAGTACTGAGGAAAAGATTGAATCGTCTCACGGTATTCGCCTGTGAATCGCAGCCGATCGTGGTGGAGGGGCTGGTGCGAGTGCTCTCCGTCTGCGAGGACTTACATTTCGCGGGGACGGCGGCCACGCTGACCGAAACGCTCGAAGCGGTGCGCGAGCGCAATCCGGAGGTCCTGCTGGTGGACCAGGCGGCGGGGCTGAAGATGGTATTCCAGTTCATTTCCGACGTAAAGAGCACGTCGGTGCGGTGCCAGCCGGTGCTGTGGGTGAACGACCTGGCGGAGATCGACTGTTTTCGGGCGCTGCAGCTGGGGGCGCGCGGGATTCTCAAAAAGACGCTGCCGGTTGCGCAGGTGCTCGAGTGCATCCGCTCAGTGGGGCGCGGGAATGTGTGGATCGAAAGCTCGCTTTCAAGCGAAGGAATGGACACGCTGGAGCGGCGCACGACGCCGCGGCTGACGCCGAGAGAGAAAGAGATCGTGCACCATGTGTGCGCCGGGCTGAAGAACAAGGAGATCGCCGGGGCGCTTGCGATCACGCCGGGGACGGTGAAGGTTCACTTGATGCACATCTTCGAGAAAACGGGCGTAAAGGATCGTTTCGAGCTGGCGGTGCGCGGGCGCAGGCTGCTGGGGATCGAACACGCCGACGACGTGGCTCGGGCAGAGGGAAAGATCGCGTAGGCGCGTTATTCGGGCAGTTTTCCCGTTCAATAAAACGTTCAGGCTCCAGGAACCTGGATCCAGGAATCAGTTTCCTTTCTTCAAAAATAAAATTGGGCCGGCCCTGCCGACGCTAATACCCCCATCGACTGGGGCCGTCAATTGGCCGCAACGGCACGGCATCGCCACAATCACGTGCGACTGCTCGCCCGAACTTCTCGCATCAGGCGCTCGTCCATCGTCATCCTACAAGCATGCTAAGGATATGACGTTGCGACGACAGTGTCTCGAGAACTTAATCGCCACTCGGTAAGGCTGGAGGCCGATGAGTGCGCCAACCTTTCTGACTTGATGGTAGTGGGGAGTGGGGAGCGGGAAGTTGTGGCGAGTATGGATGTGGTTGAAACTGGGAGAAATCGAGGTCGATTTGGTTGTGTCACAATAAAAGCACACGCGGTTTTTTCCTCAATGAATCCATCCAAACTTAACGTCCCAGACGCGGCCGACGACACCTCCTTCGGCGAGATTCTGTCTGAATTCGAGCAATCGCACCACGGCAGCGAGGGTAGCCTGGAGGGGACCGTGGTTTCGGTGACGGCGGACGCGGTGTTTGTCGATATCGGGCGGAAGATGGAGGGCGTGCTTCCGGTGGATGGAAAGCTGAAAGTGGGCGACCGGCTGCTGGTATCGATTCGCGGGCGCGACCAGGAGGGGAATTACACGCTCTCGACCATCAAGGTCGAGACGCCGCGCGACTGGAGCGGCCTCGAAGCGGCGTTCGCCAACAAACGCACGATTTCGGGGACGGTGACAGAGATCGTCAAGGGCGGGCTGCGGCTGGACGTCGGAGTGCGTGCGTTCATGCCGGCATCGCGGAGCGGGGCGCGGGATCAGGCGGAGCTGGAGAAGATGGTCGGCCAGGAGATCGAGTGCCGCATTACCAAGCTCGATACGGCGAGCGAAGACGTGGTGGTGGATCGCAGGACTGTGCTCGAGGAGCGCGAAAAGCAGGCGAAGCAGGAAGCTTTCGACAGGCTGGAAGAAGGCGCGGTGGTGCGCGGGACGGTGCGCAGCGTGATGGATTTCGGGGCGTTCATCGACCTGGGGGGCGTGGACGGGCTGCTGCACGTTTCGGATATGTCGTATTCCCGCGGCGTGAAGCCGAGCGAGATGGTGAGCGCGGGGCAGGAGATCGAAGTCAAGGTTCTGAAGATCAATCGCGAGACGCGTAAGATCGCGCTGGGGCTGAAGCAGCTCGCGCCGGACCCGTGGATGCAGGCGGCGGAGCGGTTTCAGACGGGCGCGCGGGTGACCGGAAAAGTTTCGCGCGTGGCGGATTTCGGCGCGTTCGTCGAGCTGGAGCCGGGCGTGGAGGGATTGATTCACGTTTCCGAGATGTCGTGGACGCGGAAAAACGTGAAGGCGGCGGACATCGTAAAGCCGGGCGAGATGGTCGAAGTGGTGGTGCTGGGGGTGAACCCGGCGGAGAAACGCATCGCGCTGGGACTGAAGCAGGCGCTGGGCGATCCCTGGGAAGAAGCGCTGAAGAAGTACCCGGTGGGGTCGGTGGTGGAGGGGCCGGTAACTTCACTCGCGAAATTTGGGGCGTTTGTAGACCTGGGCAGCGGGATCGAGGGGATGATTCACATCGGCGATATCAGTCGCGAGAAGCGATTAAATCATCCGAGCGACGTGCTGAAGGTCGGTGAAAAGGTGAAGGCGCAGGTGCTCGAGGCGGATAAAGAGCGGCGGCGGCTGAGGCTGGGGATCAAGCAGCTCGAGCCGACCAGCATCGACGAGTACATTGCGGAGCACAAGGCCGGCGACACGGTGAGCGGGCGGATTGTGGAGGTTTCGGGCAATCGCGCGAAGGTGGAGTTGGGCGAAGGGGTTTTCGCGCAGGCGAAGATGGCCGTCGAGAAGCGGGAAGAAACGGTAAGTGCAGGCAAGACGGACGTTTCGGCGCTGGGGGCGATGCTCGCGGCGAAGTGGAAATCGGGCGGCGGGGCGCAGGCGGCAGCGGAAGGGGCTCGCGCGGGGCAGATTCTTAGCTTTCGGATTACGAGCATCGACGCGGCGCAAAAGAAGATCGAGCTGGAATCGGTTTAGGAAGCTGAAGCGGTCGTTACATTTTTCGGGTCGATTCGTCCTTAATACTTGAGCAGGAACACCGGAGCCGCCGCAGTGCAAGTAAAGAGCCTGCACGTGGATGAGACGGCGCTCATACGGGCTGCGCAGGCGGGGGATCACGCCGCTTTCGAGCAGCTTGTGCGCGCTTATGACCAGAGTGTGCTCCGGTTGGCGCTGAACCTGCTGCGGTCGCCCGAGGACGCGCACGATGTTTATCAGGAAGCGTTCCTGAGGGTGTATCGCAATCTGAACTCGTTCCGCTTCGATTGCAGTTTTCATACATGGCTGTACCGGATCGTGACGAATCTGTGTCTGGATCACCTGAGGAAGCGCAAGGTGCGGCGGGAGGAGGCGACGGTGCTGGCGACGGCGGAGGGTCCGCTAGACCGGATGGAATCGGTGATGGAGCAACGGGTGGAGGGCGATCCGCAGAGACACCTGTTCAGCGGGCAGGTGCGGTCGCGGATCAAACAGGTGCTGGGCGAGCTGACGCCGCGCGAGCGGATGGTCTTCGAGCTGCGGCATTATCAGGGATTACGATTGCGGCGCATCGGCGAGGTGCTGGGAACGACGGAGGAAGCCGCCAAAAACTGCCTGTTCAGGGCGACGCAGAAAATGCGGGCGGCGTTGGGAGATTTTCTATGACGGAATGCGAAAGCATGCGGGCGCGGCTGGCGCTGCTGCTGTATGGCGAATTGAGTTTCGATGACGAAGAGCGGGTGGAATCGCACCTGGATTCCTGCGTGGATTGCCGGAAGGCGCTGGAGCGCGAGCGGGCGCTGCACGCCTCGCTCGATCGGGTGGAGATCACGCCATCGCCGTCGCTGGTGCGGGAGTGCCGCGAGGAGCTGGAGGCGCGGCTCGCGGATGAGCCTCGGCCGATGGCGCCGAACTGGTGGGACAAGCTGGTGGACGCGATCGCGATACGGCCGTCGGGCGGATTTCTGCGGCCCGTGGGCGCGCTGACGCTGGTAGCGGTGGGATTCGCGGCGGCGCGGATGATCCCGGCAGGAGGCGACGTGCAGGGATGGATTTCGGCTGGGCTGGCGCTGCCGGGGCACGTGCGCTACGTGGAGCGTGAGCCGGACGGGCGGGTGCAGATGGTGGTGGACGAAACGCGGCAGCGGATCGTATCGGGAAGGCTGGACGAAGCGCCCATTCGAGCGCTGCTGCTCGCGGCGGCGAAAGATCCCGGCGACGCGGGGCTGCGCGCGGAGACGCTGGAGATTCTGGACGAGCGGGCGCAATCGGCCGAGATTCGCGAAGCGCTGGTGTTCGCGCTGGAGCACGATCCCAACGACGGGGTGCGGATGAAGGCCATGGACGGATTGAAGGCGTTCGGGCAGGATCCGGAGGTGCGCGGCGCGCTGAAGTACGTGCTGTTGAGCGACGCCAATCGCGGGCTGCGGACGCAGGCGATCGATTTGCTGGTGGGTCAGAATCGGGCGTTCGACCGTGATATGGTCGGGACGCTCCAGGAAGTGATGCAGCAGGGCGAGCAGTTGAGCTACGTGCGGGAACGGTGCCGCAGGGTGCTCGAAGCGATGAACGCGTCGATTGAGACATATTGATGATGTTCCTTGCGCCAATCGCGGTGGTGAGCACATTCCTCGCGCAGGACGTGCAGATGGCGCATCAGGGGGCGTGGTGGGTGCGCACGGAGAACGGGACCATCGCGGCATCGGCCGCGCAGCCGCTCAACGTGGTGACGCGCGGCAATGTGGTGATTCGCGGCGCGCAGGTCGACCAGGTACAATACCGGCTGATCGAGCGGGTGCGGGCGCGCACGGAAAAAGACGCGCACATGATTCTGCGCAGCAGCCTGGTGAAGGCTGACTTTCGCGGGAGGGTCACGACTCTGGTGGTCGCGCCGGCGGCCGGCAATAATGTGCTGACGCAGGTGGAAGTGACCGTTCCGCGCGCGATTCCGGCGCTGACCGTGAGCACGCAGCTGGGCGACGTGGAGGCCTACGATTTGGATTCGAACGTCCATGCGGATACCACCGCGGGGCAGATCCGCTGCGACCGCATCCGCGGGTTCGTGGAAGGCAACACGGGCGGCGGCGAGATTCACATCGGCAAGGTGGGCGGCGCGGTGCGCTGCGTTTCGGCGGCGGGATCGATCATCATCGACGACGCGGGCCAGGATGCGAATTGTCAGACGGCGGGTGGAGAAATTCAGGTGCACCAGGCCGCGGGGCCCATGACGCTCGCGACCGAGGGCGGCAACATTCAGGTGGACCACGCGGGATCGAGCGTGGAGGCGCACACCGGGCAGGGACTGATCGAGATCGGGCAGGCGGGTGGAGTGGTGCTGGCGGATACACGCGGCGGGGCGATCCAGGTGGGGTCGTCACGGGGAGTGCGGTGCCAGACGGCGGCGGGGACGATTCGCGTGAAGACGCTGTCGGGGCCGCTGAAGCTGGAAACATCGATGGGAAGCATTGTGGCGGAGCTGATGTCGGGTGCGCGGATCGAGGACGCGTCGCTGGTGGCGGGTTCGGGCGACATCACGGTGATGATTCCGTCGAATCTGGCGCTGTCGCTGGTGGCGCGCAACGAGGCGGCGGCCAACGCGCGCATCGTTTCCGATTTTTCGGAGCTGCGGCCGAAGACGTTCAAGTTCGTGCGGCCGCAACTGGTGTATGAAGGATCGATCAACGGAGGGGGGCCGCTGGTGACGATCGACACGGGGGGCGGGATTATTTACGTCAGGAAGTTGAAATAGCAGGTTGAAATTTATGAAAGCGGTAATTTTTGTTTTGGGAATGGCGGGAACGGTTTCGCTGCTGGCGCAGGGCAACCCGGGGCCGTGGAGGCAACCCGCGGCGCCAGGCGGCAGCGGCATGGGCGCGCGCGTGCCGGGAAGTTACCTCGGAGTGATGGTGGAGGAGATCGATTCACAGCGCGCGCAGTCGCTGAAGCTGCCGGGCGACTACGGAGTGGAGGTGACGCGGGTGGTGCCGGGCAGTCCGGCCGAGGGTGGCGGGCTGAAGGTCGGCGACGCGATCGTGGAGTACAACGGGCAGCGCGTGGAAGGCATGGAGGAGTTTCAGAGGCTGGTGCGCGAGACGCCGGTAGGTCGCGACGTGAAGCTGGACATCGTTCGCAATGGGGCGCCGCAGACGCTGACATTGAAGACCGGGTCGCGGGGGCCGCAGGTGACCATGCAATTTCCGGGAGGCCCCACGCTGACGACGCCGTTCGAGATGCGCATGCCGGACATTCCGCGCAGTTTCATGACGTGGCGCAGCACGGCGCTGGGGATCGAGGTGGAGGCGCTCGAAGGGCAGCTCGCGCAGTACTTCGGAGTGAAGGAAGGCGTGCTGGTGCGGTCAGTGGGGAAGGGATCGGTGGGCGAGACGGCGGGGATCAAGGCGGGGGACGTGATCACGCGCGTGGACGGCGGCAACGTGGCGACGCCGGCGGATCTATCGAGCCGCATCAGGGCGTCGCGCGGGCGGCAGGTTCCGCTAACCATCGAGCGGGATCACAAAGAGATGACGGTGAACGTGACGGTGGACGATACCAATCGGCCGCAGTGGTGATGGCCGCGGATGCGCGTGGATTCACGCGGATAGATTTTTTGCATCGGCGCCCTCTTGCTCGCTGACAGTGGACTGTCCCCGCGAGTTGTTTAACTCGTCGAGACCGCTTGCTGACGCGCGCGGCTCCGCTTATGTGTCCCGGCCCGCGGCGTCGGGAGCGAAGGCGCGGGGGGCAACGGAGCGATCAAGGTTGAAAATCCAGAACGCAAGCCGGCCGAGCGCACGCTGTAGAAACGCGAAAAAGTCTAGATCAGTGGGCGGGCCTGGTGGACTCGGATAAATAGCTCGACTTCGCGGCGGGTGATGCCTACGGCTGCGGCGATTGTGGAAACATCTTCGTTGCGGCGGAACATGCGCATGGCTTGCACGCGCTTGCTGATGTTGAGTCCGCTCCGCGCGGGAGCTGGGACACACACGGGTTCGGGCGGCCCGGGGGCCTGCTGCACGACGCGGGCGAGC
>Ga0335081_10016368_pt1 | contig 11999 bp, 12 predicted proteins | sample Lox_Sample_35_FD_206713 | JGI IMG/M metagenome (GOLD analysis project Ga0335081, IMG submission 206713) | Soil microbial communities from Loxahatchee National Wildlife Refuge, Florida, United States - Lox_Sample_3.5 | ecosystem: Environmental > Terrestrial > Soil > Wetlands | place: USA... | reverse complement strand
GAAGAACTTGTCCCCGGCCCCCTCCAGCGGCTGGCCAAGGACCATCAACTCAGCGCCTTCCGATATGACGGTTTCTGGGCGGCGATGGACACGTTCAAGGACAAACAACACTTGGAGGAGTTGCACGCGCGCGGCCCGGCTCCGTGGGAAGTCTGGAAAGCCCCACAAAGCACGGATGCTTGACGCACCCGCACGCTGTCTTCTTTCATGATTACACTCGATCTTAACGGCCATACACGCGGTCCGCTTACCGTGCTGTGCCTCGGCGCACATGCTGACGATATCGAAATCGGCTGCGGCGGCACGCTCCTGAAGCTCACCGAACAAAACCGCGATGTCACAGTTCACTGGGTTGTCTTCAGCGCCACGCCGCCACGCGCCCGCGAGGCCAGAAGCAGCGCTCAGGTCTTTCTTCGAAGTGCTCGCACGAAGAAGGTGATCATCAAGAGTTTTCGCGACAGTTACTTCCCGTTTATGGGCGGGCGCATCAAGGATTTTGTGCACCAACTGGGCCGTCGGGTTTCGCCGGACCTGATCTTCACCCACTACCGCAAGGACCTGCATCAAGACCATCGTCTGCTCGCGGAGTTGACGGGGAACGCATTTCGCAATCACTTGATACTCGAATATGAAATCCCGAAATACGATGGCGACATGGGCGCCCCCAACACTTATGTGCATCTCCCCAAAGACGTAGCCGGCCGCAAGGTCCGCCACCTCTGCGACCAATTCAAGACCCAGAAATCCAAGCCGTGGTTTAGTGAAGACACATTTCTGTCCTCGATGCGACTCCGGGGCTTGGAATGCAACTCTCCGAGCAAGTACGCCGAAGCCTTCTACTGCCATAAGATGTTGCTACTCTGACATAGACACTCAACCGCACGCCCATCACCATGATCTTCAAGAAAACAAAAATCTCAGGTGTGTATCTTCTGGAACCGGAACGGCTCACCGATGAACGCGGCTTTTTCGCGCGCGTGTGGTGCCAGTCGGAATTCACCGAGCACGGAATCGATCCGCGGGTTGTGCAGTGCAACCTTTCCTTCAACCCACACAAAGGCACGATGCGTGGAATGCACTACCAGCGCGCCCCCCACGAAGAAACCAAGATTGTCCGTTGCACGATGGGAGCCATTTTCGACGTGGCCTTGGACCTGCGGCGTGACTCACCCACCTTCAAGCAATGGGTGGGCGCTCCGCTCACTGCCGAGAACCGGGAGATGCTGGTTATTCCGCCGGGCTGTGCCCACGGGTATTTGACGCTTGCCCCCAATACCGAGGTCTTCTATCAAATGTCGGCCTATTATGTGCCGACGCACGGTGCCGGCGTCCGTTGGAACGACCCGGCATTCGGGATCCACTGGCCTGCCGACGTTACCACGATTGCCGACCGCGACCGCGATTATCCCGATTTCCGATCATGATGACCGATAACATCGGCCACCGGATGCACCAGCTCGTGGCGGAGCTGTATCCGATTTGCCGAAGCATCACGGGCAATGGCTTTCGGGAGACCCTACAGGTGATCCGTCGTCACATCCCGCTCGAAGTCCACGAAGTCCCCACAGGCACAAAGGTCTTTGACTGGACCGTGCCCAAGGAATGGAATATCCGTGACGGGTACGTTAAGAACAGCCGGGGGGAACGTGTCATCGACTTCCAGAAGTCCAACCTCCACGTCCTCAACTACAGCGCGCCCGTCAAGGCGCGGATGCCACTCGCTGAATTGAAGCCGCACCTGTTCTCGCTCGTGCAACACCCGGATTGGATCCCCTATCGCACGTCCTATTATGCCGAGCGCTGGGGCTTCTGCGTGAGCCACAACCAACTTCTGGCGTTGCCGGACGACCTGTACGAAGTCTGCATCGATTCCACTCTGGCAGACGGGCATCTCACGTATGGTGAACTTCTCTTGCATGGACAGAGTTCTGACGAGGTTCTTTTCTCATGCCATGCCTGCCATCCGTCGTTGGCCAATGACAATCTCTCGGGCATTGCGCTGACAACTTTTCTCGCGGAACATCTGAGCAGCCTTTCCCCACGCTACTCCTATCGGTTCCTGTTCATCCCGGGCACCATCGGGTCAATCACCTGGCTCGCGCGCAACGAGGCGCAGGTGGCGAACATCAAGCATGGGCTCGTCATCACCTGCGTCGGTGACGCCGGCAGATTGACTTACAAGAAGAGCCGCCGAGGTGACGCCGAGATCGATCGCGCAGTCGCGCATGTCTTGAAACATTCCGGACAGGACCACGAAATCATCGAGTTCAGCCCGTACGGCTACGATGAACGGCAATACTGCTCCCCGGGCTTCAATCTGCCCGTCGGCTGTTTCATGCGCACCCCCAATGGCCGCTACCCGGAATACCACACGTCGGCGGACAATCTCGACTTGGTGAAGCCCGGCGGTCTGGCCGATTCGTTCGGGAAGTGCCTTACTGTGGTCACGGTGATTGAAGGCAACCGGAAGTATTTGAATCTCAATCCGAAATGCGAGCCGCAGCTCGGGATGCGCGGGCTGTATCAGACCATCGGCGGCCAGACCGATGCGCGCGATTTTGAGTTGGCAATGCTCTGGGTGCTGAATCTCTCCGATGCCAAGCATTCGCTGCTCGATATTGCCGAGCGATCGGGCATCGAGTTCGGCCTCATCCGAAAAGCTGCGGATGCTTTGATGGAACACGCGTTGTTACAGGAGATACCCACCAACTGTTGAAACTGAGTCTCATGCGAGTTCCCGTCGCCTTCATGATTTTTAACCGGCCGGATGTCACCGAACGGGTGTTCCGTGAAATCGCGGCTGCCAAGCCGCCGAAGCTGTTCGTCATCGCCGACGGCCCGCGGCCAGACCACCCGGGAGAAGCGGAGAAATGCGCCGCCACGCGGGCCGTCGTGGAGCGGGTGGATTGGGATTGCGATGTGGCGAAGAACTATTCCGACGAGAATCTGGGTTGTGGGCTTCGCGTCGCCACAGGTGTCAGTTGGGTGTTCCAGCACGCGGACCGCGCAGTCTTTCTGGAAGACGATTGCCTCCCTCACCCGTCGTTCTTCCAGTTTTGCGAGGAACTGCTGGACCGTTATCGCGACAACGAACGACTCATGCACATCTCTGGGACCAACCTGCAGTTGGGGCAGAATCGCGGCCCGTCCAGTTATTATTTTTCCCGTCTGGTCAATGTGTGGGGCTGGGCATCGTGGCGCCGGGCCTGGCAGTCCTTCGACCTGGGGGTCAAACAGTGGCCGCAGTTTCGCGATACCTCGTGGCTGCTGGAGATCCTCGGAGACCCGCGGGCCGCCCAGTATTGGCGTGAGCAGTTTGAAAGAGCCTACCAATCGAAAGACCATTGGTGGACTTGGGACTATCAGTGGAACTTCGCCGCATTGGCACGCAACGGCTTGTCCATCGTTCCGAACGGGAACCTCGTATCGAATATCGGTTTTGGTGAAGACGCGACTCACACAAAGTGGGCCGAGAGCCGATGGGCAAATCTGCCCCGGACCGAGATGACGTTTCCGCTGCAACATCCGGCTGGAATCGCGAGTAACAGGGAGGCCGACGATTTCGTCATCCAGGAAGTCGTCCGCTCCCATCTGCCGCAGCCGGAAACCGCTCTTCAGCAGGTGCTGAAAACGGCGCGAAAAGTTTACACGACCGCTGTTCCCAAATCCGCCCGTATGTTTCTGCGAAACCTGCGCGAACTCCCATGACGAAGTCAGATCGAACGGACGGCGTGCTGCTTCAAAGTGTGATCTAATGATCCGGCGTGTTGCACCACCCGCTCTCCCGAAGCCGACCAAACCCGTGGCTGTCGTCGTTGCGCTTTCGTCGCGGCCGACATTGACGGCGGACGAACAGATTTCCCTGAGGCACGCACTCCACTATTTTCACCGGTACGATAAGTATCTCGTCGCGCCGCGGCCACCGACCTTCGATCATGCCGCTTTCCGGATGAAACTGTTTCCCAAGAAGTTCTTTGGCAGCGTGTCGGCGCATGCACGGCTGATGACGGCGCCGTCGTTCTACGAGGCGTTCGCGGACTACAAACACATTCTCCTGTATCACCTCGACAGCCTCGTGTTGTCGGACCAACTCGAACAGTGGTGCCAGACTGATCTCGACTACATCGGCGCCCCGTGGATCCACTGCCCCGATTCGCCGTGGATCGAGGATGAGCGCGTCGGCAACCTTGGCTTTACGCTAATGAAGGTGCACAGCTTCCTCAAAGTGCTCTACTCGACGAAGCCGTCCGTCGATCCCGATCAATACTGGCGGGAGCACTACGGATCCAAGCCCAGACATATTCAGTATTTGAACCTGCCCAAAAAGTTTCTGAAGCGCCTGCCGATCTTCAACTCTTCGCGGTGGCACATGCATCGCTGGCTACAAGGCAGCAGCGCCGCCGACATCTTCTGGTCGGACGAGGCGCGCCGTTACGACCCTGGATTCAAGATCGCGGATGTGGCGACCGGTTTGCGGTTTGCGTTCGAAGTGTCTCCGCGTGTGTGTTTCGAGCGGAACCACCATCAACTTCCGTTCGGTTGCCACGCGTGGGCGCGCTACGACCGCGCGTTTTGGGAGCCATACCTCCTGAAGGGCTCCATCGAAGAGGACAAGCGACTGGTGGCTGCTGAATCATGAAGCTGGACAATATCATGGCCACCCCGTCACGCGTAACGGATGACGTGCCGGTGGTGCTGATCCAGCCGCGCCGCGGCTGGCTGAAATTCGATTTGGCGGCGCTCTACCGTTATCGGGAGTTGTTGTATTTCCTGACCTGGCGCGACGTGATCGTCCGGTACAAACAGGCTGCCGTCGGCGTGGCGTGGGCCGTTCTACAACCGCTGCTCACCATGGTCGTCTTCACGGTGATTTTTGGCCGGTTCGCGAAGATGCCGTCCGACAACCTGCCCTACCCGATCTTCGCATTCACCGCACTGCTGCCATGGAATTACTTCGCACAGGCCATCAGCCGCGCCGGCACGAGCCTGGTAAGCAACGCCAATTTGGTCAGCAAGGTGTATTTTCCCCGTCTCGTCATCCCCATTTCCGGAGCAATCGCTCCCCTTGTCGATTTCGCGATTTCGTTTGTCATCCTGCTCGGGATGATGGCGTGGTACGGGATTGCGCCGACATGGGGCGTGCTGATGCTGCCCGTGTTTACGCTGCTGGCGGTGGTGACGGCCGTGGCGGTGAGCTTGTATCTGGCTGCATTGAATGTGAAGTATCGCGATGTCGGCCACACCATCCCGTTCCTCGTGCAGTTCTGGATGTACGCGTCGCCGGTCGTCTATTCCGTCAGCATCATTCCCGAGAGATGGCGGCTCCTGTACAGCCTGAATCCGATGGTGGGCGTGATCGAAGGCTTCCGTTGGGCGCTGCTGGGGAAGGAACAGCCCGACTTCATGGTGATGGCCATGAGCGCGCTCATCGTCACCATCTTGTTGGTGGGCGGGCTTGTGTACTTCAAACGCACCGAGCGGGTTTTTGCGGACATCATCTGATGAATCCGACTGCCATTCGCGTGGAGAATTTGTCCAAGCAGTACGACATCGGCGTGCAGCGGACCCGCTACAACACGCTGCGTGACCGTCTTGCCGATGGTGTGAAGTCTCTGGTGCGTCGGAATGGTGCGGCCGGCAAGTCCCATGTATTCCAGGCACTGGAAGACGTGTCGTTCGAGATCAAGCGTGGCGAAGTCGCCGGCATCATCGGTCGCAACGGGGCCGGTAAGAGCACGCTGCTGAAAATCCTCTCGCGCATCACGGAGCCAACCACCGGGCAGGCGTGGATCCATGGCCGTGTCGGCTCGTTGCTGGAAGTGGGCACGGGATTTCACCCTGAACTGACCGGGCGCGAGAATGTCTACTTGAACGGCGCCATCATCGGCATGCAACGCACGGAGATCGCCCGCAAATTTGACGAGATCGTGGATTTCGCGGGAGTGGAGCAGTTCATCGATATACCCGTGAAGCGATATTCGAGCGGCATGTATGTGCGGCTGGCCTTTGCCGTGGCCGCGCATCTCGAAACGGAGATCGTGCTGGTGGACGAGGTGCTGGCCGTCGGCGACGCGGCGTTTCAAAGGAAATGCCTGGGCACGATGGGCCAGGCGGCACGCTCGGGACGCACGGTGTTGTTCGTGAGCCATAATATGGCGGCAATCGAAAATCTGTGCACCTCGGCGATTCTGCTGGAAGGCGGCCGGGTAATCATGCAGGGCGATTCGCATCAGGTAATCCACCACTATCTGGAGCGCGTTCTCCCGTCATTGGTCGAGAATGTGCCCTTGGCCCAGCGACAGGACCGGACCGGCAACGGCAAGATTCGGCTGACGGGATTTCGCATCGAGGATACGCATGGGAACAAATTGTCCGCAGTGCGTAGTGGCATGGATGTGGTGTTTGTCTTCGGCTACGAATGTCGCGATGGCGAGAAACCACGGGCAGTCGACGTAGGTTTTTCCCTGAGCCATGCTAACGAAGAGCTCCTGACCGTGTTGTATAGTTCTTACGTCGGGCAAACGTTTTGCCCCGTGAAAAAGTCCGGTGAATTTCGTTGTCAGGTGCCAAAGTTCCCAATGGCACCGGGGCGTTATTGCGTGGGCACCCGGTTGTTGGCCGGCGGCGAAGAAGCGGATTGGCTGCGGAACTGGGCCGGCTACATCGATGTGGAGTTGGGTGACTTTTATGGGTCGGGCAGTCCCGGGTTCAATGGGCCGGCGCCGGTCCTGATGAGTGGACAATGGAGTATGCAGTAGGACACGGGAAACGGATAAACGACATGGGAAAACGCCTCGCCACGACAGCCGCGCAAAAAATTGTATCCGCGCGCAAACGCCTTCAATGGGAATTGTCGCAACGGCTCGACCCGTCGGAACGGGAATTCCGCCGCATCTGGCCTTCGATCAGCACCGTGGAAGGCCTTCTGGTGTCGCCAGACCAGGAACACTGGTTCTTCACGGCAGCCCGTTCGCTGGCCGATCATGCGGCGATTGTTGAAATCGGCAGTTTCAAGGGGCGATCCACTTGCTGCTTCGCGTACGGTTGCCGCGGCACCTCGAAGCACATCTTCGCCATCGACACGTTTCAGGGGAACGATTCGGACTTCAAGGAAGGCGCCAGTTTCCGGGGGGGATCATACTTTGATGTGTTTTGGAACAATCTCGAAAGCCGTGGGCTGGCCGAATACGTGACGCCCGTCCGGGGATTGTCCACCGACGCGGCCCGCACGTGGGACAAGCCGATTGACCTGCTGTTCATCGACGGCTCGCATGTTTATGAAGACGTGCTGGCCGATTTCGACAGTTTCTTTCCGCACGTCAAACCCGGCGGGATCGTGGCCTTTCACGATGTGCATGAAACCTGGCCGGGGCCGACGCGTGTGTGGCAGGAAGTGGCCGCGCCGAAGTTGACCAAGACCGGCGCGCTTGCCACATTGACGTTCGGACGAAAACCGCACCGGTAACGGGAGGAATCTCCCACAGCCAACACAACCGAGTCAGCAACCCTCGCCGTCAGCCAACGATTCGCCATGCGATGCCCTCGTCTCTATGAATTACCCCCGCCGCCCACAGGCCGTGTGGGATGGCCGTGGACGGAGGAAACGGCGCTCCTACCGGCGACTGGGCCAGATGGCCAGCCGTGGCCGCTGATTTCCGTCGTCACGCCTTCGTTCAATCAGGGCGTATATCTTGAAGAGACGATCCGGTCGATCCTGCTGCAGGGGTACCCCAATCTTGAGCACATTCTCATCGACGGCGGGTCCACCGACGGTAGCGTTGCCATCATCAAGAAATACGAGCGCTGGCTGACCTACTGGGTCAGCGAGCACGACCGAGGGCAGGCGCACGCCATCAATAAAGGGCTCGCCCGTTGCACGGGTGAAATCTTCAACTGGATCAACTCGGACGATTACCTGCTGGCGGGAGCGCTGCGGAATATCGCCACCGCGTTCCCCGGAGCGGACGCCGTGGCGGGCGTCGTGCTCAATTTCAATGACAAGGGCAGCCAAGAGTATCTGGTGCCCGGTCCCTTGGACGCGGAGAGAATCATACGCTCCGAGTCCACCACCCGATGGCACCAACCCGGCTTCTGGTTCCGGCGCAAAGGCGTGCCGGCGTGCGGAGGCATCGACGAATCGTACCACTACTCGTTTGACTGGGATTTGACGATCCGGTACCTGGGTCTGTTCCCACGCGTGACCCACATCCAGGATGTGCTCGTACACTTCCGTCTGCATCCAGATTCGAAAACGACGTCCTCGTGGGAGCGTTTCATGCAGGAACGGTACCGCATTCTGCAAAAACTGGGCGAAACCTCGACTCAACCGCTGGTGCGCGCCGCCTGTTTGCGGCGAATCCGCGAACTCGACTGGTGGACTTTCGTGAACAAGATCCGCAACGACCATCAGCGCTCACGACTGCAACGCGCGTTCCAGCTCGGTGCCGCCGCCTGCCGCAATCCACGCACTCGCCTGACACGTTTCACGCTGGGGGCCATGCGACAGGTGCTCTGGGCCACCATCTCGACCGAAGCCGAAAAGGAAGTAAGTTATGAATCAACTGATTAGCGTCATTATCCCCATGTTCAACGCCGAGCGTTGGATCGCCGAGACCATTGCCAGCGTGGAAGTGCAAACGTACCCGCGCGATCTCATCGAGATCATCGTCGTGGACGACGGATCAACCGACACCAGCGCCGAGATTGTGGCGCGCCAGTTCCCATCCGCGCAACTGATTCGCATGCGGAACGGGGGCCCAAGCCGCGCCCGCAACGCCGGCACCAAGGTTGCCCGCGGCAAGCTCCTGCAATACCTGGATGCGGATGACCTGCTCGTGCGTGACAAGCTCAAGCGCCAGGTTCAGGCGATGGAGAATACCGGTGCCGACATAGCGTACGGCGACTGGCAGGGCCTGGTTCTGCAAAGTGACAATACGTTCAAACATGGGGATGTGATGCAACGTAAGATGGAGGACGAACCCGAAATTGCGTTGTTGGTCGATTTCTGGTGTCCGCCGGCCGCCTATCTCTTCCACCGTGAGATTGTCGAGCGCGTTGGCGGCTGGAACGAACGGCTCCCCGTCATCCAGGATGCGCGATTCGCGCTGGACTGCGCGCTGCACGGCGCGATGTTCACCTATTGCCGCGGCCCCATGGCCTATTATCGCATCCACTCGCAGCAATCTGTCTCGCGTCGCGATCCCGACGCATTCATTACGGACTGCTTCCATAGCGCGTGTGAAGTCGAACAATGGTTTCTGGAACACGGCGGCATTACCGCCAAGCGGCGGGCGGCGCTCATCAAAGTGTTCGAACAGGTTGCGCGAGCCACCTATGAGAACACTCCCGACACCTTCGAGGCCGCCTACGAAGCCCTCGAGCGGCTCAGTCCCGGAGGTTACACGCCGTCGCATCCGAAACATCTCGCGCTGGCCTCGAAGATCGTCGGGTATCGCCGGGCCGAGGCGCTCGCCGTTACGTACCGCAAAGGCAAGGCACTATTGAAAGCCTCAGCCGCACCCAGGCACGACAGTTGACCAAGCACGGTCGTCGGCTGGACATTCCCATGGGTTTCGCTTCCACAATCAAGGCCTTGTGCCAACGCCACGGTGTTCATCCGCGCCGCTGGCTCACCGGGTTTGTTTCCTACCCGCGTTACCTTGGCTACATAAGACCACAATTGCTGAATGCGACCGAGGGAGAGTTTCGGGTCCGTCGCCAGCTACTGGCCCGAGCCTGGGAGCCTCGCGCCCTGATTGCACCCGTCGGCAAGAGACTCCTGGCGCTTTGTCCGCACCCGGACGACGAGAGCATTGGCGCCGGTGGCCTGCTTCTCGCGCATCGCAATATTGCCGAGATCCATCTCGTATGCCTGTGCACCGGCGCAGGGGGTGGGAGCACCGCGGACGCGAATGGAGATCCTGAAACCGCAAAACGCAAACTGGTCGAAGCACGTAAAGCCGAATTTGCGAAGGCCGCAGACGCACTGGGGGCTACGTCGGTTCGGCATCTCGACTTCCCGGACGGTAACGTCCCCTGCTCGATCGAGGCCGTGGAGAAACTCCGGTCGATCGTCGATGAAATCCGGCCCGATGTGGTCTTGTTGCCGTGGCTCCTGGATAACCATGTCGATCATCGACGCGCGAACGTGCTCTATGCGTGGGCGTGCGCCGACCTGGAAGCGACGGTGCTCGGCTATGAGATCTGGTCTTTACTGGAGCCAAATGCTGTTTTCGACATTACGACACATCTCCCGGGCAAACTCGCCCTGATCCAGAATTATGCGAGCCAGTTGCGAACGGTGGACTATGCCAGCTACGCGTTGGCCCTGGCGCGGGTGCGCGCCCATCATGCCGCGTTGCATCCGCTACGGGTTGGTGCGGCCGAGGCATTCGTCGCGCTGCCGAATCGTGAGTATTGCGAACTGGTGCAGACACTGTACGGGATGCGCGGGAACGTCCGTGTCAAAACGGCTGCCTTGCTCGGATTGGCCGGGCCGGAAGCGCTAATGGTAATGAAATGAAGGTTATTCAGGTTCCATTTTGTTTCGCGCCTGACCCGATGGGCGGAACGGAGGTGTACGTCGGGAATCTGGCGCGCGACCTGCAGACGCTGGGTGTCGAGGCCGTGGTGGCCGCATCAGACCAAGCGAATCGCGAGTACATCGTTGACGGTCTGCGCGTCCGGCGCTACGCCGTCACTGACAAAGTAACCGACCTGATTCAACTCTATGGCGCTGGCGATCCGCTGGCCGCCGCCGAGTTCACGAAGATTCTCGATGACGAAGCGCCGGATCTTGTGCATTTGCATGCGCTCACTCGCGGGGTGTCGTTACGAATGGTTCAAGCCGCCAAACAGCGGCAGATCCCGGTGGTGTTCACCTATCACACGCCGACGGTGAGTTGCCAACGCGGCACGCTGATGTTGTGGGGAGAAGATCTCTGCGATGGCCGGCTGGATGTCGGGCGTTGCGCGGGCTGCACGCTCAACGGCCTCGGGATGCACGGCCCGCTCGCTGACAAGGTGGGCCGGCTACCGCCGGCGTTGGGACGCTGGCTGGGAGACCGGGGTTTGCAAGGCGGGATCTGGACGGCATTGCGCATGAGCGAACTGACCCGGGTCCGCCAGGCAGTGTTCCACAAGCTGATGGCCGACGTGGATCATGTCGTGGCGGTCTGCAAATGGGTTCAGGAAATAATCATATCGAACAACGTTCCTCCCGCCAAAGTTTCGTTGTCGCACCATGGCATTAAATGGGATCCAACCCAACCATCGACACCGGCCCCGTTTTTGGACCCTGAGACGAGACACGAAACGAGGATTGCGTTCGTCGGTCGATTGGATCGTACGAAAGGGCTGCACGTTTTGATCGCGGCGTTCCGTGCGGCGCCCACCATGAACGCGCGTCTCGATATCTACGGCATCGTGCAAAGCCCCGCAAGCGCGGCGTATCAACAGGATATGAAATCCCTAGCCGGGAGTGATTCGCGCATTTCGTTCTGTGATCCCATTCCGTCGGGGGAGGTTGTCTCGAGGCTGCGACATTACGATTTTCTCGCGGTCCCTTCGCAATGGTTGGAGACTGGTCCGCTGGTGGCCCTGGAAGCTTTCGCTGCAGGAATTCCCGTCATCGGCTGGAATCTCGGCGGCCTCACAGAACTCGTGCGGCATGACGTCAACGGTCTCCTCATCGAGCCGGATGCTGTCAGTCGCTGGGTGGAGACCCTGCAGCGAGTGGCGAACGACGCTGACCTGCGGGCGCGACTCAAGGCCGGTGTGCGTCCGCCCCGCTCCAGCACGGAAGTCGCACACGAAATGCTGGCGCTCTACAAGTCGCTGCTGAAACCTGACCCGACACCCCTGGCGGAACCAGCCGCCGTGCGTGAAATCCACTGAACGCCCATGTCACGCGTTGCCTACATCCAGTACACCAATCCGGCGGCTTATCCGTCGTTGGAACACAGTTCGCAAATGTTGGCCGACAATGGGTGGAAGGTGTT
>Ga0335081_10016367_pt1 | contig 11999 bp, 16 predicted proteins | sample Lox_Sample_35_FD_206713 | JGI IMG/M metagenome (GOLD analysis project Ga0335081, IMG submission 206713) | Soil microbial communities from Loxahatchee National Wildlife Refuge, Florida, United States - Lox_Sample_3.5 | ecosystem: Environmental > Terrestrial > Soil > Wetlands | place: USA... | reverse complement strand
CCAAATTCTACCCACAATCCGTGTCGCTTGCGTGGGGAACGAAGCTCAAGGCCCAGTTCACTGTCGGAAGAGTCTGGCGCACGCGCCAGGATGGGCCCTGACGGGCCCTGATGGGCCCAAATTTCGCTGCTGGCCCGAACCGCAATTGGTCAGCCGAGCCCAACAGCCGCCCGTGCTTGGCGCAATCGCCAAGGATCGCCTGCGCTGGCGCCGGCATCGTGGGGGATACGCGCACGCAGCGCGCTTTGAGCAGCGCGAATTCTATAAGCGGCCGTGCGCGGCCTTCGGGTAACCGAAGGCCGCACCGCGCTCACACCTTGCGTCACATGTTGTGGTCGGCCTTGTCGTGGAGGAGGTCGCCGACGTAAAGCACCACCGTCGCATCACCGAGGTTTTTCCACCAGTGCGACGTGCAGCTCGTCTCGCGGCGAAGATCTCCGGCTTTGTGCACGATCGGCACGCTGCAGTTGCTGGCGTATTCCATGATCTCGCCTTCAGCCACGTAGATCAGCGCCGGCCGATCGGCATGGCTGTGCCACGGCACCACGCCGCCGGGCGCGATCGTCAGCTTGCGGAAGCGCAGCTCGTGATCCTTGATCATGCCCGGCTCCTTGCCGAGATCGATCGAGCCGAGCGTCGTGTCGGTGACGCCCACCGCCGGCAGGTTCACCGGCTGGCGGACGTCAGGCTTCATCTTGTCGGCCGGGCATTCGCCGGCGAAGGCCGCGGACGCGACGCAGGCGGCGCCTGCAAGCGCCGCGGCGAAGAGCATGCCGCGGCCAGCGGCGCGGCCGAGCGGAGTGCGGTTGGTCATGGCTGTGTTCTCCTTTGTTCTGCTTCGGCCTGGGAGGTCACGGCCTCGGCAACGGCGCGAGGATCGCCCGAGCCCAGCGCGAACGGAAATGCCAAACGGCTTTTGTGTCGATGCCCGGCCGCTATGGCAGCTCAGGGTGCATAGAAGCCGGCTATCACGACGATTGCCGACCGGCATTTCACAGCCGGCTTGTTCCTGAGGCTCAATGTGGACGCGCTCGGTGCACGAGCGGTGACCACGCAACCAAAGGAACATTGGCAATGTCCAACACCAGACTCGCTTTCACATCGCTGGCGCTCGCGGGCGCAGTCGCAGCGGCGATCAGCAGCCTGCCCAAGGCCGCGTCGGCAGACTCCTCCACGAAGGAGAAATGCTTCGGCGTCGCGTTGCGGGGCATGAACGACTGCGCCGCCGGGCCGGGCACCACCTGTGCCGGCACGTCGAAGGTCGACTATCAAGGCAATGCCTGGAAGCTGGTGCCGAAGGGCTCCCGCGCGGCGACCAACACTCCGCTTGGCTCGGGCTCGCTCGAGCCGACGAAGCGCGGCTCATGATCAATCGGCCGCGCGGGCGTCGGGGTCGACCGGCTCATGAAGGTCGACCTCGGCGGCGCGCCCGACCTCGCGGTAGGGGGAGTTTGCGATGCAGTTTTCTCCGGCTCTCGCCGATCAGGACGGCGCCCACTCACTGTCCAACCGCGCCGGCGTCGGGCTCAAACCGCAGCATGCCGTCGACATATTCGGCAGCGGGCACGGCGTTGGATTCTTCGAGGTCCACGCCGAGAACTACATGGGCGCGGGCGGCGCACCGCATCGTCTGCTCGGCAGGGTGCGCGAATCGTTTCCGCTTTCGTTGCACGGTGTCGGGCTGTCGATCGGCAGCGCGCGGCCGCTCTGCCGGGAGCATCTCGGCCGTCTCAAGCAGTTGGTCGAACGTTACCAGCCGGCGCTGTTCTCCGAACATCTCGCCTGGTCGAGCCATGGCGGCGCGTTCCTCAACGATCTTCTGCCCATTCCCTACAACGCGGAGTCCCTGGCGCAGGTCTGCGACCACGTCGACCTCGTGCAAGAGACGCTGCGCACGCGCCTGTTGCTGGAGAATCCAGCGACCTATCTGGTGTTCGAGGCCTCGACGATGAGCGAGACCGATTTCCTGCACACGGTCGCCTCGCGCACCGGCTGCGGCCTCCTTCTGGATGTCAGCAACGTCTATGTCTCCGCCGTCAATCACGGCTTCGAACCGATGGCCTATATCGACGCCTTCCCGCTCGAGGATGTTGCCGAAATCCACCTCGCCGGCTTTGCCGTCGATCGCAACGACGATTGTGCCCCGCTGTTGATCGATTCACACGGGAGCGAAGTCGCCGAGGTCGTCTGGCGGTTGTTTCAGCGCACGCTCGCCCGCACCGGGCCGATTGCGACTCTGATCGAGTGGGACAACGACGTACCGGCATTTTCTGCGCTCGCCGCCCAGGCCGACCGCGCGCAAGCGTTCCTGACGGCACAAGCGCGTCGCCGCGTTCGAACACTCAACGCTTAGACGATCCAGATGGGGGCTCCCATGACGCAACTCGCTGAAATCCAGGATGCCTTCGCCCGGGCGCTGCTCGACGCAGCGGCGCCGGTCCCCACCGCGGTTCGCGGCGCCGCCCGCCGCCGCGCCGATCGGCGTTTCGCCGTCTACCGCAACAACGTGGTCGCCGGGCTGATCGACGCGCTCGCGCAGCGTTTTCCCGTGGTCGTCCGCCTGGTCGGCGACGAGTTCTTCCGCGCCATGGCCCGCGTGCACGTCACGACGCGGCCACCGGACTCCCCGCTGATGATGCTCTACGGCGAACGCTTTCCGGATTTCATCGACGGATTCGCACCCGCTGCCTCGGTGCCCTATCTGGGCGATATCGCGCGTATTGAGATCGCGCGCGGGCGTGCCTATCACGCCGCCGACGCGGCGCCGATCGGCCCGAGGATCTTTGCTTCGCTGCCGACCGAACGGCTCGGCGAGGCGCGCGTCCAGCTGCATCCATCGGTTTCCATCGTCGCTTCCGCCTATCCGATCGTGTCCATCTGGCAGGTGAACAGCGACCCGGATCACGCGGTTCCGGTCGCGCCATGGGAAGCGGAAGCGGCGCTGGTGGCACGCCCGTTCGCTGACGTCGAAGTACGGCGTCTGCTGCCCGGCGCCGCGGCTTTCCTGTCCTGCCTGGCGTGCGGCGGCGCCATGGCCGAGGCCGTCGCGGCCGGGACGACCGCGGCTGCGCAGTTCGATCTGGTGGAGAGCTTTGCCTTGCTGATCGTGTCCGGCGCCGTGACCGGCATCGACGGCCAAGTCGGTGGCCGAGTCAGCAGCGAAGTCAGCAGCCAAGTCAGCTCCTCGCCGTCAAAGCGTCGAGCCTCGTCCCGGCGGCCGCGCTGGCAAGGCGCGGCGCGCCGGATCGAGCAAGAGACCTCGCTGTTTGCCTGACCGACGACAGAGCGCGGCGCGAACGTCTGCGGCGCGAACTTCGGGACCTTATTTCTATACGAGGGGAACGATGTATGGCGGGCGGCAGCGACACAAAACGAACCGCAAAGGGTTCGAGAGTGGCTATTTGCTGAGCCCCACCGTTGGGGTCCCGAGACAGGTCTTGGAAGGATCGTTCGGACGAGACAACCAGTGCACATAGAGGACGTTTGGAATGATAGCGAACGCGCCCAAACAGACCCGTCGAGGATCACTTTTCGTCAGCTGGCGAAAGGACGAACGTTTTTAGGAGTTCCACTTCTAAAGGAGAACAAACTCATCGGAGCGATTGGCATTTATCGACAAGAGGTCCACCGTTTCACAGACAGCCAAATCGCTCTTGTCACGAACTTCGCCGCCCAGGCAGTCATCGCCATCGAGAATGCGCGGCTGCTCAATGAACTGCGTCAGCGCACGACTGACCTGACCGAAGCGCTGGACCAACAGACGGCCACGTCGCAGGTACTCCAAGTCATCAGCGCTTCCCCCGGCGACCTTCAGCCGGTCTTTGCGACCATGCTGGAGAACGCCATTCGCATTTGCGAGGCCAAGTTCGGCAACATCTATCGTTGGGATGGCGACGCCCTGCACCTCATGGCGTCATACAATACGCCAGCGGCGTTCGCAGAGGCGCGCGGGCGTTCGCCGAACCGTCCTGGCCCGCAAACTCCGGCAGGCCGCATGGTCGCGACCAAGACATTTGTTCATGTCCCTGATTTGGCGGCCTACCCCGCCTACGCCGAACGTGATCCGTGGACCGTGAGCGGCGTCGAACTTGCAGGCGTGCGGACGCTACTCGTGGTGCCGATGCTGAAGGAGGACGAACTGGTAGGCGGCTTCACCATTTACCGCCAGGAAGTCAGGCCCTTTACCGACAAGCAAATCGAATTGGTCAAGAGCTTCGCCGCGCAGGCGGTCATCGCCATCGAGAACGCGCGGTTGCTCAACGAACTGCGGCAGCGAACAACTGACCTCACCGAACGTACTGCCGACCTTACCGAAGCGTTAGAGCAGCAAACGGCAACGTCTGAGGTTCTTCAGGTCGTCAGTAGCTCTCCCGGCGACCTCCAGCCAGTGTTTGCGACCATGCTGGAGAAGGCCGTCCGCATCTGCGATGCCACATTTGGAAATATCTATCGCTGGGACGGCGAGGTCTTTCAGGTGGTCGCGATGCATAACACCCCGCCCGCGTTCGCCGAGCTTCGCCGGCGTACACCGTATCGTCCGAATTCGGGATACATCGGCCGTATGGTGACCACGAAATCGGTGGTGCATATCGTCGATGCCGCAGCAGGGGGTCCTTATAACGAAGGCCTTCCGGCAACCGTTGCAGCCGTCGAACTCGGAGGCGTACGGACGGGTTTGCTTGTACCAATGCTAAAAGAGAACGAACTTATTGGCGCGTTTACATTGTTTCGGCAAGAAGTCCGCCCCTTTACCGAGAAACAGATCGCACTCGTGGAGAACTTCGCCGCCCAGGCCGTCATTGCCATTGAGAATGCTCGGCTGCTCAATGAACTGCGCGACAGAACTGAGCAGGTAGAAGCGCAATCGCACGAGTTAGTAAAACTCAACCAGCAACTCGAACATCGCGTCGCCGACCAAGTAGGTGAAATCGAACGCATGAGCAGGTTGCGGCGTTTTCTGCCGCCGCAGGTGGCTGATCTAATCGTCGCGTCAGGGAGCGAGAAGCAGCTTGAGAGCCACCGCCGGGAGATTACCGCGCTATTCTGCGATCTGCGCGGCTTCACCGGGTTCTCCGAAAGCGCCGACCCGGAAGACGTAAGCGCGCTGCTGCGTGAATACCACGCGGCCATTGGTGAGCAGATCATCAAGTACAGCGGCACGCTCGAACGCTATGCCGGCGACGGCGTAATGGTGGTCTTCAATGACCCAGTGCCGGTCGAGAACCCCGCCCTTCAAGCAGTGCTGATGGCTCTCGAAATGCGTGACGCTATCGGAGCCTTGACCGAAACGTGGCGTCGGTGGGGCCACGACATTGGATTCGGCATCGGCATAGCGCACGGGTTTGCTACGCTCGGAACCATCGGCTTCGAGGGTCGCTTCGACTATGCCGCTATTGGAACGGTATCCAATGTTGCCTCTCGGCTGTGCGATGAAGCGAAGCCAGGACAAATCTTGATTAGTCCTCGGGTCCTGACGAAGGTCGAGAATGCCGTGACGGTCGAGCCGGTGGGAGAGTTCACGCTCAAGGGTATCCGGCGTCCTCTCGCGGCGTACAACGTACTCAGCGCGAGATAGGCCTCACGAAAGCGCTACCTTGCAATGATGCCTGAGTTCGACGAGGCTCTAGGGCGAGAGGAAAGATGGGCCATCCCATCCAGATCATCTTGATGAGGCAGCTTGCGGGCTATCTTAATGTCCCGCTGTTTCTGGTTGGTCCCAATGGAGACTTACTTTTTTACAACGAACCGGCTGAGGCCATTCTTGGCCGGAGGTTCGATGAAACGGGGGCTATGTCTGCCAAGGAGTGGTCCTCGGCATTCACGCCCGAGGATTCAGACGGACATCTAATCCCGCCAGAGGATGTACCGCTGATGATCACCATCACAAAGAAACGGCCTGCGCACCAACGCTTCTTCATCCGAGGTTTGGACGGCGTCCGCAGACATGTCGAGGTCTCGTCAATTCCGATTGCTGGGCTCGATGGCGATTTCCTGGGTGGGGCGGCGCTATTCTGGGAAGTTTCGGATTGATGCGCGTTACTCTTTTCGGCACTCGTGGATCACTCGCCACTCCGGGAGCGGACACGAACCGATATGGCGGCAATACATCCACGGTCGAAGTTTTCGCTGACGACGGCACTCTACTGATTCTAGATGCTGGGACGGGCATTCGCAGATTGGCTACGCAGATTCCGCCGGCGACCTCGCGGATCGACATTCTTCTTACACATCTCCACATGGATCACATACAGGGCCTGGGTTTCTTTCGCCCACTCTATGATCCAGGCGTTGATATCCACATTTGGGGGCCTGCCAGCAGTACGCTCCGACTCGAGGCTCGGCTCTCGAGATATCTATCGCCGCCCTTGTTTCCGGTACACCTTCGTGACTTGCCGAAAGTTGTCTGTCATGAGGTGCCACGCCCCCAGTTCGACATAGGTCCGTTCCGCATACAGGCCTCGCTGGTTTGCCATCCGGGTCCGACTGTGGGCTATCGCCTTGAGGCAGGTGGGCGCTCAGTAGTGTATCTCCCCGACCATGAGCCAGCCCTTGCTCTACCGAACGGTCAGTGGCCCGCCCCAGATTGGATTTCTGGTTTCGATTTGGCTTTCAAGGCTGATTTGTTGATTCACGACGCACAGTACACCGACGAGGAATATGTAAGCTGCGTTGGATGGGGGCACAGCACCTACCGGCATGCTTTCGAGTTTGCGGCCCAGGTAGGTGCGAAGCGAATCGTTCCTTTTCATCATGATCCGTCTCATGATGACGACATGCTAGATCGGCTGTTGGAAGAATCGATCCGACGATTCAAGTCCTCCTGCTCGGCGGCTGCTGGCCGTGAGGGCGCAGTATTCGGCATCTAACCTCCAGTAGGACAGTTCTTCAGATCGTCCTGCATGGTGGCAACGTCCGTCATCAGACCTTGGCTGATGCTTAGCGCGGAGCCGCTTGACCATCTGTTCGAACAATGGACCAACAACACCACCACCTCAACAAGGTGGACGTCGAGATCATCGCGGAAATTCGCCGGTCGCGTTTCTTGGTTGCCGACTTCACATGCGAGTCGGGCAGCGTTCGAGGCGGCGTCTACTTTGAGACTGGCTTCGCCATGGGCATTGACATTCCCATCATATGGACGTGCAAGAACACGTCTATACCGACTCCTTGACGTTCGCCATGAGCGGGCGATGATCGACATTCCAATCGGGCTACCCGAGCAGGGCTACCGCAAGTGCGATGTTGCAGCGAGGTCTATAATCGGCCCGTCCGCATTTCTCGGCGCGCGTTGGGGTGTGTGGGACTTTGAAAGCTACGACGCCGCCAATGAACATTATCGGAGCGTCGGCGATACGGCGATTTCGCAACAATTATGGCAACTGAGGGCCAAGTTACGTGAAGTCAATTTGACGATGACGCCCGAGAGACAATGCGGCCTGCTAGAGACCCATCCCGAACTTGTGTTTAGACGCCTAAATGCCAACATGCCTCTCGCTCGCAAGAAATCGCGCGAGGGCCGCTCGCAGCGCATCGAGTTGCTAAATGGTCAAGGTATTTCGCGGATCGAGGAGTGGCTCGGTCAACGATACTGCACCGGTATCGGGCGAGATGACCTGATTGACGCCGCGGTCTGTGCGATAGCAGCCCGCGACAGTATGGATCGTCTCCCTCGCGGAGAGCCGCCCACATATCGCGGCATCGGGGCGGAGATTTGGTATTGACGAGAAAAACCCCTAAGCGCACCGCGGCGCGCCTGGCTTCTGGAGTATTACCAAGAAGGGCAGGACGCGAGAACGCGGGCCAAGCGTTGAAGATTTGTGGCCGTAGCCGTGAGTGGAACTACGCCAACGGGGATTTTCGAGAGTTTCTCCGCTACGTATGGTGCCGGAGGCGCTCGCACGCCCAAAAAGGAAGAAGTCTGTGCATGCTGCTCGCGCTCACCGGCGCCACTGGGTTCATCGGACAACACCTGCTGCTCGAATTGCCGAAACGCGGCTATCGGGTGCGGGTTCTGCTGCGGCGGCCATCATCAGTTCCGATGCCGGCGACGAGCGCGGTGATCGGCGACCTTGCTCGGCCGCAAAACATGTCCGCGGCATTAGAGGGCGTGGATGCTGTAATCCACTCCGCCGGGATCGCGCCTGCATTGTCCGGCGTTCCGGAGGACGACTATCGGCTGCTCAACACAGAGGCAACGATCAGCCTCGCACGGGCCGCACGACGAGCCGGCGCTAAGCGCTTTGTATTCCTATCGTCGATCCGCGCGCAGTGCGGACCCACAATGGACACGGTTATAAACGAAGCACTGGAACCAAAGCCGACCGATGCCTATGGAAAGTCCAAGCTCGCAGCGGAGCGTGGCTTAGCGGAACTCGACATCGATTGGGTTTCGTTGCGGTTACCGTTGGTCTATGGGCGCGGCGTCAGGGGCAACATGGCGAAACTGATGAGTGTCGCGCGCTCGCCGCTTCCGCTGCCGTTTGGGAGCCTCCGCGGGCGTCGTTCGCTTATCGCGGTAGAAAATTTATTAGCGGCGATCGAGACCGTGCTGGCTGCCCCGGGAACGCTGCAGCGAGCTTTCATAGCGGCTGATCTACAAGCGCTGACAGTTGGGGAGATGATTGAGGCCTTACGCGCTGGGCTTGGGCGCAAGCCGAACGTTTTTCCGCTACCGCCCTCGCTGCTCGAACTCCTTCTTCGTGGCGCCGGCCGAGCAGATGTGTATGAGAGGCTGTCCGGATCGCTGGTCGCCGATCCCTCAGCGTTGATGGATATTGCCTGGGTGCCGCCGCTATCCACCCCGATTGGCCTCTACAGGGTGATGGAGAAGAGCGTCGTCTGAAAGACCGCCGCGGCCACATCGTCTCAAGAACGCTGTTTCGGGCCGTCACTGATTAGAGCGCCGACTTGGGGTTCCCGCTTCCGGGGTTTGCCGGTGACCCAGGCAGTACCTGGGTTATAATAGTCGGCTCCAATCGCTGACGCGGAGGCTTCAATGCCTTTGCTCGCTTTGATCGCGAGTTGCGTAGTGCTCATCAGCAGCTTTGTTTTAGCGCAAGCGGATAAGGAGTTGCCGCCGAACACGATCGACTGCGCAGCCTTCAAAAAGACGCCGAATGGCAATTGGTATGTTGGGCCTCGAACTACTTTCGACGTTGGTCCACTCAAGGCAATCGGGCTTGCAAACTACCTCGTCGTTCCACATGACACGAATGCGAGTTTCCGCGGTGTTGATCTGTTCGACATCCTAGAGCGCAAATGCGGCGGATCGCGTCCTTGACAGGCTAGAGCCCGTGCACCGCGCGGCCGAGGCCCGTCCGATGAAAGCAGCGGAAAATCAAAAGCCGCGGGAGCCAATTACCGATGGCCGGCAAGTATTCTCCTAAGATTTTGTGTGGTGCGGGACGATCGCAAGAGCGCTATAATTTGATGGGGCTGAAGGGGCTTCCAACGAGGGAGTTCCAGCGATGTGTGACTACAGCCTTCACAACGTCAAATCGCGGCCAGCGAGAGTTGGCGACGAGCTTACCACGCGCAACTTTGGCACGGGCACGCGAGGGTTCGCGGCAGCGGAAGACGCTAGCGTGGCAGTTTGCGTTCTGCCTGGAACGGAGTTGTCCTTCGCCGGCGAGGTTGGGTGCTTACCGACCGGTCTGTTGGGTTGGCGCGAGAAAGTGATCAATCACAAGACGGCGGTCTTTCGGCAAATCAACAAAGAAAAGGTGGCGGCGCATCACGATGCGCTGGAATTTCCGGATGGCCACACCGTACTCCTGACATTCCTGTGCGAGGGTCAGCAGGCTACGGTTCTTCAATTACCGGTGGAGCCAAAGACTTGCGTCGAGTCTGAGGCCCGGCAGCGGGTGGCCTACGCGGGCGGAGCGTTCGCAACCAACTCAGTGGCCACCCCACTCGCGGCGTGGCCACTTCGGCAGGATTGTCCTAGCCCCAGCCGCCCTTTGGTTGCTGGTGCAAACACGCAATACCAACAAAGCGAAAAAGGCTTCGACGTTATGCTCACTCGGAAAAATGCGCAGAAGGGTCTTGCGGCCGCGACGGCACATCTGGATGAACTGCTTGATGAGGCGCTGAAAGCAACATTTCCGGCCAGCGATCCAATCGCCATCGATGTTGAACCTCAAATCGCGCGAGCAGGGAGCAGCCACAACGCCCCGGGTTCGCGCTCCGCTCAGAAGCGGACGCTAGGCGCCGTTGACGCGATAAGGGCTGGCTGGGCGTGGCGAGCCTTGGACTTGGAAAACGACACTTGAGCGCTTCCATTGTTTTCTGCCCTACGGTTGCGACGTCATTTCAAGTGTCGGATGACGGTTATCATTCGGCAGCGACAGAATTTCGGCAAAGAGTGCTGCGTCTTGGGATGACGCGAAGCTTTGCTTGATCACCGCATCAAGTTTGTCGAGTTTAGCGCGTGCAGTGTCGTCGGGCGCAAATCGAGCGGCGGATTTCGTCGTCGCCTTGCGGTCAAGCCCAGCGGCAGCGGCAAAGCCGCGAAGATCGGGCAACGTTTCGATGTCCCATGCAAGGACGTGTGGCATGTCGTGTCCCTGCTTTCCACCGATCGATATAAAGATTCTTTATGCGATTGAGGTGCTTACCGCAGCGCAGGAGAAAGTAAGTTCAAAAAGATTCGCCGCGAAGTTGACGCCATGATACCGTTACGTCGTCGGGGGAAGCGACAATAGGAGGTACCATGGCGACGATGGTATCCGAACGTCGTGCATCCTTCGGGATGAACTGCGCCCAATGCGGCAATGAGTTGATTGCCCCCGAATGGTCCGAGTATCGGAGTAAGCAGCAAAATCGTCATCTTTGGCGCTGTTGGAAATGCGACTATTGTTTTGAAACCATCGTCAACTACAAGTCGATGGAAGATGACGCTGTAACGGAAGAACTTCCTCCCTTGCCGTTGGTCGCATAGAGCAGTTCGGGGAGTGACGAAAGAGCCGATCCCTTGACCTACGCCGTGCGCTTGCCCTTCGAATTCGGCGTGCTGTGCACTTGCCTGAGCCAGTTGCTCGTCAAGTTCGACATTGCGGATATCAAGGTATCGATAACTGACGGAAGTTTGTCGAGCGACGAAACGGCGATTGCCTTTCCGAGCTTCCAACTCCGAGAGAACTCCTGCCGTCACTCGACAATGGCCCCCTCCTCCAGTTCCTCTAAGCCCTCGAGGCCCGCAGGAAAAGCTAATTCACGACGATGCTTAGCCAACAGCCGGTTCCGGGTTTCTTCGGGCAGATCGTAAAAGCTGACCCAGAACCTTTGTAGCGGGAGCCCGCGCAAGGTAGACCCGCCCGATACGCTGACAGTCATCCGGCAGCTCCGGATCGACACCGCACGGCTGCCGCAAACTCAATTTGATGGACCTGCTTGGCGATATCGGGGCGATCCTGCTCACTCATGCGGGCCAGCCTCGCGTTTAGCAGTGTGTTCGTCCCTTTGGGCTCGACGCTCGGTCGATATTTCGAGCTTCCTTTTCGCTCAGTACCCTTGAAAGGAAGGGCCGGCCAAGCGAAGCGACACCGACCGGCCCCACGGGCAGTCTCCGCTGGGGGGCAGATGGGGGACCGCCCTTCGCGGCATCGCGATACTACAATTCGCGAACATCGCGATGCTGGGAATATGGTGGCAGGTGGTGAGCAAGCAATCCGACCCGGTGACGCAGACGCCGTTGCTGGTCGAACCTCCCCGCTCCGCGCGTTGGTGCGCCAGCGTATAGGTTTCGCCTGTTCGACCTCGCCTAGAACCTTTCCGCTATTCGGGTTCACCAGATGGACTTGATTGCAAACGATGCACGTCACTGCTTCATAAGTGCTGTCGTCAACTGATGTCTGTTCCGGGCTATAGCCTTGGACTCGAAAGCCGGTAGTTGGGCAGCGGTAGTTGCCCTTCCGACCAGGGAAACATCTAACTCGGCCGGGGTCACCATGAGCGCAGTTTTCTATGCCGTAATTGCAGCTGTTGCGGCGGGATTTTAT
>Ga0335081_10016366_pt1 | contig 11999 bp, 10 predicted proteins | sample Lox_Sample_35_FD_206713 | JGI IMG/M metagenome (GOLD analysis project Ga0335081, IMG submission 206713) | Soil microbial communities from Loxahatchee National Wildlife Refuge, Florida, United States - Lox_Sample_3.5 | ecosystem: Environmental > Terrestrial > Soil > Wetlands | place: USA... | reverse complement strand
GTGCGCGTTACCAGGCCCTGCCGCTCAAACCGGACCTGTTGGTTGTTGGACTGATCAATGATGATTTCGCCCGTAGTCAGGTTCCTTACCGGCGGCTGGAAGGATTCGCCAAACCAACATTCAAGCTTGTCAATGACCGGCTGGTGCAGCGCACCACCGAAAAGCCGCCCAATATCTTGTTACAAAACCTGGACGAGCGCTCCCGTCTCGGCGGCATGTGGGAGAATGCGGTGCGCTGGGTAGGCGTTCATTTCAGTCGCGGAGAATACTGGACCCTAAACCAGGCAATCATTGACGCGCTCCGCGAAGATTGCCGGAAAGCCGGAGTCCCCGTGCTCTTTGTTTATATTCCCGCTAAAGGTTTTAGACCATTCCAGGCGCTGCCTGCTTATATGCGACGCACCGGAGCAGAGTATATCGACCTGACAGAGCAGCGACCGGTGCCTCCTCCGAGCATCTATCTGCAGTACGACATGCATTTGAGTGTTGCAGGCCATCGTTACGTCGCAGACCTGATCGAGCGATGGCTTAAATCGCACCCATTAACGAGGGTGCGAGCCTACTCCGAAAGCTACTGAAACCCGGAAATACACCCAAATGGGAACTGCTGCCGCTTCTGCCATACATCCTCCCCGCCCGGACCCTCGGGACCGCCTTGTCAAAAACCTGCAGAGGCGTGTCATCCCCGGTCTTGACGGTATTCGCGGCATAGCGGCGCTCTCGGTCGTAATGTTTCACGGCATTAGCGAACGTTTTCCCGGCGGGCAGGCTGTCCAGATGTTCTTCGTCCTGTCTGGAATGCTCATTACATGGCTGCTGTTAACCGAAGAGCGCCACACTGGAACGGTTAGCCTCCGGGCATTTTATTGGCGCCGCGCATTCCGATTGTTTCCCGCAGTCGTGGCCCTCCTCGGCTGGGAATTTGTGATCGACAGGCCGCGCGTGTCCCATCAGAGTATCCTGGCGGTTGCATGCTACTATGCCAACTATTATTCGGCCTTTGGAGGCCAGCTTGGCAGCCTGATACATACCTGGTCGTTGGCTGTGGAAGAGCACTTTTACCTGATCTGGCCCCCCATATTTGTGTTCATAACCAATCGAAGCAGGCTCATTAAAGTGTTACTGGCGGCGGCACTTCTTTCCGCGGCCGACCGCGCTTTGACGGGCAGGTTCCTGAGTCCCGTATACTCTTTGAATGCGACCGAGCCGAATGCATCAGGTCTGCTGCTTGGTTGCGCCATAACGCTGCTGATTTGGAGTTCGCGCAGGAAAATCCCGCTTTCCATCTTTCACCCGGCGCTCGCGCTGTTATCGCTTTTGGCGATTGTGGGCCTGGCGCAAGTGCCGAAAGAATCTGCGTACGCCTGGACCGCATTGGGAGTGCCGTTCGAAGCGATTATCCTGCTGCACGCGATTACTTACGAATGGCGGGTACTGGAAAACCGTTTAGCCCGTTTCCTCGGCAGGGTATCCTATGGCATTTATATCTGGCAGTTCGTAGCCATCTGGCTAGTCCACTTTCTGCATCTGGCAGGTGTATATTTGCGCTGGATCGCCATGCCGGGTGCAGCCGTACTGTTGGCGGCTATATCGCACTACGCAATTGAGCGGCCGGCGCAATCTTTCGGCCGCATGCTATTTGCCCGCATGGCCTTTTCCTCGCACCGTCGGCCCATTGAAACCCGCCAGGCGCCCGAAGATTTCCCCAGCTACGCAAAAGAGTAGGTTCCGCTCGGATCATGTGCCCCCACATGAACCGACAGACCTCCGAACCTGGTTTTGCGAAGCACGCGATGCCACGTCGAAATCAAACAGGCCGCGTTCCTGCTTGTATACGGCGCCGCATGGACACACGATATGAGGGCCGCTCCGGCGTAAATTAGCGGCGCGGCACCGCAGGCACATCAAACGGGTAAGTATGCGGTCCGGAAGGGGCGCGGGAGACGACTCGCTTCGCCGGGGTTTCACCAGCCTTGAGTAGACCGTACCCGGGAGCAGACTTTGCGCCAGCAATGCCAGGTTTTCGCGCGCAGAGTAATGCGGGCGGTGAATCGCTTGCGCAAAGTTTATCCGGCTGTCCCCCGCGGGAGAAGAGGAGAGCAGCCATTCGGTCGCGGTCTGCCGCGGAAACTCGCACTCCAGCTTGCTTGAATCGCAGTATAAGGAGGTGTTCAACAGCTCGTGACGTGCGTCGCTCCAGGCTCCCAGCGCCGCATCGTACTCCTCATGAAACATGGGACCGAACAATTGAGGCAGGTCGTCCCGATAAAACCTCAGAACCGTGCCTTGGGTTTCCACCAGCCATGTGTGGAAGGACCAGGCGAACATCAGTTCGCGTTGCCGCGAAGGGAACTCCAGGTAGACGCGCCGGGAGCAGCGTTTGACTTCCGCGATGAATCCCGCGGGGTCGGGCAGGTGCTCAATGATGTGCGAAGCGAAAACCAGATTGCACCCGCGGTCGGGAACAGGCAGAGCCATGGCATCGGCCTTGATGACCGGCACGCGCGGAAACTGCATCGGTCCGCTGCGGTGGAGGCTGTTATCGAACGGGAACTTTTCAATCACCAGATCCGCCCGCCAGAACGGCCGATGACCGCCTCCTACATCGATTACCAAGTCTGTCTTGCCGATTTCGATCCGGCGCAATGCTTGCGTACGGGTCATAGAAAAATCTCCTTCCGCGGCCGTGAACAGGGGCCCCTTAAACGGTATTTCTAGCGCGAAGCAAGCGCTTCGTTTACACTGTCCCTGCGATTGGGGAGCCGCTCCAGTTTCGCCGCAATCGCGGGAATCCTGGCCATCCGCTCATAGAGAAGCCGTGCCGCGAACGCATTGCCTTCCACCGTGTAATGGCCGGAAGCGGTCTTAAACTGCGGAACATCCGCCTCGGTGATGAATAGCCGCCTGGCCTGCTCAGGCGATACCTTGCGGAAATCGTCTACCAGGTCGATCCAGGCGATTCCCTTTCCTTCAACATCTTTTTTCAGGCCGGCGACGTAATCGGGCATTCCCTGCCGGTATTCACCCTCGGTCGGCAGGAAGGTCACGATCAGCTCGCTGTCTTTTTCCCGATTCAACTCCGCCAGGCGATCGAAGACGCGGTTGGCGATTCGGAAGATGGACGGGTCGATGGCTCCGCCCGATTGGAGCGGGCGCCGGAACAGAATGCGCTGCGTCAGAACCACCGATTGCAGATCGCGGAACACCATCAGCCGCTGGACGAACCGGCCGGAGGCGCCCACGCGCGGTACGGGTACGTTCTTCGTCACTAAGCGGCCGGCCTCCAAACCCAGCGTTGGTTTCGGATATCCTTCGAACGTGTCGGAAGCCATGCGGCGGAGGTCTGAACCGATAAAGGCGAAGATGTGCACGTCGTGATTCAAGGCCACGCCATCGCGCGCATACCAGAGGTAAGCCTGATCCAGCCCGTAACCGCCCTGCCCCATGTTGACGGTCTCCAGCCGGCTGTCAATGGCAGCCAGGTCCTGACACCACGTGCGATCGTTGGCTACGCCATACCCCAGCGTGAAGGAATCGCCGGAACAGATCACGCGGATCCTGCCGGGCGGGACCGAAGCGGAAACCTCCGCGTCATTGCGAAACCCGCGGGCATTGGTGCGCAGGTAGGCGCCGGGGCCATACAGGTCGCGCACATAGAAACTGGGAAGGTTCACCCATCCCAGTTGGGCGTCGTATTTCGTGTAACGCTTCTCGGCTAAGGGCGCTTGCGGCTCGAGCGCCTTGTTGGCGAGGAGCACGAAACTGGAGATTCCTTCGAACAGGAAAAAGAATACGCCGGCGATTCCCAGCGACAAAGCCACGTACGCCGCCGCCTTGACAATCCGTTTCGATAAGCTCTTCTGTGAGCCGGCCATAGAACCCCTCCCGGTTGGCACGAGAGCCAGCACCCGCTCCGCCAGCGCTGCCACCGCGATGGCGCCCAATCCAAAGGTGATCCACAGAATTGGGAACCGGTAGCGCTCCGAAGCCTGAATCAGATAATACAGCAGCGGATAAACGGCCATGAAACTTCCCAGCAAGACCGCGCCCGCGGGGTTAGATCGGGCCAGGAAAAACAACCCGATCAGGCTAAGCGGTGTCAGCAGGACGATCGTCCACATGGCAACCTGGCGCCCGGCGGGGGGGAGCCAGAATAGTTTGAACCGCTGCGTCCAGAGGCTGATGGCGCTCCGCGGATTGGCTTCAATCCACTCGAACGCTTCCCGCTCCTGCCGCCGGTTGTATGCGACTTCTCCGAGCGCAGCCACGTTCATGGCTTCGCCGACATCTTCGTTCGGATGCGCGTAGCACCGGTCTCCATGCCGGTTTTGCCAAAGGGTGACTTTGGCACAAGGATTATTCGAGATCCGCAGTTCCAACCCGAAGCTATCCCGTATCGGAACCATGGCGTGAAAGAGCTTGTAATCCCGCCATTCCCACGGCACGGCAGCGAGTAATGGCACGATCAGGACCGGCAGCCACGCATACCGGAAGCCGTGCCGCCAGCTCAGCCATGCTCCGAATATCAGCCAGGTGATCCAAATGGCCCCGGCACTCGGGCCGGTGAGCAAAATTGCGGCCCAGAGGAAACCGAGTAGCCAGGCTATGCTCTGCGGCGAACGGAGGAATCTAAATGGAATGCCGCCCTTGCGGATTGCGACGTAATAGCGGAATGCCGCAAGGGTTGCGAACATCAAAAGAAGGCCCACATAATTTGCTTCCCAGGTTGCAACCCGGCGGACCCCCATTACCGCGAACAGCGCGGCCAGCAGGCCGGTCAGAAGACTCGTTCCAAGCACCTGCATCAGCACCGGGAGCAGCGCGATTTGGAGCAGAATCGCAGTTGCTTCGGTCATCTTCAAGGCATAAGCGCCTTTGGCCCCATCCCCAAACACCCGGTAGATCGCAGCCACCAAAACGGGAAAGCCGGGCGCTGTATGGGCGGTCGGTCCGGTATCAAGGGTCTGAAACGGATTCGCCAGGACACCGTTCCGATAGAGTGAGTGGCCCATGCGGACGGCCTCCTCGGTCATGGGTGCGGAGTCCGTCCGGTCGTAGTGAATAGGCTCGAAGCAGCGGTAAGCCCCCAGAAGGAGAATGGCTAACCAAAGAGTGGCCAAAAAAAATCGGTTTTGAAAGATTCTCCTGGGCATCAAATTGCTTTATGCAGGCAGATCGCCAAATCTCGCCTGTAATGCCAACTCAGCGATTATCAGACCTGCCCCGGCGGCTATTCCGAATCACTACCCCTGCGTCGATTCAAAAGCGATGAAGTTTTGGTCGATGGAAATTCCCCACTCGGACTGCTGTTTGCCTTTTCGGGCTTTGCCGCTTCAAGACTCCGACTTACCGCCTCCGCGACCAGGGCGTTGCCAACGGAACTGAAATGGTAATCGCCGAAGAGAAAAGGCTTCGGATACCAACAACCCGGTTCACTTCCGGGGCATTACTTCTTGAGGGCAAAAAAATCCGGGAAGACGGAAATGAAGCGCTTGCATCTGCCTCCGCATCGGTTACGCCAAATATGCACCTGACGCGATTCCTCGGTATCGTGTACGAGTTGCGCCGGCCAGGGATACACCACGAGGTTAAGGGGTATGTTCCTCGCCGCGAGAGCCTGCTGCAATCGGGTCACCTTTTCCAGTTCCTTGGCAACGCCCCCCTCGAGATCGCGCGGTGCATAGCCCGAATCGAACGGGTAGCGGTCCGAAACGGTCCGGTACGTCCAAGCCGATCGCTCCAGGTCGAAAATGTTGCCGCCTTGCACAACATTGAGATGATAAAATCCGTGCCGAACCAGTGTCCGTTCAGCGACCTCAAACAGATAGCTGGTGAGCAAGAATCGTTGTTTCATCCCCTCGCGGAATGTTGCGTACCAGGGAACGATCGAGCGCCGCTGCTCCGGCCCGGCCACGGCATTGCGTTTTCCCGTGTCCCGATAATAAGCGGCCTCATCCTGGGCATCCGAGATATCGACGCACACGATCGCCTCGTCGAATTCGACCCGGAGGCAAGCAGCCTGAGCGCCACATTGAGATAGTTGGACGGCGAGTAGCTTGTCAGGCCGCCATTGAGGAAGTCATATTGAGGAAAGCGGCTGGCGATTTTGCCGACAAAACTATCGCTCCACGCAATCTTGCCTTCCGTAGAAAGAATCGCCGAGCAGCAGCAGCCGCGGCCGCGAGTCCACGCGGGGAACGTTTCTTATGCTTTCGTCGCGCAGAGCGAGGCTGTTCGTGAACATCGCGTAGGTCTCAGGGCCCCAACGTTCAACGGTTGCACAGTTGGGCCGGAAGGCGTGTTCCACGGTTGCATCTTTTACCCGGCAGTTGCCGCGAGCAGGACTCATCCGGGCCAGCTTCGTGCGTTTGCAGCGTCAAGTCATGGAGAGAAGCCTTGAGCACCAGCCTGCTGTACACAAAATCGAGCCCAACAAATGCCGCCACACCGAGGGCGCTGGCCACAAGAACCAGGGAGAGTTCGAGCTTTTTGAGCCTCTTCCGCGAGTTGGCCTCCCATTTGCTCGCCGAACCCGGATTGCGGCTATTTTGTTCAGCCATTGGAGGCGCCATCCCTGGGGAAGTTCATGAATTACATGGTGGCCGGTTTTGAGCGGTCCGCGCAACATAAATATATGATTTTAAAATCGCATCATTTCGCGGTGCAGAGTTTTGTCCGTCCGGTTGGTGCGCGGAGGATTGCATGAGTGTTTCAGGCGCCGCAAACCGCAGTTTTCTTTCGGCAGGCCGCTGGTTACCGCCCGCGATTATTTTAGCTGCCAGCCTGATCTTGAGCTCCCCCCTGTTTCGCGGCGGGCTCCCCTATGCGCACGACACGGAAGAGCACCTGGAGAGGTATATTTGCTTCGCCGACCAGCTTTCGCATGGCGAACTGTATCCGCGGTGGCTGGCCAACGCGAACGGAGGCCTGGGAAGCCCCGTGATGTTCGTGTATGCGCCCTTGGCGTACTATGTTCCGGCCGCGTTGCGCCCCCTGTTGCATTTCCGCATGGATGGTTCCAAAGAAAGCAGGGAAGTGGCCGTGTCTATGTGGCTTGCCCTGGCGGCTTCGGGGCTGGCTGCGCTCTTGTGGCTCAAATCTTTTGTGAACCGGGTCGCGGTTGCCGTCTTCGGAGCGCTTCTCTATATGGTGCTGCCGTACCATTTTGTAATCGATCTCTACACGCGGGCGGCCGTGTCGGAGATGTGGGCGTTTGCGTGGATGCCGCTCATCCTTTATTTCGGAGTCATGGTGGCCCGGTCGCGCACGTTTTTTGCGATGGCTGGATTCATCGTGAGCTACGCGCTGCTGGTCTTCACGCATTTGTTGACAACCCTGATCTTCACGCCGGTGGCAATCGGGGTGGCATTGCTCTTTCTGGAAAGCGGCAGGCGCCGCGCCGCACTCACGCGGCTCGCGCTCTCGTTAGCGCTGGCCATAGGCCTTTCAGCCGCCTACCTGGCGCCGGCGCTGCAGCACGAGAAGGACGTTTCGCCCGATCGCTTGGCCCAATTTCGCCCTACCCTCTCTTATCCCCGTAACTTCGTGGCTCTCCGGCGAGACTGGACCGATCCGACAGCGCGCGGCGATTACGTTTGGAAGGTCTCCTGGATCACGATTTGCACGGCGGCGGCTGCGGCAGCCGCTTTCGCATTGAAGAGACTTTCGCCTGGAAAAGAGACGGCACCCGACCGCTTTTGGGGTCTGGTTGCCGTAGGCGGCACGGTAATGATGTTTCCCATCAGCAAGGTGGTTTGGGATGCCATCCCGCAGCTCGCGGCGCTTCAGTTCCCCTACCGGTTCAATATGCTCCTGAGTATGGCAACGACTGCGTTGATCGCGTCCGCCATCGATTCGCTAACACGCCCCTTACGTTGGTGGCGCATTGCGCTGGCGGCCGGAATTGCCGGGGTGATCGCACTGTGGGCCGTCACCGATCTCAAAACCGTGATGCAACTGCGCCCCGGAAAGCTGCGTTCCGAGCCGCTTATGGCTGCAACTCCTCTCGTCCTCGATGTGCTGCTGCCGGGCTGGTCAAAAGCAAACGATCCGCGTTTTCTCAAGCCGGCGGGGATTCTGGAACTGAGTCAACACGCAACCGTCAGCGGAGCGGCATTAAAAAAGGCGTCCCTGGATCGTCCGGGCGCACGCGAGATCGAATTGACGGAAGACGGGGCGCAAGGCTGGGTGACGCTCCCTTTGCTGTTTTATCCGGCATGGATGGCCCAATCGGAGAACGGTTCGAAACTGAATATGCGGGCCGTTCCGGACAGTGGTTTGGCCGAGGTTGCGGTGCCCGCCGGTGTCCATCGCCTGCAGTTGACTCTGCCCTTGGGCCCCACGGAGAAACTAGGGATCGTGTCAACGGCCGTTTCCGCATTGCTGACCGTGATGCTGCTTGCCGGGGGTTGGTGGGATCGCCGCAGAAAAAACCGCTCGGAAGACCGCCGAATCGCCGCGATAGCCTAGGGAAGCACCTCAGCGCGTATCTGATCAGTCAAGCTCGAACTTGCCGCGATAATCGCTTTTCAACTTCTGGTTTTGATCCTCTTTGCGGAGGAAGCAATTGCCCGCCACCAGGACCTCGATCTCCGTCCCCATGAAACAACGGAACGCGTCTTCGGGTGTGCAGACGATGGGCTCGCCGCGAATATTGAAGCTCGTGTTCACAATCACCGGGCAGCCGGTCCGCGCTTTGAATGCCGAGAGCAGTGCGTGATAGCGCGGATTCGTTTCGGCATGCACGGTCTGTACACGCGCCGAATAATCCACGTGCGTTACCGCGGGAATTTCGCTGCGCGGAACATTGAGCTTTTCGATGCCGAACAACTTTTGCTGCTCGGCGGTCATGGCGTAGCGGCGAGCTTCCTGAACATCGGCCACCAGCAGCATATAGGGGCTGTCGGTGTCCATCTCGAACCAGTTGGCGACATCCTCGCGCAACACGGAAGGAGCGAAGGGCCGGAAGGATTCCCGGTACTTCACCTTCAGATTGAGCAGCGACTGCATGGTGCGTGAGCGCGCATCGCCCAGAATCGACCGGTTGCCGAGCGCCCGCGGCCCAAACTCCATGCGGCCCTGAAACCAACCGACGGCCTTGCCGTCCGTCAGCGCTTCCACGGAGCGCTCCAGCATTTCGCTGTCGGTCGATACCGAAAATACCGCGCCCGCATCGCGCAGCCGGCGTTCGATTTCCGATTGTTCAAATGACGGCCCCAGATACGCGCCCTTCATGCCGTCCAGCGCTCCGTTGAGTACCCGCGGCCGGCCATGTTGGATGTAATAGGCTGCCAGCGCGGCTCCCAGCGCGCCTCCCGCATCGCCCGATGCGGGCTGAACCCAGATACCTTGAAAGCGCCCCGTGCGCAACACCTTGCCGTTCCCCACGCAGTTCAGCCCCACTCCACCCGCGATACAAAGATTGCGCGCGCCCGTCTGCGCCGCCAGCGAGCACGTCATTTGCAACACGACCTTTTCGAGCACTGCCTGCACCGACGCCGCCAGGTCCATGTGCCGCTGTGTCAACCGTTCCTCGGGCTGCCTCGGCGGGCCGCCGAACAAGTCCGAAAACCTCTCGTTCGTCATGGTCAGCCCGGTGCAGTAATCGAAATATTCGAGATTCAGGCGGAACGAGCCATCGCGCTTGACGTCGATCAGATGGTCCAGAATGGTTTGCGCATAGCGCGGCTCTCCATAGGGCGCCAGCCCCATGACTTTGTACTCGCCCGAATTGACTTTGAATCCGGTGTAGTAGGTGAACGCCGAATACAACAGCCCGAGCGAATGCGGATAGCGAATTTCCCGGAGAATGTCGAGTTGGTTGCCGCTGCCTAACGCGGCGGAAGTGGTGGTCCACTCCCCCACCCCATCCATGGTGAGGACCAGGGCCTCTTCAAACGGCGATGGGAAAAATGCGCTGGCGGCGTGGCTTTGATGATGTTCGGCGAACAGCAGCCGCTCGCCCGGTTTCGCGCCCGGCCAGATTTTCTCGAGTTCCCGGCAGAGTACGTCCTTCTGGAACAGCTTTTCACGAATCCAGAGCGGAAGCGCCATCTGAAACGAGCGGAGGCCCCGTGGCGCCAGGGCCAGATAGTTCTCCAGAAGCCGCTCGAACTTGAGGAAGGGCTTTTCGTAAAAGACGATGTGATCGAGATTATCCGGCTTCAAATCCGCGAACCGGAGACAATAGTCAACCGCGTGTGTGGGGAAACCCGAATCGTGTTTCTTGCGGGTGAACCGCTCTTCCTGCGCGGCAGCCATTACCTCGCCGTCGCGAATCAACGCCGCGGCGCTGTCGTGGTAAAAAGCGGATATCCCTAGAATCCACATCGACTGGTGTCTTAGAAAAGAGTGTAGATGAAGGGGGCCAGCGCGGTGCTCTCCGCCATGACGAGCAGTGCTCCAAAGACCACCACTGCCAGCAGCAAAGGCAAGAGCCAGAACTTCTTGCGGACCCTCAGAAATTTCCAAAATTCAGCTAAAAAAGACATAAAGTTGCTTTCAGAACTGGTTGAGCATACTGCTGGTTTCACTCTCTGTGCGAGTTACCCAATAGGTTTCCGCTTCCGCATCGCGGGTCAAGGCCAGCAGGTCCTTCTTTCTCCAGCGCAGAATCAACGCAGCCGGAGTGAATACTGTAAAAAACAACAGGCCCGTTACCACGGGATTCATCACTTTGCCAAGCAACCGGCCGAAACCGGTCCAAAGCAGGTTGGCGGGGTGAAGCAGCGAGGGGCGAATCAGCGTAACCAGCAGTACCGCCCCACTCAACGCCAGCCATACCGGCCGTATGGGCCTGCCGTGCAGCCGCGGCCACAAACCGAAAAGCAGGAACGCCGCCGTAAACACCCACCCGAAATTGGAGTCCGACGGCCCTTGTCCGTGGGCATCCCGGTTGAAATTTTCATGATGCTGGATACTCATCCGAACTCCCCTGCCCCCTCACCTTTAGCTTAGCTGCCGGCGGCGGCTGCCTGCACGGCGGCCATCGATTCCGGTTGCTCGAAATACCATCCCAGGAATGCCTGGATGCCTTGGGCGAGCCGGGTTTGAGGATGGTACCCGAGGAGTTTATGCGCCTTGGAGATGTCGGCGTAGGTGATCGGGACATCGCCGGGCTGATCCGGCAGCCATTGGATTTCGGCTTTCTTGCCCAGGGCCTCCTCAATCGTACGGATCAACGTGATCAACTGGATCGGGTGCGAGTTGCCTAAATTGAAAACATCGTATGCGCAATCATAAGCCAGGGCGCCCATGATTCCCTCGACCGTATCCTTCACGAAGGTATAGTCGCGGCCGCTCAAACCATCCCCGAATACCGGGATGGGCTGGCCGCGATCCATCATGGTAATAAATTTTCGAATGGCCAGATCCGGTCTCTGCCTCGGCCCGTAAACCGTAAAGAACCGCAGGCAAACCACCCGCAGCCCGTAGAGGTGAGAATACGTGTAAGCGATCTTCTCGCCCGCGATTTTAGTGGCCGCATAGGGCGAGACCGGCAGGTTAAGGGAATCCTCTTCGGTGAAAGGAATGCGGTTGGCGACACCGTAAATAGAGCTGGAAGAAGCAAATACAAACTTCCTGGTGCCGCATTTCCTGCTCGCCTCGAGCAGTGTCATGGTACCCTGCACATTCACTTGCCCATAGAGAATCGGCTCTTCGAGCGAAGGGCGCACTCCGGCGCGCGCCGCCAGATGGATCACGGCCTCCGGCCGGTTCTCCTCAAAGACTTCGGCTACGGCCGCCCGGTCGGTGATGTCGCCACGGTAAAACGCCAGTGGGCCGCACCGGCGGATCGCCTCCAGGTTCGCCAATTTGGCTTCCGGAGAATAAAAACCGTTTAGATCGTCGATAACACTGACTTTGTGACCTTCGCGTAGCAAGCGCTCGCACACATGCGAACCAATAAACCCGGCGCCGCCTGTAACTAGAATCCGCACCTTACGACCTCTCCTCGGCTGCTTTTTGTTAATGGGCCTGGAGAGCACTTCTGTTACCAC
>Ga0335081_10016365_pt1 | contig 11999 bp, 10 predicted proteins | sample Lox_Sample_35_FD_206713 | JGI IMG/M metagenome (GOLD analysis project Ga0335081, IMG submission 206713) | Soil microbial communities from Loxahatchee National Wildlife Refuge, Florida, United States - Lox_Sample_3.5 | ecosystem: Environmental > Terrestrial > Soil > Wetlands | place: USA... | reverse complement strand
GCACAAGGCCGTCAGGAATCGCGCCGCCGTGCCGGCGTTGCCGACAAACAAGTCCGCCGATGTCGCCGGGATCCGCCCGCTCTGGCCGGCGATGCCCATGGTCTCGGTCCGGGGGTCCGTGGTCACGGCGATGCCCAGCGCGTTGAGCGCTGCCGCCATCAGGGCCGTGTCTTCGCTGGCGAGGGCGTGGGCGAGGGTGACCGGGCCGTCGCACAGCGCTCCAAGCACGAGCGCGCGGTTGGTCAGGCTCTTCGACCCGGGCAGCGCCACCTCGCCGCGCGCCGGACGCGTGAAGGGCGTGATCGGCAGGGGATTGGACAAGGGGGTCACGGGCTACGGGACCGGGCGTGCCCCGGTCTGGAGGCAGAACAGCCGACGCCACGATGGCGGAGGAGGCAATCCGAATGTCCGGCCTTCAGGGGCGAAAACCGTCGCGGTAGGCCTTGCTCTGTTCGAGGCGGGCGCGGATTTCGGCGAAATCACCATTGGCCAGCGCGGTCTGGAATCCATGCAACTCATCCTGAAACTGCCGCAGCGCCCGGAGCACCTCCTCGCGGTTCTGCTTGAGGATCTCGACCCACATGGTGGGGTCGCCCGCGCCAATGCGGGTGGTGTCGCGCAGGCCGCCACCGGCGAAATTGCGCCAGGCCGGGTTCTTGCGGGCGAGGAAATGGCACAGGTTCGCGGCGACCACCTGCGGCAGATGGCTGATGTGGGCGACGATTTCGTCGTGCAGGTCAGGGTCGAGCGTGGTCACCTCCGCGCCGAGATCGTGCCAGAAATGCACGACGGCTTCGACGGCCCCCGGGTGGGTCTCGGGCCGCGGCGTGACAAAGCAGGTGCGTCCCTCGAACAGGGTGTCGGTGGCATGCTCCCAGCCGCTCTTCTCCGAGCCGGCCATTGGATGCGCGCCGACGAAATGCGCGCCGGCGGGCATCGCGGCGTGGCAGAGACGCGTGATTTCCCCCTTCACGCTACCCACATCAGTGACGAGCGTGCCCGGGCCGAGGTGCGGGCCGATGGCCTGCGCCAGGGTGATGATCTTTTCGACCGGCGCAGCGAGCACGATCACGCTGGCGCCGCGCACCGCCTCTTCCGGCGTGTCCCGCACCGCCTGGCACCAGGGCTGGGAGCGCAGGCGCATCCGGTTTTCCGGGCGGCGGGACCACAGGACAATGGTCTGCGCCAGACCCCGATGGTGCGCGGCCCGGGCCACGGAGCTGCCGAGCAGGCCCGGCGCCAGAACGGTGAGTTGGGCAAGCACTCCTTCGAGAAAAGCTTCGCGCCGGGCATTGTCGAGCCCGTGCCGTGCCATTGCGGGGAGCCGCCTTGCGAGGCACGGTGCCGCGAAGCCGGGGCGCCGGGTCGTGAGGGTCAGTATTGCATTGTCATGGCGCAGGCGGTGTAGTCGGATGCATTCATGAGCGAAGATGTGGGGGAAAAATCCAAGGCCAGGCGGACGGTCCTCCTCCTCTATGCGCTGATGGCGGTGGGGATCCTGCTGCCGTTTTTGCTGCTGTGGTTCAAACGATGAGACCCTGGCGGTGCTGGCGCCTGTTATGAACAAAACCCTGCTGCCGATTCGCGTCGTTTTCATCATGCTTTGCGCCGCCGGGGGCTGGCTGCTGTGCTATACCATCCGGGAGTGGGACCCCTATCGGCTGCGCGCCGTGTTCATCGGCCTGCTGATCGGCGTGCTCGTGGTGCTGGTGGACATCATGCTGAAGGGCTTCTCGCTCCGGGGGCTTTCCGCGATGACGTTTGGCTTGGCGGTGGGGGCGCTCATCGCGCTGATCATTTCGAGTTCGCCGCTGTTCGAGAACGGCGACCCGCAGACGGTGTTTCTTTTCCGGCTGGCCCTGTTCCTGATCTGCTCCTACCTCGGGACCGTCATCGCCCTGCGAGGCAAGGACGAATTCAATCTCGTCATCCCGTATGTGCGCTTTGTGCCCCACGAGGTGGACGTTCCCCTGGTGGTGGTGGACACGAGCGCGCTGATCGACGGGCGGGTGGCCAAGATCTGCGGGGCGGGCTTCATCAATGCCGCGCTGGTCATTCCCCGCTTTGTATTGCAGGAACTGCAGCACGTGGCGGATTCCACGGATCCCTTGCGGCAGGCGCGCGGCCGGCGCGGCCTGGAAGTGCTCAACGACCTGCGCCGGATCAAGAACCTCGACCTGCGCATTCATGAAAGCGAGGTGAGCAAGCGGCAGGACGTGGACGCGAAACTGGTCTTCCTCGCCCAATCGATGCGGGCCAAGCTGCTGACGACCGACTACAATCTGGCGAAGATGGCCGAATTCCACGGCGTGCCGTGGCTCAATCTTAGCCACCTGGCCAACGCCCTGCGGCAGGAGCTGAGCGTCGGTGACACCATCGAGGTCAATCTGGTCAAACTCGGCAAGGAGGAAGGGCAGGCGGTGGGCTTTTTTGATGACGGCTCGATGGTGGTCGTGAATGGGGCCCGCGCCTACGTGGGCCGACGCGTGACCGCCGAGATTACCAGCGTGCTGCCGTCGGCTGGCGGCAAGATGGTCTTTGCGCGCTTCGTGGGCGAGATCTCCTAGCGCATCGTTCGCCGGGGTGCGAGGCGGCCGGCGTCGCCTTAACGCCAGTCCTCCACCACCACTACGCCTTGGCCTGCCGCGTGGCGCGCGGCTGGCCGTCATCCCGCGGACGCAACGACCCAGCTATTTCGCGCGCGTGGCGGTCCAATCGTTTTTCATCACCTCGCCGTCGCGTCCGGTCCGCTCGATGGTGCCCTTGATGGTGTCACCGTCCAGTTTGCCTTCGTATTTGGTCTCGAATTTGTTGCCTTGGAATTCACGCACCACCGAGAAGGTAATCTGATCGTCCTTGCACGACGCGTTGCTGATTGGCGTCTCGCCGCGGAATGCGCTCACGCTGCCGGTGAGCTGGCCATCCTTGAGTTCGAGTTTCAGGGTGACCTCGCGCGGCTGCCCATCCCGTCCCGGGAAGGACCATTTCCAAGTGCCCGTGGGATCAGCGGCAAAAGCGACAACGCTGGTGAGGAGGACGGCGGCTAGAACCGCAGTGAACAATCGGAATGATTTCATGGGTCGGGGAGTTCAGGAGACGATCTGAGCAAGGGATGACGCATGGCAACCCGGATCGGTTTCGGACCGCAGTTCCGCGGCGGCGGTTTCATGGTTACTCACGCAGGTCGCGGGGTCGGTTGTTGCCATAGCTTTGCGCGACCGGGACGCATCCAGCCAACGATGGGCGGCCGTCGCTCGAAGCCCGTGCGCGGGCGGCTTCCCCGGCAGCGTGAATTGGCGGTTTGGGCGAGGCCAGCCCAGCCCGCCTTTGTCGACGCTACGGCGCTGCGCACCATGGGGAAATGCCCTCCTTCGCCGGGCCTACGGAGGGCATCCCTCGCCTCGGCGCAGTGTGCCGCGAAGGGGCTCAACGCGGATCGTAGGGGCCGCGCCATCCGCAGTCCGCCGGGAGAAGGATGGTGGAGCAGACCGGACTCAAACCGGCGACCTCCTCGTTGCGAACGAGGCGCTCTATCAGCTGAGCTACTGCCCCGGGCAGGAAGGGTCGCATTTAGGGTGATGCGCCGGGGCGAGTAAACCTCTTTTTTCGCGGCGCGGCCCGCTGGTTCCGCCATCGCGGCGTTTCTCGATTGTGCGGTTGGTCTCCAATCTGCTATTGCGCCCCAGGGCCCGGCGAGATAACCATCGCCGGGACTGTCCGTAATCATCATCTGAAAACAGAAAATCAAGGTTCACCAATGAAGAAGGCCAAGACCAAGAACACGAAGACCGCGAAAACCGCCGCAACAGCATCGGCGGGCGCTGCGCCCGCAAAGTCCGGGCCCAAGGCGCCCGCCAAAAAGCCGGCGGTGAAGACCACCCGCACCACCATTGCGGCGCAGATCGACGTCGGCTTCGGGAACGCCCTGTACATTCGCGGCGAAGGGCCGGGCTTAAGCTGGGATAAAGGGCTTATGATGGATTGCGTCGCGGACGACAAATGGATCATCACCGTCAGCGATGCCACCCGGCCGATCGTCTTCAAGTTCGTGCTGAACGACATCACCTGGTCCGTCGGCAACGATTACGTCGTTGAACCCGGCGCCAGCCTGACCACGGTGCCGGTCTTTTAGGTCGCGCGCTCCCACGGGGGGCAGGGCGCGGTTTCAGTCCGGATTGATCGCCAGCAGGCGGTCGCGGAGAATCTCCGCGGTCATTGTGGGGGCGTGGAGTTCGCCGGCGGAGACTTGGATGCAGACCAGGCGCACGCGCGAGAAGGGGGTGGGCAGGTAGAAGCCATCCCAGCTCTTGAGCTGCCGCGCCGACGTGAAGCGCCCGCCGATCAGCAGCGCGGGTGTGCCCGCACGCCGGGCCACGACCAGCGCCCCCGCCTTGAATTCATACCGCGGTCCCCGGGGCCCGTCCGGCGTGATGCCGATGTCGTAGCCTGCGCGCAGCTTCGCAATCAGCGCCAGCACGGCTTCGCGGCCGAGCCGCTGGCTCGATCCGCGCACCGTGGCCATGCCGACCACGGAGAAGAAAGCATCGAGCCAGGCGCCGTCCTGGCTGGCGCTGACCAGGGAGTAGGCGGGCCGGCCCTGCCGGAAGCGGCGGACGATCTCCGCCGCGAGGAACAGCCGGTTGTGCCAGAGGATGATGGCAACGGGTTCGTCGCGCTTCGTGATGTTGCGCAAATCGTCCGGTGCGAGCTCAAAGCGCAGGCTCCGGCCCCACAGGCGCGCCAGCACGGCCAACGGCCACAAGACCAGCCGCCGCCAGCCCGCGATGCCGTGGACCTCGTCGGCATCGCGCTCGGTCGTCTCGTCGGCAGTGCTCAAGGCATTCGGTTCTCGCGCAAAGAGGCCGGCGCGCCAAGCCAATCCTGCGATGCCACGTGGCGGCGGGCCGGGGGCTTGGGCGCCTCGACGTGGCGGGGCCCCGTGCGATTGCCCGCCTTGATGCCATGGCGATCGTGGATTGTGCCGACATCGACTAGGCCAGAGCGCGCCAGGCCGCCGAAACGAAAGCACTCGATCTCCGCGGCGACCAGCGTTGCCTGCAGGAGGAGCGCGAGGCGTATCAAGCGCAGCGGACCCACCATTTGCAGGCGAGCGCAATGCACAGCCTGGCACCGCAAAGCATCGCATAGTGATGTGCTTGCCGGCAAGCTGCCGACCCAATACTGATCTCCTATCAAGGTCCTGAGCCAAGGGTCGGAGAACAACCAACCGTTCGATCAACCGTCTTCCTTCCGGAACGGAGCTCTCCCGTTCAACAACCCCATGAACCACGGAGTCCGATCATGATGATTGTCGAATCCTCCTCGGTCGCCCTCGCGATGTGCGCGATCACCATGCTGTGCTGGGGGTCGTGGGCCAACACGCAGAAGCTCGCCAGCAAGGAATGGCGCTTCCAACTCTTTTACTGGGACTACGCCATCGGCGTGCTCTTGTTGTCGCTCATCCTGGCGTTCACGATGGGCAGCGCAGGCACCGGCGGACGCAGCTTTCTGGCCGATCTCCGGCAAGCTGACGGCCATTGGCTCGGTTCGGCGTTCTTGGGTGGCGTCGTCTTCAATCTGTCAAACATCCTACTCGTGGCCGCCATCGACATCGCGGGCCTCGCGGTGGCCTTTCCCATCGGCGTCGGCTTGGCGCTCGTCCTCGGCGTGATTACGACCTACCTATCCACGCGGGTCGGCAACACGCCGATGCTGGCGGCGGGCGTGGCGGCAATCGTGGTGGCGATCATCCTCGATGCACTGGCCTACCAGCGTCTGGCCAGCGGTGCCCGGAAGACTCCAGTCAAGGGCATCGCCATCTCGATTGCGGCCGGCTTGCTGATGGGCTGGTTCTACAGCTTCGTGGCGCAGTCGATGGCGGAGATCAAGACGGTCAACGATGCGGTGGTGTTGGAGCCGGCGGGCAAGCTTACGCCCTATACCGCCGTCGTGTTGTTCTCGGCGGGGCTGCTGATCTCCAATTTCCTCTGGAATACGATCATGATGGTGAAACCGCTTTCCGGCGTGCCGGTGCCGTTGGGCGATTACTTTACGAAAGGGAACGCGCGCCTGCACCTGATCGGGATTCTGGGCGGCGTGATTTGGAGCCTCGGCATGGCATTCAATATCATTGCCAGTACCAAGGCCGGCGCGGCGCTCTCCTACGGCCTCGGTCAGGGTGCGACCATGATCGGCGCCTTTTGGGGCGTATTCATTTGGAGGGAATTCAGGGACGCGCCCAAGGGCACGAACCGCCTGCTGGCCGCCATGTTTTTCTTCTACGTCCTCGGCCTCGGCATCCTGATCACGTCAAAACTCTAGCCCGGCAGAAGACTTTCCTTTCGCCAACCGGAGGTGCTTTATGGCCAAGAACGGAATCGTTGTCGTCGGCAGCTCCAACACGGATATGATCGTCCAGATGGCGCGCCTTCCCAAGCTTGGTGAAACCATTTTGGGTGGTGTGTTCAGCGTCGCGGCTGGCGGCAAAGGCGCCAACCAGGCCGTTGGTGCCGCGCGCGCCGGAGCGCGGGTCAGCTTCGTTGCACGCGTGGGCCGGGACATGTTCGGCGCCCAAGCCGTCGCCAGTCTCGCCAAGGATGGCATCAACGTCCGCTACATCTCCAAGGACCGCGTGGCGCCGTCCGGCGTGGCCTTGATCTTTGTGGGGAAGAACGGCGAGAACAGCATCGCCGTTGCTCCCGGCGCCAACGGCCGGCTCTCGCCCTCCGACATCAAGAAGGCAAGGAAAGCCTTCGCCGCCGCCAGCACGCTCGTCGTGCAACTCGAAACGCCGCTCGCCACCGTGCTGGCCGCCGCCCGGCTAGCGACCGAGGCCGGCCTGCGGGTGATCCTTAACCCCGCGCCGGCGAGGGCGCTGCCGGACAAGCTGTTCAAGCACGTCTCGATCCTCACGCCGAATGAAACCGAGACCGAGTTGCTCACCGGCATCAAGGTTGACAACACAACGGGCGCGGCTGAGGCCGCCGGCAGGTTGATGGCCAAGGGCGTTCAGACCGTGATCATCACCCTCGGCCGGCGCGGCGCCTTTGTGGCGACCGGGCCGGGCATGCGACTCGTGCCTGGCTTCAAAGTGAGGCCGGTGGATACCACCGCCGCCGGGGATGTTTTCAACGGTGCCTTGGCGGCGGCGCTGGATGAAAACCAGCCGCTGCTGGAGGCGGTGCGATTTGCCAATGCCGCCGCCGCGATCTCCGTCACCCGTCTTGGAGCACAACCTTCCGCCCCGAACCGGAAGGAAATCGATTCGTTCTTGGCAACGCGATTGCATTGAGCCAGAGAGCAAAGACCAGAACGGCGCGTTGCTGGACTATCCGAGGCCAAACACATTCACCGAAGTCAGGGCCATTCTCCATATGGGTAAGATCACCTTGTTCGTCCTCATGAATACGGCGGCCTTTACCGTTTTCGCCGCCCCGGGTTTGCCCGTTCCTGACGTGGTGGCGCCCCGGGCTCCGGCGGTCCTGGATCCCGTTCAGCCCTCGTCGGTGCGAATTGAGGGCTGGCTCGGAGCGCGCATTGACGCCAATGAGCGCCAACGCCTGCTGGTGGTGGACACCGAGCCTTTGCTCGCCGGCTACCGGCACAGGCCCGGAGGGCAACCTTGGATCGGCGAACACGTTGGCAAATGGCTGCATGCCGCCACCCTGGCCTGGGCCTATTCCGGCGATGAAGCGCTGCGCCGAAAACTCGACTCGGTCGCAGCGGCGCTCATTGCCACGCAGGAGCCCGATGGCTACCTCGGAACGTATGTCCGGGAGAAACGCTTCGGCCTGTACGATGGCGCGGATTGGGATGTGTGGTCCCACAAATACAACCTGATCGGGCTGCTTACCTACTACCGGTACACCGGCAACCGGACCGCGCTGGATGCGGCGAGAAAGGTCGGCGATCTGCTGTGCGCAACGTTCCCGGCGAAAAGGAGCATCCTGGCCGCCGGCACGCACATGGGTATGGCCGCGACCAGCGTGCTGGAGCCAATGGTCTTGCTCTACCGGCTTACGGGTGAACAACGCTACCTGGATTTCTGCCGCTACATCCTGCGGGCTTACGAGGAACCGGGAGGACCGGATATTGTCCGGTCCCTGCTCGCTCCCGGCGGAAAGGTCGACCGCATCGCCAACGGCAAAGCCTACGAAATGCTGTCCAATCTGGTCGGTCTCGGGAAACTCTACCAGGTGACGGGCGACGCCCGCCTCTTGCGGGCCCTGGAAAATGCCTGGGCCGACATCACCCAAAATCGTCTCTATCTGACGGGCACGGCCAGCATTCGCGAATGCTTCGGCGCCGACCACGAGCTACCGAACGGGGAGGGCGCCCGCCTTGGGGAAACGTGCGTCACCGTGACCTGGATCCAGTTCAACGCCTTCCTGCTGGCCCAGACCGGCGACGCCAAATTCGGCGACGAAATCGAGCGTTCCCAGTACAACCAGCTGACTGCGGCACAGAATCCACGCGGTGACGATTGGTGCTACTACACCGCCCTCGAAGGAGTGAAGCACTACGACAGTGGCATCACCTGCTGTCACTCCAGTGGACCGCGTGGCCTGGCGCTCGCGCCGACCCTGGCGTACTTGGAGACCAGCGACGCAATTTACGTAAACACGCTCGAGACGTCCCGGGCGCAATTCAAAGTAGGCGGCTACCCCGTCGAGATCCGCCAGGAGAGCCAGTTTCCTTATGAGGGCCAATCGACGCTGACGATCAAGGCATCCAGCCCGGCACGCTTCGCCCTGAAGATCCGGGTTCCCGCCTGGGCGGCGCCGCTGCGCGCCGGTGAAGCCTCAAGTCAGGGCGGCTGGCTCGCCCTTCCGGAGCGCGAATGGCGGGACGGAGATCAGGTGACGCTCGGGTTCAACCTCAGCGGTCGCGTCATTCGCGGCGAATACACGAACCATGCCCGCATCGCGTATGCCTGGGGACCGTTTATTCTGGCCCTCGACGAAAAGCTCAATCCTGAGTGTGCCGTGTATGACGCGCCGCAGTACATTCGCGCCTTCGACGACAATCCCCCGACCTTGGTGCGCGACTCGCACCGGCTCATCCTCCAGTCAAAGATGCGCGGGGAGTGGGACATCAACGCGCATCCGGTCAAGCTGGTGCCATTCGCGGATGCGGGGCTCGAGGGCAAGCCGTATGCCGTCTGGCTGCGCGCGCCCTGACGTTTTTCCCCGCACCGTTCTTGGCCTATGACCGGACGTGGTTGGCTTTTGCCAAAGACACCCATCGACAGATTCTCACGGAGAGACTCGGCTCATGTTCTCCGGAGGCCGCCAGGAGGAACATGAAATTCCCCCGTCGCCTCTTGGGGCGGATCATCAATAGAGGATGGTGACCGTGGCCGGAAGCTTCTCGACTCGGATCTCGTTTGCGCCCGCCGGCATCAGGCGTCCGTCTCCCGCGACGGATTTGATTTTCTCCGACAAGGGGGACTTCAAGACGATCTGGCCGGCCGGCATCGCCATCCCGCCACCCAACTTCACCACAATTCTCCGCCCCGGCCCACCGTCCGGCGCGGCTTCGGGTTTGATGGTGTAGCTGAGATTGCCGTAGTAGGTCGGCAGATTGTTGACTTCGACCCCGGCGGGGTCGTTCACCCATTCGTCGGCAATTCCGGCGCCGACAACCAGCGCCTCATCCCGCTCGCGTTCATAAACGAACATGGCCCGGGCCGAGCGAATGAAGTCGGAGCCGCACCAAGTGTGCGGCATGTCCCCGATATATTTCGGCGTCCGGGGGTCGCGGTACACCACCTCCGCCCAATCATTCCAGCCCGCTGGCCTCCGGCCGGTCATCAGGAAACTCAGGACATCGCCGGCCCGCTGTTTCTGGTCGAGATAGACGAATGAGCCGATGATCCGGTTTTCGTAGGGAGTGTAATCCGTCCACGGGATGGTGTTGAGCTTGCGCTTCGTGAAGTTGTCGAAATACCGGTCGAAGGTCCGGTGCAGCGCGGGCTCCGGGATGTTTCCCAACTCGTTCACCGGCGCGATGCCGATCGTGGTCGAAGTGGCGTCAAGATCTCCCAGTTCCACGCAACCGGGGATGTAGTCAATGTGCCGGTTCTCCATCGCCCGGCGCATCGAGGCGTAGAGATCCTTTCTGAAATCGTCCCGCTCGGCGGCGAACTCGGCTTGTTTTTCGCGTTCGCCGAGGATGCCCGCGATCGCGGTCGCATCCTTCAGGCCGCGGAGAATAAAGAAATCATCCCAGTACGAATGCATCGGTTGGCTCGAGTATCCCTCATGGCTGATGGATTCGGGGACCAGCCCGTAGCAGGCGCGCTGCTCCGGGGTTCCATTCTGATACACCGCGGTTTTGCGTTCGGCGCGAAGGCTCTGGATGTAATGCACGGTCTTCACGACGGTATCCCACTTCGAGCGAAGCCAGGCAGTATCGTGGGTGAAGCGGAAGACCTGCATGATCAGGTAGATCAACTCTCCGTGGCTATCATTCTCGACCGTGGGATCAGCGCCGCGAGAATCGACCACGCAGGGAACCTTGCCGCTCGGGAATTGGAATTGGGAATACCAGTCGGCATACTCCTTCACCTCGTCCTTGATGCCCAGCTCGAGCAGGGCGGTGGAGGTCAGCGAGCCGTCGCGAATCCAGGCCCGGTTGTAATTGCGCGCCCCCGGCTGGATGCGGGGTCCGACCTGGTTGATGAAGATGTACGCCAGATTGGATTTGACCGTATCGATGATGGGTTGGGCGGAGCCGGGCAGCCTGACGTCGAACCGGTCGAGCAGGGATTCCCACCTCCGGCGGGTCGCCGCATGCGCGAGGTTCACGTAACTCTTCGCGCTCGCCCGGTCCATGTCCGGCGCGGGGCTGCCGCTCCAGCCGTGGAAGGGAACGGCAAGGTGATATTCGATCGACGATGAGTCCGGCAGATCGAAGTCATACTCGAGCGCGGCAGAGCCGAATCCCTGGAGGTCCTGGACCCGGTCTTCCGCGGGGAGGCGGCCTTGCTGCAGATACTCGGCGATCTCCGCCCGCTCGAACGGCGTGGCGCCGAAACCCGCGGGGGCGTCGATCGCGATGAGTTTTCTTTCGTCCACCGTCACCACCCCATTCTCAAACTGCGCCCGGCCGATGCGCGCCCACCCGCCCGGATGCAGCAGACTCTGCCAGGGCGGATTGACCTGAAAAGGACGGATTGCCAGGAACAGCTTTCCCCGGGCCGGCCCGCCGGCGTTCTCGATCCGATAGGTTGCGAGCAGCTGACTGTCCGGCCCGGCGGCCCCGGTGGCGAAGGCTGTGATCGTCAGCTTGAGATTCCCGCATTTCCACTCGACCGACGGGATCGGCAGGTAACCCTTTTCCAGAGACTGGCGCGGTGTGACATCGTTCCAGGTTACGAGCTTGTTATCAAGGTAGAGGAACGGCTCGATGGTGAAGCGGGTCTGGGCAACCTCGATGGCCCCGGCTTCATTGATCAGTGCCTTGCTGTCATCGCGGGGATTTCCGATCGTTGTCCAGAAGCTCTGCTCCTGGCGCAGGTATCTCGGATACAGTCCGCGCGGCTGGTCTTGGGCCACGGCGCTGAAGAAATCGTTGGCGGAGGAGCCGAACTCAGCGCCCTTGACCGCGAGTTGGGCGATCCCGAATCCCCGGCCGCTGGCGCTTTTCGTCATCACCAGCTTGAGGAAGCGGCCTTCCTGCTCGGGTAGATAGACGTAATCGCGGCCGCCGTTGCCCTGCGTCACCGATGACACGGCCACCCATTCCCGCCCGTCGGCCGATATGAGCACATCGTACGCCGACGCGTAATCCCCCCCCTGCCAGTCGATCACCAGACCACCCAGTTCTCGCTGGAAGCCGAAATCGACGGCCAGCCATTCCGGGGAGTTGCTGACGGCGCTCCTCCAGTGGACGAGTTTGGCGTCCTTTTCCTCCCAGGCCGGCTCAGCTCCCTCGTTCGTCGAAGATGCCTCTACCCGGGCGCGGGCGGCAAGCGCGGCGCGGTCGTCGACGGGTTC
>Ga0335081_10016363_pt1 | contig 11999 bp, 7 predicted proteins | sample Lox_Sample_35_FD_206713 | JGI IMG/M metagenome (GOLD analysis project Ga0335081, IMG submission 206713) | Soil microbial communities from Loxahatchee National Wildlife Refuge, Florida, United States - Lox_Sample_3.5 | ecosystem: Environmental > Terrestrial > Soil > Wetlands | place: USA: Florida... | reverse complement strand
GCGGAGCCATTCTTCGTAGGTGACTGCCTTCGAATTGGGAAGGCTTGCCATACAATTCCTCGCCAGTCGGGCCAGATCTCGGAGATCGCGATCTGGACGGTGGGAAAGTGCCCGGGGGTGAGGATGCCTTCGGAAAGAGTGCCCTGACTCTGGAGTTTGCCTTGTTCGAGATAGAAGACCTCGACGGTGCGCGCCTGATCGATGTACCAGAGATCAGGAACACCGAGGCTCGCATAATCCACCAGCTTTTCCGCGAGCATGCGGCTGGTATTGGAGGGTGAGAGAACTTCAACGATCAATTGCGGGGCCGAGTGGCGCCCGTCCAGCTCTACGATTGTGGCTGCTTGGAAGACAGCCAGATCGGGCTCTCGGGCGGTCAGAGGTTGGCGCCGGATAATCTGGTTGAACTGTGCAGTTTGACCTTGACTTCTCGTAAGTCCACCTGAAAAGCGATCCGGTGGTTGAGATTATCCAGAATCTCGCTGTGATTCCAGAGTGGTGTGGGCATCACCCGGATTGCGCCGTTTACTACCTCTTACTCCGGCAGCGGCTTTCCTTGAGTCTCCGGAGCGAACGGCAAGGCCGCCAGGCCGATCAGAAACACCAGGCACATGGTGACGCCCGCATAGCGCATCGGCTCCGCATAGTGTCCGAACACATCGCTGGTGAGATACCCCAATGTGAACGGCCCCGTGGCCGCCGCGAAGCGGCCCACGTTATAGCAGAAGCTGGTGCCGGTGCTGCGCAGGCGCGTGGGGAAAAGTTCCGCGAAATAGATCGAATACCCGCCGAACAAGGAGAGCTGTGCGAAGCCCATCAGCGGGATCATCCAGAAAATATCGCTGATCTGCTTCAGATTCCAGAATGTGTAAGCAGTCATCAACATCGCCGCCACGAAGCTGATCGCGAACGCCTTGATGCGGCCCGTGTAGTGCGTCAGGTAGGTGAACGCGTAGACTCCGAAAAAGCTGCCCAGATTTTGCAGCAGGGACGTCACCCCGATCCACGTGGTAGTCTTGCCTGCCAGCGCCGCTCCCGCGAAACCCTCCGCGCGGAAGGTCTTCTCCAGGACCGGCCGGAACAGATCATAGCTGAAAAAGCCGATTCCCCACAGCCCGACGATTCCGGCGAATCCCAGCAGGAAGCCGACGATCGAGTTGCGGCGCCAACGCGGGTCCGAGAAAAGCTCGCCGTACGAGCCCATCTTCTTCTTTTCGTTGCGGGCCTTCAGCCACTGCTCAGGCTCTTTGAGCTTCTTGAAAACCACCAGCGCCAGCGGCGCCGGCACCGCGCCGGCCAGAAACATGTAGCGCCACGCACCGGTGATTGCGCCGGAAGATTCCATTTGCCCGAGCAGGATTCCGGTCAGCGCGGCGATCATGTTCCCCACGGCGGAAGATGCCTGCACCAGTCCCAAGGCGTAGGGCCGCGCGCGCGCCGGCACCACCTCCGCCACCAGCGCCACGCCGATTCCGAATTGTCCGCCGACGCCCAAGCCGCACAGGAAGCGGTAGACATTGAAATCCCAAACACCCGTCGAAAGTACGCTCAAACCTGTGAACACCGTGTACGACAGGATGGTGATCATCATGGTTTTGGCGCGTCCCAGCCGGTCGCCCAAGACGCCGAAGAAAACGCCGCCAATCGCCCACCCGACCATAAAGATGGCCGTGGCCCAGGCCGCCTGCTTATCCACCAGCCCATTGCTCGCCCCGGCGCCCAGCAAATCCCGGATCGCCGGCTTGCGCGCCAGGTTGAAGAGTTGCTGTGCCATGGTGTCGAACATCCAACCCATGCTCGCCACGCTCAATACGAACCAGTGGTAGCCGGTGAGATCCCGATACCAGGCGTACTTTGTGCCTTCCGCCACAGAACTCTCGAGCGTCTTGTCGGGGGACATGAAACTGCTATTCTACATCGCCGTGACGCGGTCTCCGGCCTTGACTGCAGTGTCGGACGGAAGCGCTACGGCATCGCCTTCCGACAGTCCATCGGTCACCTGTACCAGGGAAACGCTGGACGTTCCGGTCTTCACGGGCCGGCGCTCTATGGTGTCGCCCTTCAGGACAAATACGAAATCGCCGCCGGTGTCGTGGCGCAGACACTCCCGCGGAATCACCAAGGCATTGTCCACCACGGCGGTGCGAATCTCCGCGTCCACGTTGGTGCCGGGCACCAGTTCGCCGGCGGGGTTCTCGATCACGCAGACCACTTCGCCCACCTGCCGCGAGCCCAGCGCCTGGATGGATGCCGGCTTTCGCTGCACCTCGCCCGACCACTTCTTTCCCGGCAGCGCCTGCCACGTGATCGTCACCGGTTGACCTTCCGTGACGCGTCCGAGTTCCGGCTCGTCAACGTACACTCGCACGCGCAGGCGGTTCATCTGGCCGACATTAGCCACCAGGTCTCCTACGTGGACGTAGGCGCCGGGCTGCACGGCCAAGCCGTAAACCACGCCGGCGATTGGCGCCCGCACGACGCTCAGCGCAGCCCGGCGGCGAGCGAGGTTCAACGCGACCTCAACATCCTGCAATCGCGCCTGGGCGGCGGCGACATCGGGCTGGGCGACCAGCGAGGTCCGGCGCTTCTCGAGACCGTCGATGGCCAGTTGCGCCTGCTGCATTTTCGCCTGGGCGGCCTGCACTTCCATGGCGGTGGCCGCCTGTTTCTCCTGCAAACGGCGGAGCGCTTCGTAATCTTTAGTGGCCTGCTGGAGGTCGAAGCGCGAGCGCGCCAACCCGTTGTCGATTTCCGCAACCTCGGAGGGCTTGCCGCCGGCTTCGAGCGATGTGAGGTTGGCCCGAGCCTCCGCCACTTTGGCCTCACCTTCCAGGATTTCGGTTTCCAGCGCGGGGTCGGTCAACGTGGCGAGCGATGCGCCCCTGGCGACGGTCTGCCCTTCGCGGACGTCCACGCGGGAGGCCAGGCCGGCAGTCGCCGCACGGGCTGCCTGCCACTCAAACGGCTCCACTTTGCCGTTGGTGGGCAGCGTACTGATCAGGGTCTGGCGCTTCACACGCGCGAAATGGACCTTGGGCGGATCGTTCTTTCGAAGGATTCCCCATCCCACCGCGGCCGCGGCAACCACCACCAGCAAGAGCAGCAGCTTCTTCAAAATATGACTCCGTATTTCATCTTAGCTGGCGCGGCCATGCCACATCTTCGAGGCTCGCGGGGCGATACTGGAAGAAAATGGACTTCCATCACGTTGCCGATAATCTCCGGGAGTCATTTCGCGTGATTGCGTCGAGCCGTCCGCCCGGAGAGATCCGGGAATTCAGCGGGGTCAGTATCGCGGCCGCCGGGGTCACATTTCAGATGTTCAATGCGGCCTTCCTTTCGGGACCGGTGGCCAATGAAACGGAGCTCACGCAACGCATTCTGCTGCCGGCATTGCATTTCGACACGCGCGGTATGGAGTGGGCCTACTGGGTATGCGAGGATTGGCTCGAACCGAGGGCCCGGCGGCGCTCGCGTCAGGTTTTTGAACGGCACGGGCTGCGGCATTCGGTGGACCTGCCCGGCATGGTCGCGGAATCCATTCGCCCTCCCGTGAAGCCTCTGCCCCGGTTGGATGTGCGGCGTGTGTGCGATGCCGCAACGCGCGACGCCTTCTGCGCCATTGGGTCGGTATGTTTCCACGTGCCCATCACGTGGTTTCGCGAGGTCTTCGACTGCGACACGGTGTGGGAGAATTTCGCCGGCTACGTGGGTTACGTGAACCACGAGCCGGTCTCGACCACGGCCGTCGTGATGGGCGGGGGCGCGCTGGGCGTCTATAACGTCGCGACCATGCCTGGTCATCAGCGCCGCGGGTATGGCGAGGCGGTCATGCGCCAGGCGCTGGCAGACACGCAGCGACGCAAGGGTCTGGAACGGGTGATCCTGCAATCCACGCCCGCGGGATACCGCCTATACGAACGGATGGGCTTTCGAACCGTGACCTCGGTGGCGGTGTACTCGGCGTAGCGGACGGCAGGCACGGCCACCGGCCCGCAGGGGCCGCGGCAGCTACGAAAACCCTCCGCCGAGCGACACTGTGCACGCCCGGCAAGGTCCCGATGAGTCGGGACGCGGCAGGCAGGAGTGCCTGGCAGGAGTGCCCGCGCCACGTTGTCCGCCGGGCGAGTTTCAAATTTCGGTGGGGCCGGCGGTTCCCAATGGGTACAGGCACGAGTGTGCGCGCCGCGTGGTACCGTGAATCCGGATGCGAACTCCTTTTATCTGTGCCGCTGTTCTCGCCGTTCTGGTGGGCTTTGCCGGCGCGCAAGGCACCGTTCCCACGTTCCAATTCACCGCGGGCCAAGCCTCGTACACCCTGGTTGGCAGCGACCCGGCACAGGCGGCATCGACGACCATACCCGTGTTGCTGGTTCCCCTGGCGCTTTCGTTCGACTCGAAGAAGATCGGCGGCAAGCCGTTCGTCATGGACGCGGCACCGGACATAACCAATCTCCTGCGATCGCCGGTGTTCACGAAGTTCGCTTTTCCTTCCGGAGGCGACACGCAGTATGCCGACGCGCTGCTGCGCACGACCTTCCCCAAAGCGCAACCGTGGCACACGCTCCTGGGTAAGCCGGAGATGAGGCCAGTGAGGATCGATGTTCCCGCCGGCTACGGCTACATCCTGACCTCGAAGAAGACCGGCGCCTCGTTCGCCGTCGCGGACGTGGAGTTCCTGCAGAAGCAACTTTTCCAGCAACTGCCGAAGCAGGAAGGCAAACTGGTGCTCGCCGTCACCCGAAACACGACTTTCTACGCGGATGGGGACGCCACGATCTGCTGCTCCTGGGGGACCCATGGAGTCGATTCGGCCACCGGGAATTCGTTCGTGCTCGGCTCGTATCTCCGCGCGGCGCCAACCGTGGTGGAAGATGACGACGTGCAGCCGCTCACACAGCAACTCGCGGAGTTCGTCTTCGACCCGATGCATGATCCCCTGTTCCACGGACGCAATGTGAAGGTCCCCGGGAACACGTTCCCCGCCTGGATGCGCCCGGCTTCGATGCGGCCGGGCGATCAGGGCGGGTGCGGCGGCACGGGTGTGGCCTCGATGTACTTCCTGCTGGAGCCGACCAATACCAATCCGAAAAACAATTTCCCCGCGTCGAAGCCTTTCCTGGCCCGCGCCGGCGGAACTGCCTGGCATCTGCAGAATGTGGCGTTGCTGCCCTGGTACACCGGCCCTGCCGAGGGGCTCGGCACGACCTACAGCTTTCCGGACGCGCAGGCGCTGCCCGAGGCTGCCAGGCCGTGTCCCGCGCGCGGGGCCCGCGGAGGAGGACGCAACGCTTCAACGCCTACGGTTGCGGCGATCCCCGCAAATGGCCCGCCCAACGGGCATCAGTTGATCGGGTATTGGGCCGGCTACGGCGGGCCCGGTTCGACCATCCCGCTGCGCGAAGTGTCGCCGCAGTGGGACGTCATCCTGGTGGCCTTTGCCACGCCGGATCACAATGCGCCCGAAGGGACGATGCAGTTCCATACTCCCGCGGGACTCGATACGGACCAGTTCAAGTCCGATATTGCCTGGCTGAAAAGTCAGCACAGGAAGGTGATGATCTCGCTGGGCGGAGGCGGCCAGCACTTCACGCTGGCTGATCCCAAGCGTGTGCCAAATTTCGTCTCATCCGTCACCCGGATCGTCAGCGATTACGGCTTCGACGGCATTGACATCGATTTCGAGAGCCCGTCGCTCTCGATCGATCCCGGTGATACGGATTACCAACACCCTACGACGCCATCCATCGTGAACCTGATCGCGGCACTGCGACAGTTGCACGACCATTTCGGCGCGAAGTTCATGGTCAGCCTGGTGCCCGAAGGGACGCAGATCCCTTCCGGATACCCCGGTTACGGGGGGCAGTTCGGGTCCTATCTGCCGATTGCGTATGCGATACGGGACTTCCTCGCGTTCCTGGATGTGCAGTCCTACAATACGCCGCCGCTCGAAGGTCTGGATGGCGAAATCTATCAGCCCGGCACCGTGGATTATCACGCCGCCATGACCGAACTCCTGCTGCACGGATTTCCGGTGGGCGGCGATCCCAAGCACTTCTTCGCGCCGATGCCGCCGGGCAAAATCGCCGTCGGATTCCTGACGGGCGACGCGACGCCCACGGTGGTCAGCCAGGCGATGGACTATCTGATTACCGGCAAGGCGCCCGATGGCACGCGCTACAAACTGCGGGAGGCCAAAGGGTACCCCGGCATGATCGGTGCGATGTTCTGGACAATCGACGCAGACCGGCGCGGCAACTACAATTTTTCGAATGTGGTCGGGCCGCAGCTCCACGGATACCCGGCGGTCAGGTAGGACCGTCGCACCAATTCGGCCGAAGGGAATCGCAAGGGTGAACCATCGGACCTGGGACGCTTCACTCTCCGCGCCTGTTGCGGTTTGCTTCCCAGGGGCGAAAGTCCCTGGGGCCGTCATGACCGGAACCATCCGGCTAACTCAGTCTCACGGCCGCGGCTCGGTATGCAGCCTCGTTCGGAGGTCCGGAATACGTTGGCGAACCTCTAACCCGTGGGGGATCGTCGGGTGCCAGGCGAGACACCGCGGACACGAGTTCCCGCGCCTTAAACCGTGAACTCCGCTTTTACAACGTCGTCTTCCAGCGAATGTTTCAGGGTGAACCCGAGTTTCTCCAGGATCCGCATCACGTTGCGGTTGTCGGGCAGAACATCGGCGATCACGCGTGAGAGCTTCTCATCCGCGGCGACCATCAGGGTGCGTGTGAGCAATTCGGTACCCAGGCCCTGGCCATGCCACTTATCGCTGACCAGAACCGCGACCTCCGCATCCTTGGTGCCGTGGATCTTCATCATGCGGGTCACTGCCAGAATCTCGCTCTCGCCGGTCTCCGGATTGCGCCTCTCGGCCACCAGCGCCATCTCGCGGTCGTAATCGATGAAGCAGATCCGCGTCAACCGCTCATGCGTGGTGCGCTGTTCCAGGTTCATCAGGTGGAAGTAGCGCAGATACACGGTCCGCTCGGACAGAGTCTCGTGGAACCGCACGATGGCCGGTTCGTCTTCCGCACGGATGGGCCGGATCAGCACCGAAGAACCATCGCGCATGGTCCACGGCGCAACGTACTTGCTGGGATACGCGCGAATCGCGGTCTTGGGAATCTGGTCCTCTTCGACTTCCGGTCCGTGCACCACCACCCGCGCGTCCAGAGCCATCAATCCATCCGGGGACGCCAGCAGCGGGTTGATATCGATTTCCTTGATCCAGCGCTGTTCCGCCACCAGGGCGCTGAAGCGCACCATCAGGGTTTCCAGAGCCGCGAGATCCACCGGGCGCCGTCCCCGAACGCCCTTCAGCGCTTTATAGATCCGGGTCTGCTCCATCATCCGGCGGGCCAGCGTGCTGTTCAAAGGAGGCAGCGCAAGCGACCGGTCTTTGAACACCTCGACCAGTTGGCCGCCGGTGCCAAACAGCAGCACGGGTCCGAACTGCGGATCGAGGCTTGACCCGATAATCAGCTCATAGGCTTCCTTAAGGTGGATCATCGGCTGCACCGTCACGCCCTGAAAATGTTCAGCACCGACCTTCTCCGTGACCGAGGTTTGAATCGACCGAAACGCGCGCTCCACCGCCTCCGAGCTGCCGAGATTGAGTTGGACGCCGCCGACATCGGTCTTGTGGGTGATGGTTTCCGAGTACAGTTTCAGAACCACGGGGTAGCCGATCTCGTCCGCGGCGCGGATGGCATCCTCCGGATTGGCGGCGATGATCGTCTTCGCTGTGGGAATTCCGTATGCACTCAGAACCTGCTTGGACTCATATTCGGTCAGGACGGTGCGGCCCTCTCCGCGGGCCTTCTGAATGATGCCATCCACCAGATTGCGGTCCGGCGACCAGTCCGCCGAGTCCTCCGGCATGGCCGGCGTTTCGTACAGGCTCTTCAGGTTGTAGCTATAGCGCCACATGTAGTTGAAGGCGCGAGCGGCGGTGTCGGGGTAAGGAAACGTCGGGATGTTGGCGCGGTTCAGGACTTCCTCGCCACCGGCCACGTCCAGCCCTCCCATCCAGCTTGCCAGGACCGGTTTGCCTTCCTGCTTCGCCAGGGGCCTGAGCTGCTCGGCAATGCGGGTGGGATCCGTCATCGCCTGCGGAGTCAGGATCACCAGCATGCCGTCGCTATGCGGATTCTTGGCGGCAATCTCCAGCGCCTTGGCGTAGCGCTCGGGAGTGGCGTCCCCGATGATGTCCACCGGGTTGTTGTGGCTCCAGGTGGCGGGCAGCACGGCATTGTACGCGTCCATCGTTTCGGGCGTCAGGTCGGCCAATTCCCCCCCGCCCATGATCAAAGAATCGGTCGCCAGGACGCCCGGGCCACCCGCATTGGTCACGATGGTAAGGCGGGGTCCCTTGGGGCTGGGCTGCTTGGCGAGCACTTCCGCCATGTAGAACAGGTCGGCGATAGTATTGACGCGCAGCACGCCACTGCGCCGGAAAGCGGCTTGCAATACCTCGTCGCTGCCCGTCAGCGAACCTGTATGAGAGGCGGCAGCTTTCGCGGCGGCCGCCGAGCGGCCGGGCTTAATCACAATGATCGGCTTGTTGAGCGCCACTTCGCGCGCTGCCGAGAGGAACGAGCGCGCGTTGCCGATGCTCTCCATGTAAATGACGATGGAGCGGGTCTTGGGATCGTTGCCAAGATGGTAGATCAGGTCGCCCCAGCCGACATCCACCATGGAACCCACGGAGACGAACGCGCTGAAGCCCACCATCTCTTTGAGGCTCCAGTCCAGAATGGCGGTGCACAGCGCGCCGCTCTGGCTGATGAATCCCACCGAGCCGGGACGCGCAATCGTGGTGGCGAAGGTCGCGTTCATGCCCGTCAGGGGAGCCATGACACCCAAACAGTTCGGGCCGATCACCCGGATGCCGGCGGCCTGCGCCTCGGTCAGGAGTTTCTGCTCGAGAGCCGCGCCTTCGGCTCCGATCTCCTTGAAGCCCGCGGAGATCACGATGGCACCTTGCACCCCGATTTCACCGCACTCCTTGACGATGCCCGGAATGGAAGGCGGGGGCGTCACGACCACCGCGAGGTCCACCGGCTCCGGAATGTCGGAGACGCACTTATAAGCCTTGACACCCAGCACATTGGGCCGCTTGGGGTTTACCGGGTAAACTGTCCCTCCGAACGGGTTGGTAACCAGGTTCCAGAGCACCGTCCGCCCAACGCTCCCGGGAGTTTCGGTCGCGCCCACTACAGCGACGGTCTTCGGTGAGAAGAACACGTCCAGCGGCTGGCTCCGTGAATAGTTGATTTTCTTGCGGCTGGGTTTACTGACTTGCATGCTGATCGGTCTCCGTTTTGGGTCCAAAGGCGGCTTGGTTCAGGGCCTCGACGACATCTTGCACCTTTAATCCGTTCTTCCGTGCCACTGTCTCGATGTCGCAGTCGTCGCACGAGGCGCGAAAGTGCAACTGCTCGAAAACTTCCACGGTTTCGGGATGTCGTTGTTTCACATCCCGGACGATCATGTCGCGGCGGATTAGTTGATCGAATCGAAACATCGGTTTGCGCCTCGGAGTGGTTAAAATGAGCACCCCGGATTCCAAAGGCGGCGCCCAGCGTTATCAGCGGCTTGGACCGCACGGGTCGGACCGAGGTGGGTGAAATGCCCCACCAGCGACAAGTCAACCCGCTCGCCGTGCGCATCACTCCGGCCAATAGCCGGACTTGGCCCTCACATGCAGCTTCTGATCCGCAACCTCCACGCTGATTTTGCGGAATTTCCCATCTGGAGCCGCATTCTTGGAAACGTAGGCAAGCAGGTAATACTCCCGTGCATCGGCCAGCGCGGACCGGAACTGCTTCAGAAGGTCGTTGCTGTCGTGGTGATAGACTCCGCCGGTGGACTGAGCCAACTCGGCGAGGGCGCTGCCGTTCTGCAGCTCCACCGAGCTTGCCTCCCGGTCCATCTCGGAAAGCAGCGTTCCGCCGCGGCTGGAAGTTGGGACACGCCTGCTGATGACGCTCGGCGCAGAGCGGTCGGAGGGGGCGCTGGCGTCCATCGATCCGCTGCCTGAGAGCGAACTCTGCGCAAGGCCGCTGGAGTGGACGGAGTCAATCCGGACATTTCGCTCCGTAGCGACCTTGATGATCGCCTCGACGCGCGGCTCGAGGTCCATTGGGCCGGCCATCCGGAATCGCTGGTCTTTGGGAAGGAACGGCGCGATCACCGCGTAAAACTCCCGAGAGGGCTGCACGGAGAAGCCGTCCGAGACCAGAATGAGCGTCCGGCTGCCGGGGAGTTTCGCGAGCTCCTCGACGACGCTCTTCAACTGATCGAGGAATTGCGCGCGGACGGCGCCCCAGTGTTCCGCCTCGCCGTCCACGCTGGATTTCAGGTCCTGCGCCTGAACACCACAGGCGACGGGGGAATTGCAGTCACAGGACCTGCAGAAGTCGAACATGCGGCTCTTGAGATCGTTGAGCTCGGACCGCAGAGTGGCGGCGTCGCCTCCGCCCAAGGCGGGAGGAATCGCCGGGCTGCGCAGCTTGGCCAGAATCGCCGCGGTGTCGGTGGTCGCGGTCTGGAGAACCTGAAGCTGCCGGCCGATGCTCAGCAAAACGAATCGCGCATCGCCGGGCTTCTCTTTTTCGAAGAGATGCTGCAGCGCGTCACGGGTACGCGCCGAGCTGGCAAAGGCCGAATTCAGGGCATCCACACAGATCACATAGGTGCGGATTGGCGCATCCTTAGAGGCCGTGGGAGCCGGGGCTGCTGCTTCTCCGCGCGGCGCGAGCAAGGCGTTCACCGACGGGCTGGTATCGGTGGAGAACGCGGAAATCTCCTGCGGCACGCCATCTTCGAGTACGTGAAAGTCGGAGGCTTTCAGACCGGTGACGTGATGGCCTTTGCCGTCGGTCACTACCACCGGAACCAGAACCTGGCGCACGTCCACGCGAATCACGTTCGGGGCATCGGGCTGTTGGGCAGGCAGACAGTGAGCCATGCCCAGGAACACCGATGCCGCGAAGAGGCCGGTCCGGAACATGGGAACATTCTACATCCCGGCGATCACCTGCATGGCGTTATAATCCGGTTTCGCGATGAAAGCTCCCCAGCGGGGGGACGGGCGAAGCGCCGCCGAGACCCGCGCGGTCATCGAGGGATTCCTCAAAAATTGTAGAGAGCCGGCGCTACTAGAACCGGGGGAGGAGTTACTTCCGATTACCGCCGGTAACTTCATTCTGGAGGAGCGCGGTTCCCGGCTCACTCTGCAGGCGTGGGACCGCACCCGCCATCTCACCCGGCGAGTGACTGCCGCCAGGAGTTCCACCACAGCCCGGCTGGAGATGAGGGTAGAGCGGTTCGCCAAGCGCGAAGGTCCGCTCTTCATGCTCGACCTCGCGCGGCGCGCCGGCGCCGAACTGGGGCAGCGCAGCGGGCGGCTGGTCTTCCGGGAACGCTTCCGGCTCTTTCTGCGGCGCCAGTTTCCCGAATGGCACCTGGCGGAGTTGAGCGCCGAGGCGAACCTGGAATTCAGCCTGTCCCCCGCGTTTCCGCGCGCGTTTCTGCGTCATGGGCAGCACGGATGGGCCGCTATTGCCTGCCCCACGGGGGGCGACGCGGCCGCCGTGCTCACGTTCGGGCTCATCTGGCTCGCGTATCTGCGGAAACGCGAGCGGCGCCTGGCCATCGAAGGCCTGGCGGTGTATGTTCCGTCGGGGCAGGAACGCACTGCGGCGCTGCGGATCCTGTGCCTGGACGGCACGCAGGCGCGCTACGAGCTGTTTACCTACTCGGCGGAGGACGACGTAGTGGTGGTGGATCCGAGCGATCACGGTAATCTCGACACGCGGCTCGAACCGTGCCGCCGGCCAGGCAATCCGCCGGGTAACTGGCAATCCATCGCGGCTCTTCCCGGCGTCGAGAGCATTCCGAAGCACGACGGGCGAGCGAGCCTGCGCGTGCGGGGCATCGAGTTCGCGGAGATTTCGGGAAACGATCTGCTCTTCGGGCTGGCC
>Ga0335081_10016362_pt1 | contig 12001 bp, 14 predicted proteins | sample Lox_Sample_35_FD_206713 | JGI IMG/M metagenome (GOLD analysis project Ga0335081, IMG submission 206713) | Soil microbial communities from Loxahatchee National Wildlife Refuge, Florida, United States - Lox_Sample_3.5 | ecosystem: Environmental > Terrestrial > Soil > Wetlands | place: USA... | reverse complement strand
CGGGAAGCGCGACCAGTTCCCGATCGTCTGCATGACGTACCGCCTCACGGAGCACTACCACTACTGGACCAAGCACATCGATCGCCTGAATCAGGAGCAGCCGGGCTTCTTCATCGAGATTCCGGAGGATCTCGCGAAGGAAAAGGGCATCGTCAACGGAGGGCGCGCCCGCGTCACGTCGGCGCGGGGCTCGGTCGAGGGGGTTGCGATGGTCACGAAGCGCCTGCGCCCCCTGAAGGTGAACGGGCAGGCGATGTGGCAGATCGGCTTCCCGCTCCACTGGGGCTACGAGGGCGAAGCGGGGCATACCGGTCCGCTCGCCAATTTCCTGACGCCCTCGGCCATGGATCCGAACACCTGGACGCCGGAATACAAGACCTTCCTCGTCAAGCTCGAGAAGGCGTGAGGGGAGGACACGATGAGCGTTCAGAACCTCGAGATCTCCCGCTCCTCCGCCTCGGGCATCCTCTCGTCGGGAAACGTCACCGGCCTCCGCACCCTTCCGGCCGTGTCGAAGTACATCGACACCTCGACGTGCATCGGCTGCAAGGCCTGCGAGGTCGCCTGCCAGGAATGGAACGACCTGCAGGTCGTCCCGACCGCGCAGACCGGCACGTACCAGACGATGCCGACTCTCGACCCGTCCTTCTGGAACCTCATCCGCTTCGACGAGCACGAGGTCGAAGGCGGGCTCATGTGGCTCATGCGCAAGGACCAGTGCATGCACTGCGCCGAGCCCGGGTGCCTCGAGGCCTGCCCCGCGCCGGGCGCGATCGTGCAGTACGCGAACGGCATCGTGGACGTGAACCCCGAGCAGTGCATCGGCTGCGGCTACTGCGCGACCGGCTGTCCGTTCGACGTCCCCAAGTTCCACGCCGCCACCGGAAAGATGGCCAAGTGCACGCTCTGCGTGGACCGCGTCTCGGTCGGCCTCGAGCCCGCGTGCATCAAGGCCTGCCCGACGGGCTGCCTCCACTTCGGCACGAAGGACGACATGGTCGCGCTCGGCAACGCACGGGTGGAGCAACTCAAGAAGAACGGGTTCGCGTCGGCCGGGCTCTACAACCCGCCGGGCGTCGGCGGCACCGGCGTCGTCACCGTGCTCGCGCATGCCGATCATCCCGAGTGGTACGGCGGACTCCCCCGCGACCCGCACGTCCCGCTCGGCGTGAAGTTCTGGAAGAACATCGCCCGTCCGCTCGGACTCCTCGCGATCGGCGCGGCGATCTTTGGCGCCTTCGGGCATTACTTCAACTTCGGCAAGAAGGAGGTCCGGGGGGCCGCCGACGCCGAGACCAACCTGCCGTCCGCCTGAGGAAGGGAGACAGCATGAGCGCCACTCCGACCCCGCTCCGTGACCGCGCGATGGACGCCGCGGTCATCGCGGGCCGAGATCGCGAGAACATCCTCGTCGGAAACGAGATCATCCGCCACCGCCTCTCCTCGCGGCTCATCCACTGGTCCGTCGCCGTCACCTTCTTCGTCAGCCTCTTCACCGGCCTTCCGATCTGGACGCCGGTCTTCGCGTGGATGGCGCCGCTCTTCGGGGGCCTCCAGGTGTGCCGCTGGCTGCACCCCTGGGCCGGCGTCGCGTTCATGCTCGCCGTGGGGGCCATGTTCTTCGCCTGGCTGGACGAGATGATCATGACCTCCGAGGAGAAGTCGTGGATCGGTCCGAAGCTGTTCGAGTACCTGCGCTACCAGAGCGACGACTCGGAAGTCGGCAAGTACAACGGCGGCCAGAAGATTTTCTTCTACACGTCGGCACTGGGAGCGCTCGGCCTGCTCGTGACCGGAATCGTGATGTGGTTCCCGCTGTCCTTTTCCGAGATCGTGCGCGAGTTGGCCATCATCCTTCACGACGTCACGTTCGTCCTGTTCACCATCTCGATCGTCTTCCACATCTATCTCGGCACGGCGGCCGAGCCGGGCACGTTCGGCTCGATGACACGGGGCACGGTGACGAGGGCCTGGGCGAAGCTGCACCATCCGAAGTGGTACAAGGACGTGACCGCTTCCGGGAAATAGCCCGGAGCTTCAGTTCGCCCAGCCGAGGTAGAGCGCGGTCACCGCGAAGGTGTCGATGAAGCCGTGGGCGAGGACGCTCGCCCAGAGATTCCGGCCGGAGAAGAGGTACGCGGCTCCGAGCAGGAGCCCGGCAACGGCCGAGTCCACGACCCCCGCGGGTCCCTTGTAGTAGTGCCCGTAGCCGAACAGGACCGCGACGAAGACCATTCCGGCGACATAGGCGGCCGCCGATCCCCTGCCGAGATCGGCCGCCCGCGTGAGGAGGTAGCCGCGGTACCCGAGCTCCTCGCCGAACGCGGCCCACGTCCAGACGATCGCGAGCCACTCGAGCGCGGCGCCGGGGTGGCCCGCGATCGCGTTCATGCCGGCCGGCCCCACGATCGGAGGCCAGAACCTCGCGGCGAGCGGCTCGACGACGAACTGACCCAGCAGGATTCTCGCCGCCGCGGCCGCGAAGGCGATCAGGACGAGGCGCTTCCAGGAATCCGGGCGCCGGAACGGCAGCGCCGACCCGCCGCCGCCGCGTACCCGAAACGAGATCAGGCCCAGCACGGCGAGGATCGGCACCTCGTTGGGCACGACGTGATACACGTTGTGGCCGATCACGATGCACGTGCCCAGCAGGAGCTCGAACGCGCTCACGATCCTCGAGCCTCGGGCGCCTGATTTCACCTCGAGCTGGGTCATCGCTCTTCTCCGAGAGATACGAGAGATCGAGGCCGTTCGTTCCCGGTTCCGCGCCGATGGGGTTTCGTTTCCGGCCCTCCGGCGATAAGGTGCGCGCGTGACTCGGGATCCCGACCTGGCGGCCGCCTTCGAGAAGCGCGCGGCGCGCGCCGAGGCCCTCGCCGCGTCGGCGCCCGCCGTCGCCGAGCCTCTTTCCTTCGCGGCGAAGCTCTTCCGCCTGCAGGGGCGGATCGCTTCGGCCCTCTCGGCGAGGCACGCCGACACGCCGTTCTCGGGCGAGGCCGCCGACCTGCCGCGGATCGTCGATCTGCTGCCCCCTCTCCTTTCCTTCGCCGCCGTCGACGGGCCGTCGGAGCTGGCCGAGGTCGCGGAAGCTCGCGCGAAGGACGACCCCGCGACCGCGACGACGCGGCTCGAGGTCTACTGGCAAGGCGGCCACACCGCGCAGGAGGACTATCTGTCCCGGGCGTTTCTCCGCCCGTTCGCGGAGGTCCTCGCACGCGCGGGCATCGCGGCTCACCGGCCCCGGCACGAAGGCCACTGCCCCGCGTGCGGCTCCGCTCCGATCGTCTCGTACCGCAAGGAGCTGCCCGCGTCCAACGGCGCGGCGCGCTCCCTCGTCTGCGGGCTCTGCGGGACGGACTGGGCCTTCAACCGGATCCGATGCCCCTCCTGCCAGGAGGAGGATCCCGTGAAGCTGCCGGGCTTCCAGAGCGACGTCCACCGGAACGTCCGCATCGAGGCCTGCGAAACGTGCCGCCGTTACGTCAAATCAATCGACCTCACGCTCGACGCGCGGCCGCTTCCCGAGGTGGACGACCTCGTCTCGCTCGCGATGGACCTCTGGGCGATCCAGGAAGGCTGGACGCGGCTGGAGCCCGGCTGGGCCGGGATCTGAATCACCCGAGCTGCATGGGCTCGGGGTCGGAGGGGGCGTCGGAGCGCGCGAGCGCTTCCCAGGCGGCACCCATCTCCTCCGGCCCCCAGCCCAGGAACAGGCCGTCGCCCCGGAAAAAGACCGCGCCGTCCGACGCCTCGAGGCGGAGGATCGTCCCGGCGCCTTGCTCTGACGTGACCGCGATGCGCCAGGCCGAGCGCGTCAGCGACGCGCCGCGCTCCCGCACGGGCACGCGTTCGAGGAGAACCGAGGGGTTCGTGAGCGCCCCGGCGCTCATCGCGAGGTTCCGGGATCCCGGGCCGGAGGCGGGGCGCCCTCGGCCTCACCCACGAACGGCACGAACCGGACGGGCAGGACGCTCTTCTCGGAGTACCCGCCGCCCTGCCTCTTGATGACCTTGAGCTCCTGGTAGAAGGCGCCGACCGGGATGACCATCCGCCCCTCCGGGGCGAGCTGCTCGAGGAGAGGAGGCGGGATCCGCTCCGGCGCGGCCGTGACGAGAATCGCGTCGAACGGGGCCTCTTCGGGCCAGCCTCGGTAGCCGTCGGCCGCCTTGAGCTCGACGTTCCTGACGCCAACCTTCTCGAGGTGCTCTTTGGCCTGGCGGGAGAGCTCGGGGCGGATCTCGATCGAGAAGACCTTCGCGGCCAGAGCCGCGAGAATCGCCGTCGAGTAGCCCGAGCCCGTCCCAATCTCGAGGACCTTCTCCTTTCCGGTCAGGCGAAGCTGCTCGGCCATGAAGGCCACGACGTAGGGCTGTGAGATCGTCTGGCCGCTCCCGATGGGAAGGGGCCGGTCGTCGTACGCGGACGCCTCCTCCGCGGGCGGGACGAAGAGGTGGCGCGGAACGGTGCGCATCGCCTCGAGGACGCGCGGATCCCGGATCCCGCGCGCGGCGATCTGGCTCTCGACCATGTCGTTTCGCTTCTTCTGCATGGGATCGGCCGGACCTCGGCAGCCTCCCGCGTGGAGGACGCCCATCGCCGCGAGCGCGGCGGCTGCCGCCGCTCCCCTCGAGTGGCGCTCCCGCACGCGTCTCATTCTATCGTGCGGTCTCCTGCGGGGCCGATGGATGTCGCCCGCGATCCGACGGCTTCTCGAGCACGAGGGCCATCGCGCCGAATCGGATCTCCACGTCGAACGAGGAGAGGAACGACGCGCCAAGGATGCCGTCCTCGATCCCGTCCGACTCTTCCTTCACGACCATGTCCTTGAAGCGGACCATGAACGCCGAGACGCCCACCGTCACGTTCGAGATCTTGGCCCACGAGACGCGCGACTGCCCGATCCCCTCGAGCGTGACCGGGTAGGCCGCCTCCGGCTCGATGAGGCGCGTCTTTTGCAGGCCGCCGCGCGTGACCATCGTCGGCTCCGACCCCGTGTCGAGGAGGAAGAGCGACCAGGGCTGCCCGTCGAGCGAGACGCGTACCATGGGCTTCAGCCGCCGGAAGAAGATATTCTGGCCCTTCGATCCGTGCGGAAGGCTGCGGTCGAGCCGTTGCGCCTCGAGGAGACGGTCCTTGAACCCGATTCTCCAGTCGAATTCCTTCATGAGATGGACGCCGAGAACTCCGTTCAGGCGGAAGACCCCGGACGAAGCCGTCTCGAACGTGAGCGTGCCGTCCGGCAGGACGCCGACCGGGACGTCCGTCAGCGTGAGATCGCCCACGCGAACGGAATCGACCCAGCCGAGGCGCATCGGAAGGTCCGCTTCGTGGAGACCTTTCGCCACGGCCGTCGCGCCCGGAACGAACGTCACGCCGAGGCGGGCTGCCGCGCTCTCCGTCAGCAGGGACAGCGACGCGCCCGAGTCGAGAACCATCGCCTCCGGGGGACGGCCGTTCACGCACACGGCGACGCGCAGGAGGTTCGGCCTCCCGAACTCGACCGGGAGCGAGAGGCGATCTCCCGCCGCCGCGCCGCCGTAGGGCGCGCGGGCTCCCTGCGACTCCAGGAAGACGAGCCAGCCGCCCGGCACGCGCTTGCCCTCGCGCTGCGCCACGCGCCCCCAGCGACCCGCGGAGAGAAAGTCTCCTTCCCAGTACGCGGCCTGCGACAGGAGCCACGCGAGGTCGGCGCGGACGGGCTCGCGGGCAGTGCCCGCCAGGGCGCGCTCGAGCCGCGGCGCGGCGCCCCGAAAGTCGCCGCTCTCGAGAAGCACCTGGCCCCACAGCCGGTCGAGGCGGACCGCGTCGAGGCTCCGGCCGCCCGGTCCTGCGAGAAACTCGGAGAGCTCCGGGATGTACCCGCGTTCGAGCTCCTCTTCGGCATTGAAGGAGGTCACGAGCCCGGCCGGAGCCGGCCTCGCGAGCCGGTGGGGCAGGATTGTGATCTCCCGCGAGAAGGTGCAGGCAAGGGCGCCGAGCGCCGCCGCGGCGAGCGTGCCTCCGGGGACTCTCACGCCGGCGGCGTGACCCGGGCGATGAGCACCGTCTGGTCGTCGTACTGCGCGACGCCCGTCGTGAAGTCGCTCACCGCGCCGAAGATGCGCCGGGACAGATCGGCGGGAGATTGCGCGCGCCCCTCCGCCGCCAGCGCGGTGAGACGCTCCATGCCGAACTCCTCGTCGGCGCCGTTGAGCGCTTCGGTGATCCCGTCGGAGTACAGGAGAAGCGTGTCGCCGGGCGCGACGCGGATCACGGCCTCGTGGTACGAGACGCCCGGCATCATTCCGACGGGCACGCCGCCGCTCGGCAGCAGCGTGACGCGTTCCGGCGAGACCCAGAGTCCGGGGTTGTGGCCCGCGTTGACGTACGTGACCGTCCCGGCCGGGGGATCGTAGACGGCGATGAACAAGGTCGCGAACTTGCGGGTCGAGGAGAAGCCCACGAGGTGGCGGTTCACGCGCTCCACGAGCGCGGGCAGATCGGAGGCATGGTTCGGCACGAGGAGATGCAGGCAGGCGTGGACCGTGGACACGAGCAGCGCCGCGGGCACGCCCTTGCCCGAGACGTCGGCGACGCAGAGCGCCGTACGCCCGTCCGCGAGCGGGTACACGTCGAAATAATCGCCCCCGACCTGCTTCGTCGGCCGGTTTCCGCCGGCCACGAGGAGTCCCGGCACGTCCGGGAGCGTCTCGGGGAGAATGGTCTTCTGGATGGAGGCGGCGAGCTCGATCTCCCGCTCCATCTTCTCCTTCTCGACCGCCTCGCGGTGGAGACGCGCGTTCTCGAGCGCGATCGCGGCCTGATTCGCGAAGAGCGACGCCACGCGCTCGTCGGCATCGGTGAAGTCGTCGATCGAGCCGTCGCGATTCTCCTTGTCGGCCACGACGAGCACGCCGAGCCAGCGCCCCTCGGCCAGGATCGGAACGGCGAGGAGCTTCTCGGCAGGGGCGCTCGCGAGGAGTCCCACCCGCTCGGCCATGGTGTTGCAGCGGAGCACCGTCGCGGGGAGGAGGCGCGCGGCCACGCCGTCGAGCAGCGGCTCTCCGAGATGGCGCACGGTGACGGGGCCGTCCGAGGCGCGGTCGCACACGATGAGCGTCCCCGTGCGCGCGTTGAGGAGCGAGATCGACTTGTAGAGAATGTCCTCCGCGAGGGACTCGAAATCGAGGGTTCCCGCGATGGAGAGGCCGACGTCGTACAGGCTCTGGAGCTCCCAGACCCTGTACTTCAGCTCGAAGTCCGCCTTCTGCACGTGGTCCGCCATCCGCACCGAATCCAGGAGGCGCGCCGCATGCGCCGTGACGGACGCGAAACCGACCGGCTCCGAGGGAGGCTTCTCGAGCACGAGAGTCGCGAGCGTCTCGTCCCGCGCCGTGATCGGAATCGCGACCGCCTTGTCACGGGACGTCCCGTCGTCCGGGCCGGGCGCGCGCAGGGGATCCATGAGGACGCCGTGCTCGGTGTGAGCCGCCAAGAGGAGGGCGGCGAGGATCCCGCTGAAGAGCCGCTCGCGATCGGAGAACGGGTCGAGCTCCGCGAGCCTCTCGTGCGCCTTGAGGATCGCGGCGTCCGGGACCGCCAGAGGGGCGGAGGACCCGGGGACCGCCGCGCTACTCGGTCTCGCCCCGGAGCCAGGCGAGAGCGGGCTCGGAAGCGGGGAAGATGCGCGCATATTGGGCCAGCCCCATGATCTGGAACGTCTTCTCGATCGTGGGCGTCAGCCGGCAGAACGCCAGCCTTCCCCCCTGGTCGAGCAGCTTCTCCAGAATCTCGATGAGAATCGAGATGCCGATCGAATTGACGATCTTCGTCTTCTCGAGGTCGAGGAGGAGACGATTCACGCCCGACCCCAGGAGCGCGTACGCCTGACGGGCGATCTCCTCGCCGCCGGTGTTGTTGATGTAACCGTCCGTACGGAGAACGGCGACGTTGACGTCCGGCCGGTCCACGACGACTTTCAGGGTCTCGCTCATTCGGTCCTTTATACCTTATCGATATTTGCGCATGACGATGCGCGTGCCGTGCTCTCCGCTCTCGATCCGGACGTCGTCCATCAGGCTCTCGATGATCTTGATGCCCCAGCCCCGCTTCCGGCTGGACCTCAGCGCGGCCGCGATCTCGGGGGTCCGGAGCCGGGTCGGATCGAACCCATGGCCGGCGTCCGTGACGTCGACCTCGAGATAGGGGCCCCGGCCGCCCTCCTCGGCGCCCACGCGGAAGGCGAGCTCGACCTTGTGGTCCGGCGTCGCGCTGTGCTCGAACGCGTTGATACAGGCCTCGACGAGGGCCATCTTCACCTCGTCGATCTTGTCGCGGCCCATCTCCATCCACTCGCCGAGCGCGGAGACCTGCGCCGTGGCGGCGATCTCCATCTCCGGCGCGACCGGAATGGTCATGTGCACCTCGCGACGCTCGACCGACGACATCGCTGTTCGGCAATCCCCTCTCAGAGCCCTAGAACGTCAGGAGCGCGCGCACCGCTGTGAAGAGGACCGCAGGAATCTTACCCGACGCGGCGGCGAGGCCGAAGGCGGCGGCCTCGGCGAGGAAGAGCGGCAGGATCGCGCGTGAAGCGCCGATCGATGCGGGGAGAGGCGCGCTGACAGAGGCGGAAAAGGCGGATTCGGAAGAGGAGGACGCGGCAGGAGAGGAGTTGCGCCCGGACTCGGAGGTCGTATTCGCCGACACGCGGGCCGCCTCTCCAAGAATTCCGCCCTCGCTGAACATCTCGGTGCCTCCGGTTGAAATCTGCACCGCAAGTGCCGGGCCAACAGGTCGCGCACCCGCACCGAGGCTGCCGAAGCGCATCTAAGTTGTTGGAAATATTAGGTTTCTTAGAAGGTAATATGAGCTCGCTGCCAGAGCTAATAATGCGCCATTATGTCGCAATAGAAGTGCAGAACGGCGTGAAAAGTCATATTACCATTCTAAGAGAATGAGTTAGCGTTGATGCGCCAAAACACTACATTGTTGCATATTGTCACCACACCTGCGAGGGGGCAAGAAAACCCTCTGCGGCGGGTCCCCGTTCAGATCCGCTTGCGGTAGAGCGTGCGCCTGCTGACCCCGAGGAGCTTCGCCGCGCGGCTCTTGTTGCCCTTCACCTGCGCGAGAACCCGCCTGATGTGCGCGCTCTCGACGTTGCGCAGGTCGACCGACGCGAGGCGGAGCTCGTCGGCGCCCTCTCGCGCGATTCCGAACTGCAGGTCGGCGGCCTCGATGGTGTCGCCCGAGACGAGCGCGGCCGCGCCCTCGAGCAGGTTCTCGAGCTCGCGCACGTTGCCCGGGAAGGGGTAGTCGAGAAGTGCCTTGACGGCGTCGCGCGAGAGCGACGGGGGGCGGCGGCCGTCCCGCGCCGCGATGCGCGCGAGGAAGTGCCCCGCGAGGCGCGGAATGTCCTCGCGCCTCTCGCGCAGCGCCGGCAAGTGGATCTCGACGACGCGCAGCCGGTAGAAGAGATCCTCGCGGAAGCTCCCCGCGCGGATCTCCGCCTGCAGGTCCTGGTGTGTCGCCGAGATGACGCGCACGTCGACGGGCACTTTCGTTCGGCCGCCGAGCCGCTCGATCTCACGCTCCTGCAGAACGCGCAGGAGCTTGGCCTGGATGGCGAGCGGCGTGTCGCCGATCTCGTCGAGGAAGATCGTGCCGCCGCTCGCGAGCTCGAACTTGCCGAGCCGCGCCTCCACGCCCGTCGCGACGCCTCGCTCGATCCCGAAGAGCTCGCTCTCCAGAAGGCTCTCGGGGACGGCCGCGCAGTTCAGCGCGAGGAAGGGACCCTCGCGCCGCGAGGACCCCGCGTGCAGGAGCTTCGCCGCGAGCTCCTTCCCGGTGCCGCTCTCGCCCGTGACGAGGACGTTGACGCGCGACGCCGCCGCCCGGGAGACGAGCTCCTTGGCGCGCCGCATGGCCGGCGAGTCGCCCACGAGGATCTCGTCGACGCCGAGGCTGCCCTTGAGCGATCGGTTCTCTTCGCGGAGCCGATCGATGTCGGCGGCGAGCGCGCGCAGGCGCCGTGCTCCGTCGAGAGTCGGCGCGACGAGGCCCGCGAGCGAGACGAGAAACCGGCGGTCCTCCTCGTCGAAGGATGGCGCATCCGGCCCCCGCGCCTCGCGGTCGAGGACCACGAGAACCCCGAGCACGCGTCCACCCCCGAGCAGCGGGACGCCCGCCACGCTCTCGACGGCCCGGCCCAGCACGGTCTCTCCTCCACGCGAGAGCGCGGTCTTCGCGCGCGCGAGGTCGAGGACGAACGGATCCGACGAGACGGCGAGCGGCTCGGGCTCGGGCGTGAGCCCGAGCGAGGCCACCGTCCCGGAGCCCTCGGCGTCCTCGAACGCCGCGGCGAACCCGCGGGCCGCGTCGAGGACGGGGACCGCGCGCGCGAGGATCTCCTCGAGAAGGGCCCTCTCGTCGCGGGTGGCCGCCAGCGAGCGGCTCACGTCATAGAGGGTCTCGAGGCGCAGGACTTTTTTCTTGAGCGCGAACGTCTCCAGGTCGCGCGCGGGCGGCCTCTCGCCGCTCATCGGCGGCTCAGGCGCCCGGACCGCGGGCGGCGCCGGCTTCGACGGCCGGCTTCGCGGGACTCAGGCGCGCGGCGAGCTCGACGGCAGGCGCGAAACGCGGGTTCCTCTTCAGGAGAGGCTCGAGCTCCGTCTGCGCCTCCTCGTTGCGCCCCAGCTCGTGGAGGCAGCGGGCGGTCACGACGCGAAAGAAGTCGTTCACCGGGTAGTACTGCGAGGCGCCCAGGCCGTTCTCGTCGTCCGGATGATGGTTCCCCCGGAGGAGCGCCACCGCCTCCTCGCAGCGGCCGGACCGGGCCGCCGCGACTCCCCGGATCAATGCGACCTCCTGCTCCATGCCCTTCCTCTCCTCGTCCGGCTCCTTCTCGTAGGGAGCCGCCGCGGACGCGAGCAGCGCGTCGAGACCCGCCGTCTCGCCCTCGACCGCGAGAAACGCCGCCTGATAGCCCGCGATCTTGGCGTGGAGGCGGTCCACCTCCGGTCCCGGCGGCAGGCCGGCCGCTTCCGCTGCGAACAGATCCCTCTCCTTGCGCGCGGAGGCCTCGTCACCCGCGTTCAGCAGGGCGATCGACGCATAGAAGCGGAAGTCGAGGCGTACGGCCGGCTGGGTCGCTTCGTCCGAAGCCTTGAGAAAGTACCCGGCGGCCTTCGCCGGGTTTCCCCGGTCGATCTCCACGGTTCCGAGGTGGCCGTAGGCGGGGAAGAAGTCGCCCTTGATGGCGAGCGCCTTCCTGAGGACGTCCTCGGCCTCGTCGTACCGCCCCGTGAGCGCGTAGAGCTCGCCGAGCGAGTCGAGCGGGTTCGCCTGGTCCGGCGCGAGGTAGCGGTAGCGCTTGAGGTAGTCCTCCGCCTTGGCGTAGTCGCCCCGCGCCGCGCTCGCGTAGCCGAGGACGTTGTAGGCGATGGCGTAATTCGGGTTCACGGTGAGAAGGCGCTCGTATTCCGCGAGCGCCTCGGCGGTGCGCTTCTGGCTCGCCAGGAAGTAGCACCGCATCAGGTATCCCTCGGGGTCGTCCGGGAACCGGCGCAGGTACTCGTCGTAGAGCGCGCCGAGCACGGCGTTGTCGCGCCGCCCCCAGCGCTCTTCGTAGATCTTCAGCATGAGCTGTTCGCGCGGCGTGAGGTCCTCGCTCAAGCGCGCCGCCGACGCGAGGAGCGATTTCGCCCTCTCGGGGTCGCGCCCCCGGATCTTGTCGGCGAGCCGCAGCGTCGCCATGACGAAGTGGGGGTCGTACTTCAGCGCCATGGCGTAACCGGAGATCGCCTCGCGCTCGTACATCTTCAGGTCGTTCTCGCGTGCCTCGTTGTAGGTCTTCCGGGCCTCCTCGGAGGACGTCGTGACGTCCCGCCGGCTCCTGAGGAAGAACGCCGCGGCGGTCCCGGCCGCCGCTAGACCGGTCACCGCGAGGATGACGGCGAGCGGACGCAGGGAGCGGCGGGAGGCGAACGGCATGGACCCTCCGGGGCCGCGAGGCGGCCCT
>Ga0335081_10016360_pt1 | contig 12002 bp, 14 predicted proteins | sample Lox_Sample_35_FD_206713 | JGI IMG/M metagenome (GOLD analysis project Ga0335081, IMG submission 206713) | Soil microbial communities from Loxahatchee National Wildlife Refuge, Florida, United States - Lox_Sample_3.5 | ecosystem: Environmental > Terrestrial > Soil > Wetlands | place: USA... | reverse complement strand
GACACAGCAAACCTTCACGTCGTATTTCATTCCCCGGGAACGGAAGTCCCGCTCGGGAACGGCGAGGAGCGATTCCCATGAGTAAAGCTCTGCTGTATGACGCAACCATGTGCATCGGCTGCAAACAATGTGAGGCTGCATGCGCGCAGCAGAACAAGCTGCCGTACGACGACCAAGTGGCGGCGGAGCCGGTGCAATCGGAACATAAATACACCGTCGTTTTGACAAAGAACGACAAATTCATGCGCCGGCTATGTATGCATTGTGAGCATCCCGCTTGCGCGTCCGCGTGTCCGGTGGGCGCCTTTCACAAGACCAACGAGGGTCCTGTCGTATACGACGTTTGGAAGTGCATTGGCTGCCGTTACTGCATGGTGGCTTGCGCATTTGCTCAGCCGAAGTATGAATGGCACTCGCTGAATCCGCGGGTCCGCAAGTGCATCATGTGCCCGGATCGCGTGCTGGCGGGCAAGCAGACGGCATGTGCGGAAATCTGTCCCACTGGAGCCACCAAGTTCGGGGAGCGCGACGACCTGGTCAGGGAAGCGCAGGACCGCATCCGTCAGAATCCATCGAATTACCAGCCTCGAATCTACGGTCTTAACGAAGTGGGTGGGACCTGTGTCCTGATTCTTTCCGGCGTGAACGTCGAAGAGTTCGGTTATCCGGCGTCTGCCAAGATCGGCGACACTCCCATGCCGGAATATACCGGGCGTGTGATGTCGAAAATCCCAGACTTTATCCCGGTATGGTCGCTGGTATTGGGAGGCATTTATTGGATCTCGCATCGCCGCGAAGAAGTGGCCGCCGCTGAAGAAGAAGAAAAGAACGGGAGCGCGCGATGAAGATCAAGCTCAGCTTCTGGAGAGTGGTATTCATTTTGATCATGGGCCTGGGCCTGTACTCCGCATTCATTCGCTATTTTTATGGCTTGGGCGCGGTTTCCAACATGACGGACCAGTTCCCCTGGGGGCTGTGGATCGGCTTCGACTGCCTGTGCGGAGTCATGCTGGCGGCGGGCGGCTTCTGCGTCATAGGCGCGGTTTATCTGTTCAACGTGGAGCGCCTGCATAGCGTGGTGCGTCCAGCAGTGTTAACGGCGTTTCTCGGCTATTTGCTGTTCATCGTGGGGCTGTTGTTCGACCTCGGCCGGCCGTGGTACATCTGGCATCAGCTCATCTACATGAACCCGCACTCGGTCATGTTCGAGGTGGGAGTTTGTGTGATGGCATACACCACCGTGCTGTTCTTCGAATTCCTTCCTAATGTTTTGGAGCGCTTCCATCTGAAGACTCCCATCAAGTGGATCAAGAAAATCTACGCCGTGCTGGTTGTCCTGGGCATTTTGCTCTCCACGCTGCACCAGAGTTCACTCGGATCACTCTATCTGATCATGCCGAGCAAGCTGCATCCCTTCTGGTATACGCCGGCATTGCCGTTCCTGTTTTTCGGCTCGGCAATCGCAGTGGGATTGGCCATGACCATTTTCGAGTCCACCCAGAGCGCGAAGGCCTTCGGCCGCCACCTCGAATTGCCGGTCCTGGTCGAACTAGGGGGAGCGTTGCTAGTTGCTCTCTGGGTCAATGCCCTGCTGCGTTTTGAGGATTACTTCAATCGCGGGATGCTGGGACAAATCATAAAACCCAGCTACGAAGCGTACTTTTTGTGGCTCGAGCTGACGCTGGCATTCGTGATTCCCATCACCATGCTGAGCTTCAAGAAGGTCAGGCTCTCGCCAAACGGCTTGTACCTAGCCTCCATCATCAGCCTGCTGGGGTTTATTACGAACCGCCTCAATGTCAGCCTCACCGGATTTGAGACGTACGTAGGGCATCACTACCTGCCCAAGTGGACGGAATTCTCGGTGACCCTGATGATCATCGCGTCGGGCTTCGCTCTGTTCGGATTGGCAGTGAGGTACCTACCTATTTTCCCGGAGGAAAACCATGGGAAGGAGCGGCGGCCGCGAACCGAAATCAGGCCCGTGGTTGCAGCCGCGGTATTAGGCCATGCCGGAGACTGAACCAATTCGCGGCGATCTCGGACGAAAGCGGCTGGCCAACAGCATCAGCGCAAAACTGATTGGATCCCTGTTGGCAGTCATGATCGTAATCTTTGCCTTGCTTGGTTATTTGAACATCCGTCTGCACCGCCAACATTTGGAAGCAGCGACGTTGGCCAGCGCGGAGCGGGTCAGCGACGTGATCCGGCGCAGCACCACCTACTACATGCTGCGCAACGATCGCGAGGGACTCTACCATGCAATCCAAACCATCGCGGACGAGCCCGGGATGGTCAAGGTTCGTGTCTTTGATCAGGAGGGTCGGATCAGCTACTCCACCGATCCCACGGAAGTCAGCCACGTTCTCGACAAAAAGGCAGAGGCCTGTTATGGCTGCCACACGCAATCGCAGCCGCTGGCACGCCTGAATCGCCCGGACCGTTTCCGCATCTATCGCAACGGCGGCGGGCAGCGTGTGCTGGGAATCATTACTCCGATCGAGAATCAACCTGGCTGTTCGAACGCGGACTGCCACGCGCATGCTGCGGGTCAGCAGGTTCTGGGTGTGCTCGATACGAACCTTTCGCTCGCAAAGGCTGACGCTCAACTTGCGGTCAGCAGCGCTCGCATGCTGTCCTACACGACCGGGGCAATGCTGATTGTGGCAGTGATGAGCTGGTTATTCGTGTGGCGAGTGGTCGGCAGGCCGATCCAAGCGCTCAAGAATGGCACCGAACATCTCTCCGATGGAGAGCTTGGCTACCAGATCGAGGTCGAGTCCCACGACGAAGTAGGTGACTTGGCCCATTCGTTCAACGGGATGAGCCTGCAGTTGCGCAGCGCGAACGAGGAGATTGTCACCTGGGCAAAGACGCTCGAAGATCGCGTCGAGCAGAAGACGAGAGAACTCAAGCGCGCCCACGATCACGTGCTGCACGTGGAGAAAATGGCTTCCATCGGGAAGATGGCTGCGGTGGTGGCACATGAGGTGAACAACCCTCTCTCCGGGATTCTGACTTACGCGAAATTGCTTCGCAAATGGGTTGGGACTGGTCAAGCCGAGCACGAAAAACGCGAAGAAGCAATGGAATGCCTCGATCTGATCGCCGCGGAAAGCCGGCGTTGCGGGGACCTAGTCAAGAACCTGCTCGTTCTGTCGCGAACCGCACCCATGAACGTTGAGCTGGCTGATCTGCGCGATGTGATTGATCGTTGCCTGCTGCTTGTAAGGCATCAACTGGAGTTGGCTGGGATCGAATTGCAACTGAAGCTGGCTGAAGGCTTGCCACGCGTGTCCTGCGATCCGGCGCAGATGGAACAAGTCTTTCTGGCATTGATCATGAATGCCATCGACGCTATGCCGCGGGGCGGCAATCTTTGGATTGAGGCGGGGCTGGGGAGCGACGGGACAGAAATCAAGATCCAGGTACGCGACGATGGCGTGGGTATCGCGCCCGACGTACTACCCCAGATCTTCGAACCTTTTCTTACGACGAAGGAGAGCGGACACGGGGTCGGGCTGGGCCTGGCGATCAGCCGCGGCATCGTGGAACGGCATAACGGACGCATCGAGGCCGCATCCGAACTGGGCCGGGGCACAACGTTCACCGTGACCCTGCCAAGGCGTGCGGCTGAGGCTTCCATGGCAGCCGTCGAAGGTGACGCGATGAAGGTGAGGTGATCAACGTGAGCACACAAGGAAAACTCCTGATCGTGGATGATGAACTGAGTGTGCGTGATTCACTGGGCAAATGGTTCCGCGAAGAAGGCTACGAAGTAACGGCCGTGGAAAATGCCAGCGACGCACTGACCCGGCTGGCGGAACAACGCTGGGATGCGGCCCTGGTGGATATCAAAATGCACGGCACCGATGGCATCGAACTGCAGCGGCGCATGCACGAGATCGACCCGGAGCTGATGGTGATCATCATGACCGGCTATGCCTCGGTCGAGACCGCGGTCGCGGCGCTGAAGAACGGCGCCTATGACTACGTCACCAAGCCCCTGGATCCGGACGAAATTGCGCATCTGGTGAAGAATGCCCTAGCGCATAAACGGATAGCCGAAGAGAACCTGCTTTTGCGCGAGACCGTGGCCGAAGTCGCGCGTCCGCTGGAGCTGATCGGACAAAGCGGCCCCATGCGCAAGGTCTTCGATGCGATTGAGACCGTAGGTCCCACCGACGCCACGGTGCTGGTCACCGGGGAGAGCGGCACCGGGAAGGAACTGGTGGCGCGTGCCATCCATCACGCCAGCCCGCGAAGATTCCATCCGTTGGTGGTCATCCACTGCGGCGCGCTGACGGAGACGCTTCTGGAAAGCGAGCTCTTCGGACACGAAAAAGGGGCGTTCACGGGTGCGCAGTACCGCAAGAAAGGCAAATTCGAAATCGCCGAGGGTGGAACGGTTTTCTTGGATGAAATTGGCGACATCACTTTGAAAACGCAGACTGACCTGCTGCGAGTGCTGCAAGAACGCGAAATCACCCGAGTGGGCGGCAACCAGATCATCAAGGTGGACTTTCGCTGCATCGCCGCCACCAACAAAAACCTCGAGACCTTGATCGAGGAGGGCAAGTTTCGTCCCGACCTTTTCTATCGGCTCAACGTTTTCCGCATCGAACTGCCGCCGCTGCGCGAGCGCCCGGAGGATATCCCCGTGCTCGTAGACCACTTTATCCGCAAGTTCTCTTTAGCGATGAACAAACGCATCACCCGGGTTTCGCCTGAGGCCATGAACCATCTGCAGGGGCAACCCTGGATGGGTAACGTTCGGGAACTGGAGAACGCGGTGGAGCGCGCGATGGTGGTGGGGCAGGAACCGGAGTTGCGGGAAGCGGATTTCATCTTCAAGCCCCAGAGTGTCTCTGGCTTGGGCGCCTCGGGCAAAAAGCTGGAGGAAATGGAGCGGGCCCACATTCTGCGGGTGGTCGAGGAGTGTGGCGGCAATCAGAGCCATGCCGCGGAGATACTCGACATCGACCGGGTCACGCTCTACCACAAGCTGAAGAAGTACGGCTGGACCCGCACCCCCGTTGAGACTCGATGAAGTCACGCGATGAAGCCGCTGCAACTGTTGCCGATCGGGAATGTGGAGGACGGACTGGTGAAAGATCTGCGTCCTGCCCTCGAAGCAACTTTCCGCGTCCCCTGTAGAGTGCTCCCCATCCGGCTGGATCCAGAGTTTGCGTTCCATGGAGAACGCCAGCAGTACCATTCCTCCGAAATCCTGAAGCGCATGCAGACTTTCCTTGCCGCAGATTCGTGGCGAATGCTCGGTGTAAGCGCTGTCGATCTTTATATTCCGATTCTGACTTTTGTTTTCGGCGAGGCCCAGATAGGCGGTCCCTGCGCTGTGGTCTCGGCCCACCGGCTACGCCAGGAGTTCTATGGCCTCGCGCCCGATCATCGACTGTTCCGTGAACGCGTCCTGAAGGAAGCAGTCCATGAATTGGGACATACTCTTAGCTTGACCCACTGCGATGACTACCGCTGTGTGATGGCTTCCTCCCACGCGGTGGAGTGGATCGACCTCAAGGAGAGCACATTGTGCTCCGCCTGCCGGGCGGCAGTAACGCCGATGACGCAAGTTTAGGCCTAGCAGCGAACAGGACCGTGGTCCGCAATGCTGCTCCCTGCCTGTAATCCGGTCATTTTATGGGACCGCGGCTTCGAACCGGGCTTCCCTACCACGCCTCTCCGGGCCGACGCGGAGCAAATTCTATTTGTGGAAAAAACGGTCGACTCTGTGCTGTAAAGCCTCGACCGATCACTTATAATTTTGCCCACTTCGCGGAGGGTCCCATGAAGCGCTTTGGCACTGCAATCATCCTTTTGATGGCTCTGGCGTTGCTGGCCTGCGGCCTGGGAGGTCCCAGCAACAATACACTCAGCGGAAACTATTCGGCGGCTCTGGTGAATCCGGATGGAACCAGGGCTTTTGACTTCACTGCGACGCTCGACCAGAGCGGCCAAGCGGTGAGCGTAACGAAATTTAGTTTCACAAACCCCTCATCGTGCTTTGCCACTGGAACCGCAGCGGCTGCCGTGTTCACCGTGACCGATACTACGCACGGCGTTACCAGTGGCACCTACCAAATGACATTCCAGTCAGGACCTTCCAACCCAAATGGGACCAACACTCTCACGCTTCAGGGAAACTTCGTCAACAATGGCGTCTCGGGCTCCTGGACGCTAGCCGGAACCGGAACGGAATGCAACGAAACGCAAACGGAGACCTCCACGTCGGGCAGCTTTACCATGCTTCAGAATCCCGTCTCGCCCGGCGGCAGCTAACCCCCTCCACATCATTCGGAGTCCCAACCACAATCCCTGTGCTCGCGTCTGAAGCCTATTCGAAGGCTTTGGAGGCGCGTCCATAGGGAGTGCGTGGCAAGGTAAGAACGATGACAAGCGTGATGAGCGCCAGGACGGCAAGGATGAAGATGCTGCCTTCGGGGCCGGTGGTACCTCCGCTAAGGATGGGTTTGCCTACCGGGTGAGTGGCGAAGAGATGGTGCTGGACCATAAGGCCGCTGTCGGCCACCCCGTAGAGAAAGGACTGGCCCCAGTCCCAGGAGGTGTGCAGGCCAATGGCCCACCAGAGCGAGCCGGTACGCCAGAGGCTGAAGCAGAAGACCATGGCGGCCAGGCCGGCTGAGAGCAGCCCGATGGGAGATTCGCCCGGGTTATTGCGGTGCCCGAGGCCGAACAGAAAAGAGAGAATGACGGCTGAGGTCCAGAAACCTAAGGCGGCGCTGTGGCGGGTCTTGAAGATCCACTGGTAGAGGCCGGCGAGGCCGCGGGTGAGTGTGTATTGGACATAGCCGCGGGTGAGGTACTCCTCGAGCAGGCCGACCAGGAGGAAACCGAGCAGCCATAGGGCTCCATAGCGGAGAATGTCGCTGCCAAAAAGCAGGCGGCGGTCGAAGACGAGAAGTCCGGTCTTCCATAGCGTCAGGATGAGGATCGAGAGACAGGTGACGCCCCAGGCCAGTCCGGAAAAAAAGTGCGCGAGCATGCGAGTGTCGCCGAGACCATAGACGGAGTTGGGGCGGCGTTCGATCTTGGACATGATCCAGGTGATGAAAAGCACGATGACGAAGGGAACGAACTCACCGATGATCCCGAACCACGGAGACATTTCTGCGCCGGGCTTCATGCTATTGGGATCGGGGGTGTGGAGCTTGTGGGCGATGCGGTTCGCACAGAAACCAATGGCGGCGACCATGACGATGAAGATCAGCAGACTCCAGCCGGCACGAAAGCCGTCTCGGCCGACGAAGATCTTGCGCAGAGTTGACGGCGACTTGGTTGGAACCGGTTCGCCAGGCGTCAGTGCAGTAAGGGAGGGTTGGGCTTCGTTCTCAGGGCTCAAAGGGAATCCTCGTGTGGCAGCAGTATATACGGGGGATCAATGGAAGTTGTTCCCGGAGGTGTGATGACCGAGTGCGATACCTGTGCGCGAAAAACACCCGCCGCCCAGGTCCTGGCTGTTTGGCCTTGGAACCGGGCGGCTGGTGTTTCAGCGGTCCTCAGCGAGGCTCCTCCACCTCGCGGGCCGCGAGGTCACTTATGACAGAAAGAATTCCTTCGCCAGTGGCAGCCAGTCCTGGTCTGGGATCTGGGCGGAGATGTTGTCCACGGCTACTCCGCCATCCTGGGCCATCGCGCCGGCCATGGCCATGGGCATCCGCTGCTGCAAGCGGCTGGCTGACTCTTCGGTCCACCAGCGGGCCATGGCGCCACCCAACAGGTTACGAAAGCTGGTCTTGGCGTCCGGCGCCTGCACCGTCAGCAACCAGCCTTCGCCGTAGGGATCGCGGAGTGCGAGCTTTGGATCCTGCGTGACCGCGGGGTTGATGTCGGACACGGTGCCCTCGATGGGCGAAACCATGTCCACTGCGCAGCCGTCGCGATGAATTGTGCACATCTTCTGACCTTGGCGAATCCACTGGCCGCGCTGTGGCAGGGTGATGCTCTCGACCTTGCCCGTCAGTTTGGAGGCAAAATCATCCATGCCGACTCTCACCAGGCTGGGGCTCTCGCTCAATGCCCAGGTGTGGCCGGGGTGGTAGCGCAAGTGCTCTGGGACCTCGAAGCCACCCACCAACGCCGGCGTCAAGCGCGCCACGGTGTCCTGCTTGGCTGCGACGACCTGCAACGCAGGCCGCGCAACGGCGTGGCGGCTGCGGAAATGGTCAATCAGCAGGAAGGCTGCGAATGTGAAGAGAACCAGTAGGACTGTCATAAGTCACCTCGTCGGAGGGCCGTCTTGCGGGCCACTCAACGCTTTTCTAAAGGCAATCGCTATGCCATGACGAAGCAATTTGTGCGTGAAGGCGCTGAAGTCGGCGATCTCCTGTGAAGTGAAGCGGATAGACAAAAGGCAATTTCGCGGAATGGGCGAATGCCATGAGATTGTCAACAGCGCCTTGATGCAAATCGCAACAGAACAAAGCGCGTGTTTGCAGCGCTTAGAGATGCTCGACGAGAACGCCCGTTGCAATCAGCAGCTTGGAGGTTGGTTAGGACATGATGAATTTTGCAACAACATGAAGTTGAGAAATGCAACAGTGAAGAAGCTATTCCCGAGAGTAGTGCATCTGCAAGTCAGCGTCGGATGGGTTCACGCTGGCGGTTAACGCAGTGGTCCCGTACTGCAGCCCTTTTTCAAAGGCCTGCACGTTCAATTCCCGAAAGCTTGGCGGAACCGAATCCGCGACCGCTTTGCGCACGGCGTCTGCATCCAGCAAGCGGGTGACTGCGGTGAAGAATCCGACCATCACCGAATTCAGCACCATGCGCTTTCCGAGTTCTTCCGCGATGCGAGTGGCGGGGATGCTGTAGACCTGGATTTCCTTGTTGAGATGGGAAGCGCCGATATCGGAAACTCGCACCAGATCCTGCTCGACGATCAGAATGCCGCCGTCTTTCAACTCGGGGACGAAACGGGTATAAGCCTCCTGCGACATGACGACCAGGATGTCCGGGCGCGTGACGTACGGGTACAACACTGGCGAATCGGAAAGCACGAGTTGCGCACTGCAGGCTCCGCCCCGGGCTTCCGGTCCGAAGTTCTGGGTCATGGTGGCAAAAGCACCTTGGTAAATCGAGGCAGCCTTGCCCAGCACTATAGCTGAAAGAATCACTCCCTGGCCGCCGAAGCCCGCGAGACGAATTTCGGTTAGCTGCATACCGTCTCCACTTGTGGTTCTACGAAGCGCTCGCCCAGCGATTCCGAGTATTGCGTTCGCATCATGGTTTGGTAGTCGGGACGGTCGCGGTCTACGAATTTGCCCACGATGATCTCGCCAGTCATGGTCAAGCCGACTTCACTGGTAGGCGCTCCGTGCCGAACTCTGCTCTTTTCTTTGTAGTACTTCATGGTATCGAGACCGTCGCCCAGCTTGTTGCGGCGCTGATAGAGCGTGGGACAAGGTGAAATCACTTCCAGGAAGGAGAATCCCTTCTTCTGGAAGGCCTCGCTGATGGAGCGCGCCAGTTGGCGCACGTGGAACGTGGTCCAGCGCGCTACGTAAACCGCGCCAGCCGCCTCGACCAGATGTGGCAGATTGAACGAGGGCTCGAACACACCGTAGGGATTCGTGGAAGTGATCGAGTGATCGGGAGTGGTGGGCGCGGTCTGGCCGCCCGTCATGGCATAGATCAGATTGTTCACGCAGATGACTTTCAGGTCGATGTTACGGCGCGCGGCGTGGATCAGGTGATTGCCTCCGATGGCCGAAAGATCGCCGTCGCCGGAATAGACCACGACGTTCAGCTTTGGATTCGCCAGCTTCAACCCGGTAGCGAACGGAATGGCCCGGCCGTGCGTAGTATGGAAGGAGTCCAGCTTGACATAGCCAGCCACGCGCCCCGTACAGCCAATCCCCGAGACCAGGGCCAGCGACTGCAAATCGATTTTCGATTCGATGAGGGCGCGGGCGAAAGAGTTTACCGTCGTGCCGATGCCGCATCCCGGACACCAGATGTGAGGCATGCGATCGCTGCGCAAGAAGGGCTCGACGGGGTTGACGACGTCGTTAATCAAACCGTTTGGGATCAGGCCTGACATCGGCTGGCCTCCACAATTGCCTTGAGAATGTCTTCGGGGTTGTGAACTCCGCCGCCGGCGTGCGACACCGCGAATGTCTTTGCCTGGCCTGCGGCAGCCCGCTCCACTTCCCGCACCATCTGGCCCAGATTGAGTTCGGGGACGACGAATGCTTTCACGCGGGCAGCGAGTTCACGGATCTTTTTCTCGGGGAATGGCCAGGCCGTGAGCAAGCGCAACTTACCCACGCGCAGACCCCGTTCACGAGCCATTTCGATGGCTCGTTGAGCCACCCGGGACGTGATTCCGTAGGAGACAACCACCACCTCGGCGCCCGCGAGTTGCTCTTCTTCGCACATGGCAATGCGGTCGGCGGCTTCGCGAATCTTGTTTTGCAAACGGCGAACCAGCTTGTCCTGGATCTGCGGAGTCATGTTGGGATAGCCGCGCTGGTCGTGGGTCAGGCCGGTGACGTGAAACTGGTAGCCTTCGCCGGCGTGCGCCATTTCCGGAACCATGTCGCCGTTGGTTTCATAGGGAAGATATTCATGTGCCGGCTTGCGCGTATGGCGGCGGGGTACAACTTCGATCTGGCTGGCAGGCGGAATCACTACCTTTTCCGTCATGTGGCCCACCACTTCGTCCATCATGAACATCACGGGCACGCGAAACTCTTCCGCCAGGTTGAAGGCTTTGATGGTCAGGTCAAAACACTCCTGCGGAGAATTCGGGCAGAGAGCGATGATTTCATAGTCGCCGTGCGAACCCCAACGCGCCTGCATCATATCGGCTTGCGCAGGGAGCGTGGGCAGGCCGGTGGACGGGCCTCCACGTTGCACGTCCACGAACACGCACGGGGTTTCGGTCATGGCCGCATAGCCGATGTGTTCCATCATCAAGGAGAAGCCGGGACCCGAAGTGACGGTGAACGCCTTGGCCCCTCCCCAAACGGCGCCCTGCAACGTGATTGAGGCGGCAAGTTCGTCTTCCATCTGGATAAACGTTCCGCCGACGGTAGGCACACGAGCGGCAAAGCGCTCAACAATTTCGGTGGAAGGAGTGATGGGATATCCGGCGGCGAATCGGGCGCCGGCGGCCAGCGCGCCTTCACAGCAGGCGTGGTCGCCGTCCATGAAGTGCACACCGGTGAGTACACCGCGAGGGTCAGCCTTCATTTGTCACCTCCGGCAGGGGAAGGTACCTTGGTGGCGAAAATGGCGAAGTCGGGACAGTACATCCCACACAAGTCGCAACCACTGCACTTGTCCGGATGCACCACATGCGGCGGATGGTAGCCCTTGGAATTGAATGCGGAGGAAAGCGCGAGCACGTGGGTGGGGCAAAACTCCACACAAAAACCGCAGGCTTTACAGCGCTCAACGACGATCGAAACACGTCCTTTGGCCACGGGATCTCCACACTCAGGGCACTACAACATTCCCCGAACTCTAGAGTGATTATGCTTTGCCGCGGTGCAACCTGGGTGTGACAGGAATCACGGATATACGTGAGGACGCGCACACCGATAAGCCAACGAGAGGCTCCTTCAGGACGTTGCGACGGGTCTTGTTCAGGTTACTCGCCTGTTACTTCATCCGTGATGTAAGCCACAATCGATTGTGCCCCTAATCACAGCAATCCAGAACCCGGTGGACAAGAATGAAAGCTGGTTGACGGATTCGCGACGGTTCAAGGAGAGCTGCCATGTTTGAAGCCGAAGTTGAGATGGAAAGACGCTCATCGTTCCTGCCCCTGCTGCTCATGATCTGTCTGATCGCGGGGGTCATTGGTATCGCAAGCTACCTGGTCATCCAAGTCAAGGCGAAGACGCCGCTAAGCGCGCAGGAGGCGAGCGGAATCGTGGCAGCGGTGCTGCAGGGACCAGGTCCGGCCATTACTCATTTCCACACGGGGCTGGTGATGCCCAGTGTCAATGATGCCCCCG
>Ga0335081_10016359_pt1 | contig 12003 bp, 8 predicted proteins | sample Lox_Sample_35_FD_206713 | JGI IMG/M metagenome (GOLD analysis project Ga0335081, IMG submission 206713) | Soil microbial communities from Loxahatchee National Wildlife Refuge, Florida, United States - Lox_Sample_3.5 | ecosystem: Environmental > Terrestrial > Soil > Wetlands | place: USA: Florida... | reverse complement strand
CGTGCCCCCGGCCGCGTCAATCTGATCGGAGAACACACCGACTACAACGACGGATTTGTCATGCCGGTAGCGATCGGGTTCTATACCTGGATTGCGGCCACCCCCCGGAACGACGGTATCTTGCACGCCCGCTCCGAAGAGTTTGAAGAAACCGTCGATCTGAAGCTGGGAGCGCTGAGCGGCCCGCCCAGCAAGCACTGGAGCGACTTTGTCCGCGGCGTGGCGGCCATATTACAGAATCGCGGCGCTTCTCTCAAAGGCGCCAATCTGATTATCCAGGGCCAGGTCCCCATGGGAGCCGGCTTGAGTTCCTCGGCTTCATTGGAGGTGGCCATCGGTCTGGCGCTGCTTTCGGTCGCCCATGCCGAAGTGAAACAGCTTGATCTGGTCAAGGCGTGCCAACGCGCTGAACACGAATACGTCGGCACGCGGTGCGGCATTATGGATCAGTTCATCGCGGTCTTCGGAAGCGAAGGACATGCCCTGATGCTCGACTGCCGCTCTCTGGAGTATCAAACGCTGTCAATTCCTTCCGATGTCCGCCTGGTGATTTGCAACAGCATGGTGAAGCACGAACTGGCTTCCGGCGAATACAATCGGCGCCGCGCGGATTGCGAGGCGGGCGTTACTATCTTCCGGCAAAACATGCCTCAGGTGCGGGCATTGCGGGATGTGTCGATCACCGACCTGGAAACGCATCGCAAGGATTTGCCCGACGTGATATTCCGCCGCTGCCGCCACGTTATCAGCGAAAACAGACGTGTTCTGGATGCTGCCGCAGCCCTTCGTTCGTCTGATGTGGACGCTTTTGGAAAGTTGATGTACCAATCTCATCGCAGTCTGAGCGATGACTATGAGGTCAGCTGCCAGGAACTCGATCTGCTGGTTGAGATCGCGTCGTCGTGTGAAGGCGTGTACGGATCACGCATGACGGGCGGTGGATTCGGAGGTTGCACCGTGACTCTCGTTCGTTCCGCGGCAGTAGAATCTTTCCGCGACAAGACCGTGAAAACGTACACCGCCGAGACCGGACTCAAGCCCGACGTCTACGTCTGCTCTGCCGCACAAGGTGCGGGAGCGTGGCCGGAACAGGGATAACCCAACCGAGTCGTGCGTCACGAAATGCCAGCCGCAATGAACAAATGCGAGGAACGATGGCGACTGCGCCTCGTCCGCGTTCAGGACCTCCGCAATCAAGTTCCGAACCCGGCCGCGCTGGACTTCTATCAGGCAACCTTACAGTTTCAAAGCAGCCTGGCCCGACGGTTCCAACAAGCGGTCGATCCTGCGCTTTCTCTGAGAGATCAGATTGATGTTTCCGCACTCGCTTTGGAAATGCCTTCGATTTTGGAAGTGAGCGCCGAGGACGGGCCTGAACTCCTTCGGTCCGAGGCCCGGAAAATCGCTAGGCGAGGGGAACAAGACTGGCGGGATCTTCTGAGCGCATCCCTATCATCTCGGAATTCCTCTCTCAACCCGGTTCACGATTTCTTCGCGCGGGCCTGCCTGCAGCCGCCAGCCGAGAACTTGCAACTCCAATTCGCCAAAAGAGAGCACTACATCGGGAGTGTGTGTCCCATTTGCGGCGGGCTCCCTCAAATGGCCGTACTCAAACCGGAAGGAGAAGGCGCCAGCCGCTCGCTGCTGTGCTCATTCTGTCTGTGCGAGTGGCCTTTCCGTCGGCTAATCTGTGCCTGGTGCGGCGAGGAAGACAAAGAACGATTGCCGCGTTATTCCTCAGAGGAATGGAACTACGTCCACGTGGAGGCCTGCGAGACTTGCAAGCATTATCTGAAAGCTGTGGACTTGTCGGTCAACGGACTCGCCGCACCCATGGTGGATGAGGCCGCATTGGCCGTTCTCGACGTTTGGGCCACCGAGCACGGATACACAAAGATCATCCGCAACCTGATCGGCTTTTAACATTGCTGTAACATTACCGTGCTGCCTGTATTGACACTCTTGTGTGCGGGGTGTAACTTTCGTGCATTCGTGGGATGAGTCGTCCCCCCGCCTAACCGGCGTTTCCAGTAAGTTCTGAACATCCGGAGCTCCGCATGGACCTTTCGCGACGTTCCTTCCTCAAGGCAGGCGTAGCCGGTACAGTTGGACTCTCTGCACTCGGCTTCGAACTTCAGCCGCTGCAGGCGCAGTCTTCCGCGTTGAAGATCTCCCGCACGACACAAACGCGCAGCACCTGCCCCTATTGTTCGGTGAGCTGCGGGATCATCATTCACACCATCGGCGACGGCGCCAAAAATGTTACGCCGCAGGTCGTGCATGTCGAAGGCGATCCCGATCATCCGATCAATCGCGGCACGTTGTGCCCGAAGGGCGCTTCGCTGCTGCAGGACATCGTGAATGATCGCCGCCTGCTGAAGCCACAGGTTCGGCGGCCCGGATCCGATCATTGGGACGACATCTCCTGGGATCAGGCCATCGAAGAGATCGCGACGCGCACGAAAGCGCTGCGCGACGCCGACTTCATTGAGCGGGATAAGAACGGCAAGACCGTGAACCGCTGGGAGAGCATGGCCTTCGCCGGCGGCTGCACCGATACCAACGAGTTCAACTATCTGGTTGTGAAGTCGATGCGTTCGATGGGGGTGACGTGCCTGGAAAACCAGGCACGTGTTTGACACGGCCCCACGGTCTCCAGTTTGGGGCCAACATTCGGACGCGGGGCGATGACCAACGGTTGGGTCGACATCAAGAACTCCGACATGATGTTGATCATGGGCGGGAACCCAGCGGAGAACCATCCCTGCGGATTCAAATGGGTCGTTGAAGCAAAGCGTAACCGCAACGCCAAGGTTATCGTGGTCGATCCGCGTTTCACACGCACTGCCTCTCAAGCGGATCAATTCCTTCAGATTCGTGCCGGTTCCGACATCGCGTTCCTCGGTGGCATGATCAACTTCGCGCTCGAGAACAAGCGCTACAACCAGGAATACCTCGTTAACTACACCAATGCTGCGTTCATCGTCAAAGACGGCTTCAAGTTGCCGGAAGACGGCTTGTACTCCGGCTTCGACCAGAACGCGAAGACCTACGATAAGTCGACCTGGAACTACGAAGAAGTTGGTAGCAGCGCAGCTTCACCAAAGCCCTCCGCCGGCAGCCCTCCCCCTCCCCCATCGCTGCCGCCGAACGTGGCCTACGACTTGTCGTTGCAGCATCCACGTTGTGTTTTCCAACTCTTGAAGCAGCAGTATTCGCGCTACACACCCGAGATGGTGGAGCGGATCACAGGCATCCCGAAGGATCAGGCAAGAAAAGCCTGGGATACCTTCACTTCCATCCGCCAGAACGGCGACATGAAGAAGGCGGGAACGATCATCTACGCTGTGGGATGGACTCAGCATTCCTCGGGCACGCAGACCATTCGCACGGCGGCGATGATCCAGTTGCTGCTGGGCAATGTCGGACGCGCCGGTGGCGGCGTAAACGCCCTGCGCGGGCACTCCAATATTCAGGGCGCAACAGATATGGCAGGGATCTTCGACATACTTCCCGGCTATCTAAAAATGCCCACGCCCGCCGATACGGATCTGAAAGCTTACCTTGCGCGTACTACGCCGAAAGCTGCCAAACCGAAGGAGTGGGACTCGTACAACTATTGGTCGAACACTCCGGCGTTCACGGTGTCGTTTTTGAAGGCGTTCTACGGAGACGCTGCTACCAAAGAGAACGACTTCGGCTTCAACTGGCTTCCCAAGATCGACCGCAAATACTCGTGGGCCGAAATCTGGGATGACATGTATGCCGGGAAAGTCAAGGGCATGATGGCCTTCGGGATGAACGGCGTCATGATCGGCCCGAATGCCAAGAAGAATATCGACGCTCTGAAGAAAGCGGATTTCCTGGTCGTGTGCGAAATCTATCCGGACGAAACCAGCGAATTCTGGCGGGCTCCGGGCACCACGCCCGAGGAAATGAAGAAGATCAACACAACTGTGTACCGCCTGCCCGGCGCGGGATTCGCCGAGAAGGACGGCACCTTCGTAAATTCCGCGCGCTGGCTGCAGTGGAAATGGGTGGCCGTTCCGCCCCCGGGAGACTGCAAGCTCGATCAGGAAATCCTGGCTCGAATCTTCCTGAAGATCCGCGAGAAGTATCAGAAGGAGAGCGGGAAACTTCCCGACCCGATTCTGAAAGTTTCGTGGAACTACACGAATCCGAACAATCCTTCTCTGTCCGAAGTCGCAAAGGAAATCAACGGCAAAGCGCTGGACGATGTCACCGACCAGAAAACCAACACGACGATCAAAGCCGATCAGCAACTTCCGGGGTTCGCGTTCCTGCGCGACGACGGCTCGACGATGTCGGGAAATTGGCTGTACTGCGGATCGTGGACCGAAGCTGGCGCGATGATCCAGCGCCGCAGCCCGGAAGATCCTTCCGGTTTGGGCATTCATCCCAACTGGGCATGGTCGTGGCCGATGAATCGTCGTGTCATGTACAACCGCGCGTCTTGCGATCTCAACGGCAAGCCGTGGGATCCGGATCGAATGCAGGTTTGGTGGAGTGAGGCCAAAAAAAAATGGGTGGGGAACGACATCCCTGATTTCAAGGCCGACTCCGATCCCAAGACCCACATGGGCCCGTTCATCATGAATCCGGAAGGAGTGGGCCGCTTGTTCGTTCCGATCGGTGCGGTCGCCGACGGCCCGTTCCCCGAGCATTATGAACCGACCGAGAGTCCGATCGCGAATCCACTGCATCCCAATCAATCGAACAATCCGATTGCCAAGCGATTCAAGTCCGACATGGACAAGTACGGAACCGTCGATCAGGGCTACAACATCATTTGCACCACGTATCGGCTCACCGAGCACTATCACTACTGGACCAAGAACAATCCCATGAATGTGCAACTTGTGCCGGAGCCGTTCGTGGAGATTCCCGCCGAACTCGCGGATCAGATGGGCCTGCACGGCGGCGAGAAGGTAAAAGTCACGAGCGCCCGTGCCGAGTACATTGCCAAAGCGATGGTTACGAAACGAATCAAGGGCATGATGATCGACGGCAAGAAGACCTACCAGATCGGCGTCCCAATCCACTGGGGATACCGTGGCATTGCAGAAGACGAAGGCAAGACTGCGAAGATTCCTGCCAACTTTTTGTCGCCGGCGGTCATCGACCCCAACGCGTACACGCCCGAGTTCAAAGGCTTCCTGGTGAAGCTTGAGAGAGTCTAGAGGAGGCCTGAGATGAGCGATCGCAAGACGCTGCAAGTGCAGAGAATCTCGGGCCATCCCGGCCCAGTGCCCGGCGCGGGCACTCAGCGTCAGGAAGTTCTCTGCAAGCTGATCGACACAACCACCTGCATCGGCTGCAAGGCGTGTGAGGTCGCGTGCGTGGAGTGGAACGATATGCCGTTCCAGCCCACCATGTTCGACAACACCTACCAAACGATGCCCGACACGAACTGGAATTACTGGAACCTGATCAAGTTCAACGAAGTCAGCAGTGATGACGGATCATTCCAGTGGCTGATGCGCAAGCATCAGTGCATGCACTGCGCGGATCCCGGCTGCCTGGCCGCGTGCCCCGCCGATGGCGCGATCGTGCAGTACCGCAATGGCATCGTCGATTTCCAGGAAGAGAATTGCATAGGTTGCCAGTTCTGCGTTTCCGGGTGTCCGTTCAACGTTCCGAAGTTCAATCCGTCGACGAAGAAGGTTTACAAGTGCACCCTCTGTTCCGACCGCGTCGGCCAGGGACTCGAGCCAGCCTGCATCAAATCGTGCCCAACGGGATGCCTCCACTTCGGCACGAAAGATGACATGCTGCAACTCGCGAACAAGCGAGTCACGCAACTCCAGCAACATGCGGGTTTGAAAGACGCAGGCGTGTACGATCCGCAGACCATTGGAGGCACGTCGGTCGTTTACATCCTGCATGATGCGACGAATCCCGAGAAATATGGCGGCCTGCCGAGAAGTCCCCGCATCCCTCTGAGCTTCACGCTCTGGAAAAACTGGTTCAAGCCGCTCGGACTGATTGCCTCGATGATGACCTTCGCAGGCGTGATCCTGCACTACGTGACAGAAGGCCCACGCCGCGTTCAACCGCAGCCTCCCGTGAAGGAAATCGACGGCGGAGAAGCGAGGAAGGAGAATTAGATGGCGACACCCGCACAGCGCCTTCGTCGCGGCCCCGATCATTTCATCAACCGAATTGGGCTCACGGTTGTGTACGCCGGAGAATTCCTACGCCATCGCGCCTACACGCGCTTCCTGCACTGGGCGTATGGGATCTTTTTCTTCCTGGCTCTCCTCTCAGGCTTCGGCATCTACATGCCCTGGATCTTCCGCTGGTTCACCCCGCTCTTTGGCGGAGGTGCCATGACTCGCTTGTTGCACCCGTGGTTCGGTCTTGGATTCGTGTTCTTCTTCGGTCTGCAAGCTCTGAACTGGGCTGCTGAGATGGCTTGGCGCCCTGGCGACTCCCGCTGGATGAAACGCCTGAAAGACTACGTAACGCACCGCGACAGCATCGAACCGCCTGATGTCGGCTTCTTCAACGCCGGACAAAAGGCGCAGTTCTGGGAGATCGTCGCCGGTTCGATCGCCTACGTCATCACCGGTTTGATCATGTGGTTCCCGGAAATCTTCGGACGCTGGCCAGTGGCGGTGAGCTATGTGATTCACGACATCTCAGCGCTGATCATGCTGGCGGGAATTTTTATCCACATCTACCTGAGCACCATCGGCGAACCCGGCACGATGCAGGCCATGACGCGCGGCACCGTCAGCGAAGCCTGGGCATGGACACATCATCCCGCGTGGTACAAGGAAGTTGCCGGCAGAGATCCAAAGGAGGCTCTGGAGGAATCGGCTCGCAACATGAGATCGTCACCACCGCGCAGTCCTGGCGCCTGACCTGACAGCCTCCTCTCGGGTCCAATTGACGGGCCATCCGGAATTCTTGTTACGAAAACGGAACAGAGTCAGGTCGTAATCTACAGTCCACCGAAGTCGTGCTAGCCTTCTGGCTTTTCCCCGACAAGAACGCTGACCCTGGTAAGAAGCTCAAGTTCCGGCACGCAGCACGCGCTGTGGTGCTCCGTATTCAGCCCTAGCTCAAGAAGGACTCGATATGCGCGCAAGCCTGATTGTCGCCTGCCACAATGAAGGGACAGCGCTGGGAAAGACGCTGGAATCCTGCATCGAGAGTGCGGGCAACCTGGACTACGAAATTGTCGTCGCCGACGACGCTTCGACCGACGGGTCTGCCGAGAATGTCGAACGCCGCTTTCCACAGGCGAGAATTCACCGTCACAATCAGCGTCGAGGCGCGTCGCCCACCAAGGCCATGGGAGCCCGACATGCGCGCGGTGAAGTGCTTCTGTTCCTGGATGGACATTGTCTCCCCGAAGGCAACGCGTTGGTACGGTTGGTGGAAGACGTGGAGCGTGTGCGCGGAGAGGTGGTCACTCCGCAGATTGCAGCCCTCGACACAAACCGCTGGCGCAACGCTCTGAACCAGGTCGGCAACGGATACCACTTCGATCTGCTCACTTTCCAGTGCAGCTGGCAACGTCTGGATCAAATGCGTGCGGTCTTCGAGTCTGGTTGGAAGTTTTACGAGTCTGCGGCGTTGATCGGTTGCGCGTTTGCGGTCGGGCGCGCCCTTTACGATCGACTTTGGGGATTCGATCCTCATATGTCGTTCTATGGCGTAGAGGATTTGGACTTTGCCCTGAAATGCTGGTTGATGGGACACCGCGTCTTGCATGATCCGTCTGCCGTGATCGGGCACAAATTTCAAAACCAGTTTGAGAGGTATGCCGTTCCGGCGGAACATGTAGTCGTAAATGAGTTGCGCGCAGCCCGCAAGAACTTCTCCTCGTCGGTCTGGGATGACTGGGTCGAACAACGGCGCATGCGCTCTCTAGGTCCTCTAGCCGAGCACCCGGAAGGGTTGTGGGCGCGTGCGTGGTCCCTGTTTGAGGAGGGACGACCGAGCGCGGAGCAGGAACGTTCATATCTGCAAAGCCGACGGACCCGCGATGAGTTCTGGTACGCCGAGCGGTTCGGACTGGCCTGGCCCAGGCTGGAGTCGATCCAACGAGCTGGCCAGATCCGTTATTCCTTACCCAGCCCCAGTCCAGGCCCCAGCCCCAGTCCGGCGCCCTGCAACTTGACAGGAATCGAAGCATCGAACGTTCAGCTTTACATCGGCGAACCTGGGATGTTCATCGCCAAAGGCAGCAACGTGTCGGGAGTGCAGTGGAGCACCACTCCAGCGGGCAATCCGGCCACCGGGAGTGGGGCGAACTTCAAAACGAGATGGAGCGCCACCGGTACGGTGACGGTCACGGCGACCTGCGGATCGACTACCAAGACATTCTCGGTCAGGATCGTCGCCATTGAAGTGCAAATCAATAACACCGCCGCGACCAACGATGACCTCGTCGCGTTGAAGTGTGACTTCCCGCCCCAGAGATTCAATGTGAATTGCCAGGCGAGATTGCTGGGCCCTGCCGCAGTTGCTGGAAATGTGGTGTTAACGAATCCAGATGGACGTCTTCGCTTCCCCAATCCCGCGAATACCACGGTTGCGCTGACATTGGCGGCAAATGGAGCGTTCTCAGCGTTCCAGATTTCTGGGGAAAGCGCCAGCGCCGCTCTCGGAGATGCAGTAATTCAACTGCATGAGGATTCCGCCACCGGATTTGTGATTACGCAAAAGTCGGTAACGGTGTTCAGCTTTGATCAAGCGAAGATCACCTTAAACCAAGGTGGGAACTACGCCATCGTCAACTTGCCCACTGGGCCCAGTTACACAGTTAATCCGGGGAATGCTGTGACCTTCTCTTCCATCGCTCGAATCCGGCCGGCCGGCATCAACTGTACGGCTCCTCAAGTTGCCAATCTGAACATTGGGATCATGCAGGAAAGCAGCAACTTCTCGAGCCAGCAGGTGTGGGACACCCCTACAATGAACTGGCTTCCCGCCACGGCGAGCGGGACAGCGGTTGATGTGGCACTGTCCATGAGTCAAAATACCGTCTATGCCCCAGCTGTAGTTCAGCCAGTGGCCGACACAGAGACGACTGTCGCCCCACTGTATGATCAGCCGAACAAACCCGACACGCTTGATCCCAACTCTTTACAACGGCCTATCGGATGTCAGGCTGGCGGGGCCAGCGCGAATGCGACGAGTTTCGATACGCCGTCGGATCCCGCGCCGCCAACTTTCTCTCTTCCCATACAGGTGGCTGGGGTTACCGTCGGCAACGCTGTCTGGGGTCATCTCGTCAAGGTGGTGCGAAAAGAGCATTTCCGAACGTTCTGTGTCCTGTTCAACACCAATACGCAGCAATTCTGCGCTTTTCGCCAAGCCACCTGGGACTTGAATGTCGACAGTTCCGCACTCAACCAACATGCTGTTGTCAACGCCGACGGCGCGGCTGCCGCAACACCGGCCACCGGAGTGTCTGCGAACCACGCTCCCACAGCGGTAACGACGACTCCTGTTGGGGCGGGCACGCAACATTTCGTGAAACCTTAGCGAAGTGAGACGTCACTATGAACGATCCGGAATTGCAATTGGCACAACGTAAGCCGGAACAGTACGGGTACGATGCGCGCGCAACTCGCGACATGGCAACCGTACAGTTCATTCCGGCCAAAATGCCCTCGGAGCAGTGGCTGGTCCTAAGCATCTCTCCCGCAGCCCACAGTGGATCAGCCACCCTCGTCGGCGGCGCGATCGACGGAACGACGGGGCGTATCATCGACGCCTCCAGCGGCAAACCCGTCGAACCGTCGGCCTTGCCGAGGGGCGTCGTGCAGGAGGGATCATGGGTGGCCACGATGCGGTTCGGCTCCGCGGCAGGAAAGCGTCGCGGAAGCTATCACTGGTTCGATGATCTGCCGACTCACGTGAGAAAGTTGTCTGCGAACGACTTGTACAATCCTTTCTCGCGCGGCGGCGAGGTACTTTGCCGACATAACCCTCAACTGCAGGGCTCCCGGGAGTTCGACTCGGTCTCGCTTCTGCCTGAAAAGTGGGACGTGCATGCGAGAGGTGTATTCGAAGCGCTAAGAAAAGACAGCGAGCTTTTCAGCGCGCCATTGTCGCCATCCAAGCAGACTCACTTGCAGGCGTTGGTCGAGGGCGACAATGCCATCCTTTCCGCGATGGCGTTCCGCACTCTCATCGAGGCAGGAAAGATCGACCGGAAAGCTCTGCGCGCAAATCTCACGAAGGCCCAAGGTTACCGGCGGGCGGTTTTCGCCTACGTCGCCCTCGCACATCCGAAGCTGCTCGGCGAGGCTGCGCTCGAAGAAGAACTGACTCGCGTCATCGAGGCTACTCGACGCGTACCTGACCACCGTGGAATCGCACTCGCTTTGGCCACAACAACCCTGCTCCATCCGGAGTCTCCTGCGTCCCGCTCGGTTGGCAGAAAGCTGCTCAGCCACATTCGCCGTCACTCGAACCAGATTTCGAAGGCGAAGAAGGATCCCTATCTCGAGCAGATATTCACAGTTCTCCAGATCCTCTGAGTCGTCGTGAATCCCGGCTCATTGATCCCGTCAATCCGTGTGCCTTTACGGATTTCGTAACGAAGTCCCACGAGTTGTTCAGTTCCCCAAAGTCCCACGCAAAATGTGGTTTCCCCCAATAGGCAGTTGTGTATCTACTCCCCGCATGGAGGAGCCGATGAGGCCATCGTCACTCCGGATCACCGGAGCCATTCCGATATTCCTGTTGCTCGCGTTCATTCTGTGCACTTTGTCTGAGGCGAAGGACCGTCCGAAGCCTGCCCGCCCCGCCAAAGATGCGCTCGCCTCGGAATTCAAGGCGGTCACGCTGCCCGCCGGCAGCTTACCGAAGGCCGAGATCGACGCGGTGAGCTTCGAAAAGAACGAGTTGCTGAATTCTCTTTCCTGGGATAAATCCAAGCTGCATGAACTCGCCAGCTCAGCCACCGCCGCCTGCTCAGGAACGGATCTTGCGCAGGCATACGTCATTCACGTCGCGCAGTGGAAAGCAACTGGCGACTCAACCTTTTCCCTGGTGTCCAGCGATTGGTTTGTCTACCACAGCAAGAAAGACGGGACGCTGGTTCAAGCGAAGCTCAACGCCCAGGGCCAGCCGCTGCTCTACGGCCTTCAGCGAGTCCTGCTGATCGGCATCAATTTTTTCGACAAAGATCAGATCGACGAAAAGAAGCTCGAGATTTCGTACAACTGAGGCTCAACCTGAGAACGTAGTCGCCTTTGGCCAGTTGATTACCGCGGTGATGGGGCTGACCGTGAAAGCCTCAGCAACTGGGACTCCGCCCCCGCATTCGGTTTTGCTCGCCGCCGGCTGTAAGGACGGCCCCGACAAGCTTCCATTTGACCTGAATCTCGCTTTCTCGGCGTCGATTCCTTCCCAAGACGGCGGCCCCAATCCTCCCAAGAAAGATGCGGGCGGTGCCGTTCCAGCCGCTGCGGATGGCGGCAGTCAGAATGGCGGCAATGATTCCTCTCCCACGGGTAAGCCGGCAACCGATAACACCGCAAAGAGCAGCGCTATCGATTGCTCCTCTGTAACCGTCAAGAAACCTTGCACGTTCACCCGCACGTTCCGCAGCGATGACAAGGAATGGTGGAATGTTTCCATTGGCGTCTCCATTCCCGGGGTTCGCGAGGCTCAATACTCAGACACCAGCGGCACGGTCCAGCGAAAAGTTACGACCCACACTGACCTGTACGGCCTGTTCGACATTTACCCCTTGGCGAAGTACGTCACCAAGCGATCGGGAATCCCCCACTTCAACTTCGGCATCCCGCTTACTGGACAACCCTTTTACCGTCCGTATTTCGGCCTCGCCGAGAATCTGACTGGTTGGACTGGGCTGGAAAAACACGGATTCCCAGTGCCGATGAGTTTCTTCGGCGGCATTGTCTACATGCGGCAGTCCACTCCCCTGGGGTTGCCGCCAGGCACCTCGGCGACGCAGGCACAGTACTCTGCGGCCCTCCGAACCGATCGTGT
>Ga0335081_10016357_pt1 | contig 12003 bp, 6 predicted proteins | sample Lox_Sample_35_FD_206713 | JGI IMG/M metagenome (GOLD analysis project Ga0335081, IMG submission 206713) | Soil microbial communities from Loxahatchee National Wildlife Refuge, Florida, United States - Lox_Sample_3.5 | ecosystem: Environmental > Terrestrial > Soil > Wetlands | place: USA: Florida... | reverse complement strand
CACGTGGGGTCGCCAGCACGCGCCGCAATTACTCGAACATCCGGTCGCCTATTTCTCCGCGGAATTCGGCTTCCACGAATCGCTGCCGATTTCGGCCGGCGGCCTCGGCATCCTGGCCGGCGACCATGCCAAATCCGCCAGTGACCTCGGCCTTGGTTTTGTCGGCGTCAGCCTGTTTTACCACGAAGGCTATTTTCAGCAGGCGATTGATGCGAACAACTGGCAGACCGAATATTACTCGTTCATCGACCCGCAAACCGTGCCGCTGGAACCGGTGCTCAATACCAACGGTCAGCCACTGATCGGCGAGGTGGATATCGGCATGGATCGCGTCCGGTTCCGCGCCTGGCGGATCAACGTGGGTCGCGTCGCAGTTTACCTGCTCGACGCGAACCTGCCGGAAAACCCGCAACACGCCCGGGAGCTGACTTCGCGCGTTTACGCCGGCGACGGCACCACGCGCATCATGCAGGAAATTCTGCTGGGCATCGGCGGCGTGCGGTTGTTGCGCCAGCTCGGCATCCAGCCGTCCGTGTTTCACATGAACGAAGGCCACGCGGCGTTTCTGACGCTGGAATTGATCCGCGAAAAGATGGCGGCGGGTAAAACTTTTCCGGAGGCCTCGACGCAAACCAAAGACGAATGCATTTTCACCACCCACACGCCGGTCGAGGCCGGTCACGACCGGTTCAGCCCGGAGCTGATGGATTACGCGTTTCAGCGTTATCGCGCGCAATGGTCCGTGCCGCTGCCGGACATCCTGGCGCTGGGCCGCGTGGAGCCGAAAAATGCGCAGGAACTGTTTTGCATGACGGTGCTGGCACTCAAAGTTTCGCGCGCAGCCAACGCCGTGAGCGAATTGCACGGGCAAACCAGCCGCCAGATGTGGCAAAGCCTTTACCCGGATACGCCGGTCGAAAAAGTCCCCATCGGCCACATCACCAACGGCATTCACCTGCTCGGCTGGATGAAAGGTCCCGTGCGCCATTTCTGGCGGGAAAAATTGACGGACGGTCACAACGGCCAGACGGCGGTCTTCCGCGAACAATTCGGTGAATACTGGACGGCGGCGGTCCATTCGCACGAATTCTGGAAACGCATGGCCAATCCCGAATTCGTTTCCGACGAGGAACTCTGGGCGCTGCGTTATCATTTGCGGCGCGAGATGATTGAATTCGTGCGCCGCCGCTTGTTGATCCAAAGCCAGCGCGCCGCCCAGAGCGATTACATCCATTTCGACCATTTGCTGAACCCGGATGCGCTGACCATCGGGTTCGCGCGGCGCTTCGCCACCTACAAACGCGCCTCCCTGATTTTCCAGCAGTTCTACAACATCGTGAATCTGGCGCACGATCCGCAGCGGCCGGTCCAGTTCATTTTCGCCGGCAAGGCGCATCCGCGCGATGACGAGGGCAAGCGGCTCATCCAGCAGATCATTCACCTCAGCAAGTACAGTGAGTTGGCGGGGCGCCTCGTGTTCATCGAAAATTACGATGTCCATGTTGCGCGACAGATGGTTTCCGGCTGCGACGTCTGGCTGAACAATCCGCGGCGTCCGTTGGAAGCTTCCGGCACCAGCGGCATGAAAGCGAGCTGCCACGGCTGCCTTAACCTCAGCATCCTCGACGGCTGGTGGCGAGAAGGCTACGACGGGACCAACGGTTTTGCGATTGGCGGCGATTCGCAGCCGGACAACATCGAGGAGCAGGACCGGGTGGATAGTGCCAATCTATACAAAGTGCTGACCGAACAGGTGGTGCCGATGTTTTTCGATCGTTGCGAAAAAGGCATTCCTCGCAAATGGATTCAAAGTATCCGTCGCGCGATGGTCACGCTCGTGCCGCAATTCACCACCGACCGCACGGTGCGCGAATACACGGAAAAATATTATCTGGCGAAGTGAAATCGGCGGGGCGAATGTCCCACGAGCCGCAGCTCGTTGGAGTTCACGCTTCAGCGCGTCCGGAGCCACCGGAGCAAGCTAAATCTTGAACTCTAATGGTGAGGGCGGATGTCACACCAAATTTCCCTCCTTGAATTTCTCACCCTGCCGCGTAAATTCTCCGCGCCAAGATATGAATTACAAAATCTCGCAACGCGCCGCGTCGCTGTCACCGTCGCTCACGCTCGCCATTGATGCCAAGGCCAAACAACTGAAGGCCGCGGGCGAGGACGTCGTCGGTTTCGGCGCCGGCGAACCGGACTTTGACACGCCGCAATTCATCAAGGACGCCGCCGCCAAGGCGTTGGCCGAGGGTTTCACCAAATACACGCCGTCCAGCGGCATGCCGGAATTGCGCCAGGCAATCGCCGACAAATTCAAGCGCGAGAACGGCCTGACTTACAAACCGTCGCAAATCATTGTCTCCTGCGGCGGCAAGCATTCCTGCTTCAACGTCATCCTCGCCACCTGCCAGGAAGGCGACGAGGTGATCATTCCCGCGCCGTATTGGTTGAGTTATCCGGAAATGGTGAAACTGGCCGGGGCCAAACCGGTGATTTTGCAGACGAGCGACCGGACGGAATTCAAAGTGACGCCGGAACAGTTGCGCGCCGCCATCACGCAGCGCACGCGCGTGTTCATCCTCAATTCGCCGAGCAATCCGACCGGCAGCGTTTATACACCGGACGAAATCAAGGCGCTCGGCGACATCTGCGTGGAGAAAAACGTGCTCATCATGAGCGACGAAATTTACGAGCACCTGCTTTACGAGGGCGCGGTCCACAAAAGCGTGGCCAGCTTTTCGCCCGCGCACCAGGAACACACCATCATTGTTCATGGCTTTGCCAAGGCCTGGAGCATGACCGGCTGGCGGTTGGGGTTTTTGGCCGCGCCGGAGCCGATAGCCAAAGCAATTGACGCCGTGCAAAGCCACAGCACGAGCAACCCGACGTCGTTCGCTCAGAAAGGCGCGTTGGCCGCCATCACCGGGCCGCTGGACCATTTGAAAGCATGGCTCGCGGAATTCGACAAACGCCGCCGTTACGCGCACCAGAAATTGAATTCGATTCCCGGTATTTCCTGTGTGAACGCAAAGGGCGCGTTTTATCTGTTTCCGAACATCGCGAAGACCGGTCTGAAATCCACGGACTTCTGCGCAAGGCTGCTGGAAATGGAAAAAGTCGCCGCCGTGCCCGGTGTTGCGTTTGGAGCAGACGATTGCATCCGGCTCAGCTATGCCACCAGCATGGCGAATATCGAGAAAGGCCTGGAGCGCATCGAGAAATTCTGCAAGACGCTGTGAAGTAAATTTCCGCTGCGGTCACTGGTTGCCGTTCATCCGCACGGGCATTTCCACCAGTTCGATCGTCCCGGCGTCCAATTTGCCCGTGGGCGGATCGGACGGCACCGTCACAGAAATATCGTGTCCCGACATTACCCGTCCGGGCTCACCGTCTGTCTGCGGTAACATCACCATTACGGACAAAGTGTAATTTCCCGGTGGAACGTCTTCCGCCGCCAGACTCCCGTCCGCATTCGCCGCCATGGGATAATGTTGGGAGCTTTTGGCGAGCGCCTGATATTCCGGCGATTGGTAAAATTGCCGGATAAGATCGGGATGGTCGTGCAATCCGGTTGGGAGCGGTGGCATCGGTGTGTGCAAACTTGCGTTGAGCATTCCATTGGTCGGACACACCCTGCCGGGCCATTGAACATTGGCCGTAACCGTATAACTCGTGTCGCCGAAGGTCACCGGCGTGGTTTCACCGGGTTGAATCATCACCTCGGTTTTCAGGCCATGCATCCAAGCCATCCCACCCGGGCTGATGCGTGTACGAATCAGGCGCACCAGATAGTGTTTGCCCGGTGGCACCTTGGGTAGAGTGAATTTGCCGTCCGCGCCGGACTCCACTTTGTACGCGGTGAAATCTGCATCAATCGAATTGTTGCCCTCGTCACCGAATAAGTTGAACAGGTATTCACGCCCCGCCACGGGTTGACCGCCGGAGAAACAGGTGCCTTCAACCCGGCCCCACGGTTGCAGCGTCAACGTGGGGGAATTCGTAAGTTCCGCCGGCGTCGCTTCGGCATAACCGACAGCATCCGCCACGATGATCCGTGAAATGGTATCGGCCGTAGTGAAAATGAAACATCCCGAATCGTCCGTGGCCAGCAACGCCGCGGAACCCGCGCCGTCCCGCGAGAAACCTCCCGGCAACAACCGCAATTGCGCACCCGGACCGACCAGACCGACATCGGCGCCCGCCGCCCGCCGACCATCCGGATCCAACACAGTAATCACCATCGAGCTGGCCCGGTGCAGCGAAACGTCCAATTGTACTTGGCCTTCGTCTGCCGCAATCACCCGGGAAACGAATGGCGAATATCCTTCTGCCTCGAACTTCAAGACGTAACCGGGATTCGGAACGCCACCGAGCGCCGCTTCTTCCATAGTTTGGCGGTACTGACCTCCGGAAAACTCAGGCCAGAACCGGCCGATGGAACTCCATTGTCCATTGGTCTGGTTATGGATTGGATCCGCCTGAGGCCAGCCAATCCCGATGCGGAAATGTGGAATTGGCTCGCCGGATTCAGCGTCCTGGACCGCGCCGCTAATAACCAAGGCCGGATTCAGCGTAATCACGTGCTCCCGCCCATCGGCCGTCAGGTAAATATACCCCGTCTGCATGTAACCGGCCGCCGAGAATTGAAACTTCAATTCGCCTTCCGGCGCGTTGCTCCAAATCAGGCGACCATCTGAATCCGATTCCTCATTGAAATCCACCTGCGTCCGTTTGACGTTGTAATGCGGCGAATTCGCCGGCCCTTGATTGATGGTGTCGAGCCAGGCGTTCGCACCGGGAACCGGCTCGCCGTTTTGATTTCGGATTAAAAGCCGCAGCACTCCACCTTTCTGCAACATGATATCAAATGGCGATGAATTGGTCGTGATATTAATTTCCCGGGTCGTGTTGGCAAAACCCGGCGCACTGGCCGTCAGCAGATTTTCGCCGGGCTTGCAGCCGGCGAGGACAAATCCGCCGTCCGCCCCGGTCGTGGTTTCGCGCCGATCGGAAGCGCTCACATATCCGACCAGAACTTTCGCACCCGACACCGGCTGATCGTCAGGGTCCTTGACCGTCCCCTGAATTGTCGCGGGTGCGCCGAGGTGGAAAACGTAGGTGCCCTCACGCAACGCTTGCTCCATAGCCGGTTCGCGTGCAACAAAAAACAAAGGCGTATCCACGTGATCGGGGTGTTTCGCACCGCCGTATAATCGCCGGATCATTTCAGGCGCAATGCGATTGATTTGCCAGCGTCCTTCGCTGTCGGTGGTAACTTCAATCCAACCGAACTCATGGCTTTCCGGCGAGGTGCTGGCGGCGGGCGCCTCTTCGTGGTTCCAACCCACTTTGGCCCCTGCCACCGGACGACCCGAGTCGTCCACCACTTGTCCTCCGATGAGAACCGGAGCCGCCAGATTTACCGTGTAAAAATCCGGGATGACGTCGCCGTGGTCCGGGCGCCACTCCAGGCGGGTGTCCGCGTAACCATCCTCGCGCGTCGTCAATTCAAGTTGTGTCGTATTTGCAGGATAAGCAATTTCGCAAAAACCGTCTTTATCACTTTGGAACGTTCCTTTATTGAACCCGTTTTTAGACCAGCAACGCTCATCAACGTGAACGCCAGCAAGCGGTTTGCTCGTTTTCGGATCTACCAGATACAATTGCAGATTGAGGCCGGCCACCGTTGTAGCACGCGATCGTTGATTGGTTACCGGCGTGACGGTGACTTCCGCGGCATTCGATTTCAGATCGGTGTTCACGGCCGCCGTGGCGCTGGCCCCGACATTTTGCGCGGGGACGGATTGGGCGGTTTGAGAACGGTGAAGGACCGGCACCGCAACGACTGTGACGACCAGCGCGGCTAGCGCAATCTTGGCCGCGGTACTGCCCAATAATGTTGCCAGTCCGGCACCCGCGGCTACACCAGCACCCGCAGGCGCTGTCTGGCAAATTCTCGTGGCCAAGCCCGCCGGGGCGGCTGACACGGCATGGGCCGCGAGTGATAGGGCGAGCGCCGCAGCCGTGGAAGTGATGCCACGTTTGGCGAGTTCGACGCGAAGCTTTTCCAGCGAACGTTCGATGCGCATGCGGGCGGTATTTTCCTTGATGCCCAATCGCGCCCCGATTTCGGCCAACGGACAGCGTTGAAAGAATTTTAACAACACTGCTTCGCGGTCCTCGTCGTCCAGCTCGCCCAGGGCGTCATCAATGACCGGACGCAATTGTGCCCAGTCGGGTGGCGGGCCGGCTGGCTGAAGAAAGTGGTTCATGGCGTGGGCTTCCTGTTCGCGGACCAGACGGCGGCGCTCCGACCGGCGGTTGTTGGACGCAACATAACGGGTGGTAGTGTGCAACCAGCCGGCGAGAGAAGTGTGCCCGGTCAACCGGGCTGCCTTGGAGGCCAGGGTTTCAAAGACTCCCTGGGCGACGTCCTCCGCGGCATGCGTGTCGCCGTTCACCCGTCGTAACGCTGCCGAATAAACGAGATCAACGTGCCGGGCGACCAGTTCGGCAAATGCCTTTTCCGAACGCCGGGCCACGTACTGCTGCAGAAGTTCAGAATCGTTTTGCGTCATTTCAACCAATTAATAGCCGCCAAATTGCAAATCGCACAAATATTCAAGATATCCGTAGCCAAATTTATCTCGAAAATGGGCGCCAGGCAGCGAGAAAGTCTAAAAGCCGCAGGCGAATTAAATTCTGGAAGACACGCCGGCCGGTCCGGGCGGGAGGCAACGGCTGAAACTCCAAATTTCACGGCCCAAATGCGGGTCGTGCCAATATGACTTTGCGCTTTGTCCGTGTCACCAGCCTCGTTGAGATGCACCACTGGCAAGCGGACGAAAATGCGCTATATTCCCAATGGCTCTGATGGCAGACAGATCTGTGCATCCAGTTCCTCCGATGTTCGGGTTTTGACCTGTTATCAGGGCCATAGGTGGGAGTAAATCCATCAAGGCGGCGGGAGGCGGAGCGCATGAGATTTGGGAATTGCCGGCGCGACACGGTCATTTAATCTCAGCGGCGATTATGGAAGGCAACACCATCACTATTCGCCCGGCCACCGAATCCGACCTGGTTGCCATCAACGACATCTACAATCATTACGTCCAGAATTCCACCTCCACGTATCAGGAAGAGCCGGAATCACTCGACAACCGGCGGCAATGGTTCCGTCATCACGGCGACAAGTATCCGGTCATCGTCGCTGAGACGGGCGGGCAGGTTGTCGGCTGGGCCTCACTTTCGGCTTATCATGCGCGCTCGGCTTACCGGCACACGGTCGAAAATTCCGTTTACGTCCATCACGAATATCATTGGCGGGGTATTGGCTCGTTGCTGTTGCATGACCTGATTGTTCGCGCCCGCAGTCTCGGGTATCGCGCCATTATCGCCGGCATTGACGCGGACCAGCCTGCCAGTGCCGCGTTGCACGCGAAGTTTCATTTCAAAAAGGTCGGCCACTTGGAGCGGGTCGGTTTCAAGTTCGGTCGCTGGCTGGATGTGGTTTATATGGAATTGGTTCTGGACGCGATTTGAGCTGAATCCAGGCTCACCAGTCCAGCGCGTGTTATTGGTGAATAAAAACGTGAATAAAAGTTCACGTGACCGTCACACAATCGTAACCTGCCGAAAGTATCTTGCCCGCGTCGGTCATGATTATGAAAAAGATTCTCATACTGACGGCCGGTTTTGGCGACGGTCATAACGCCGCTGCCCGCAGCCTGCGCGATGCCATCGAGCAACTGGATGAAGACGCCCGCGTGGAGGTGCTCGATTTGTTTGCGAACAGCTACGGCGCGTTCAATACCCTGGCCTGCAAGACGTACCTCAGCGTCGTGCAATACGCCCCGAAAATCTGGGGTGGCATTTATTCGTTGCTCGATAAATCGCCCCTCGTTGAAAAACAACTCGGCCATTTCCCCCGCCTGCAAAGCGTGCTCGAAAAAATCCTTGCTGAGGCCCAGCCGGATTGCGTCGTCTCCACCTACCCGGTCTACGCGCACGTGATCCAGAAAATCTATCGCCACCATCACGAGCGGCCATTTCGCCTCATCACCGTGGTCACCGATTCCATCACCGTCAATTCCGCATGGTTCCGCGCCAGCAGTGATTACCTCTGCGCGGCGAACGATGCCACGGCCGAGGTGCTCCGCAAAGGCGGTGTGCCGGCCGCAAGAATTAAGGCGTTCGGTTTTCCCGTAAACCTGGCCTTCACGCAGCCGCCGGCCAAAAAACTTCCGTTGCCCGTCGGGCATGAACCGCGCCGCGTCCTCTACATCATCAACACCGGCAAGAAAAAGGCCGGCAAGGCGATTGACCGGTTGCTGGAACTGGACAACGTCCACCTGACCGTCACCGTCGGGCGCGACCCGCATCTGCGCGCCAAACTCATCGAACGCACGCGCGATTGCGGGGACCGCGTCCGCATCCTTGGCTGGACCAACCAGATGCCGGAGCTGATGATGACCCATCATCTCATCGTCAGCAAAGCCGGCGGCGCGACCGTGCAGGAAGCCATCGCCGCGCAATGCCCGATGATTGTCAACCAGGTCATCCCCGGCCAGGAAGAAGGTAATGCGCAACTGATCGAAAAATTCAAGCTCGGCGCGGTCGTCGAGAAAAACCGTGAAGTGGCCGAATGCGTGGAAAAGGCCTTTGCCAAACACGCGAGGCTTTGGACGGAATGGCGCGAAAACCTGAATCGCATCAGCCGGCCCGACGCCGCGTTGCGCATCGCGGAATTGGTTCTCGGCGAATCCGAACCGGGCGATTCCAGCCGCAAACGCGCAAAACTGTTCGAGACGGCGCCTGATCGCGTCATGCGCGCGGCGCCGGCCAACAACGGCGGCACGCCGCAGATGCTCCTCTGCGACTTCCACATCCACTCGAACTATTCCGACGGCAAGCTAAGCGTACCGGAGATTATTGATTTCTACGGCGAACACGGATTCGATTGCATTTGCATCACCGACCATCTGGCCGACCCCAGCCGTTTGCTGGGCAAACTGGCTGAACTCGCCAATTGCACTCTCGGCCAGGAACAGGTCGGCGAATATTTCGCGGTGATTGAGCGCGAACGCCGCCGCGCGTGGCGCCGTTACAAAATGCTCGTGATGACCGGTATCGAGTTCAACAAGGACGGTTACACGCGCAAAACTTCCGCGCATCTGCTCGGCGTAGATCTCAAGAAGCCGATTGATCCCTCGCTCGATATTCCGGAAATCATCGGAAAAATCCACGAACAAGGCGGTCTTGCGATTGCGTCACACCCGCACATCATGAAAAGTGAGTGGGGCAAAAACACCCTTTACCTCTGGGAAAACCAGGACATCTACGCGCCGCTGCTGGACGCCTGGGAAATTGCGAACCGGGACAATATCTTCAATGACGTTGGCCTCAAGCGCCTGCCGTTTATTGCCAACAGTGATTTCCACAAACCCAAACACATTTACTCGTGGAAAACGCTCATCCATTGCGAGAAAGACCCGGAAGCCATCAAGGATTGCATCCGGCGCAACGAACACATCGCGATTACGCTCTACCGCGATTTTGGCGGTCTGCCGCAAGCCCAGCGGCGTCACAGCTTCGCCGCCTTCACCGAACCGACGCATTACTGGCAGGACCGACTGCCGCTGCACGCGGTGAATGAGTAAACGGTAGGGCCGCGCTGCTGTGCGGCCACCGGATTTGGCGGTGCAGCAGCGCCGCCCTACCTAGCATATTCGAATGCTGAAATGGCACTTCGGATGCTGAAAAGGCTGCCGATGAAAGTGATATTTTGGACTGTCGCGCTCGTTGCTAGCATCATCCTATGTGGCTGCGCTAGTACCGGAGATGATCACCACACGAAGCGAGCTAAATACATACCAGATGAGGATTGGGTAGTTATTGCTGGAACCGATGGAACTGACAAAAAGGTCCAAACCAGGATATATAAAGTGCTCGGGAGAAAAGAAATCCCCTGCGGGATGGAGGGATCTCTCATTTATAGCGTTAGCGTTCCGAAAGAGCGCGCGGCTGAGGCAATGCAGTTACTCCACGCTGACTCGAAATTAAAATTTATACGATTGCCAAACGCTGAACTCGACATAATAAAATTACGCAAATAAAGGAGTCGGCAAGGCGGGTTATCAATGGGCAAAGCCGTTTTGGGAGTTCGTCCAGCCAGACATTTTTTGCGCCTTTGCGTGAGATTACCCACCGAACTTCGCAAACAACACGTTCAAGACGCAGTTCGCGAGAGCGAGCAGAATCAATCCACAAAACCAAAGTCGGACCGGGCGCCGGAAGTGGACATTCACCAGGTTCCAACTCAAAACCAGCGCCATCTCCCCGGCCAAAATCCAGTTGAAACCGTGGGGGCCGCCCCAGATGGGAAACAGGCAAATCATGACGGGGTACAGCAACAGCGGCACGGGCATCACGAGCGCGTTTGCAAGCGTGTCAGCTCCGTGCGCGGTCGTAAACAGGATGACGAAAAGTGCGTACACGGCCACAAGCAGAATAAACACCGTGTATCCGATTGGATGCCTTTGCCAGAACCTGATGATTTTGACTGAACTGGTCCTCATAAAATATTAGCTTGCAACAATACTGTTATTAGTTGTTGTTTGCGGAAACGATTCTAATGACTTTTCAAAAGCCTGTCCAGCGAAAAATTGCGAACTAGCGGAGGTGGGTAGCGTAAGAGTTGTTGTGTAAAAGGTGAAGAGCGGGTGTATCTGGGTTGTAGAGATGAACCTAAACCCCAAACCTGGAAAGGACGATACACCCATGAGCACCTCGAGAGCGCTCGTCATAGAGCCTGCCGCCAGTTGGCGGCGATTGCAACAAAGCAGCGAGTTCTTTTTTGAAGACCTCGACACGCAAATGAAAGAACACCATCGCCAGTTCCTTGAAGCCTTGATGGGCTACGAACGCCAATGTTTCCTTAACGCTCACCCCTACGAGCGCACTGAGCAACGAGTGGATCAGGCCAACGGCTTCTATCGCCGTCAACTGACCACCCGGTTGGGCGAGCTGAAACTGGCCGTACCCCGCACCCGCTCCGGGTGTTTCCACACCCAAGTGCTACCGCGCTATCAGCGGCGCGAACCGGTGATCAATGAAGCCCTCAAGCAAGTGTTTCTTTTGGGCGTTTCCACTCGTCAGACCGGCCGCGCCCTGGCCACGCTCGTCGAAGACGCCGTCAGTGCCGCCACCGTCAGCACCGTTGCCAAGGCTTTGGATGCCTCGGTCCTGGCCTGCCATCGCCGCAAGCTCACCGACCATTACCGCTATCTCATCTTCGACGGCGTGAGCGTGCGCATTCGCCTGGTGGGCAAGGTCCAGCGCCGCATGGCGCTCTGCGCTTACGGTATCACCACCGCCGGACAACGCGAGTTGATTGATTTCCTGCTGGTCAAGGCTGAAACCGAAGACACCTGGTATGGTTTTTTATGGGGCTTGTGGGGTCGCGGTCTGCGGGGAGAACCGCTGGAACTCATCTCCACCGATGGCCAGCCCGGCCTCTTTAAAGCCTTGGGGCGGCTCTGGCCCGCCGTGCCGCATCAGCGTTGTTGGGCGCACAAACTGCGCAACCTGGAGAACAAACTCAAAGCTTCCCAGAAAGCCTGCCTGGAGGAAGCCAAGCTCATATATCAGACCCCGCACAAGACCGAAGCCATCCGTCGCTTCCGAGACTGGAAACGACGCTGGCGTGGGCAAGCTCCCAAGGCCGTGACCTGCCTGGAAAGGGATCTCGAAGCGCTGTTGGCTTTCTTTGATTGTCCAAAGCTCCATTGGAAACGTCTGCGCACCACCAACGTCATCGAACGCCTGTTCGTTGAAGTGCGCCGCCGCATCCGAACCATGTGCGCTTTTACTACCCGCAGCAGCTGTGAACGAATTCTATTTAGCGTTTTTGACCGCATGAACCAACATTGGACCCGTCACCCGCTCCCAGCTTTTACACACAACTCTTGACGCCACCCAGTTGATTCGCGGCCAAAA